>JACYYJ010088609.1_pt2 | contig 28171 bp, 28 predicted proteins | sample 8236861 | NCBI WGS metagenome assembly JACYYJ01 (sample SAMN14103086, study PRJNA606662) | landfill metagenome | isolation source: landfill solid waste | place: India:New Delhi, Okhla landfill site | collected 2017-11-05
GCAACCAGTGAACCGTGATCCGGAGGCGTGTGAACGGACGTTGCGGACTGACGTGCCGACAGATCGGGTACGGCTCGTACACCTGTGGGGATACCCGATCCACGGCGTGCCGGCGCCCCACTGCACATGTAGGGCCCATGAAGGCGTCGCCTGACCGCCTGGCTCGACGATGTCTCGATCCACCAAGCCGGTCGCGAACAGGGTGCGCGTGGGATCCCCAGCACCGCGCCCTCACGATCGCGGCCCGGGTNNGGCCGACACCACCAGAGCGACAACCATTTTCACCGCTGTGTCAAGCGCTCGAACCGTGCGGATGCAGGCGCGGGCGTTTACTTGGTAGCGGCCTCAGACGACGGGGCCATACCGTCAGGCGCTTCGATGCCTGCGAGAACCACTCTGTTGCGGCCACCTTCCTTGGCCTGATAGACCGCCATATCGGCGGTCCGGATGAGGTCATCGAGCGAATCCAGGCCCTCGGCGGGGTACAGCGCGGCTCCGATGGACGCCGTCACGGGCACGCGTTCCGTTTCCCCGGACTTTCCGGCAGCATAGATCTCGATGTCTTCGACCATGCGGCGAATCCGTTCACCGATCGACTTCAGGTCGCTGGGGCTGTTCACTTCGGGCACGATGACGGTCAGTTCCTCGCCACCCCACCTACAGCACGAGTCTTGATCACGAACTTCTTCGAGAAGCCCCTGCGCCACAGCCTTCAAGACCTGGTCTCCGACTAGGTGGTTGAAGTTGTCGTTGATGCGCTTGAAGTGGTCCAGATCGAGAATCAGTAGTCCCATGGGCCGCTTTGTCCGGCGGGCAGCAGCGAAAGCACGCTCGGCGCCCACCGTCCACCACTTCGACGTGGTCAAACCAGTTTTCGCGTCCGTCCTGCTTTCGACCTGGTACTGGTGGAGCAGAACCGACCGGTGCATCACCACGACGGCCAAGACCACCGGTGCCAGCATAAGCGGATTGGCTACCAGCACGGCGGCGGAGACGAGCGCTAGGGCCATGGACCCGGCCTCGAGCATCTGCTGCGAGAACCCGTTGAAGAGTTTGCCCGCGGGCATGCTCGGGCTGGATAAGGCGATGACGGCCATGACGAGGCCGCAGTTGAAGAGCCACCGGGCGCCGAGCGCAAGTGTGATGACGCCTAGATCACTGAGTCCGGCCAGGAGCTCGCCGCTGGGGAGTCCGGGATACTGACGCAGGCCTACGGCAAGGACCGTGGCCGCTGCCTGTGTCCCGATCAGAACAGTCGCCGCTCCGAAGAGCCAGCGGTGTGGTGCGGGGCGGCTGCTGGGCCAGACGCGGAACCACGCGACGCCGTAGGTAAGGACGACCATCGCAGTGGCCAGTACGGGCGGCAGCACCAGGACTGCTGCACCGGACCAAATGCCCTTGGTGTCGACGTAGGCGATCCGTCGGGACCTCAAGTACTCACGTTCGCGCTCGATGCGCCGTGTGCACTCGATCGATACGACGGCACACGCTGCGAGGATACCGAACCGGCCGACATCGGCTTGTGTCACGGGAACGAGGAACGCTGTGGCCACTGAAGTGGCGGCCGCGACGGTGAAAACGGTCAGTACATAGCGCCGGACGGTGTCCGGCTGGTCCCAGATCGCCCAGGACCGTACTCGCCCAACCAGAGGCGTCAAGTTGCTCCCCCCAGACCAACCGCTCAGTAGATAGTCAGAGCCCACGTTAGGACTGTTGGCCGGTTTGTCGATCTCGACTGCGGCCACTACACCCGAATGGGCTAACGTCGTAGCTTTCGCAGATTGAGTCCTTCCGAACCGAGCTAGACGCGGAAGGGAGGTGGATCTCGCCATGCGCGACAACAACTGGACGGTCTGATCAGCCGCGCTTCGCCGTGCCGTCCTACGGCACCACCATCCCGCACTTCTTCTCCCTCCCCGGGACGAGCCAGACGCCGAAAAGAGGTGGATCTCGCCATGCGCGACAACAACTGGACGGTCTGAGGCTGACCGCTCCCACACATCACCGCGGGGCGCCGACTGATGGCGGCGCCACACGGGACCACGCCGCCCACGCGGCTGCGGCAATCGCTGTGCCGAGGCCTGCGGCGATGCCGATGACCCAGGTGGGCGGCAAAAGTTGTGCCGCCAAGCCGGCGACGATGATGCCGAGTCCCTGGGCAGCACGCAGCGCCGCGATTGCTAGGCCGACAGCCTGCCCGCGGTGGGCGTCGGGCACGGTCTTGACGTACGTCGCCTGGGTGATCATGTCGTGCGCACTGAACGCGCCGCTTGCTGCCCACAGCAGCACCAGCACCGCGATGTTGGGCTGCCACACGGTCGGCACGAGGACGAGGCTGGTGAGGAGCGCCAGTGGTCCGAGCAGGGCGAGCTGTCGGTCGGGAGGTATGCGTCGGAGTGCCAGCATGCCCAGCACGGTGCCGATGGGGTTGGCGGCGAGCAGCCATCCGGCTCCGGTGGTGCCGGCTTCGATCTGCTCTGCGGTCGGCACCGCGATGCCTTCTGGTACCACGTAGAAGCCAGCCAGGCATGCGATCAGGAGCAGCACGCGCAGCCTCGGGTCTCCGGCGACGATGCGCCAGCCCGCGGTGATGGTTGCCCACCGTCCTTCATCGGCCGCCGCGGCACGCGGGATAGGGCGGTGAAGGCCCATGCCGTAACGGATGATCACGGCGGAGAGCGCGAAGGTGATCGCGTTGATCAGGAGCGCGTCGTGGTAGCCGAGGGCGGCCACGACGCTGGCACCGACGCCGAAACCAAGCACCAGTGCCGTTTGGTAGGTCATCGACATCACGCCGAGGCCGAGTGCGAGTGCATCGCTGTGCAGGATGCTGGGCATCGCGGCTTGGCGCGCCGCGGAGAATGGCACCGCGACGAGCTGGACGCTCACCAAGAGAGCGATCTGTATCGCCAGGGGCATCCCGGGGATGGCCATGGCGGCGACCAGGCCGGCTCGAGCGAGGTCGGTGACAACCATGACTGTGCGGCGTGGATACCTGTCGGCGAGCCCCGAAAGGAGTGCGCCGCCGATCAGGTCGGGCACGTAGCTGACCGCGTAAGTCAGGGCGCTGAGGCCGGCGGAGGCGGTGCGATCGAAGACCAGCACGGTGAGGGCCACGCGCGCGAGCTGGTTACCGGCGACGGAGAGCACATGTGCCAGCCACAGCCAGCGGAACTCCGCGACCCCGAAAACCGCACGGTACGTGACTGGCTGGCTGCTCATGGTGGCACAGTGTGCCTCCCAGCCGGGGTCTACGGGAACAAGATCACGAGAATCTTGACCGAAAACCCTAAACGGATTCGCGTTCAGCGGGCATCGGTCAACGTGACGCCGACGGCGCGTTCGTCACATGCTTGGCGATACTGGCGACGAGCGGGTCGCGACGGAGCGCAGTAGCCACGCGAGCGAGCCACTGCGCCTCGTCCCGGATGGAGGAGAAGGAACGGTCAGGATGGCGCACGGTGCCGGTAGTTCGAGGGCGTCCTGATCGGAAGGCCTCGAGAGCGATCGCGAGGCCTACGGCCTCGGCCACGGCTTCTGCGTTGCGCGGGCGGAGGTCGTAGGTGGCGGCCAGCGCCATGGGTGTTAGTTGGTCCTGGTGCTCGGCGGGAAGGTGATTGCGCAGAAGGCGTTGAGCGTCCCGGATCTCGATCACGCGCCGGTACAGCAGCTCGTGCGGGTTGCGGCGGTCGACGTCGGGCAGCTGTAGGCGTTGAAGATCGTCCAGGCCTTCGAAGAGGTCCCATAGCCAGGTCAGGCGCTGATGAAGGCGTTTGGCCTGCTGCCGCCGACGGACCGTGTTGATGAGCGAGAGGGTGAAACCGCCTGCGAGTAGAGCTCCCGCCAACAGGCGCAGGTGCAGAGAGTGAGCCGGCAGGTGCCCGCGGATTGTGAACACGGTTGTTGCGACCACCCAGAGAGTGCCGAAAACGACGCTGAGCAGGCCGAGGTTGACCCCGAGCCTTTCGGTTGAGCTTGCACCGCCGCGGGCGCGGTAGCTGATCATCAACTGCGCGTACCACCAGAGGGCGAGAGCGCAGCTGCCGAGGGGTTGGAGGGTAACGACGTTGTGAGCGACGTCTAGTCCGGTGAGCACTGAGCATAGGGCGACGCCACACGGGAGCACCGTGACTAGGGCCGCCGCGGTGAAGGCCGGGCGGATGGTCGAACTGTGCGGCCGGCGAAGATGTAGGCACATGCCCACGATGCCGAGTCCGAACCCTGCTGCGCCGGCGTGGCTGAGCCAGGGCAGCAGCAGGGACCGGTCGTCAACGAGCTGGGCGAGGCGTGCGGTGAGGGGCGCGTCAGCTGCCATGCACACGCTGAGGCACCACAGCGCGGTGGAGAGCTGCCGTTGGGCGGGATCGGCGTCGTTGGTGGCCTGTCGGCCGCGGGCCACGGCGTTCATCGCAGCGAGCAGCGCTGTGGCGTAGAACGCGATGCTCATGTCGTGCCTGCGAACATCCAACCCGGGATGGGTTTGCCCGACTCCGTGGGCGTGTGGGCGCGCAAGTGGAGCAGCGTGGCGAAGAGCTCGGCTTCACGCTCGGCGCGCTGACTGTAGGGCCCATGGTCCACGCTGTGAGAGCTTCGGCCGAGTGCACCTTGGATCGTCTGGGGCGGCACGTCGGGCACGAGAGCGTGCAGGGTGGCGGAGGGCGGGGTGTTGGAACCGTTGTGAGGTCGGTCTGCGCGAAGAGTGTCGGAGTGGTCAAACAACAGGTGGGCCAGTTCATGGGCGACAATGTGCGCCTGGTGGGGACCTGAGGTGTCAGTGGGGTAGCAGATAATGTCGCGCTCTCGGGTCCACAGCAGCATGCCCGACAGGCTGACGCCGCTGAGATCGATNNTCGATCGTGAATCGGCGTGGCAAACGAAGGCGCTCGAGCATCGCCTTACACCTCTGCCGCACCATCTCGGCCACGAGTCCTCCCCGCAGTCCTCGTGAGCGCGCGCCCTGTACGCGCGGCTGCCACGAGTGCCCACAGTAGACACGTAACAGAGCGTGCGCATCAAACACGAGTGAAGACACCCATTTGGTCTAGCAATGTGCGCCATGCTGCGATTATTCCCAGAAATTGGGCAATGCGATGACTACTGTATGTATTGTTCGCGTGATCGTTCAGGGGTGGTATCGAGCCGAAGTTGACGCGTCGGCGGGCAGTCGCTTCGAGGGAAAGGGGCTTCAGTTTGGTCGCGCGCACGCCGGATCTCGTTGGTCGGCGGTCTACGCTCGCCGACCAACGACTAGGGCTCGTAGACGCCAGGGCGTGGCCCGCCCCGTTTGGTCTCCGCGTCGAGGGCTTGCTGGATGGCGCTGCTGACCCTGTTGAGGTCGTCGTTGTCAAGGTCTTTCAGAAGGCGTAGCGCGGCGAGGCGTTTTTCCTCGCCGACGACAGCTTGGACGAGTTCGAGCTGCGCGTTGATGGCACGGCTGCGCTCATCGTTGAAGAAGTACCCGGCCGGCACGTCGAAGAACTGAGCGATCGCGGCCAGCTTGTCGGCCATCGGTGCAGGCTTGTCGCCTTTCTCAAGGGCCGAGATGTAGGCGCGCCCACAGGGGCGGCCGGTCCGCTCGGTGACAAAATCCGCGATCTCCTGCCGCGTGACCTTCCGGCCGATCTCTCGAGACTTGGCCTCGCGGAGCATTCTCAACTTCTCCCCGAAGCCGGCGATGGCCTCGTAGCCACCGTCCGAGTCTTCTCTGTCGTCGTGCACTCGAGCGCCTTCTTCTCCCGCTGCCACAGCCCACCCTCCACAGTTAATGATGGATCTGGTTGACAAGCGCCATTGACCGTCTACTGTATCGGACATCGACCGTTACTAGATCCAGCACAGCGGGGGCTGTGCGACAGCACCGTGTCCTGACGGGGGAGCCCGCCGACTTGGCTGGCCAGCGAGGACACGAAACCAGGTCCGACGGATGGGGGAGCCGTGCGACGTGCAGACCGAGCAGCGCTAATCGTCGCGAGTGCGCCGGAGCGCAGGTCCGCCGTCCTCCATGGACGCCCTATGGCACCCGGGGCGTCCATCCGTCGCACCGCTGTTTGGAGAAGACGATCGATGAAGCCCGCGCGAGGCAGTGACGGGGGGTCGCACTGCCTACGCGACGAGCTCGGCCTGATGGCCGCTCCGGGGAGGCTCGGGTCGACGTGGTCGCGTCGGCCCGAGTCACGGACTTCTGATGCTATACAACGGCAACCCGTGGTGGTGCCGACACCGTAGCTCATCCACCGCGACGACGTGAGGAACAGCGGAAACGGCCCCCTAAGCGACGGCGACACGGTCTCTGTGCCGCCACCGGGGGGGGGACGAGACGTTGACTGCACATCCTGAAGGTGAGCCTGAGCGCCGTCGTGCCAGAGGCCGTCAACGCTCAGCGGCATTGATCTTGGCCGCGGTGGCAGTTTTGGCACTGATAACGGGACTTGCCGGGCAATTGGCCGCAGTGGTAACCAATCGCGGTTGGCCTGATTGGGCAGCCGTCGAACTCAACATCCTGCGGCCGATCATTGACGTCTACGTTCATCCCGGAACGCCGATGCTGGGATGGCCCGGGATCACCGGAGATCCGCCCCCCGCGGTGTTTTACTGGCTGTTCTACGTAGCCCTGGTGGCGGCCGCCGCGCATCTCAGCGTCGCCGCGCTGCAACGGCAGCGCCGATACCGCCAGCAGGTGAGGGCCGACGTGGACGCCCGGCTCGGCGTGGCATCGCTCTACCATCGCGCGGCTCAGCTGAGACCTCGCTTGACGCAGACAACGCCACGCCCGAACCCGCGACTCCTCGGCAGCTGGCTCGGGCGAGACACGGTCACGGGCGTGGCGTGCTACGCCTCGGTCGCCGACTCCAAGGTCGTCCTGGACCATGGACAGAACGCGGCCAAGGCTCTTCTCGTCCCGGAAATCCTGGACCACTGCGGTCCGCTGTTCGTGCTGTCCTCCGACCCCAGCATCATCGCCGAAACGTGGAAGCACCGCGCTCGCAACGGCCCCGTCTCGATCTTCGACCCGCTCGCCGACAGTCCCGTGCCCCTGCCCGTCACGCGATGGGATCCCGTCGACGGTTGCGCCAACCCAGCCATCGCGCTGCAACGAGCTCACGCGCTGATGGCCCCGCCACCAGCCGCAGCCGAATCGGTTGCACTGCTACGAAACCTACTGCACGCCGCCGCGCTCACCGCCACACCGATCACCCAGGTCGCAGCGTGGGCGCACACGCACGGCGACCCCAAGGTCGGCGCGGTCATCGAGGCCCACAACGTCACGCCTCGCAGCTGGGTGGCCCTCCAGCACGAACTCGACAGTCTGTCCGATGGAGAGCGAGCGAGCCGCTACGGGCCGGTGCTCAAGGCGCTGGCTGCTTTCGAGCACCCGAGCGTGCTCGACAGCTGCCTTCCAGCTCCCGGGCAGCACTTCGACCCGTCCATGCTGCGCAGCGGCGAAGAATGCACCGTGTACGTGCTCGCACCACGCGACCCAGCCGTGTCCGTCACCGGACTGACCTCAGCCTTGCTCGACTTCATCCTCGCCACAGCTCTCCGGAGCACCACGCGCGACGGCGACCTCGACATCGTGGAACCCCCCGTGCGCATCGTCGTCGACGACGCTGCGCATACCGCTGCGCTGCCTCAACTGCAGGCCGCGCTTCGCCACGGCAGGCGAGGGATTCCGGTCACTGTCGTCACAGGCGACCACAGTGCCGCCACCGTGCTCTGGGGGCAGGCCGACGTGCGGGTGCTGATGCACCTCACCCCGACGTCGAACGTGGGCAATCAGCCAGCAGGTGCTGGCCCGCCGCCCGGCTCACGCGTGCAGGCCCGGGTGTCGACTCGCCAATCGAGCGGCCCGGTGACCACTCGGATTGAGCCCGACGACACCCGCCACGACGACACGGCGGACGCCTCGACACGCGCTCGGGGATTCATCGCCGCCCTTCGCCGGCATCGGAGATTGCTGTGACGCCCGAACATCGTCCCCGCCTGGCAGCACGCGGCTCCTGCTGCGCCCATCTGTCGACGAGAGGCAGGACATGACTCTGTGGACCCCGGACAGGCTCGGGCCCAACCGAACTGTGTACGCCGCGGGCCTGAGGGTCCGCATCGGGCGTTCCCATCCCGTCTCATCGAGGTCTAGCGCGGTCGTCCCTGCGGCGCCCACGCCACGGCCTTCCTCGAAGGACCACCACTACGAGCTCGGGGGTAGTTGTGCACACCAGAACACCACAGGCGGCCGGCTCCACAGGTCGTATTCCTCTGAGACGTCTCGCCATACTCATCGCGGGCACCGCTGGCATCGGATTGGGCACAGCGCTGCTCCTCCGAGCTGAACTGGGCATGCTGCCCATGGACATCCTGCAGGTGGGAGTAGCCGAGCAACTCGGGCTTTCCGTGGGCGGAGGCATTGCCGTGACACAGGCCGTGCTCCTGATCTCCTTCGCGCCATTGAGGGTCCGCGTCGGCCCCGGGACCATCGCAGGGCTGCTAGTGCCGGCAGTCAGCGCCGACGTCGTCCTCGACATGCTCCCGGCTGGGGCGCCGCTGGCCGCGCGGCTTCTCTTCCTACTGTCTGGCGCGTTGCTGTTCTGCTGCGGGGTGGCGCTCTACCTCTCCACGAGGTTGGGGCCGATGCCTCGTGACGGACTCCTCACCGTGCTGACCCGACGCCACCCCACCCGGCTCGGTCTCACCCGCGCTGGTCTCGACGTCGCCTTCGTTCTCCTCGGCGGCGCACTTCTTCTGGGCAACGCTGCCTCGATTACCAGCACGATCGGAGCTGCGACGATCGTGCTGGCTCTGGTCAGTGGGCCCGTGATCGGCATTCTCGTCAGAGCAATCGGGCGCGTCAGCTGAACTAACTGCATGAGCCAGGGGCGGTTGAACTCGTGGAACAGGTACTGGCTCGGCGGCTGGTGCGGACTCCGGGGGAACGGTAGTGCCTCAACTCTGCGCCCGGGATGTGCTGGTGGGTAGCCAGTGTCGTCGGCTAGTTGTCCGTCTGGAGCTGCCTGCCGTGTACGTGGTCGGTGCGTTGAGCCACGGCGCGCCGCGGATCCTCGTTGGGGCGTCGCGCACCCCGACCTGTCCGAACTGCGGTGACCGCTCGGCGGCGTCGGCGGGGTAGTGTGCGCGGGTGGTGCCCGCAAGTGCCACCCGCACACGAAGAGGGCCCCGCGCCCATGGTTCACGCCACGGCTGCGGGGCCCTCTCCTGTGTCGACGCGATGGCGGTGGGGTAGAGGATCGCGCCGACGACCGGCGGCTACTGCCGAGCCGCAATGTTCCCGATGACGTCGGAGGCGACAGCGTGCGCTGCCTCGCACGGATCGACTCGCCCGACCGAGCTGTCACCGAGGTAGACGTCGGCGTTGAGGTAGTCGTGGTCGCTGGTGCCGACGGTGATGAGACATTCACCTTCGTCGCGATTGTCGACGCCGCCGTACGAGACCGCGGGGTAGCCGTTCACTGCGGGCACCTCGTCGAAGTACACGTGCGCGTCCTTGTTTCGGTAGATCGCTGTCAGGCCCTCGTCGGTGACTCGGGGGTACGTGATCACGATTTCGGCGTTGCTACGCATCCCGGAGCGCCACGAGCAGGACGGGCCCGAGCTGTTCTGTGTCCGCACGTCGATGTCGACGGGGTCACCGAGGTAGCCGGTTGCCTGTGCAGGTGTGAGTGAGGTGCATGGGTCGCCGAGAACAGCTGTGAGGTCAAGGGGCTTCATGACGCTCGGGACAGCGGATGTGCTTGAAGCGGCTGAGGGCGTACTTGCGCCGATGGCCTTTAGATTGCCGACGACCGCCGTAGCGACCTCATGTGCTGCGTCGCACGGACCGAGCCTTCCGACCGAGCCACTGCCGAGATACACGTGGACGTGGACGTAGTCGCTGTCACTGGTGCCGACGGTTACGAGACACTCGCCGTCGTGGCGCTTGTCGCGGTCACCGTGGGAGATGGCGGGGAAGCCGTCCACGGGAGAGATTTCCTCGAAGAAGTCGTACGCGTCCCTGTTCCGGTAGATCGCCGTCAGGCCCTCATCGGTGAGTCTCGGGTAGGTGACGGCGATTTCCGCATTGCTCCGCATACCCGAATACCACGAGCATGAGGAGCCCGTGATGCCGTCTTCCCGGGCTTCTTGCTCCGGCTCCTCCCCGAGGAACTCGGTCACCTGGTCATTCGACAGGGATGAACAGGGGGCGCCGAGAACAGTCGTGAGGTCGAGGGGCTGCTCGACTGCGGGGGCAGACTGCGCGGGAGCGGCCGCGGTGGCTCGTGGGGGCGGGGTCTCGTACATGGGAGTTGGTGCGCATCCTGTAGCGAGAGCGAGGCCCGCGAGCGTGAACACTGCACGTGGTCGTGGCATGGGTTCTCCGGTGATGATCGGTGGCTGCGGGGCGTCCGAGGACTGAGGTCCCGCACCCACCGGGCTACGTGGCCGGGCGTCGCAGCCCGGCAAGGACTGATGCGAGGCAGTGTCGGAGCGTCGTGCCGGTGCAGGGCGGCGCGTGCTTCTGCGATCGCGTCGGTGTGGTTGTCGTCTCGGAGCCAGGCCAGAGCCACACGTCGGGTAGCCGTAGCTGCGTGGTCTGCTGGCAGTCAGCCGGCGGGCCACCGGGCGGGATGGGTGGGGCGTCAGCCATCAGGGGCCCGGCACTCCATCGGCGAGCTCAGTCAGTGTCTGCACGCCGGCGTCAATTGCGTCGGCACGTGCGACGATCGTGTCGGTGAGTGCCTGCAGGGTTCCGCCAATCTCGCGGAGCGCGTCGGGGTCGATGCTCGCGCCATCTGGTCGAGTAGCTCGAGGTCGGGAGCGTGGTCACGGGGGGTCACTGTGCGGTCTCCTCCGCCCCCATCGGCGTCGTGTTGACGAGCTCACGAACCCACCGGGTCGGCCAGTCGAGCGCATCCGCGACCTGCGCGATCTGGTCGTCGTTCCACTCGAACCGGCGCGCTAGTACGGCGAGCTCGCCGTTAGCGCCGGGTTTCTTCGGGTCGATCGGCCATCCGTTCATCCGGGCCCGAACGACGGTGCAGACCTGGCACATCGGTGCGAAGCACGCGCCCGAACGCATGTCCTCGGCCCATGGTGTGACCTCGACGCCGCAAATGGTCGCGAACGGCTCACCTACCACTATGGAGTTTCTATCGGTGGGGACGTGCTGCGCAGGCTTCCCGTGCTCGTCGCGCGCCTGCTGCCATGTGTACGGTTCGTACGGTTTCCAGTCAGAGAACACGGTGACCCCCGTCACGCTATGCTGGGCGCAGCACCTCAATTTTGCTGCGTGCAGCAATGATGTGCGGCGTGCAGCAAGCGGGGCAATGCTCCAATGGTGTGAACCAATACGTCACCCCCTGTGAATTGCCGTGGCACGTACGATCTGCTGCATGGTCAGCAGCGCGGACACACCCCGAGCACGGCAACTCGGCGCCGAACTCCGACAGGCGCGACAGCGGGCGAAACTGTCACAGCGAGCGCTCGCTGCGCGGATCGGTCGCCACTCGTCGCATGTTGCGCGGTGGGAAAACGGCAAGATCACGCCGTCCGAAGCCGACACGGCGACGGTGCTCCAAGAGCTTGGGGTGCACGGCAGCGAGCGTGATCGACTGCTTGAGCTCGCCCGAAACGTGCTCGACCCGGACTGGCTCGCGCCAGGTGTCGACAGGCAAGTTGCGGCGTTGCTCGAGTATGAGCGCACCGCGACAACGGTCGTCACAGCTGAGCCCCTGCTTATCCCTGGCCTGCTGCAAACCTTTGACTACGCCCTTCACTTGGCGACCAGCTCGGGTGCGACGCACGGGGACGCAACACAGCGAGCGCAGATGCGTGTCGGCCGTCAGCACGTGCTGACCAGGTCAACCGCGCCGCGGTTCGAAGCGTTCATCGGCGAGCATGCGTTGCGGCACTTCTTGTGTCCACGGGATGTCATGGTCGAACAACTGCGGCACCTGCTGAAACTCGCGACGTTGGACTCCGTGACGATTCGCCTGCTGCCGATGGCCGCACCGGTCGCGTCCGTGCTGAGCGGACCATGGTCGCTGCTTGAGTTCGAGCGAGCGAAACCGGTGGTGCATCTCGAGCACTACGGCATGTCCGCGACGATCACCGAAGCGAAGACGGTGGAACGGTACAAGAGGGCGGTCGCTACGCTGCGCGAGATGGCGATGAGCCCCGGCGCCTCAACCGGGCTCATCGCCGATGTCATCGAGAACAAGGAGACAACGCGATGACCGTACACCAGGATTCCGTGCGCTGGCGTAAGTCGCCATTCAGCAACACGGGCAACTGTGTTGAGGTGGCCGACCTGCCAGACGGAGGCGCATACATGCGTCATTCGCAGGACTCTGACGGTCCCGTACTGACCTTCAACGCCGGCGAGTGGGCTGCCTTCCTCGAGGGTGTGAAGTCGGGCTTCTTCGACCCCCGCAGCTGAAACCGGCAAGTCCGCCACGGCCCCCGGGTACCAACATGGTGACGGGGGCCGTTCACTGTCCACGCTGATCTATTCCTTGCCTGCGGGCGCGGTAACGAGGTTGCCGTCCGGAACCGCGGTCGGCGTGGCCATGTGTCCACCGGATGCTGGAGGGAGCAGGAGATAGCGGCGACGACGGCGTGTGCGCGATCACGGTGACAGATCGGTTCACTGACCTGCCTAACTGATGTGGTCGACCGGCGTGCAGTGAGAGGCGGCGGTAGAACGCGGGGTTGCGCCCCAGGCGCGTCCAAGCTCACAACAGCGACAACTTGCTCCACTGCTCGAACTCGCGTTCGAATGGATGGTGTGGTGGGCGAGTACGGACGTGGCGATCTTCCAGTGCGACCGGTGCTGCGACACGAGCCGACGCCAAGCGGGGGTCTGCGTCTGACCTGGCCGAAGCACTGCTCGCGCGAGCACGTACTGGGGCCAGGGCGGGTATGGGTCGGCTGGAACCACGCCCTGCAGCTGCCCAACTTGACGTGTCGCGCCTGCTTCGAAGCAAACTTGCCGGGCTCGGAGTGGTGCGTGGCCGACCCCGCCGAGCAACGGCACCCGCACGAAGCGCAGAGCCCCTGGAGCTTGTGGCGACGCCGCCGGGGGTCGACCACGCTCCAGGTCGCATCGAGCTGTGCATCGACGGCCTAGGGCTAGCGGAAGCAGATGTCTCTCTCTGCGGAGAGTGTCAAATCGGCGTGATCGAGCACGTGCGCACCGCACCTCCACACCGTCGCCGTGGCTTCGGCTGGACAGTCGTGGCCGGGGCGCTCGCCCGCGGCCGCGGATTCCAGTGGTCCACGACCGCAGTCACCGATCCCCAAGCGCAAGCATTCTGGCATGGAATCGGATTCGCCCCCGCACACGAGATCGGCGTGCCGGGCTGGTGCCAACACATGCGGGAGGCGTGGTCACAGATACCGTGACCGCGGTCTCGGAGCTCCTCTCCTCAGCCGACGTCACGCTCGCAAGCACTGCGAGCGGCAGGCGAGGGGAACGTACTCACCCATCCGAGGCCCTGAGTCAACGTCTCGGCCATCCGCGGGGCGACGATGCTGTCATGGCGGTACTTTCGCCCCCAGTGCCGGTGATGGCAGCCTCCGCCCGTGGCACGTTGCCCGACAGTGACCAGTTCGCGTTCGAGCCCAAGCTCGACGGATGGCGCGCCCTGTGCTTCGCAGCTGGCGGTGCAATCCAATCCCGACACGGCACCAACCTGACCTACCGGTTCCCCATGATCGCCGGCCATGTCCAGAACCACTGCGGCGACGTCGTCCTCGACGGAGAACTCGTGGCCTATCGAGGCGGCCGCCTCGACTTCTCCGCGCTCAACTACGGTCCCGCCCGCCGTCGCGCCGAGAACGTGACCATCTTCTACGTGGCGTTCGACCTGCTGGCCGTGCACGACCAGGACCTCCGTTCACAGCCGTACGCGGTGCGGCGCGCCCGACTGGAGCGGCTGCTAAGTGCCCCCGAGCCACCGCTGCAACTGGTGCCTTCCACCACCGAGCGCCTTGCTGCACTCGAGTGGATGTCGCTCGAGCTAGCTGTGGTGGGCATCGAGGGGGTCGTCGCGAAACCAGTGCAGTCGCCGTACCGAAGCGGGCGGCGTGCGGACTGGATCAAGGTTCGGCATCGCGTCGTGGTGGAGCTAGTCGTCGTCGGCGTAGTCGGCAAACTGCAAGATCCGGGGGCACTGGTGTTGGCCCGGCCCGGGCGTCGTGAACGGCTGGTTGGGGTTTCCCTTCCCCTCCCTTCGCCCGTGCGTCGAGAACTCGCGGGGAAGCTCGAGTCGCGCGGGCCGCGCCAAGAACTTCCACCGCTCGTCGGCGGACTACCGGGTGGCCAACAGAGCCCACCGACCTGCTACCAACCGATTGCTCCTCTGCCGGTCGAAGTCTCGACGGACGCGGCGATCGAGCACGGCCGACTCCGACATCGCCCCCGCGTCCTTCGTGTCGCCTCGTAACCAGGGGCGACGCGCTAGTTCACTGCTTTGCCTTCCGAACTAGCTGGGTTGGCAGCGTCGTGCGCCAGCGCGAGGCTGGGAAGGCCCCTGACCAGCACAATCAGATCGCGCGAGGGCTATTCGACCCGACACGCCGACACTGCGTGACGGTCCCACCGCTTCACGAGCACTGCGAGTATTGTGCCCCCAAAACCTGGAGGTTGAGACCCCGTGTACACCGGCGGCCGTCCGCGCATTGGTGATCCGATGAAGCTGCGCTTCGACGAAGGCTTCAAGGCGTGGCTGCGGCAGTACGCCGCGCAGAGGCACAAAGGCAACGTCAATGCCGCCATGCGCGAGGTCGCAGCTCGAGGCCGCGAAGCCATAGGCGAGGAAGCTGTTGACCAGCAAGAACAGGGAGCGACAGTGTCATGAGATGAGTCAGAACGCCCATCGCGTCGACAGTCGCCTCCAGCTACGCGAGCAGCCTTCTGCTTGCGTGAGCGGCAAGGACTCCTCAAATTGCCGCGAGCGGTGAGCAACCCCGACTGACGAGCCCCTAAAACAGAAACGCCCCGAGCGTGTTGGTTGGCACCCTGCCGCTCGGAGCGTCTCCCTGAAACTCACCAGCACAAGCTGGCGGAGCTTACGGCGTCCGAATATAGCAGGATCTAGCGTCGACCCGTAGCTTCCACGCCGTGTGCAGGCGAGTTTCACGTCACCAGATTGAGGACGTGATCCGCGTTGACCAGGCCTAAGACAAGATCACTGCTTCGAGTCAAGTGCGAACCGCCCACCGCAGCCACCGCCGGCGTCGCCGACGACCTAGCCCCGCTCACCTTCGAGGAACAGGAGGTGACTCGGTGACCGCAGCAAAGCACCCCGCCGGCGGGAACACGATCCGTCCGCTGCGGCAGCGCCCTAGTAGCGTGCCGTTGAGCCACGAGCTGTACTCCCAGACCGCAGACCCGGTTGTGATCGCGTTCCAGGTGGCCGCGATGTTCCACAACCCGAGTACCGACCCTCCGCTGACGCTCGACGCACTGCGGGCACGGTGGAAGGTCGGTCGCCCGAAGGCGACAACTGCCCGCCGGGCGCTTATCGACCTTGGGTTCTGGGTCGAAGTCCGAGCGAAAGACGATCGCGGGCAGTACGTCACCGAGACTCTGACATGGGACCAGCAGGTCTCACAGGAAGACCTCCAGGATCTCGCCTTGCACTACCGCCCGGGGTCCAAGATCGACTGCGGTGGATGTGTATACCGAGTGAACGACCGCGGCTACCTCGACATCGATGCAGGTAAAACCGACCATCAGAGAAGTGTCACTCGGATTGACCAGGCAAAACGCGACGTCGACGCAGGCGAACCCGACCGTCAGAAAACTGACACTCGGCGAACCGGCGAACCCGACCCGCAGAAAACTGACACTCCTCATGCATCACCACTACGTGGTGATGAAGAACATGCATGCATGCATGACGTCCTCATCGAGGAGTTCTGGAACCGCGTTGCCACAACCACCGCAGCAGTTGGGCGAGGAGGACAGAACTCGGTTCACCGCCAAGTCACCACCGCCTTCGATGTTGGTTGGACTCCACAACTACTCGCTGACTGGGTAACCGGGAAGCTCCAGGAGATGAGACAACGCAAGCTCGTACGCAACCCCGCCGGATTCGTGGTCGCTCAACTCCGCGACATCCCACCGCTAGAACGCCCGACTGAAGCCGTCGGGTCGCCCGTCGACAAGGAACGACTTCCGGCGTGCAATACGTGCGGCGCCCGCTCAGGTGAGGGTCGGGCGTACCGCACGGTCGATAGCGAACACGGCGGCGTCCGGAAGTGCCCTGACTGCCACCCCGACACCAGCCGTTCCACTGCGGCATGACAACCGTTCCGGGTGTCCCCTTTGCCGACAGTTCAGGCAGGCGTACGCAGTCGGCCCGAAACTGGCCCTCGGTGGCTCTGTAGCGGCCCCACCCTCACGTAAGGGCTCCCATGTACCAGGAAAGGCATTGCCGAGCGTGAAAAGCTTGTGAACACGCCTAAGGCCTGGAGGACGTGGTTTCCGGCCTCCAGGCCGCTCGGGGGCGCTGGTGCGTGAGAGGTCCCGCTGGAATCAGCGCAGGTGACGAACTCGCTTGGTGGCCGGCCCATTCCGGAGGACGTCCACCGGGGTCTGGAGAGCGTCGTGAGTGGCGGCCACCGTCCTATAGGCGTCGACCAGGTCCGCGACGGCCTGGCATTGTGCGGCATACCTGGCGCGAGTAATCGCTATCCCCGCCCAGCGATCACACCGCTGCGCCACTTCGCGGTATTCGACACTGCTCGCCTCATGCTGGCGAGCGCGTTCACTGAGGCGAGTCTGGATCACCTCGGCAGCTATGGCTGCGCGCCGGAACTCGGCGGCCGCGGCCGCGAAGTCGTGCCCGTTGACCAGGGCGAACGCGGTGCGCGTGGCATCACGTCCAAGTCGATAGGCGGTGAGACTGGGGACGTGGTCGTGTAACGGCAGAATTGGGTGCGCATACACTCGAACTGCACCTCGCTATCTGTTTGCTGGTGGTGAGGTCTTTGCGACCCGGAGCTCGCTGTAGGAGGCTCTTGCTCCGGGTCGCCGCTTATCGCGTGATTGCAGGGCGCGTAGCTGGCTCCTTCCTCTTGGTCTCGGTCGGCTAGTGGCAAGGCCAGGGCATCGAGGATCTTCTGCGCGTGAATCGGCGTGCAGCCGATCGCCGGTTGCGTGTGGCGGGCATCCTGGTTTCGACGCGGTTCCGCAGACGGCCACGGCAGTCGGTGACGCCAGCTCGTTGGGCTGCGGCTGTCCCTGGCTGCTACTGCTGGTCGAGGTCGCTGCGGTGTCCTTGGCCGGCCCGGCTTGCCTGCCACTGGCGAACAGCGTCGGCGTCGTAGAGGTTCTGGCCATGACGCCCTGGCTCTCGTGCGACGGGGCCAGGTGCCCCGAGCCGTTTCACGTAGTCGCGATATGTGCTCGCGCTGACTCCGTCACAGTGTTCAGCGCACTGTTGCGTGGTCCACAGCTGCCCGCCCCCAAGCCGCGCCAGCGCCGCGGCCTCGCGCCAGAAGCGAGCGCTCTCGGGATCGTCTTGGTCTTCGAGCGTGGCGAGACGTTCGAGGCAGTCTGCTACTTCGCGGCGTAGACTAGCTCTCAGTTCCGCGTGTTCAGACACGTGCCAACCTCCGCCGTGTTCGCTTGACCTCATTTTGAGCTTCAATGTTGCCGGGGCGAGCCTGCCGAATCCTTTCCGCCAATTTTGGCGTCTGGCGAAGCGATGAGTGGTAAATACAGGAACCTCGCCGATCGTGGTTGGTCGCCGTCCATGGAAGTGCAGAGTCCTATGCCTAATATCGACGTGATCGAACACAGTGTTCGGCACGAGATTCAAGAGTTCAACGGGATCGCTTTTCCCAGTGAATGAAGTACACATCATTGTCCTTTCCTTTCTTGTTACCTTACGGCACCGCGCCGTGAAGTCAACCAGGTGACTATAGCTTTTCGATCGCCAGGGCGGCGCCGTGGACAGTTACCGTTGTCAACCGCTTGCAACGTGCGATTCGTTGGTGGAACGCCGTGCCTTCTATCGAGCTCGTGCTGGCGACGGCGCGCAGCCGTGCTAACCAGGAAGCTGCGGTGGGTACAGGTGGTTCAGTGTCGCCGGTCGGCCCGGGCTTGGTTCTCCGCTCCGATCGGCACGTACTGCAGCGTTGCCCCAAGAAACTCGGCTACTGCTGGCAATGACAACGTGAGTTTTGCATGCGGGCTGCCTGATGGCAGTAAGTAAAATGCCAGTCGCTCGTCGTCGTAGCGTTGTATTCGCAGGTCACCCTCACCGACCAGCCGCCCACGACATCCAAGGGCCGCGACCAGGAGGTCGCGCCCGAATGGCCATTTCTCCACAGAGCACCGATCGGCAAAGTGCAGATGGATCGCAAATGGGTCGCCGGAGGCGTATTGCAGTATCGCATGAACTGGTTCGATGTAATCCCATTTCGCCAGCTCAGCCTTCATCATTACCTGCAAGATCGACCTTCACCCTCCGGATCCCGAGCGACTGCTGCGCTAACCCGTGACACCGATGGTAGTGGTTGCCGTCCTTGCGAGGTTCCTCGAGAGCAGTGGCACGCACGAAGGCTTGTCCAACTCCGCATGGCCGAGTGATCAGAACCGAACCAGCGTCAGCACGTCAAAGGGGGCGTAGTGCAAATCGAAGCAGGCTCGCCATGGAAGAAGTGCAGTCGCTATAGCCGCGACGGCCACTGGTGCTTGTCGTCCTTCAGCGCCGCGGTGTTGGTGACGGGCCGCCACCCCCATGTCTTCGCCGAATGAGGCAAGTCGGGCAAAACGTGTAAACCTGGAATGCTCCAGCACGGAAGCCCGTTACGCTAGCCGGCAGCGCCCCCCGCGGCGCCGTCTATCGCGTCATGATGGGCCGCTGCCGCGCAGAGCGACCGCCGTGCAAGATCTCCGGTTGTATAACACGCTATACCCCATGCCGCTGTCGAAGCGTGACGTTCGACGACTCCCCCGCCGTGCCTCGCAAGCCTGCACGCGGGAAAAGGCCGCTGACGCGCTCGCGGGCGGCGCGATTGAAGTGATCATGTTGCAGCATGGCGCAATAACGTCACGGTGACGAAAATAATGCCTGGTGGCGGGTCTACGGGTGATCTCGCTGCGTCTGCCGCATGTGTCTTTGCGGGTCTAGCAGGTCACGTTGTCTCCTGGGTGCAAGTCAGCAACTTTAGCTGCACGTCTACCCGCTTCTAAATAGATGACTTGCAAAGCGTGATGAAACGTGTTGACATCCGCGTACCTTGCAGCAGTAAGCAAAGCGGGTGTTAAAGCGTTACTTGTAACGTCGAACGGCGTGTGGGGACCCGCTCGTTTCCATGTTGTATAACCCGCGCCTCTCCACGCACTTGCATCAGTTCTGGAGCATACGTGAAATTGCAGGTTGCCAATCGAGCGACAGCACGCGGATGCAACAACGTGGTAACAAGCTTGGTTGTGAGCTCTGAATCACGTCGAGCATCACGTCCTTGCGCAAGCGATGTTAAGAGTAGTTGATCACGTTACTTGACATGCGCTAGAGGAAACTGCTTTCCAAGCAAGTGTATCCCCGTATGGAAACACGTCGGGCAGAGCAGGGCAGCACGTGGGCAAGCACATGCCTAGGATCGCATCTTGCTATGCATGATCCAACGTGCTGCCTCAAGTCTGGTGTCACGTGCGGCATCACTTGGTAGGTCACGTGGTTGCCGACGTGCGCTCCTGCATCTCATGTCAAGCGCGTGAGTATGTTCGACGATTGGCAGGAAGTAGCGCGGTATGCACTGCGCTTTGCTGCAGGTCGGGGAACGTCTGTCTCAGTGCATGCTCCGCTCTGCTGCATCGCGTGCATAGCCTGGCGTCGGAGCATGCGCTGTCTCTGGAGTGGGATCACACGGGTTAATGCGCATGATCTACACCGTCTTGCAAGTCATGTATGCAAGGATGAAGTAGTGTCTGGGGGTAGCCACGATGTCGCATGACGTGATGCGTACGCTGTCATAGCGCCCCCGAGGGCTATACATGCAGGTAGGAGTCTCACCATGACGGTTGCAGAGCTTCAAGACGGACAGTCTTCGGCCGAGTCCATGCCGTGGTCGAACCTCAACCAGGTCTACGCGATTGCGAATGGCAAGGGCGGCGTCGGCAAGACAACAACAACCTCGCACTTCGGAGGACTTGCCGCCGCTGACGGTGCGCGAGTCCTACTGGTTGACCTCAATCAGCAGGGCAACCTATCGCTTGACCTTGGTGTCAAGGGTGAAGCATCGATCCACGATGAAGGCTCCAACTTGGCGCAGGCCATCATGTTCGATGCTCCTTTGAAGCCTGCGCTCAATGTCCGCCCGAACCTCGACCTCGTACCTGGCGGGCACCACCTCCGCGACGTGCCGCCCGCTCTGTCTAACCGAATGACGACCCAGCGGAGTAGACGGTCTGCGGTTCAGGGGCTGGCTCGAGCTCTCGCTGCAGTAGCGCCGAAGTACCACCTCGTTATCATCGATACCCCACCCGAGAACCCGATGCTGCTCAAGCTTGCTCTGTGCGCGGCGAGGTGGGTACTCGTGCCCATGTCGACTGATTCGGCGTCGCGAGATGGCTTGCGGTCGTTGGCTGAGGACTTCACAGAGATCCGCGACGAGTACAACCCGTACCTCAACCTGCTTGGTGCTTTCATCTTTGCTTCGTCGACGTCAGGTAAGCGGATCCGATCCGAGACGCGGGCGCACGCACGCGAAGATCTCGGCGACAGCGCGTACGTGTTCGACCAGTTCATCCGCCACTCCGAAGCTGTGGCTCGCCAGGTCCGAAAGTTTGGCTTGCTGGCGCATGAGCTTGAGCAAGAGGTGGCCAACAACCCGAAGTTCTGGGAGCTGCGTAAGGGCACAGCGAAGCGAACGGAGAGCGTCAGCGAAACGGCCGTCGGTGTTGCGGAAGATTATGATCACTTGGCTCGGGAAGTGTTCGCCCGAGCGGCTGAGGTGCGTAGCGAATTGATCGAGGAAGGACTCTGGCCCAATGGCTGAGCTGAAGCCAAAGGACAATCTGGGGACCGTTGCGGACAAGTTCGGCAGGCCTAAGGGAGGCCGAGCTAGCGGTCTCAGCAGCTTGATCAGTGCGCCGCCCGTGAGTGAGCCAACCAAGCCAGAACGGCCCGAGTCGAGCGTCGACGAGCAGCCTGTAACGCCTCCAGCGGCGTCTCAGCCTGAAGCGCGTTCTGTTCGACCTGCTGTCCGCCCGAGCCGCGGTGACGAAGCGCCTCCAGAGGCGCGCTCGACGAACGTGACGGTCTACGTAGCGCCTGGAGTCAAGAAGCGCTTCGAGGCGTACAAGCATGCTGATCCACGACGCAAGACCTGGGACGTCGTAAAGGATGCGGTGGACGCCAACTATCACCGACTTAAGGACATCCTCGATGACGCGAAGTACCACGACGTTGGTGCATCGCCGGTCTCGAGTATCTTCCCCGCGGATCCCAGGCGGGTTCGCTACATCGGCGGTGGGACGTCGCAGCAGCAGATCAGGTGCACAGAAGCTCAGCTGGCAGTGCTCCACACGGTTACCAAGGAGCTGGGCATGAAGAATCTCTCCACCTGGCTCGCCCCGGTGCTCAACGACTTCCTGCCCGGGAAGAAGGAGAAGCGCCCCTAAGCCTGACGAGTTAAGGTTGAGCGCCTTCGCTCAGCAGAGAGCCCCCGCTCCGAAAGGAGAGCGGGGGCTCTCTGCTGAGCTCGTGTGGGCGGGTCGCTAGTCAGCTCCGGAGGGCTAGCCGGCGTTGCGTGAACTCTGTTGCTTCGCCGCAGTCTTACGGTCAACGTGCTTACCAACGTCGGCGAAGTCGGTGCGGAGCTCGCCCGCCACTACCAGGAGCTTCTGGACGTCGTGACGGCCGCTGCTATCCAGGGCCAGCACCCCAGGGAAGCTGCGGAGCTCGTCGACGGCCAGGCCGAGCACGGACATCGAGGCGGGCGAGAAGCCCTCACGGGCATCCGTTGCCAACTCGTCAAGCCATTGGCGATCCTCGTCATCGACCGGGCCGTAGCGCTCGGCCGCCGTCAGGAGCCCCTGCGCGAGCTTGTGCAGCACCTCTTCGTGTCTGCGGATCCAGCCCCACTCGGCGTCGCTCTGCAGGTCAGCCTGCCGCGCGAGTCGCCGTTCTTCGCGGGAGAGCTTCTCGTCGGGTCGATCGAAGCGCAGCAGTGCCGAGTATCGGTCAATGCGGTCGTTCACCCCGGACCTGGACCTGATCCCCAGCTCGCTACCTAGATGTCGTAGGAACAGTTTGCGGGCCTTGCCGCGCTGCAGCCAGTACAGCTGTCGACGTCGGTCTTCCCACCACAGCCAAACGCACAGCCTGAGGGCGTCGGTTACGTCGGCATCGAGGACCCAGCCCGGTACGCGGGTGTGTTTCTGCAGGTAGGCGAGCACTTCGCTTGGATCTGCCTGCTCAGGGGCAGGGAGCAACTCACGGTCAGGATCGTCCACTTTGATGCGTCGGTTGACGATCCGGGTGATGGTTTGGACGAGCTCAACGCGTGTGATCTTCGGCGGGGTAGCCATGCCGTGAGTATTTCACTGACGGTCGGCAGTCTCCGATTTGGCTCACACACAATGAAGATTATGTGTAAGATTGGTTCGGAGCTTCAGAGAAGGCTCCTCTGTGCGGCAGTGGCCGTTCTGAACGAGAGGGAGGATCCGTCAATGTCGACGCACTACGCGCGGGACCTGCGCAAACCAATGCGGGTGGAGCGCAACGGCGTTGCTCATACCGTCGCGCATGTCAGCTCCGTCGACTTCACCGGCGGGCGTCGTGTCGTCGTGACCTACGACGCTTGTGGATGCCACCGCGGGCCCGTCCGCAGTGTCGAGTACTCGCCAGTCGATCTCGTGACCGTTCTGGACTGAGCCGTGACGGCGCCTGGTCGTCATCAGCCCAGAGGTCCCTGACGGTCACCAATCAGCGAAGGAGAGCGAGATGTCCACGAACTACTACGCGCGGACGCCCGACACCGCCGCCAACGACAAGGGCCTGCACATCGGGAAACGCGTCGCCGGATGGGAGTTCATGTTCCGCGCTCACCCTGAGCTCGGGCTGAACGACTGCGATGCGTGGCATGCGCTGCTGGAGCGCGCCGACGTAGAGATCGTCAGCGATTACTGGGTTGTGGAGCCTCTGGCCGAGTTCTGGGCGATGGCAACACGGCGACCTGCGGACGAAGTGGTGCCGTGGATGATGCGGTCGCAAGAAGACGAATGGGGGCGTAACGACGACCGGCTCTGGACCGACGCGCACGGGCATCCGTTCAGCGACCGCGAGTTCTGCTGAACCCTCAAAACGACCGTGGGCTCCCGTATGACCGACCCGGACCTCAGACCCGTACTCCGTACCCCGCCCGCCGAGTTGCGGGTAAGAGACGTGGACCAGGCCATTCACGACCAGCTGGTCTCAGATATCGGCGAGCGGCGCCTGGAGAAGCTCTACCGGCACGTCGACGCGGCGACGTTCGGCGTGGTGCTGCACTGGTTGTCGAGCTACCAGCGCCGATCGATCGAGACCAAACGCGGCTACACCGACGACATCGTGCTCATCGCCGAGTGGCTGACCATGACCATTGGCGAATACCCAGCGTCCCTGCTGACCCGAATGGACTTCGACATGGTGTTGAAGTGGTCGGTGTATGCCCGTAGTCGAGACTGGTCGGCTCGTACCCAGCGACGCTACTTGTCCGCGCTGTCGTCGCTGTTCGACTACGCCATTCGTGCGCTCCGGCTCCCGATCACCAACCCAGTGCACATGCCCACCCACGCGCCGCCGATCGGCACCTCTACCAACGGTCGCCCACCTGGCGCGACCCGAGTTCTCGAGGTCGACGAGATCGCCGCGATGCATGCCGCCTGCGGCAGCCACGAGGACTTTCTGGTGTTCGACCTGCTGTTCACGCAGGGCCTTCGGGAGAGTGAGGTGGTTGCGCTCGACGCCGACCACGTCGACCGCTTAGCGCAGTCGCCGGTGCTCCACGTGGCTCGCAAGGGCGGCCGGTGGGTCAAGCGACAGTTGTCCGCCGAGACTGTTCGGCACCTCGACGACTACCTTGAGGGCCGCCGTGAAGGCCCGCTCCTGATCAGTCCCAGAACGGGCCGGCGGCGCGACCGTCACCAGCTAATCAACATCACCCGACGGTTGGCGCGGCACGGCGACGTGGCCGACCCGATGAGGGTGACGCCACACGTCCTGCGCGCCGCCGCCATCACCACCTTGCTCGACGCCGGCCAGCCTCTGCAGGAAGTACAGGAATGGGCCGGCCACGTGCACGCCTCTACCACCCGCGGCTACTGGGAACGCCGCAACAGCATCCGCCGCGACGCCGCGCTATCTGCTGCTCTCGCAGCCAAACTCGCCGCCGTTGAAGCGGGTGTCCAGCGCAAAACGTCCTACCGCTGAGCGCGGTTGAAGGTCCGAAAGGAGAACGTGAGTGAGCCACGTCGAGGTTCCCGCAGGTGCCCTCGAAGCCGCGGACTCTGTGTTCGGGTTCGACTCGGAAGAAGAACGGGAACTCGTCAGCGGGGTTCTCGAAGCTGCCGCCCCGCACATCTTGATTCCGGAGCTCGAGAGGCTGGCCGCCGCGGTGGGGGAGTGCGGTGGCAGTGTCATCCGCGCCAGATTAAAGGAGTTGAAGAACGCCGCCGAGTGATCGAGCTTGGTCAACTCAGTCGGTACTGAACCTCGCCAGCCAGGGCCGGGATTTCGACGGCGAGCATCGGCACGCCAGGCCTTCGTCGGTGGTGGCGTTGCCGTCTTCTCGAGGACAACAGATTGGCCATTCGATACCGCACCAGGGGGAGCAGTGAAGGTAACCGGGAAGACAGCCACGAGGTTCGCCACGGCTGTTGTGGACACCCTCGTCGACGTCGGCGAGTTCCACGACTTGTCTGATCCCATAACGGCCGAGATCGTTCGTGAGGCTGTGGTCAGGCAGGTGCAAGCACCGAGTGCTGCGTTCGAGTGCATCGTCGACGACCTATGCGCGGCGACCTGGCGACTGCGTCCGGATTCCGGCGCGCCCGTCCGCCTCGCATGCATGCGGGTCGTGCCGACCTCGGCTGATCAGGACCGTGAGAACCGCGTCAACGCCGCGTTCGCGCGGCTCGCGGCACAGTACTCGAGGCGGACACGAGCACTGCGATGAACGACATCGACGACGTCAAGGCGAGGTTGTTGGCCGCGCTCCGGCAGAATCAGGCAAACAGCCTCGCGGCCGCGAATCTCCAGCCCGACGACCTTGCTCCGCGTCGAGAACGCCTCACAGGGCGGCTGACATGCAGCACAGGCAAGGCGTGCTTTTCCACCGAGGGAGCCGCGCGACGGCGACTCCAAGAGATTCTTGACAGCGCCGTCGGGGTCTCCCTGTACGTGCCCACCAAGGTGCGCGGGCCATGTCCGAAGTGTGGCTGCTTCCACCTTACCTCGAAGGCCGGCAAGCAGTGGAAACGCGGGAAAAACAGACGAAACGACGTTCGATGACTAGAAGCACACCTTCGGGAGCCACCGAAAGGACTACCTCGTGACCACTCCAGGCCAGACCACGACCCCGTGGGCGCAGACGCCCCGGCGCCCGGCCACTCCAGAGGGGTGCGCCGGTGTGATCGCCGGCATGGCCGCCCGCGGCGAGACGCTGACGGCTGACGAATGGCAGGACCTCGCGTTAGGCGCCGGTCGCATCCACGGCCCTGCCCTGCTGTGGGCGGCATGGTGGGGCGACGTCATCGACGCCGACGCGCTGGCGGCCCTGGTGGGATCGGTATGGGCTATGGCCGAGTATCCCGACCGCGCGCTGTCCCGCGCCGAGTGGCGCGGGCTGTTCTCCGTGGCTAACTACACGGTGGACGGCCGCCGCGCTCTCCTGCCCACCGGACCGCTGACACTGTGGCGCGGCAGCGTGCCGGAGCGCGCCCGTGATTGGTCGTGGTCGGCATCCCGCGAGGTCGCCGAGCGCTACGCCGATGGCCGCGTTACGGGACGCCAGCCTGGCCGTCTGTACCGAGCGGAGGTCCACCCGTCCGCGCTGCTGTGCAGCAACACCGGCCACGCCCGTGATGAGGCCGAGTACGTCGTGGACACGGATCTCGTCGACGTCATTAATCTCATTGGATAAGAAGGGCGGGGTATGGGAGACGAAACCAGTCCGCGCCGTGTGTGTCGACCGTGGGGTTCGTGCCGGCCGGGCGGCAGATGCGCGCTGTCTGCTCCTGCGGCGACAGGGCTTGATTGACTTATCCTCGTGTCGGTGTGCAGTAGGACGTCCGCCCCCGCTCGTCGCGCGGCTGGAGCTGACGCTCCCAACCGTCTGCGTACCTCCCTCCGTACGCGTTGCCCGCACTCGGGGCACGGCTGACGCCCGTCGGCGGCCATGCGTTCCCCAGCCGGACCGGGGCGCCATCCGGAGCGCCTCGACTCCCATGCTCGAACGTCGTGGCGGTGGGTGGTGAGGTCGGGGCGTGAGGAACATCGGAACGGAAACTGGCGCTAAGCCTCCAATGCCCCGATCCGCTCGTTGACGGCCTTGATCGTTTTGCTGAAGCTTCGCTGCGGTTCCGCCGCAGTGGGTGGATGTAGATCTGAAAGGCCAGTGAGTTGCCAGTTGAGTTCCTGTCCGATGAGCAGGCCGCGGCCTACGGCCGGTTGCCCGAGGTGTTGTCGCGGGCAGAGTTGGAGCGGTTCTTTTTCCTCGACGACGTCGACCGGGGCCTGGTGGAGGCCAAGCGGCGCGATTACAACAAGCTCGGGTTCGCGCTCCAGCTCGTGACGGTGCGCAACGTCGGGGCGTTCCTCGATGACCCGCTGGACGTGCCGGTCGAGCTGGTCGACTATCTCGCCGAGCAGCTCGGAATCGTGGACTCGTCGTGCGTGAAGTCCTACGGCGAACGGGAGAAGACCCGCTTCGAGCACGTCTGGGAGCTGCGCCAGACCGGTGGCTGGCACGAGTTTTCGGTGGTGGAGAACGAGCTCGGCGAGTGGATCGAGGCCCGCGCCTGGACCACCGGAGACGGGCCGAAGGCGCTGTTCGACGTCGCGGTCTCATGGCTGCGAGAGCGCAAGGTGCTGCTGCCAGGCGTGACCCGGCTGGTCCGGCTGGTCGCCGCCCGGCGAGAGGCGGCGAACCGGCGGTTGTGGGAGACGCTGTGTGATCTGCTTGACGACGAGCAGCGCGCCGCGCTGGATGGGTTGTTGGAGGTGCCGGAGGGGCACCGGAATTCGCGGTTGGACACGCTGCGGCGGCCGCCGGTGCGGGTGTCGGGTCCGGCGATGGTCGATGCCCTTCAGCGCGCGTCGGAGATCCTCGGGTTGGGGTTCGTCGAGGTGGACACTGAGGTGGTGCCGCCGCGCCGGTTGGCGGAGTTGTCGCGGTATGGGGTTCAGGGCAAGGCCAGTTTGCTGCGTCGTCACGGTGATTCCCGGCGGGCGGCGACGCTGTTGGCCACGGTGGTCTACCTGCAAACTCGGGCAGTCGATGACGCCCTGGATCTGCTGGATGTGCTGATCGCCTCGAAGCTGCTGGCGCGGGCGGAGCGGGAATCGGCCAAGGAGAAGCTGCGCACCCTGCCCAAGCTGGGCAAGGCGTCGGCGAAGCTTGCGGCCGCGCTGGGGGTGTTGCTGGAGGTGACCGGCGCGCACGATGGCCTGGCCGAGCAGGCCGCCGACGACGGCGACACCATCGAGCCGGTCAGTTTGGCGCAGGTGTGGGCCGAGATCGAGGCCGTGGTGCCCCGCGCCGAGCTGGCCGAGGCTCTGGTCGCGGTGGTGGAGCTCGCGGGGCCGCTGGACTCGGATGCGGATGAGGCGTGGCGGGCGGAGTTGGTGAAGCGGTTCGTCACGGTGCGGCCGTTCCTGCCGTTGTTGTGTGAGGTGATCCGCTTCGGTGCCGCGCCCGACGGGCAGCGGGTGCTGGCGGCGTTGCGGGATCTGCCGCGGTTGTGGGGCGGGGGCCGCAACAAGGTCGCCCGTGGCGAGATCGACGAGCAGTTGCTGATCGGCTCGTGGCGCAGGTTGGTGCTGCACGCCCCGGACCTGGAACCGGGCACAGTGGACTGGCGCGCTTACACCTTTTGCGTGCTGGAGCAGTTCCACCGCTGCTTGCGGCGCCGGGACATCTTCGCGGTCAACTCCAGCAAGTGGGGCGACCCGCGCGCCAA
>JACYYJ010100389.1_pt2 | contig 28038 bp, 25 predicted proteins | sample 8236861 | NCBI WGS metagenome assembly JACYYJ01 (sample SAMN14103086, study PRJNA606662) | landfill metagenome | isolation source: landfill solid waste | place: India:New Delhi, Okhla landfill site | collected 2017-11-05
TTGAGGTCCGCCGCCAGGCCGTCGTAGTGCCACGAGTTCGTGGAGTGCGCGCCGCGCGTGACGCCGCCGTACGACGGGTGCTCGGAGACCCGGAACCCGTACGCGCGGGCCCAGCTCAGGTACGCCTTGAGCGTCGCGGACGAGCTCTTCTGGCGGCCGATCCGCAGGGCCAGCGGGCTCTCGACGGGCTGCGCCACGGGCCCCGACCGCTCGGGCGCCTGCGGCGCGGCGAGCACTGGTGCCGATCCGACCGGCGCGAGCAGGACCGCGCAGACGCCGGCCGCAGCGAGGCGCCGACGGGCCAGGGGGGCGCGGGCAGTGACGGGTGGTCGCGGGCTCATGGGACACCTCGCTCCTCGGGCGTGGACCTCGGGCTGCGGTGAGCACCGTCGCCCTGGGCCACCATGCCTGCGCGTCGACGGTTCTGCCAGGCGACCGTGCCTCCTGCGACATCGACGGTGCGCTGCGCGACAAGCCCGGAGGCCCGCGCGTCCCGAGAATGACGGGACCGGTGCCGCGCGTGCGGCGCCGCCCGCACCACGCACCATTCCTGAGGGAGACGCTGATGTCCGGACCCACCCAGGCGCTCGACGAGCGCACGCTGCTCGCCCGCGTCCAGCCGCCGGAGGGAGAGGGGCGCGAGATCCTCGACGCGGCCACGCGGGAGGTGATCGGCCGCGCCCCCGAGCACACGGTCGCCGACCTCGAGGCCGCGCTCGCGGCCGCGCGCGCGGCACAGCCGGGCTGGGCCGCCCTCGGCCACGAGCGGCGCACCGCGCTGCTGCTGGAGGCCGCGGACGCGATCGACGCGCACGCCGAGCCGCTCGCCCGCCTCCTGTCGCGCGAGCAGGGCAAGCCGCTCAACGGGCCGAACGCCCGCTTCGAGGTGGGCGCGGTCTCCGCCTGGCTCCGCGCCGCCGCGACCACGCCGCTGGAGCCGGAGGTGCTCGTCGACGACGAGTCGGCGCACGCCGAGCTCGTGTACCGCCCGGTGGGCGTCGTCGGCGCCATCGGCCCGTGGAACTGGCCGATGATGATCGGCATCTGGCAGATCGCGCCGTCGCTGCGGATGGGCAACACCGTGGTGACGAAGCCCAGCGAGCACACCCCGCTGAGCGTCCTGGCGATGGTCGCGGTGCTCAACGACGTGCTGCCCGACGGCGTGCTGGCCGCCGTCTCCGGCGACCGCGAGGTGGGCGCCCGCCTGGCCGCCCACCCGGACGTCGACAAGGTGATGTTCACCGGCTCCACCGCCACCGGCCGCCGCATCGTCGAGGCGTCGGCGGGCAACCTCGCCCGGCTCACCCTCGAGCTGGGCGGCAACGACGCCGGCATCGTGCTGCCCGGCGCGGACCCGAAGGCCATCGCCCAGGACCTGTTCTGGGGCGCCTTCATCAACACGGGCCAGACGTGCGCCGCCCTCAAGCGGCTCTACGTGCACGACTCGCTCTACGAGGACGTCGTCGCCGAGCTCGCGACGATCGCCGCCGCGACGCCGATGGGCGTCGGGCTCGACGAGGACAACGTGCTGGGCCCGCTGCAGAACGCGCAGCAGCTCGACGTCGTCTCCCGCCTGGTCGAGGACGCGAAGGGCCGCGGCGCGCGCGTCGTCACGGGCGGCGAGGCCGCGCCCGAGCTCGGCCCGCTGTTCTACCGCGCCACGATCGTGGCCGACGTCGCCGACGGCGTGCCGCTGGTCGACGAGGAGCAGTTCGGCCCGGCGCTGCCCGTGATCCGGTACACCGACGTGGACGACGCCGTCGCGTCGGCGAACCGGCTCGACGTCGGCCTTGGCGCGTCCGTGTGGTCGGCGGACCGCGACGAGGCGCGCGCCGTCGCCGCCCGCCTGCAGGCCGGCACGGTCTGGATCAACGGCCACGGCGGGCTGCACCCGATGGTGCCGTTCGGCGGTGTGAAGTCCTCCGGCTACGGCCTGGAGTTCGGCGTCGAGGGCCTGAAGTCCGTGGCCGTGCCGCAGGTCATCAGCGGCTGACGAGGTCGCACCGCCCACGACGTAGCGGTTCGTCCCCGTCACCGAGCGTGACGGAGACGAACCGCTACGTCGTGCGCCCGCGGCGCTCAGCGGGCGTGCACGTTGAACCGCTCGAGGTCGTCGGCGAGGCCCTGGTAGACCGCGGGCCGGTTCCTGCGCAGGTGGGCGGCGTACGCGACGCCGCCGACGAGCGCCACCACGAGCAGCAGGGGCAGCATCCGGACGGCAGGGGCGTCGGAGCCGGCCACGATGTCGAAGTTCGCCACCGCCATCACGACGATCCCCAGCAGGCCGAGGAACCCGATCCCGGGCGCGACGAGCGTGCTCCAGGTGCGCGGGTCCCGCGCCCGGCGGAAGTGCACGACGATCGACAGCGCCGCGAGCCCCTGCAGCACCAGCACGCTGAGGGTGCCGAAGCCGAGCATGGCGGGCACCAGCGTGCCGATGGGGTCGGCGCCGGCCAGGGCGAACAGGCCGGCGACGACGGCGGCGAACCCGGCCTGCACGACGCCGGCGAGCTGCGGGGCGCCGTTGGCGCGCGTGCGGGCCAGCGCCTGCGGGAGGACCTTCGCCCGGCCGAGCGAGTAGAGGTACCGGGTCGCGGAGTTGTGGAACGCGAGCATCGCGGCGAACAGGCTGACCAGCAGCAGCACCTCCATGACCGTGGTGAGCGGCCCGCCCAGGTAGGTCTGGGAGAGGGAGAAGATCAGGTCGCCGGCCTCGAGGTGGTCCAGGGCGGTCTGCTGCGCCTGCTCCACGCCCGTCGCGCTCACCACGGCCCAGGTCGTGACGCCGAGGATGACGCCGATCGCGACGATCGCGGTGTACGTGGCGCGGGGGATCGTGCGCAGCGGGTCGCGCGCCTCCTCGCTGAACAGGGCGGTGGCCTCGAAGCCGAGGAAGCCGGTCGCGGCGAGCAGCAGACCGATGGGCAGCGACCCGGACACGACGGACTCCGGGCTGAACGCGCTCACGTCGTAGCCGGTCTGCACCAGCACGGAGACGTCGAAGACGACGAGCATGAGGACCTCGAGCACCAGCGCGACGCCGAGCACCTTGGAGCTGAAGTCGACGCCCGTGCGGGCCATGAGGAAGCACACCACGATCGACGCCAGGCCCCACACGTACCAGTGCAGGTCGAACCCGGTGAGGTCGCCGATGATCGTCTGCATGAAGAAGCCGCTGGTGCCGATCGTGCCGACGACGAAGAAGTTGTAGCCGAGCGTCGCGACGAACCCCGCGACCAGGCCTCCGGTGCGCCCGAGGCCCTTGACGACGAACGCGTAGAAGCCGCCCGCGTTGACGAGCTGCTTCGACATCTGCGCGTACCCCACGGCGAACAGCAGCAGCACGGCGGCGACGAGGAAGAACGACATCGGCGTGCCACCGCCGTTGCCGAGCGCGATCGCCAGGGAGGCGACCACGACGATGCCCGTCAGCGGCGCGACCGCGGCGAGCACGAGGAACACGATGCCGGCGACGCCGAGCGCGCCCTGGCGCAGCGCGGTGGTCGATCCGGTGGTGGGGGCGGCAGTGCTCACGAGGGCTCCCTTGCCTGCGACGTGCCAGTGCACGGACGGATTGCTTCAGCGGCGATTCTTCGCCCGGCCTCGCGGCGGGGCTTGCCGCTGCGCGCACAGCCCTGTTGTCCGGGCGCAGACCGGCGGCCGACCTCCTGACCGGCCCCGTCGTCGCGCCGCACGATGGTCGGACGGGCGACGACGGGCGTCGCCGCACCTGTCGACGGAGGGCCGATGGACCTGGGGTTGGAGGGGCGCGTCGTGCTGGTCACCGGCGCCGCGGGCGGGATCGGGACGGCGACGGCACGGGCGCTGGCGGCGGAGGGCTGCCGGCTGGTGCTGGCCGACCTGCGGCGGCCCGACGTGGAGGGTCTCGACCCCGACCGGACGCTGGCCGTGGCGGCCGACGTCACGGACGAGGTGTCGGTGGCCGCCGCCGTCGGGGCCGCCGGGCGGAGGTTCGGCGGCCTGGACGGGGTGGTGGGCTGCCACGGGGTGTCGGGGCCGGTCGGTACGCCGCTCGACGAGGTGCCCGCCGACCGGTGGCGGCACGTGCTCGACGTGAACGCGACCGGTTCCTTCCTTCTGCTGCGGGCGGCGGCGCCGCTGCTGCGCCGAGGGCGCGACGGCGTCGTCGTGCTCGTGGCGAGCGACTCGGCTCTCGTCGCCGCGCCGGGGATGGCGCCGTACTGCGCCTCCAAGGCCGCGGTGCTCCAGCTCGCGCGGGCGGCCTCGGTCGACCTCGCGCCCGACGTGCGCGTCGTGGCGGTGTGCCCGTCGGTCGTGGACACCCCCATGAGCCGCGGCGACCTGGGTGTCGACGCGGGGGCCGCGGGCGGGTTCGACGGCGCCGGGTTCCCGGTGCAGCGCCCCGAGGAGGTCGCCGCGGCGGTGACGTACCTGTGCTCCCCGCTCGCCCGGGCGGTCAACGGGACGGCGCTGCTGAGCGACTTCGGCTACGGGGCCCGGTCGGGGTTCCCGGCCTGACGGTGCACGCACGACGGACCGACGACGGCGCGCGGGCGCCGCGGGAGGAGCGACACATGGCACAGACGGGATCGACGGTCGGGGGCACGGTCGGGGGCAAGCTCGAGGGCAAGGTCGTGGTGGTCACCGGCGGCGGCACGGGGATCGGCGCCGCCGTGGCAGAGCGGTACGCCACGGAGGGCGCGCACGTCGCGGTGCTGGGCCGGCGGGAAGGGCCGCTGCGGGAGGTGGCGGACGCGGTGGGCGGCCTGGCGGTCGTCGCCGACGCGGCGGACTCGGCGTCGGCGCGGGCGGCGGTGCGGACGGTGCTGGACCGGTTCGGGCGGATCGACGTGCTCGTGGCCAACGCGGGCGGGCACGGGTACTCCGCCGTCCTCGACACCGACGACGCCGCGTGGGACGCCGCGCTGCGCACCAACCTCACGACGGCGTTCACCGCCGCGCGCGAGTGCCTGCCCGCGCTGGTGGAGTCGCGCGGCCAGGTCGTCGTCGTGTCCTCGCTCGCCGGCCTCTTCGCCGGGCCGGGCGTGGCGGGGTACACGGTCGGCAAGCACGCGCTGATCGGCCTCACGCGCACGCTCGCCCGCGACTACGGCCGTCAGGGCGTGCGGGTCAACGCCGTGTGCCCGGGCTGGGTGCGCACGCCGATGGCGGACCAGGAGATGGACGAGCTCGCCGCCCTGCGCGGCCTCGCCACCCGCGACGAGGGGTACGCGACCGTCACGCGTGACGTGCCGCTCGGGCGGGTCGCCGAGCCGGCGGAGATCGCGTCCGTGGTGCGGTTCCTGGGCTCGGACGAGTCGTCGTACGTGACCGGCGCGGTGCTCGTCGTCGACGGCGGAGCCCACGTCGTCGACGTGCCGACCCTCGCCTTCGAGCCTTCGGGCGAGTAGCCGTCAGCCGCCGAGCGCGTCTCGCACGGCGCTCGCCGACGCGGTCAGGCGGGCGGCGATCTGCTCGTGGTCGAGCGGGCTGGCCACGTGCACGACGGCGACGGCGGCCGGCCCGCGCCCCCGCAGCGCCAGCGGCACCGCGACCGACTCCAGGCTGGGGATGACCTCGTCGTGGCTGGTGGCGAAGCCGCGCTGGGCGGCCTGGGCGACGGTGGCGCGCAGCGCCTCGGGGGCGTCCGCGGGCCACTGCGCCTCGGGGAGCAGCGTGAGGATGGCCTTGCCGGGCGCACCCACGGTGACGGGGTGGCGGGTGCCGGGCCGCTGGGCGACGGGGGCGACGGCGTGCCGCGGCTCGACGCTGACGAGCGTCACGCACTCGTCGTGGTCGAGGACGGCGAGGAAGCAGGTCATCCCCAGCTCGTTCGCGACGGAGGTGAGCTCGGGCAGGGCCTCGGCCTGCAGGTCGTGGGCCACGCCCGCGGCGAGCGCGGCCATGCGGGCGCCGAGCGCGACGCCGCCGGTCGCGTCGCGCACCACGAGGCCGTGGTGCTCCAGCGTGCGCAGCAGACGGTAGGCGATGGAGCGGTGCACGCCGAGCGTCCCGGCGACGTCGTCGATGGTCAGCGGCGCGCGGGCGTCGGCGAGCACCTCCAGGATCCGGATGCCGCGGCTGAGGGTCTGCGACGGGGGCGGGCCGGCGTCGGGCATCGTCGTCCTTCCGGTGGGTTACGCTGCATTCAATAGTAGAACGTCGTGTTCGAATATAGAACACGATCGTAGCGGACGCCACGCCCGACGCGGAGGTCGAGCGGCGCATCGACGACGATGAGGAGAGCTCGTGCAGTTCCACCACCACGGTTACGTCTCCGGCGACCCGCGGGTGCTTCCGCCCGCCGGCACCGGCGTGGACCGGCCCGACGAGCTGCCCGACGAGGTCGACGTCCTCGTCGTCGGGTCGGGGCCGGCGGGCATGCTGCTCGCCGCGCAGATGTCGCGCTACCCGGGCGTCACGACCCGCGTCATCGAGAAGCGCGAGGGGCGGCTGGTGCTCGGCCAGGCCGACGGCATCCAGCCGCGGAGCGTCGAGACGTTCGACGCGTTCGGCTTCGCGGAGCGCATCGTCGCCGAGGCGTACAACATCGGCTGGATGAACTTCTGGGGCCCCGACCCCGAGAACCCGAAGCACATCGTCCGCACGTCTCGCACCGAGGACTACGGCCTCAAGATCAGCGAGTACCCGCACCTCATCGTCAACCAGGCGCGGGTGCTCGACTACTTCGCCGAGGCCGCCGCGCTCGGCCCCGCCCGCATCGTGCCCGACTACGGCGTCGAGTTCCTCGGCCTCACGGTGCACGACGGCGACGAGCACCCCGTGGAGGTGCGCGTCCGGCACGTCGGGGGCGAGCGCGCCGGCGAGGAGCGCACGGTCCGGGCCAAGTACGTCGCGGGGTGCGACGGCGCCCGCAGCGCCGTGCGCGAGGCGATCGGGCGCAAGCACGTCGGGGAGTTCGCCGCGCACGCCTGGGGCGTGATGGACGTGCTCGTCAACACCGACTTCCCCGACTGGCGCACCAAGTGCGCGATCAACTCCGAGTTCGGCAACATCCTGCACATCCCCCGCGAGGGCGGGTACCTCAGCCGCATGTACGTGGACCTCGGCGAGGTCGCCGCGGACGACCACCACCAGGTGCGCAGGACACCGATCGAGGAGATCATCCGCCGCGCCAACGAGATCCTCAGCCCCTACACGCTCGACGTGAAGGAGGTGGCCTGGCACAGCGTGTACGAGGTCGGCCACCGCGTCACCGACAAGTTCGACGACGTGCCCGACGGCGAGGAGCACCGCACCCCGCGCGTCTTCCTCACCGGCGACGCCTGCCACACCCACAGCGCCAAGGCGGGGCAGGGGATGAACGTCTCCATGCAGGACGGGTTCAACCTGGGCTGGAAGCTCGGGTCCGTGCTGACCGGGCTCAGCCCGGAGTCGTTGCTCGCCACCTACTCCGCCGAGCGGCAGCCGGTCGCGCAGCAGCTCATCGACTTCGACCGCGAGTGGTCGAGCCTCATGGCCCGCAAGCCCGAGGAGATCTCCGACCCGCAGGAGCTGGCCGACTACTACCTCGCGACGTCGGAGTTCCCGTCGGGGTTCATGACGCAGTACGAGCCGTCGATGATCGTGGGCGGTGCCGCCCGGCAGGAGCTGGCCTCCGGGTTCCCGCTCGGCAAGCGGTTCAAGTCTGCCGAGGTGACGCGCGTGTGCGACGGCAACGCCGTGCACCTGGGGCACCACGCCAAGGCCGACGGACGGTGGCGGGTCTACGCGTTCGCCGACGCCGCCGCGCCGGGCGAGGGCTCCCGGCTCGACGCGTGGGCGGACTGGCTGGCCTCGCCCGAGTCCCCGGTCTCCCGGTTCACGCCGGAGGGGGCCGACGTCGACGCGGTCTTCGACGTCAAGGTCGTCTACCAGCAGGCGTTCCAGGACGTCGACCTCGCGGACGTGCCCGACGTCTTCCGGCCGCGGACCGGTCCGCTCGGGCTCACCGACTGGGAGAAGGTGTACGCCGCCGGCCCCACCGTGTGGACCGCGGACGACATCTTCGCCGAGCGCGGCCTGTCCCGCGACGGCGTGGTCGTCGTCGTGCGCCCCGACCAGTACGTGGCGCACGTCCTGCCGCTCGACGCCACCGACGAGCTGGCCGAGTTCTTCGCGGGGGTGTTCGTCGGCCGCTGACGACAGCCGACCTCGCACCGGTCGGGTTGGTAGCGTCCGAGCCATGCTCGTCCGTCATCGTGGCGCCACGCCCACCGTCGACCCGTCGGCCTACGTGGCGCCCACGGCGGTGCTCGTCGGCGACGTGCGGGTCGCCGCCGGGGCGCGGATCCTGCACGGTGCCGTCCTCACCGCGGAGGACGGCGCCGTCGTCGTGGGGCGCGACACCGTGGTGATGGAGCAGGCGCTCGTGCGCGGTCGCCGCGGCCACGACGCCCGGCTGGGTGACGCCGTCCTGGTGGGCCCGCACGCCCACGTGAACGGCAGCACGATCGAGGACGAGGCGTTCGTCGCGACCGGGGCGGCGGTGTTCCCGGGCGGCAGGATCGGCGCCGGGGCCGAGGTGCGCATCCACGGCGTCGTGCAGGTCAACTCCGTGCTCCTGCCCGGCGCGCTCGTCCCGATCGGCTGGGTCGCCGTGGGCGACCCGGCGCAGATCCTGCCGCCCGACCGGCACGACGACATCTGGGCCGTGCAGCGCGAGCTCGACTTCCCCGGGACCGTCTACGGCGCGGGGCGCGAACTCCCGATGCGGGAGCTGATGCGCCGCCAGTCGGAGTTCTACGGCGCGCACCGCGACGACGAGGTGCTGCCCGGGTGACCGGTGCGCGATCATCGTCCGCATGACGCTGACGCTGAGGCCGCCTCGCGCCGACGACGAGACCGCGCTGCTGCGCATGCACGACCAGCTCGCGCCGGAGGGCTTCACGTTCCTCCAGCACGACGGGACGTGGGAGCAGGTGCTCGCGGCGGTGCGTCGTGAGTCGCTCGGGCAGGACCTCGCGCCCGGCCGGGTGCGGTGCGACTTCCTGGTGGCCGACGTCGCCGGTGTCCCCGTCGGGCGGGTGTCGGTGCGGCACGAGCTGACCCCGTACCTGCACGAGATCGGCGGGCACGTGGGCTACGCCGTCGCGCCCGAGCACCGGCGGCAGGGTTACGCGACCGCGATGCTCCGGCAGTCCGTCTCGCTCCTCGCCGCCGGCGGTGTCGAGCGCGTGCTCGTCACCTGCGACGTCGACAACGCCGCGTCCGCGGGCGTGATCGAGGCGCGCGGCGGCGTCCTGGAAGACGTGCGCACCCGGGGCGACGAGACCAAGCGGCGGTACTGGATCGACGTCGAGGCCGCCTGACGGCGAGGGCGGCGCCGTCGAGCCGTCGCGCGCGACGACCCGCCGGCGCGCCGATACTGGGACGGCCAGGATGCGCCGAGCGGCCGAGGAGGGCCCCACGATGGCCGACCTGATGATCGACTACATCACCTCGCTCGACGGGTTCGGGTCCGCCGACGGGTGGCCCGGCCTGTGGGGGATGGGCGGGCCGGACTACTTCGCGTTCCTCGAGGAGGACGGCCGGCAGGAGTACACCACGCTGCTGGGCGCCACGACCTACCGGCTGTTCGCAGGCTTCGCCGAGACCGGTGAGGAGGAGATGGCCGAGGTCACCGCCCGGCCCAAGGTCGTGTTCTCCCGGACGCTCACCGAGCCGCTGGAGTGGGCGAACACCAGGCTCGTCGCGGGCGACGCCGTCGAGGCCGTGCGCGCGATGAAGCAGGACGACGTCCCGCTCCGCACCATCGGCAGCCCCAGCCTGTGCCGCTCGCTCCTGGCGGCGGGGCTCGTCGACCGCGTCCGCGTCGTCGTCTTCCCTGTCGTCAACGGTGCCACCGGTCACGACCGCCTGTACGACGGCTGGCCCGACGTCCGGCTCGACCTTCTCGACAGCCGCACCCTCGACGGCCGGCTGCAGCTGCTCGAGTACGCGCCCACCGTGCTGGACGGTCCGCCCGGCGCCGACTGAGCAGGTTCAGAACGGCGGCGGGCCCGGTTCGTGCGCCGACGGCTCGGGTGGAGGGGAGTACCCCGCCACTCGTGGCGCCGGTGTCCCGGTCGGCGACAGCCGGGGCGAACGTGTCACGTGCTCGGCCTCGGTGGCCCATTCGCCGAGCTGGGCGAGGGTGTGGTCGGCGGCGCCGGGAGTGGTGAGGTAGGTGCGGCCGCGGGGTGAGGTCCAGGCCAGGACGCCGGCTCCGTGCTGGTCGTCGAGGCGCTCGACGGTCCACCGCGACTCGTGCTTCATCGTGTGGTGCTTGCGGCGCAGCGTGGCGAGGTTGGTGGCGTCGGTGGTGCCGCCCTCGGCCCAGGCGGTGGTGTGGTCGACGTCGCAGCGGCGTGCGGGCACGCGGCAGCCGGGGAAGCGGCACGTCAGGTCGCGTTGGGTGAGGAACGCGCGCAGGTCCGCGGGCACGACGTAGCTGCGCCGGTCCACGGTGAGCATCGCCCCGGTGACGGGGTCGGTCAGCACGCGCCGCAGCGTGGGGGCGCGCGCGGTGAGGTGTCGCGCGGTCTCCGCGTCGATCGGGACGTGGCCATCCAGCAGGCCGGAACTCTCCCCGTGACCGGTGAGCGTGCTGATCGGGACGGTCACGTGGACCACGGGTCTGACGTTCCGTGCCAGGGCGGCCAGCGGGTCGAGTGGTGGTGCCTCGGGTGCGGGGTTGTCGTCGGGTGGCTCGTCGTCGAGCAGGAGCGCGGTCAGGGTCGCGGCGCGCAGCTGCCCGACCCCGCGCGGGTCCTCGTTCGCCTTGGCCCGTGCGGCGGTGCGGCTGAGCCGGTCGTGGATCGCGTGCGCGACGGGGGTGGGGAGGTGTGCGGTGAGCCAGGACATGCCGTCCCTGCCGTCGTCGACCCACACGTCCGCTCGCAGGGCCGCGGCCTCGTGGCGGACTTCCGCGGGCACGGGGTGCAGTCGGTCCCGCGCGGCACGGGCCAGCGCCCCGAACCGTGTCGCGGTGATGCCTGGTGCGCGGTCGAGAACCGCGCGCTCGACCTGCGCGGCCGCGCCGGCGGGCAGGTCCGCGACCGCGTCCGCGAGCTTCGCGGCGTGCTGGTAGGTGATGGCCCCGGCGCACAGGACGTCCAGCGTGGCCGTCGCCTTCGAGGCCAGCACGTCCGCGTCGGCGAGCCACCCCTGCGCGACGCGCTCGCTCACCCCCAGCGCGCACGCCACCTCGGCCACCAGGGCGCGGTGCGCGACCGACCCGCGACGCTCCGGTGTGGCCGACGCCACCCGCGGCGCGTCCAGGTCCAGCATCGCCGCCTCGTCCACCGAGGCGAGGACCTCGGCCAGCGCGACCGTGGGTCGACCTGCCGCCGCGTTCACCACCACCTGCTCGCTGGCAGCCGCGTCCAGCGCAGCGTCCAGCCGCGCGGCAGTGGTGGGCTGGCGCGTCGTCATGCCCCGAGCCTAGCCATGTTTCGAACACCTGTTCCCCTGGGCTTTCGGAGAGTGTCCATGTTGTAATCCAGGCAACGGCAATCCGGCATCACGGCCTCGCGGGCGGAGAGTTATCTGGAGTTGTCCGCGAGGCGTCCCACGGCACCTGGGGCGCCAAGTCTTCGGGAACCGCGCGCCTCTGCTGCAAGTGACGCCCCAGGGAGAGCCCTACATGCTGGAGCCAGACTGGAACTCGATCGATCTCGACACCGTCAACGCCGCGGTCAGGGACTACATCACGCGGAGACTCGACCCGGACGGCCAGATCATCGCGCACCAACAGCGCGACGACGCCCATCTGACCATCGCGAAGACGTCCCCCACCAGCATGTGGGGGCTCATGGCCGTCTCGACGACTACTGGCAGCCGAGAGCTCGAGTTCGTGCCGCAGCTCCTGGACCTGACCGCCGAGCACACGATCACCCACGGCAGTGTCGCCGAGGCGAAGGGGCGTCGGCCCCTCGTGCACTACCTTGCGATCCGCGCACCTGGAGTGATCTCTGCTCGGGCTCGCCTTGCGCCCGAGGATTGGGAAACGCTCGCTCCCATTCAGGGCTGGCTGCTAGACATCCGAGCAGTACGACATTTCGACGCAGTCCCCGAGTACGAGTACTTGGACCCGCAGCTCGGTTGGAGCAATCTCTAGTGTCGCGTGTCACTAGCTCTCCCGCCCTGACCGAGGTTGCCGCCAGTGCGCCTTGTGCTCAGGTGGTGGCCGGACGTGGGGGAATCGCGATCGTGGAGATTGCGGCGGCAAGTACGGCGGCAATGGCAGCGGCAAGGAATCCTTGCTGAAAGCCTGCGTTTCCGCCGTCGGTAGCGAGGCTGAGTGCGGCGATACTAGAGACGGTGGCCACGCCGATGGAGGCACCGAACTCGTGGAACGTGCTCAGGAGGCCTGACGCGATACCGGCTTCTTCGGCGCCGATCTGGCCCAGAGCAGTGGCTGACGCGACGACGAACAGTGCGCCGACCCCGAAGGCGCCGAAGCTGACGCCGACCGTTGTCGACAGGGTCGTGGGCCACAGCGCCGGCGTCAGGAGGCCGATGGCTGCGATGACCATGCCGATCGCGCCGAGGATGCGCGCTCCCAGACGGCCGATGAGCCGTCCGCCGAGGTTCGCCCCGGCCATGGTGGCCAAGGCGATTGGCAGGAACAGCAAGCCGGTCACGAGAGGGCCGTGTCCGGCGGACTGCTGGAAGTAGAAGGTGCCCAGGAAGAACATGGCAACCATGAGCGCGGTGGCGATCAGGATGACGAACACGCCGGCGCCGACTGATCGTCGGCCCAGCAGGTCGAGGTTCATCAACGGGGACGTGGCGGCCTTCATCCGCCAACCGAACAAGAGGTAGAGCACGACCGCGACCCCCGCGGCGATGAGGGTCTGCCGACTGGTCCACCCGATCTCGCCGGCGACGGTCAGCGAGTAGATCGCCGAGCCCGTAGCGGCCGTGACGAGCAGCGCGCCGAGTACATCGAGCGAGTGTCGTGGCCCGGCCGCTGGCGGCAGGGGAGGCAGCGTCCGAACGAGGGCGACCAAGACGACGAGCCCGACGGGGACGTTGATGAAGAACACCCACGGCCAGCCTGGCCCGGCCGTGATCAGACCGCCGAGCAGTACACCGACCGCTGCACCGCCGCCGCCGAGAGCCGACCAGATACCCAGGGCCCGGTTGCGTTCATCGCCGGTGAACAGCCGCACGACGACCGACAGCGCTGCCGGTGAGAGCATCGCGGCACCGACCCCCTGGGCGACCCGGCCCACGAGCAACATCTCGACGTTCCCGGCCAACCCTGCCAGCAGGGAGCCGGTGGTGAAGGCGAGCAGCCCCGCGTAGACGATCGGCTTGGATCCGAACAGGTCCGCGCTCCGACCACCGAGGAGCATCAGACCACCGAAGGTCAACGTGTACGCGGCAACTACCCAGGTCAGCGCTTCACGTGACAAGTTCAGATCCGCGCCCATCTGCGGCAGTGCGATCGCCACGACCGTGACGTCGAGGATGAGCATGAACTGCGCCGTGCCCAAGAGGCTCAACGCCAGCCAGCGCTTCGGGTGCATCCCTGCGCCAACGGCCGGTTGCGTCCTGGTGGTAGCCATCCTCGCTCCTAAGTTGTACGTGCATGTTTGAGTTAAGCGCTGCTACGCTAACTCATACAGACGTGTACGGGAAGAGGGTCATGACTGCTGCCGCGCCGAAGTCCACCGCGAAACGCGCCGATGCCGTGCGCAACGTCTCGCGCATCCTCGACGCCGCGATCACCTGCCTGTCGCAGCGGCCGAACGCGACGATGGGCGACATCGCCTCGGAGGCCGGGCTCGGTCGAGTGACGCTGTACGGCCACTTTGCCTCGCGACCGGCACTCATCGACGCCGTGGTGGGCCGGGTGATCGAGCGCGGTGAACAGACGTTGGCAGTCGTCGACCTCGATGGAGACCCTCGCGAAGCGTTGCGCCGCCTGATTCACAGCAGCTGGCAGCTCGTGGACCAGTCGCGCTCGGTCATCGCCGCGGCCGAGAATGAGCTCTCACCAGAGCGCATCCGTCAACTTCACGACAACCCGGCGACCAGGGTCGAGTCGCTGATCGAAAGAGGCCGCAACGAGGGGCTGTTTCGTACTGACATGCCCACCTCGTGGCTGGTAGCAGTACTCCACCAGGTCCTCCACGGCGCAGGGGCCGAGATCGCAGGTGGTCGCCTCGATCCGACCGAAGCGCCTGACCTCATCACCGAGACCGTGTTCACGCTGTTTGACGCCCGCTGACATGTCAGCGGGCGTCATTCGGCAGAACCTGGCAGCCTCGGCGGCGGGACGAAGTCACCCGAGGGCGCCGGAGCCGGCGGGCTGTCGGGCGTCGCGTGGCGTGCTTGAGATTCGTTAGCCTTGAACGGACATGCACGCGCTTCGCACCCTTCACTCGCTGCTTGCCGACCCTCGGCGGCGGCTCGGTGCTGCGCTCATGATCGTCGTGCTGATCCTCGCCGTCGTGACCATGCACGCGATGAGCGGCTCGTCGAGCGCTCACGCATTCTCGGCTCCGGTCACGACGGTCGATGCCGCGCAGACTGCCCATGCGAACCCCGATGTGGGATCGACCGCGGGCGTCATCGATCACGGGGGCGACGGGTCGCAGACGTGTGACCACGGCTGTGGCGGGCACGAGCTCATGACCGCGATGTGTCTGCTGGTGCTCGTCGTGCTGCTGACCTTGACGGCGCCGGTGCGCCGGCTCTTCTTCGTGGTCGGTTGGATGCGTGCCGGCCCCTGGTCCGCGCAGCCGGTGCGTGCGGTCTTCACCAGCGCCCCGTCGCTGCATGCGCTGAGCATTTCTCGGACGTAGATCCCTGAGCCGATGTGTCGAGCCTCGACACATCGACGGCTTGCTCGTGCCGGACCGTCCCGGTCCGTCAGTGGATCTACCCAAGAAAGGCCCATCCTGATGAAGCGCACCCTTGTGCCTGCTCTCGTGATCGCCGGCATGGCCGTGCTCGGCGCCTGCTCGAACACGCAGGAGCCCGCACACGACATGTCCACGATGTCGAGCCCGACGGCGGAGCAGTCGCCCGCCGAGGCGTCGGCCCAGTTCAACGACGCGGACGTCCAGTTCGCGCAGATGATGATTCCGCACCACCAGCAGGCGGTCGAGATGTCGGACCTCATCGCCGACAAGTCGGGGATCGACCCACAGGTCCTGGACCTCGCCGCTCAGATCAAGGAAGCCCAGGCCCCAGAGATCGAGCAGCTCACCCAGTGGCTCGAACAGTGGGGGGCACCGGTCCCCGAGTCCGGGTCGATGGACTCCATGGACTCCATGGACCACGGGTCCATGAGCGGGATGATGAGCGCGGACGACATGCAGGCCCTGGAGGACGCCAGCGGTGCCGAGGCTGGGCGTCTCTTCCTGTCGCAGATGATCTCCCACCACCAGGGCGCCGTCGCGATGGCGCAGACCGAGATCGACGAGGGCGAGAACGCGGATGCGATCGCGATGGCGAAGGGCATCGTCGAGACGCAGCAGGCAGAGATCTCGACGATGAACGAGCTCCTCGCCCAGAAGTGAGCCCAATGTGGTGCGCCGGCCGTCCGGGCCGGNNNCGCCCGCACCGTCGCGGCCGCCGCGTTGCTGCTCACCCTGACCGCCTGCTCCGCGACCTCAGCGGACACCTCCCCGGCATCGTCTGACGCGCCCGCCGCGGCCTCGACTACCGGCTCCTCGCTGAGCCGGGCCGACATCTCCCACCTGCACGCCCTCGTCTTCGACGAACAAGACCGCGCCCTGTTGGCGGCCACCCACACCGGTGTGTGGGCCCTGCCGGACCCCACCGCCCCACCGGGCGGTGATGCTGCCCCCGCCCAGCGCATCGGCTCTGGCACGCAGGACACGATGGGCCTGGCCCTCGCCCCCGACGGCGCGCTCCTGGCCTCCGGCCACCCGGGCCCCGGCGAGGCGCCCGACCTCGCTACGCCAAACCTCGGGTTGATCCGCAGTACCGACGGCGCCCAGACCTGGGAGCCGGTGTCCCTGGGCGGCGAGGTCGACTTCCACGCCCTCGCCGCGACCGACAACGCCGGCGCCGAGCGCATCGCCGGTCTGGACTCGGGCAGCTCCACCGTCATGCTCAGTAATGACGCCGGACGCACCTGGGACCGCGGCGCCACGATCGCGGCGCACGACCTGGCGTTCCTTGCCGACGACCCGGACCGGATCCTCGCCACGACACCCGAGGGCCTGCAGCTGAGCCAGGACGCCGGGCAGACATTCTCCGTCCTTGACGATGCGCCACTGCTGGTCTTCGTGGACACCCAGGCGAACGGAGACATCATCGGGATCGACACCAGCGGCCTCGTGTGGACGGCCACGGCGTCCGCGACCGACTGGCAGTCGCACGGCACCGCCTCGGGCGGAGCGCTGGAGGCCATGACCACCGCGCCCGACCCTGATGGCACCGCCACGCTGGTGATCGCCACCGAGCAGCGCGTCATGGCCAGCCCGGATCTCGGCGCCACGTGGACCTCGGTGGTGGAGATCTCATGAGGCCACGCACGAACGCCCCGTCGGGCGGCTGGGACGCTTGCCTCCAGCACCGTTATCAATCAGTGACATTCGGTCCGGTGCGGGGTATGCTCGCCCCACCTCGCAGCCATGCGAGCCGCCCGAGCGGACGCCGAGCCCTGTCACCGCTCCAGGCCACACACACACGTCATGACAGGGACGGGGGACCCACTCTCGGGCGCTGCGGCGTCCTCGGGGTGAAGCCGGACGGGATCTTCCCGTTGGCCGGGTCAGTCTCCGACCCGAACCCGACAGCTAACCTCGCAGGCGTCAGGAGATGACCATGGCTTCATCGACCCCTCGTGGGCGCCACCGCGCCGCCCGCGCCCCGATCACCCCCCTGACCCCGCTGACGCAGACCGCCAGCGCGAGCGTGAGCACCCTCGCCCGCCGCAGCGCCCTAGCCCTGGCCGGCTCGGGAGTGCTCGTCTCGACCCTCGGCGCCCCAGCCGGAGCCGAGACCCCGACCGATCACAGCAAGGCACTGAGCGCCGCCGGGCTCGATTCGATCACCGCGCAGGCCCGCCAGGCGCTGACCACGGTGCCCGTGGTGACCGTGCCGGCTGACGCCGTCCTGACCGTGGAGAAGACGACCACCGGCGTCATCACCCCCGCCCCCGAACCAGAACCGGAGCCCGAGCCCGAACTGGCCGAGGCGCCGACATCAGACGCCCAGCCCACCGAGTCCGACACCGAGTCCGACACCGAGTCGGACGTCGAGTCCGCTGGACCGGCCGATGACAGGGCTGCGCAGGAGCCGGCCCCCGAGGTCCCGGACGCGGCCAACGGGTCGGCGATCGTGCAGATCGCGATGCAGTACCTCGGCGTGCCCTACTCGTGGGGCGGCTCGACCCCGTCGGGCTTCGACTGCTCAGGGTTCACCTCGTACGTGTATGCCGAGGCCGGCATCACCATCCCGCGCACCTCCTCCGGTCAGCGGGACGCCGGCACCGTCGTATCTCGGAGCGAGGCGCAGCCCGGCGACCTGATCTGGAGCCCTGGCCACATCGCTATCTACGCCGGCGGCGACATGCAGGTCGAGGCCCCGGTCCCTGGCAAGACGGTCCGATACCGCTCGATCTGGCAGGACAACCCCACCTTCTTGCGGATGAGCTGACGAGCACTCGGCCCGCGCGCATTCGTGCAGCGCGGGCCGGGCGGGTGGCAGAACGATGCCAGCCCGCGCTGTCGCCGCATGCCCGCCATCGCCGCAAAGGATTCCAGGTGAAGCACGCCCACATCCAGAAACTCACCGACGAGCTATCCAGAAGACCATCCAGCCGTGCCAGGGGCCGCCACTCCAGGGGACGACACGCGAGCCGTCCGGCCGCGGCCGAACGCGCAGCCCGCAGCCGCGCCCCCCGACCGGGCCGACGCTTGCCGATCGGGCCTGGCATCGGTCTGTTCTTGACCGTGACGGCCACGACGTCGTTCACCGTGGCCAGCGCCGACAACGACAGCAGCCACCGGGCCTCCGCCATGGAACGGACCGCGACGCAGGAAGCCCTCGACGAGGCAGTCGCCCGCACCGAGGTGTCCGCCGCGCCGCCGGTCGTGGTCGATCGGTCGGCGAAGATCTCGCGGACCGAGGAACGCCGGGAACGGGTGAAGGTCAAGATCACACCGGCGCCCGAACCCGCACCGAAGCCCGAACCGCAGTCCGAGACAGCGCCGGAATCACCCGCCTCCCGGGCGGCCTCTGAGTCGATGCCCGACCCCGCACTGGCGGGCTGTAGCGGCGAGGCCTCCGGGCTCGGGTCGAACGGTCAGGTGCCCACCAGCGAGCTGTGCGACCTGTGGGACGGGCAGACGCACGTCCGCGCCGACGCCGCCGTCGCGCTGACCAAGCTGAACGAGGCCTACAGCCAGCGTTTCGGCGAGCCGATGTGCATCACCGACGGCTACCGCTCCTATGACCAGCAGGTCGCGGTCAAGGCCGCGAAGGGCTACCTCGCAGCCACTCCCGGGACGTCGAACCACGGTTGGGGGCTCGCGGTCGACCTGTGCCCGCAGACGTATGCCGGCGAACGTTGGTCGTGGCTCGCGGAAAACGCGCCCGCCTTCGGGTGGGACAACCCACCGTGGGCCCGCCCCGGTGGGTCGAAGTACGAGCCGTGGCACTGGGAGCTCACCGAGGAAGTGGCCGAGGTCGAGTACTGACCAGATGGTCGCCAGGGCGAACGCGTCACGCGTCCGTCCGTCCCGTCCGTTCGAGAGTGATCGCGCCGCGGGCAATCCGCGACGCGATCACTCTCCGCCGGTGAACAGGGTGACCGGTCGCCAGCTCAGGGCGCGGGCACCTGCCGCGCGTCGGCGGCCTGCCCGGTCTGCTGGGCCTGGTGGGTCTGCTGGGGCGCGGCTCGGTGCGCGGCCGCGACGGAGGCCGCGGGGCTCAGATCCAGACGGCGCAGCAACTGGGCGTTGGCCGCGACGACGATCGTCGACAGCGACATCAAGATGGCGCCGACCTCCATGGGCAGCACGAAACCGATGGGGGCCAGGACACCGGCGGCCAGGGGCACCGCAGCGATGTTGTAGCCCGCGGCCCACCACAGGTTCTGCTTCATCTTGCGATACCCGGCCCGAGAGAGCTCGATGACGGACAGCACCGACCGGGGGTCGTCGGAGGCCAGGATGACCCCGGCCGAGGCGATGGCGACGTCGGTGCCCGCACCGATCGCGATCCCGACATCGGCCTGCGCGAGGGCGGGAGCGTCGTTGACTCCGTCGCCGACCATGGCCACGGTGCGGCCCTGCTGCTGCAGCTCGAGCACCTTCTCGCTCTTGTTCTCGGGCCGAACACCGGCGAAGACCTGGTCGATGCCCAGCTCTTCGGCGACGCTGCGGGCGACTGGCTCGGCGTCGCCGGTGATCATGACCACGTGGACCCCGAGGGCGTGCAGGGCGTCCACGGCCTCGCGAGACTCCTGGCGCACCTCGTCCGCCAGGGCCAGCGCGCCCGCGACCTGCCCGTCGACCAGGACGTGCAGCACGATCGAACCCTGCTCGGACCACTCGCCAGCCTGCGTGAGCGGGTCCAGGCCATGCTCAGCCAGGAGGTTCGGGCCGCCAACGGCGACGGTGCGCCCTTCGACGGAGGCAGACACGCCCACGGCCGTCGAGGCACTGAAGTCGGACGCCTGAGGCACCTGCAGGCCACGGCTCTGGGCAGCGTCGACGATGGCCCGGGCCAGCGGATGCTGGCTGTCGGCCTCGGCGGCCGCGGCGTCAGCGATGAGTTCGTCCTCGCTGCCGTCCACGGCCGCGACGTCGTGCACCACCGGCTCGCCCTTGGTCAGGGTGCCGGTCTTGTCGAACAGCACGGCGTCCACGGTGCGCATGCGCTCCAGCGCGCCGCGGTCCTTGACCAGCACCCCGCCGCGCGCTGCGCGTTCGGTCGAGATCGACACCACCAGCGGGATCGCGAGCCCGAGGGCATGCGGGCACGCGATCACCAGCACGGTGATCGCTCGCACCACCGCCAGGTCGGGGCTACCGACCAGGTTCCACACCACGACGGTGATGACGGCAGCGATCAGCGCGAACCAGAACAGCCAGCCGGCCGCCTTGTCCGCGAGCAGCTGCGCGCGAGTGGTCGAGGACTGCGCCTCGGACACCAGGCGTTGGATGCCCGCGAGGGCAGTGTCCTCGCCCACCGCCGTGACACGCACGCGCACGGCGTTGTCGGTCGCGACGGTGCCGGCGACGACCGAGTCCCCGATCTCGCGCAGCACCGGCCGCGACTCACCGGTGATCATCGACTCGTCGACGCTGGCACTGCCCTGGACGATCTCGCCGTCGGCCGGGACCCGGCCGCCCGGGCGGACGATCACGACGTCGTCGAGGCCCAGCTGGGCCGGGGCGACCGTCACCACCTGGTCGCCGTCGACCTTCTCCGCCTCGTCGGGCAGGAGTGCAGCGAGGGAGTCCAGCGCGGAGGAGGTCTGCGCCAGGGACCGCATCTCCAGCCAGTGCCCCAGCAGCATGATCACCACCAGGAGCGCCAGCTCCCACCAGAAGTCCAGCTCGTGCGAGAGGATCCCCAGCGTCGCGCCCCAGGAGGCGACGAACGCGACCGTGATCGCCATCCCGATCAGGAGCATCATCCCGGGCTTGCGGTCGCGGACCTCCGACACGGCGCCGGTCAGGAACGGCCGCCCGCCCCACACGTACATCACCGTGCCCAGCACGGGGGACACCGCGGCGAGGCCGGGGATCTCCGGCAGGTCGTATCCGAGCAGGCCCGCGAACATGTCGCTGAGCAGCACCGTCGGTACGGCCAGGACGAGCATGATCCAGAACAGGCGCCGGAACATCGCCACGTGGTGGTCCATGCCATGGCCGGCGTGCCCGTCGTGACCCGCCTGCCCCTCGTGACCAGAGTGTCCCTCGTGTTCCGCCTTGCCGTCGTGGCCGTCGTGGCCGTCGTGACTGCGGTCGCGCTCCTGGCTCGCGTGCCCCTGGGGGCCGGGATCGCCCGCAGCCAGAGGAGGGTCGTGCTCGATGTGCTCTGCGTTGGCGGACACCCCACCGTGATGGCCGGGGGCGTCTTGGCCGACCTCCGCTGCGGAGTCGGGCTCGTGGTCGGTTGCGTGATCTCGATGCTGCTCGTGCTCAGGGTGGGGGCGGGGGGTAGTCATCGCGTTCCCTTCTTCGATCTACTGCATACCCTTGCGGGGTATGCGCTGGTCCGCAAGGGCTGGGCTTGGGCGCGTTGTCACGGCAGGTGGTGGTTCAGGCTCTTTGCAGGTCATGACGCATCGCGTAGAGCTCACGCATCGCGCCGATCCCGGTGACGGCGATCAAGCCTGCGTCCGGGGTTCGAAAGCGGGTGAGGGTTCCGCCGCCGTCGAGCATGTGGTGCTCCTGCTGTGCACCCGGCACCGGAGCCCCGTACCCGGCGATCTGGGTGCGATACAACGTCAAGGTGAATCCGCTGTCGGGCAGGTAGGGGCCGGGGTCCGGGCTGCCGGTCAGGTCGTGCAGCAGCGTGAGTGCGGCGTGGCGCCCTTGGGCTTCGGCGGCATCCCAGTGGTCGACCCGGTAGGTGTCACCGTGGCGGTCGCGGTGGATCGCGGCCGAGCCGGCCGCATAGAGACCGGACCTGGTGAGGTCGCGCAGCCGATCGTCCACCGTCACTGCCGAGATCTGGGGATCGGCCCATGCCGCCGCCGGCGTCGTTCCGTGGGCCACCACGACCAGGTCGGATTCCAGCGACCGTCCGTCGTCGAGCCGTACCACCGGTCCAGAGCGGGCGTCGACGACCGTTTCGACGGTCCTGCCGTAGTGGGCGGTGAGGTGTTCGCGGTGCAGGCGTGCGACCTCGCCGGCGACAACAGTTCCGAGCGACTGGGCCAGGGGTAGCTTCGACCGTGCCACCAGGTGCACGGTGGCACCTGCGCCGGCAAGCCACGCCGCGACCTCGCTGCCGATGAATCCTGCCCCGAGTACGGTGATGACGTTCTCGGCCGGACTCGGCCCCACCATCTCGCGTAGCCGAGCGGCGTCGGCGGCGGTGTGCACCTGCGCGACGCGCCGGCCAGGTGTCCGAGGGCTCTGCGGGCGAGGAGACGCGCCGGTGGCGACGACGATCCTCGAGCCGCGCAGCTCGCGTCCGGTCCCCAAGCGGACGGCCAAGCGAGCGGGGTCGAGACTCACGGCACGATCGCGCACCAGCTCGACCTCGTCCAGGCTGGTGAGTGCGGCCTGGTCGACGGTCAGCAACCCTTGCACCAGCGCCTTGTCCACGAGGGTGCGCCGGTAGGCCGGACCGTCCTCGCCGTGGACCACGGCGACCCGGCCGTCGAACCCCTCCTTGCGCAGCGTCGTCGCCGTGGCATGCCCGGCCGCTCCCGCACCCACGATCACCACGTCGAACTCGTCCATCTCGGCCATCCTCCCCTTGACTCTCATACCCCAGGTGGGTATGTTCATCGGCACAAGGTACCCCGCCGGGGTATCCGAGTCCAGAGGGGAACCACCATGAGCGTCGAGGTCGAGTACCAGGTCACCGGCATGACGTGCGGTCACTGCGAGATGTCCGTGCGCGAGGAGGTCGGGCAGCTGGCAGGCGTGGAGAAGATCGACGTCAGCGCCACGACCGGCAAGCTCGTCGTCACGTCGAACCAGCCCGTCGACGACGCCGCCGTGCTCGCCGCCGTGGACGAGGCCGGGTACAAGGCGGTGCGGGGGTGATGAAGACACCCGCCCGCATCGGGCTGTACGTCGGCGGGCTGGGCGCGATCTTCGTCGCGTCCGCCGCCGTCGCCGGCGCCGTCGTCCCCGACGAGACTGCCCAGGCCTGGTCCCAGTCGTCCGGGCAAACGTCAGCCCAGCCGCACTCCGGTGAGACCCACGGCACCGACGACGCTGACGGCACTGACCGCACTGGTGGGCAGCAGACTTCGGCGGGAGCGAGCATGGTTGGTGGACTGTCCCTGGAACAGGACGGCTACCTCCTGGGCGAGGTGAGCGCCCCCGAGTCGGTCCGGGCGCCCGGACGGCTGACCTTCACGGTCCTCGACCCGCAGGACGAGCCGGTGACCGAATTCGACGCGTCGCACGACAAGCGACTGCACCTGATCGTGGTGCGCTCGGACGGACAGCACTTCCGCCACGTCCACCCCACGATGGACGCCGACGGCCGCTGGTCGATCCCGTGGACCTGGGATGCGGCAGGCACCTACCGCGTCTACGCCGACGCGGTCCCGACGGATGGTCAGGCCATCACGCTCACCCGCACGGTCGACGTCACCGGAGACCTGACTGCGGCCCCGGAGCCCGAGGTGGCGACCACCTCGTCGGTGGACGGGTTCGACGTCGCTCTGCACGGCGAGCTCCAGGCCGGCGAGGCCTCCCAGCTCACCGTGGAGGTCACCCGGGACGGTCAACCGGTGACCGCACTTGAGCCCTATCTCGGCGCGTACGGGCATCTCGTGGCGCTGCGCGCCGGCGACCTCGCCTACCTGCACGTACATCCCGAGGGGACCGAACCCGCCGCCGACGAGCTGTCAGGGCCGAACGTCACGTTCAGCGCGCAGGCACCCACTCCGGGGCGGTACCTGCTCTACCTCGACTTCCAGGTCGACGGGAAGGTCCACACCGCGACGTTCCAGGTCGACGTCGCACCCGCAAACGGCAGGCCGACCCCGACCAAGCCGGCACCGGCACCGGCACCGGCACCGGCACCCGAGGACCACGATGCCGGGTCGCACGACCACTGACCGGCCAGGTACCGCCGGCGCGAACGCCTTGTTTACACCGCTGATCATGCACAGGAAGGAAGCCTGATGACGGCACCAGCCGCCCCGCCGCCAGGAATGCTCGTCGAGCTCGAGATCGGTGGGATGACGTGCGCCTCGTGCGCCATGCGGATCGAGAAGAAGCTCAACAAGATCGAAGGCGTCACCGCGAGCGTGAACTACGCCACCGAGAAGGCGCAGGTCAGCGCGCCGGCCGGGGTGGACCCGGCCGCGCTCATCGCCGAGGTGGAGAAGACCGGCTACACCGCGTCCCTACCGCGCACCGATCAGGCCGACACCTCCGGTGAGGACGCGGACGGGGACGACCCCGAGCTCACCGCGTTACGGCACCGCCTGATCGGCGCGATCGTCCTGTCGGTCCCGGTCATCGCGATGGCGATGATCCCCGCACTGCAGTTCACCTACTGGCAGTGGGCCAGCCTCGCCCTGGCCGCACCCGTGGTCGTGTGGGCGGCGTGGCCGTTCCACAAGGCCGCCTGGACGAACCTGCGCCACGGCGCCGCGACCATGGACACGCTGATCTCCGTGGGCACCACCGCCGCGTTCCTGTGGTCGCTGTACGCCCTGTTCTTCGGCACCGCCGGGCAGGCGGGCATGACCCACCCATTCACGCTCAGCGTCGCCCCCACCGACGGCGCCGGAAACATCTACCTCGAGGTCGCAGCCGGGGTGACCACCTTCATCCTCGCCGGCCGGTACTTCGAGAAGAGTTCCAAGCGTCAGGCCGGCGCCGCACTACGAGCCCTCCTGGAGCTCGGCGCGAAGGAGGTCGCCGTCCTGCGCGACGGCGTCGAGACCCGGATCCCGGTGTCCGACCTGGCCGTCGGGGACGAGTTCGTGGTCCGCCCCGGGGAAAAGATCGCCACCGACGGCACCATCGTCACCGGCACCTCCGCCGTGGACGCCTCCATGCTCACCGGCGAGTCCGTCCCGGTCGAGGTCGGCGAGGGCGACGACGTCACCGGCGCCACCGTCAACGCCGGCGGACGCCTGGTCGTGCGCGCCACCCGCGTGGGCGCCGACACGCAGCTGGCGCAGATGGCCAAGCTGGTCGAGGACGCCCAGTCCGGCAAGGCGCAGGTCCAGCGGCTGGCCGACCAGGTCTCGGCGATCTTCGTGCCGATCGTGATCGCGATCGCCGTCGGGGTACTGGGCGCCTGGCTCGGCGCTGGAGCGCCGGCGTCCGCGGCGTTCACTGCCGCCGTCGCCGTCCTGATCATCGCCTGCCCGTGCGCCCTGGGTCTGGCCACACCGACCGCGCTGCTGGTCGGCACCGGACGCGGCGCCCAAATGGGCATCCTCATCAAGGGGCCCGAGGTGCTCGAGTCCACCCGTCAGATCGACACCGTCGTGCTCGACAAGACGGGCACCGTGACCACCGGCGTCATGACCCTGACCGACGTCATCACTACGCCGGACACCGACCGCGCGCAACTGCTGCGGTTCGCGGGCTCGCTCGAGCACGCGTCCGAGCATCCCGTGGCCCGCGCGATCACCCGCGCCGCGACCCAGGAGGTCGGAGACCTGCCCGTCGCGGAGGACTTCGCGAACGTCGAGGGCAAGGGCGTCCAGGGGGTCGTCGAGGGCCACGGAATCCTGGTCGGACGCGATTCCCTGCTCACCGAGTGGTCGCAGCACCTGCCGCCACAGCTGGCACAGGCCAAGGCCCGCGCCGAGGAGCAGGGCCGCACCGCGGTCGCCGTCGGCTGGGACGGACAGGCTCGCGGCGTCCTGGTCATCGCCGACGCCGTCAAGCCCACCAGCGCCGAGGCCATCCAACAGCTGCGCGCGCTCGGGCTGACCCCGGTGCTGCTCACCGGCGACAACGCGACGGTCGCACAGCAGATCGCCGCCGAAGTCGGCATCGAGGACGTCATCGCCGAGGTGCTGCCCAGCGACAAGGTCGACGTCGTCGCACGGCTGCAGGCCGAGGGCAAGGTCGTGGCCATGGTCGGCGACGGCGTCAACGACGCCGCCGCCCTCGTGCAGGCCGACCTCGGCCTGGCCATGGGCACCGGCACCGACGTGGCGATCGAAGCCGCCGACATCACCCTCGTGCGCGGCGACCTACGCAGCGCAGCCGACGCCATCCGACTGGCCCGCCGCACCCTCGGCACGATCAAGGTGAACCTGTTCTGGGCCTTCGCCTACAACGTCGCCGCCATCCCGCTCGCAGCCCTTGGCCTGCTCAACCCCATGCTCGCCGGCGCCGCCATGGCGTTCTCCAGCGTCTTCGTCGTCGGCAACAGCCTGCGGCTGCGGTCCTTCACCAGCAAGGCCACCACCCCGGCCGCCCCGGCCCCGGCAGCGGTCACACCAGCGCCACAGACCGCCGCCGTCTGAACAACACCCTTCTGACCAACCGGAGAACCACGATGTGCCAGCACCACGACCACGACGACAGCACCCAGCACGACGCGCACCCCCACCACCACGGCCTCGCGCCGACCGTCGATGCCGCCGCGCCTCACGACGAGCTCGCTGAGTGCCCGGTCATGCCCGGCAGCATGGTCATCAAGGCCGAGGCCGAAGCCGCCGGGCTCGTCCGTGACCACGACGGCCAGCGCTACTGGCTGTGCTGCTCCTCCTGCGGCCCACTCTTCGACGCCAACCCCGACCAGTACGCCACGACCGCCTGATGCGTTACCCGTGGCGGGCCTCTTGCGCACGTCGCGCCGAGCGGGCCCGCCACGGCTACCTCTCCGAAACGAGCGAACACGAGGTTTCTGTCATGACCGAGACGCGCGAACCGAGCCCCGGCCAGGACCGCCGCACGACCCACGGCTACATCACCGACAAGGACCGCTACCTCGCGCGGCTCAAGCGCGTCGAAGGGCAGGTCCGAGGCGTGCACCGAATGGTCGACGAAGAGCAGTACTGCATCGACATCCTCACCCAGGTCAGCGCCCTGACCAGCGCGCTCCAGGGAGTGGCCCTCGGACTCCTCGACGACCACCTCAAGCACTGCGTCGTCGACGCCGCCAAGATCGACGGTGACGCCGCCGACCAGAAGATCAAGGAAGCGTCCGACGCCATCGCACGCCTCGTACGGTCTTAAGGCCGTGGATTGCCGCCCCAGAAGAGATTGAACGTTCAGGGCTCGCGGCGGAGATTGAGCCATCGGTCCATCCTGGAGTGCAAAGAGTCAGCCTGAGGGCGCCTCGCGGACACCTGTCTACGACGTGATCCGGCAGGCCGGAGGCAACGTTGACAACCGGACCCTCAGGGGAACATGTGTTCTAGACCCGGGAGACGATCTGTGGACAACCCTGTGATGTCGCAGGACCTCACAGCTCTCGCTCCGGTCAACGGGTCCGGTTCACCCGCAGGATCTCCTCCTGGTACGGGGCGACGACGGTGGGGGAGACGCGGCAGTCGAGCATGAGGAACCGCCGCTGGTCGACGGGCTCGCGCGCCCAGGTGCCGAGCCGGTCGAGATCGGCCAGCGACCGCACGACGACCCCCTCCGCGCCGACGGCGGCGGCGAGGGCGGCGAAGTCGGTCTCGGGGATGCGCATGGGCTCCTCGGCGAGGCCCTGGCGCCCGTAGACGTGCACCTCGGCGCCGTAGACGGCGTCGTTCCACACGACGGCGACGCCGCGGCCGCCGGCGGTGCGCACCGCGGTCTCGAGGTCGGCCAGGGCCATGAGGCCGCCGCCGTCGCCGGTGGTGAGCACGACGGTGGCGTCCGGCTGGGCGGCGGCCGCGCCGGCGACGCTGGGGAAGCCGAGGCCGATGGACTGGAAGGCGGTGCCGACCATCATCATCCGGTCGGGCGACGCCACGGGCCAGTACATGTTGGCCCAGCCGATGAAGTGGCCGCCGTCGGACACGACCACCCGGTCGGGGGGCAGCAGCGCGCCGATGCGGCTCGCGACGCCGCGCGGGTCGAGGCGCCCGTCGGCGGCGAGGCCGTCCGCGGGCCCGGTGTCGTACGTGCGGGCTGCGGCGACACCGACGGAGTCGCGCCAGCCCGACGGCGCGGCGCCGAGGGAGCGCAGCTCGTCGAGCAGGGCGCGGGTCACGAGCGCGGCGTCCCCGCGGACGAACGAGCCCACGTGGCGGTGCGTCGCGGCCTGCGCGACGTCCACCTGGACCACGCGGGTGCCGGGGGAGAAGAGCTCGCCGAACCGCATCGTGAACTGGTTGAGCGACGCGCCCACGACGACGGCGACGTCCGCCTCGCGCACCAGCGCCATCGCGCCGTCCGCGCCGAACCCGCCGGCGACGCCGAGGTCGTACCGCCCGTCGGGGAAGACGCCGCGGCCGAGCGCCGTCGTCGC
>JACYYJ010123090.1_pt1 | contig 27803 bp, 24 predicted proteins | sample 8236861 | NCBI WGS metagenome assembly JACYYJ01 (sample SAMN14103086, study PRJNA606662) | landfill metagenome | isolation source: landfill solid waste | place: India:New Delhi, Okhla landfill site | collected 2017-11-05
CCGTCGCCGACCATCGCCACCGCGCGGCCCTCCTGCTGCAGCCGGCGGATCACGTCGGCCTTGCCGGCGGGCAGGACGTCGGCGATCACCTCGTCGATCCCGACCTCGCGGGCGACCGCCCGGGCGGTCTGCTCGTGGTCGCCGGTCAAGAGGACGGTGCGCAGCCCGAGCGCGTGGAGCTCGCGGACCGCGGCGGCGCTGGTGTCCTTGACCGCGTCGGCGACGGCGAAGATCGCCCGCGCCCGGCCGTCCCAGCCGGCCGCGATCGCCGTCCGGCCGTGGGCCTGGGCGTCGCGCAGGGCGCCGCGCAGATCCTCGTCCAGCGGCATGCTCCACTCGTCCAGCAGTTGCGGGCGGCCGACGACCAGCGCGTGGCCGTCGACGACGCCCTCGACGCCGAGCCCCTCGCGGTTGGCGAAGCCCTCGACCGCGGGCAGCGGGCCCGCGTCCCGGGCCGCCGCCGCGATCGCCCGGGCGATCGGGTGCTCGGACCCGTCCTCGAGCGCGCCGACCAGCCGCAGCGCCTGCGCGCGATCCTCGCCGGCGGCGACCGCGACGTCGGCGAGCGTCATCCGGCCGCTGGTCACCGTCCCGGTCTTGTCGAGCACGATCGTGTCGATCCGGCGGGTCGATTCGAGGACCTCCGGACCCTTGATCAGCACGCCCATCTGGGCCCCGCGACCGGTGCCGACGAGCAGCGCCATCGGCGTGGCCAGCCCGAGCGCGCAGGGGCAGGCGATGATCAGCGTCGCCACCGCGGTCGCGAACGCGAACGTCGTGCCGGCGCCGTCGGCGAGCCAGAAGCCGAGCGTGCCGAGAGCGAGCACGATCACGATCGGCACGAAGACGGCGGAGATCCGGTCGACCAGCCGCTCGACGGGGGCCTTCCCGCTCTGGGCCTGCTCGACCAGCCGGCCGATCTGGGCCAGCGCGGTCTCGGCGCCGACCTTGGTCGCGACGACGACCAGCCGCCCGCCGGCGTTGACGCTGCCGCCGACGACCGCGTCGCCGGGGCCCTTCTCGACCGGCACCGACTCGCCGGTCAGCAGCGACTGGTCGACCGCCGACGCGCCCTCCTGCACGGCGCCGTCGGTGGCGACCTTCTCGCCGGGGCGGACGACGAAGCGGTCGCCGACCCGCAGCCGCTCGATCGCGATCCGCGTCTCGGTCCCGTCGTCGTCGAGCCGCGCGACGTCCTTCGCGCCGAGCGCGAGCAGGGCGCTCATCGCCGCGCTGGCCCGGCGCTTGGCCCGCGCTTCGAAGTAGCGGCCGGCGAGGATCAGCGTCGTGACGACGCCGGCGGCCTCCAGGTAGATGTGCGCGGTCGCGGCGCCGCGGTCGAGCACCAGCTCCAGCGGCATCTCCATGCCGGGCATCCCGGCGCCGAGGAAGAACAGTGCGACGATCGACCAGCCGAGCGCGGCCAGCGTGCCGACCGAGATCAGCGTGTCCATCGTCGCGGTCGCGTGCTTGAGGTTCTGCCAGGCGGCGCGGTGGAACGGCCAGCCGGCCCAGAGCACGATCGGCACCGCGAGCTGCAGCGCGAACCACTGCCAGTACTCGAACTGCAGCGGCGGGACCATCGAGACCAGCAGCAGCGGGATCGCCAGGACGGTGGCGCCGATCAGCCGGATCCGCAGGTCGCGCAGGTACGGGTCCTCCGTCTCGTCCGCCTCGTCGGTGCGCGGACGCGCGGGCGCCTGCGGCAGCCGCGCCGCGTAGCCGGCGGCGGCCACGACGTCGAGCAGGTCGTCCGCCGTGACGGTCGCCGCGTCGTACTCCACGGCGGCCTTCTCGGTCGCGTAGTTGACGCGGGCGGTGACGCCGTCGAGCTTGTTCAGCTTGCGCTCGATCCGGCCGGCGCACGACGCGCAGGTCATCCCCTCGACGCCGAGCTCGACGTGCTGCGTGGGGGCGTTCATCGGTTCGATCCTGTCATCTCGCGTTCTCCGGTACCCCTAGGGGGTATGTGACGGATCGACCTTAACATACCGATGGGGGGTATGCGTAAGATGGATCCATGGCCACGCCTTCGCCGGGACCGACCCGCGGCTACTCCGCCACCAAGGACCAGTTGCTGACCCGCCTGCGGCGCGCCGAGGGGCAGCTGCGCGGTGTCCAGGGGATGGTCGAGGACGACCGCTACTGCATTGACGTGCTGACCCAGATCAGCGCGGTCCAGGCCGCGCTCGACAAGGTCGCGCTGGGTCTGATGGACCAGCACGCCCGCCACTGCGTCGCGGGCGCGGACGGCGACGAGCGGGTCGAGCGGACCGACGAGCTGATGGCCGCGGTCGGACGGCTGATGCGCCGCGGCTGAGCGCGGGGGCGTCCGCCGGGACGGCTTCCGACGACATGGCGGAAAACCGCCATTCGGGCGGTCGTCGCGCATATGGCGGGAACCAGTTATCTCCCGTCCCGGGAACCAATTAGACGAGTTCGTCTGCGAAAATTCGGCCGGTGAAGACCGCTCCCAGAACCGATCTAGACGCCATTCTCGAGTCCGTCGAGGACCGGAATCCGGGCGAGCTGGAGTTCCATCAGGCGGTCCACGAGGTGCTCGCTCCGCTCGGCCCGGTGCTCGACGCGCACCCCGAGTACCAGCGGGCCCGGATCCTCGAGCGGGTCGTCGAGCCTGAGCGCCAGATCATGTTCCGCGTGCCGTGGGTCGACGACGAGGGCGAGATCCACGTCCAGCGCGCGATGCGCGTCCAGTTCAACTCCGCGCTCGGGCCCTACAAGGGCGGCCTGCGCTTCCACGCGGGGCTCTCGCTCGGCACGATCAAGTTCCTCGGCTTCGAGCAGATCTTCAAGAACGCGCTGACCGGTCAGGGGATCGGCGGCGGCAAGGGCGGATCGGACTTCGACCCCAAGGGGCGCTCCGACGCCGAGGTGATGCGCTTCTGCCAGTCGCTGATGACCGAGATGTACCGCCACATCGGCCCGGACATCGACGTCCCCGCGGGCGACCAGGGCGTCGGCGGCCGCGAGATCGGCTACATGTACGGCCAGTACAAGCGGATCGTCGGGGCGTCCGAGGCCGGCGCGATCACCGGCAAGGGCGTCGGCTGGGGCGGCGCGCAGGTCCGCACCGAGGCGACCGGCTACGGCCTCGTCTACTTCGTCCAGGAGATGCTCGCCCACCGCGACGAGGACTTCACCGGCAAGACGGTCGTCGTGTCCGGCGCGGGCAACGTGTCGCTGTTCGCGATCGAGCAGGCGAACAAGCTCGGCGCGACCTGCGTCGCCTGCTCCGACTCGGGCGGCACGCTGCACGACCCGGACGGGCTCGACCTGGAGCTGCTGAAGACGATCAAGTTCGTCGAGCGCGGGGCGCTGGCCGACTACCCGGCCCGCCGCGGGGGCGAGGCGAGCTTCACCCCCGGCGCCACGCCGTGGGCGATCCCCTGCGACATCGCGCTGCCGTGCGCGACGCAGAACGAGCTCGACGGGGTGGACGCCGAGGCGCTGGTCGCCAACGGCACGCGGATCGTCGCCGAGGGCGCGAACATGCCGTGCACCGACGAGGCGGTCGCGGTCTTCCAGAACCACCCCGAGGTCGGCTACGCCCCGGGCAAGGCGGCCAACGCCGGCGGCGTCGCGGTCAGCGCGTTCGAGATGCAGCAGAACGCGTCGCGGATGCGCTGGGGCTTCGCGGAGTCCGACGAGCGGCTGCGCCAGGTGATGCACCAGATCCACGAGACCTGCCGGATCACCGCCCACCGCCACGGCTTCGAGGGCGATTACGTCGCGGGCGCGAACATCGCCGGGTTCACGATCGTCGCCGACGCGATGCTCGCTCAGGGCGTCGTCTGACGCCCGGCGTCTGGCGCCTGACACGCGCCCGCCGCGCGGCGGGCGCCTGCCGTCTCGTGTCGAAGAGGTCGGCAGCGTCCGACGCGGTCGGAGCGGCCGAATTGCGCGCCGCTGAATAAGTACGTACGTTTTGGGGCACCCGGTGACCGTCGCCGGCGATCCGTCCCCGAGAACGTGCAGGCAGGCCCGTGACCGACCCCGACCATCCGTCCCTTCGTGCGGCGGCCGCGGACGCGCGGCCACCGCGCGTGCCGGCGGCGCCGTACTTCGACGACCTGGTGCGCGGCGCGGTCGTCGACGATGCCCCCGCGGTGACGCTGACCGACGGGCTGGCCGCCGCCCACCGGGCGATCCTCGGCGACCGCACGCGGCTCGCGCTGGACCGCGAGCTCGCCCGTCGCGTGGCCGGGACCGCCGACGCGGTGGCGCACCCGAGCCTGGTCTGCGACGTCGCGATCGGCCAGTCGACGGCCGTCACCCAACGGGTCCGGGCCAACCTCTTCTACCGCGGGCTGGTGCTGCACCGTCCGGTCGCGATCGGCGACACGCTGCGGACGACGACCACGGTCGAGGGCCTGCGCGAGAACCGCCGGCGCGCGGGGCGTCCGCCGACCGGCCTGGCCGTGCTGCGGATCACCACGGTCGATCAGCACGATCGGACGGTGCTGGACTTCCGGCGCTGCGCGATGCTGCCGCTGCGCCCCGACGCGCCGCCGACCGGCCACGCCGACGACCTCGACGCGATCCCGGCCGAGCTCGACCCCGGGCAGCTCGACGCCGCGGCGGCACGCTGGGACCGCGCGGCGTTCCGGGCGGCGCTGCCCTCCGGCCGCCACGCCGGCGGGGCGGTCGTGGGCGAGCGGATCGAGGTGGTCGGCGGCGACGTCGTGTCGTCGGCGCCGGAGCTGGCCCGGCTGTCGCTGAACGTCGCCGTCGCCCACCACGACGCGCGGGCGGCCGGCGGGCGCCGACTGGTCTACGGCGGGCACACGATCGGGGTGGCCGCGGCGCAGCTGGGCCGGACCTTTCCCGACCTGCTGACGATCGTCGGCTGGCGGCGCTGCGACCACGTCGCGCCGGTCTACGAGGGCGACACGCTGCGCAGTGCGGTGACGGTCACCGGCCGGCGGCCGCTCTACGGCGGCGGTGCGTTGCTCGACGTGCGCTGCGACGTGGTCGCCGATCGCGCGGACCGCGGCGGCGAGGACGCCGTCCTGGCCTGGGATCTGGTTGCGCTGATGGCGTAGTCGGGGCGCGCGCTCGGACGGAGATCCGCTTGACACTCGCCGGGGCCAAGGCTACAGTCAAATGTACGTACAAATGACCGGCGCGTCGGGGGTGCAGATCGTCACCGCCGGTCGCCGGACCACCCGCACCCGGATCGCCGGACCGGCCACGCGCGCAGCGTCGCCGGCCGGACGCGGACGGACGACGAGAGGACGCACGGATGACGACCAGCAGAGACGCCGCACCGAACGGCAGCCCGGCGCTGCGCCACGCTCGGATGTACGTCGGCGGCGCCTGGGTCGAGGCTCAGGACGGTGGTCGCTTCGACACGATCAACCCGTTCACCGGCCAGGCGTGGGCCACGGCGCCGCTCGCCCGCGCCGCGGACGTCCAGGCCGCCGTGGACGCGGCGCGCGGGGCGCTGACGGGTCCGTGGGGCTCGATGCCCGCGGCGCAGCGCGGCGTCCTGCTGCGCAAGCTCGCCGGCCTGATCGCCGAGCGCGCCGACGACCTGGCGATCACCGAGACCACCGACAACGGCAAGGTGATCCGCGAGACCCGCGGCCAGATGGCCGGCCTGCCCGCGACCTACGAGTTCTTCGCCGGCGCCGCCGACAAGGTCGAGGGCAAGACGTTCCCGTCGGCCAACCCGGCGTTCTTCACCTTCAGCCGCCGCTACCCGGTCGGCGTCGTCGCGGCGATCCTGCCGTGGAACAGCCCGCTGTACATCCTGGCGAGCAAGGTCGCCCCGGCGCTCGCGGCCGGCTGCACGATCGTCGCGAAGCCGGCGGAGAGCACGCCGATCTCGACGCTCGAGTTCGCCGAGCTGGTCGACGAGGCGGGCTTCCCGCCGGGCGTCTTCAACGTGATCACCGGCGCGGGCGAGACCGGCGCGCTGCTGTCCCAGAACCCGGGGGTCGACAAGATCACCTTCACCGGCTCGACCGCCACCGGCACCAAGGTGATGCAGGCCGGCGCCGAGAACATCGTCGACGTCACGCTCGAGCTCGGCGGCAAGTCGCCGAACATCGTCTTCGCGGACGCCGACGTCGAGGCCGCCGCCAACGGCGTGATCGCCGGCATCTTCGCCGCGACCGGTCAGACCTGCATCGCCGGCAGCCGCGTGCTCGTGCACGAGTCGGTCCGCGACGAGCTGGTCGAGCGGATCGTCACGCGGGCGAAGACGATCAAGCTCGGCGACCCGCTGCTGATGGAGACCGAGATGGGGCCGATCGCCTTCGAGCGCCAGCTCGAGAAGGTGCTCTCCTACGTCGATATCGCCCAGCAGGAGGGCGCGACGATCGCGACCGGCGGTCGCCGGCCCGACGCGGCCGAGCTGCGCGACGGCTACTTCGTCGAACCGACCGTCGTGGTCGACGTGGACAACGACATGCGGTTCGCCCGCGAGGAGATCTTCGGGCCGGTCACCGGCGTGATCCCGTTTCGCGACGAGGCCGAGGCGATCCGGATCGCCAACGACACCGACTACGGCCTGGCGGCCGGGATCTGGACCCGCGACGTCCAGCGCGCGCACCGCGTCGCCGACGCCGTGATGGCCGGCACGGTCTGGGTCAACACCTACCGGGTGCTCGCCAACAACGTGCCCTACGGCGGCTTCGGCAAGAGCGGGATCGGTCGCGAGAACGGGATCGAGGGGCTGGACGCGTATCTCCAGACGAAGTCGGTCTGGATCGAGTTGACCGGCGCGAGCCGCGACCCGTTCAAGCTCGGCTGATGCGCCCGCTGGAGGGCCTCCGCGTCCTGGAGATGGGCCAGTACATCGCGGCGCCGTACTGCGCGATGCTGCTGGCCGACCAGGGCGCCGAGGTGATCAAGGTCGAGCGGCCGGGGTCGGGTGACCCACGCCGCCACTACGACCCGCGCTTCGACACCGACGAGGGCCACCTGAGCGGCGGCTTCCTCAGCTACAACCGCAACAAGAAATCGGTCACGATCGACCTGACCGGCGACGAGGGCCGCGAGACCTACAAGCGGCTGGTCGCGACCGCGGACGTCGTGGTCGAGAACCTGCGGCCCGGCGCGGTCGACCGGATGGGACTCGGCTGGGACGTCCTGCGCGAGATCAACCCGCGGCTGATCTACGCCGGGATCAGCGGCTACGGCCGGCTGGCGTCGCACCGCGGCGAGCACTCCGACCGTCCCGCGTTCGACACCGCGGTCCAGGCGATGGGCGGCGTGATGGCGGTCACCGGCGAGCCCGGCGGACCGCCGCTGCCGACGGTCACCGGATTCGCCGACGTCTACACCGCGGTCCACGCCACGGTCGGGATCCTGACCGCGCTGCACGCCCGCGAGGTCAGCGGCGTCGGGGCGTTCGTCGATCAGGCGATGTACGACACGACCGCGTCGCTGCTCGAGCGCGAGCTGATGCTCTGGGACTTCACCGGCGAGCCGCGCGAGCGCGGGGTCGACCGCTACGCGCCGCTCGGCGCGCTGGAGACCAGCGACGGCCACGTCGCGCTGATCATCCCGACCGACGAGATGTGGCGGCGGATGTGCGAGGCGATCGAGCGCCCCGACCTGCTCGACCACCCGGACCTGGCGACCGTGCTGCTGCGGGCGGGGAACTTCGCGTCGATCATCCGGCCCGAGGCCGAGAAGTGGACGTCGCGGCGGACCCGCCGCGAGGTCGTCGACCGCTTCAGCGCGGTCGGGCTGCCGGCCGGCGAGGTCCAGACGATCGACGAGATCTACGCCTGCACCCACCTGGCGGCGCGGCGGATGTTCCTCGACATCGACGACGAGTACGCCGGCCGCCGCCGGATGATCCGGACCCCGATCCTGCTCGACGCCTACGAGGAGCCGCGCCACGACTCGGCCCCGCAGCTCGGCGCCGACAACGACGAGATCCTCGGCCCGCTGGCCGACGAACCCCAGCGCACGTAGCGCAAGGAGACACGATGACGAGTACCTCGTTCCGCCCCGACGTGTTCGCGGCGGACTCCCCGACCCTGCTCGGGTCGCGTTGCACCGCGTGCGGGCGCAAGGCGTTCCCCCACCGCGAGGTCTGCCCGACCTGCGGCGCGCTCGACGCCGCCGAGACGGTCGAGCTGTCGAAGGACGGCCGGATCTACTCGTTCACCGTCGTGCGGCAGGCGCCGCCCGGCCTCGAGACCCCGTACGTGCTCGGCTACGTCGATCTGCCCGCCGACGAGGTCCGCGTGATGTCGCGGATCGAGGGCGTGACCCCGGAGGACGTCGCGATCGGCCAGTCGGTGACGCTGACCGCGCGGCGCGACGAGCGGGCCGAGGACGAGGACACCGTGATGTTCGCCTTCGCGCGGACCGACCAGGAGGACCGCTGATGCAGGCCGTGCACGTCGCCGGGGCGGGGATGATCCGCTTCGGCAAGTACCCGGTGGACGTCACGCTCGAGAAGATGGGCGAGCAGGCAGCGCGCGAGGCGATGCGCAGCGCGAACGCGACGCCCGCCGAGATCGAGGCGGTCTACGTCGGCCACGTCTTCGGCGGGCCGGTCGCGGGCCAGCGGATCGGCGCCCGGCTCGGGCTGGCCGGCAAGCCGGTGACCAACCACGAGAACTACTGCTCGTCCGGCGCGACCGCGCTGCGCGAGGCCTGGATCGCGATCGGCGCGGGAATCTACGACGTCGCGCTGGTGCTCGGCGTCGAGAAGATGACCGACCGCGTCAAGGGCGGCGTCCAGCCGGACAAGGACGACCTCGACGCCGCCGTCGGCTTCATCTTCGCCGCCGGTCACGGGCTCAGCGCGCGCCGCTACATGGAGGACTACGGCGCCACCCGCGAGCAGATCGCGATGGTCGCGGTCAAGAACCACCAGCACTCGACCGGCAACCCGTACGCCCAGTACCAGCACGAGGTCTCGCTCGACCAGGTGCTGAACGCGCGGCCGATCGCCGAGCCGCTGGGGCTCTACGACTGCTCGCCGATCAGCGACGGCGCGGCCGCGGTGATCGTCGCCAGCGAGGCCGGGCTGCGGCGGCTCGGCGTGGAGCGCGCGATGGCGCCGCGGGTCGACGGCTGCGGCCTGGTCAGCGGGACGGTCCAGGCGGGGCTCGGCGACGTCAACGAGGAGGACGTCTCGTGGCGCGCCGGCCAGGAGGCCTACCGGCTGGCGGGGATCGAGCCCTCCGACGTCGATTTCGTGGAGATGCACGACTGCTTCACGATCGCCGAGATCGTGCGGCTGGAGGGGCTCGGGGTGCTGCCGAAGGGGCAGGGCGGGGCGCTCACCGCGGCCGGTCACACCAGCCTCGGCGGCGAGCTCCCGGTCAACGCCAGCGGCGGGCTGCTGTCACGCGGGCACCCGGTCGGCGCCACCGGCGCGGCCCAGATCTGCGAGCTCTACTGGCAGCTGACCGGGCAGGCCGCGGGCCGTCAGGTCGAGGACGCCAAGGTCGGCCTGGCCTACTGCAAGGGCGGATCGGTCAGCGGGACCGACGGCGCTTCCGTGACGACGATCGTGATGTCCCGATGACGATGGACTTTGCCGTTCCCGACGAGGTCCAGGAGATCCGCGCGGCGGTGCGCGACCTCTGTGCCGGCTTTCCGGGCGAGTACTGGCGCGGGCTGGAGCCCAACCGCTACCCGACGGAGTTCGTGCGGGCGCTGACCGAGCAGGGCTGGCTGGCGGCGCTGATCCCCGAGCAGTACGGCGGATCGGGGCTGGGGATCGGCGCGGCGAGCACGATCCTCGAGGAGATCAGCGCGTCGGGCGGCAACCCCGGCGCCTGCCACGCGCAGATGTACGTGATGGGCACGTTGCTGCGGCACGGCAGCGACGCGCAGAAGCAGCAGTGGCTGCCGCGGATCGCGTCGGGCGAGCTGCGGCTGCAGGCGTTCGGGGTGACCGAGCCCGACGCCGGGTCGGACACGACGAAGATCACGACCCGCGCCGAGCGGACCGCGAACGGCTGGGTGGTCAACGGCCAGAAGATCTGGACGTCGCGGGCCGAGCACTCCGACCTGATGGTGCTGCTGGCGCGGACCACGCCGATCGAGCAGGTCGAGAAGAAGACCGACGGGATCTCGGTCTTCATCGTCGACATGCGCGACCGCGGCGACCATCTGCGGATCTCGCCGATCGAGACGATGATGAACCACGCCACGACCGAGGTCTTCTTCGACGACCTCGAGCTGCCGGCGGACGCGTTGATCGGCGAGCAGGGCAAGGGCTTCCGCTACATCCTCGACGGGATGAACGCCGAGCGGATCCTGATCGCGTCGGAGTGCCTGGGCGACGCGCGGTTCCTGATCGGGCGCGCCGTCGAGTACGCGTCGTCGCGGGTCGTCTTCGGCAAGCCGATCGGCGCCAACCAGGGGGTGCAGTTCCCACTCGCGCAGGCGCACATGGCCAAGGAGGCGGCCGACCTGATGCGCTGGAAGGCGGCGTGGCTCTACGAGTCCGGGCAGCCGGCCGGCGCCGAGGCGAACATGGCCAAGTACCTGGCGTCCGAGGCGTCGTGGGCGGCGGCCAACGCCGCGGTCGACGCGCACGGCGGGTTCGGCTTCGCGGCGGAGTACGACGTCGAGCGGAAGTTCCGCGAGACGCGGCTGTACAAGGTGGCGCCGATCAACAACAACCTGGTCCAGGCGTTCGTCGGCCAGCACGTGCTCGGTCTGCCGAAGTCCTACTGATCGGCCGCGGGCGGATCCCGGGAACCGACCAGACCCCGATTCCGCCGGTCAGGAATTCGCCCGGACCGGCGGAGCGGGGCTAGAATCATCCGGACAAGTTATGGCGGACGAGACGAAGACCCCCCGCGCCAAGCCGGAGTACCGGCGGCTCGCCGACGAGCTGCGTGGCAACATCGAGTCCGGGCTCTACGCCGAGGGGCGCAAGATGCCGACCGAGGCGGCGCTGCGGCAGGAGCACGGCGTCAGCCGGCACACCGTCCGCGAGGCGCTCCAGCAGCTGCTCCAGGACGGGTTGATCTACCGCGTCCAGGGCAGCGGCACCTACGTCAGCGGCCGGCAGGACCGGTCCAAGCGGTACCTGCGGTCGATCGGGTCGCTCGACGAGCTGATCGTCTGGCCGGAGACCCGGATCGAGGTGCTGCAGCCGTTCACCACGAAGGTCGCGCCGTCGATCGCGGCGCGCCTGGAGCTCGACTACATCGAGGTCTCCTGCGCGGTCCTGCGCCGCTGGTTCGAGGACGAGCCGTTCGTGCTGACCCGCCACTACGTCGCCCCCGAGCTCGGCCGGACGCTGGCCGAGCAGGGGATTCCGTCGACGAGCGAGGGGACCGTGATCGGCGAGGCGGAGCCGCACCTGCGCCACCCCGTCGCCGGCGCGCGCCAGGACATCACCGCGATGAACGCCCCGGTCGACGAGGCCGCGCTGATCGGCTGCGAGCCGGGCGACGCGATCCTGCTGGTCGAGCGGCTCTACTACGACACGGCGGGGCACTTCGTGGAGCTCACCGAGTCGCACTTCAATCCGCGCCACTACGCCTACCGGATGGAGCTGCGGCGCCGGTCCGGATCGTAGTCGCAGCGGCCGCCGGTGCGCTAGAGTTGTCCGGACAATAAGGGATCGAGGGATGGCCGGATGAACTTTGCACGCGACGTCGTGGCCGCGCGGGACCCGCGCGACCGCGCCCTCGTCGAACTGCGTCGCGACGGCGGGCGGCGCGTATGGAGCTTCGCCGACGTCGATGCCGCCAGCGGCGCGCTGGCCGGGCATCTGGTCGCGCGCGGCGTCGGCCGCGGCGACGTCGTGCTGACGCTGATCGGCAACCGCCCCGAGTGGGTGCTGACGATGATCGCCTGCTTCCGGATCGGCGCGGTGGTGCTGCCGTGCAACGAGCAGCTGCGGGCGAAGGACCTGCGGCTGCGGCTCGACGTGACCCGTCCGCGGCTGGTGCTGGTCGACGAGCGCAACCGCGGCGAGCTGCGCGCCGCCGATCCGCAGTGCGACGTGCTGGTCGTCCCCGACGAGGCGCTGTTCGTCGGCGACCCCGCGCCGTACGCGGAGCTGGACGACGAGGACCCGTGCCTGCTGGTCTTCACGTCGGGCACCTCCGGCAACCCGAAGCCCGCCGTCCACGTCCAGCGCTACCTCGACGGGCAGCGGCTGCAGGGGGCCAACTGGCTCGACGCGCGGCCCGGCGACCTGGTCTGGTGCACGGCCGCGAGCGGCTGGAGCAAGTCCGCGCGCAACGTCTTCATCGCGCCGTGGCTGCAGGGCGCCTGCGCGCTGCTGCACGACCGCCGGTTCGACCCCGAGGAGCGGCTGCGGGTGATCGAGCAGGAGTCCGTCGATGTGCTCTGCATGGCGCCGACCGAGTACCGCGTGATCGCGAAGAAGGCCCGGATCGGCGCGCTGCCGAGCCTGCGCAACATGGTCGCGGCGGGCGAGGCGCTGAACCCCGAGGTGCTCGACGTCTGGCGCGCCGCGACCGGCCGCGAGATCCGCGACGGCTTCGGCCAGACCGAGACCGGCGCGCTGACCGGGGCGCCGCTGGGCGACCCGGTCCGCCCCGGGTCGATGGGCAAGCCGCTGCCCGGGGTCCGGCTGTGGATCGACGACGGCGAGCTGGTCGTCGATCCGGCGACGGTGCCGACCTTCTTCGCGGGGTACCTGACGGCCGACGCCGATCCCGATTCCGCCGGCGCCGGGCCGGGCGCGCTCCGCTGCGACCGGGTGCTGCGCGACCGGCCGTGGCGGACCGGCGACCGGGTCCGCGAGGAGGACGGCTGGCTGTACTTCGAGGGGCGCGCCGACGACGTGATCAGCTCGTCGGGGTACCGGATCGGGCCGTTCGAGGTCGAGTCGACGCTGGTCGCGCACCCGGCGGTGGCCGAGGCGGCCGTGGTCGCGGCCGCAGACGAGGAGCGCGGGCAGATCGTCCGCGCCGTGGTCGTGCTGCGCGACGGGATCGCGGGCGACGACGCGCTGGTCGCTGCGCTCCAGGAGCACGTCAAGCAGACGACCGCGCCCTACAAGTACCCGCGGCGGGTGGACTTCGTGGACGAGCTGCCGAAGACGACCAGCGGCAAGGTCCGGCGCGCGCTGCTGCGCGACGGAGGCTGAGCGGTGGCGTCGCGCGCCGGGGCGGCCGGCGTCGCGGGCCGGCGCTCCGCGCCGGGATCGGCCGTCGGAGGGGCCCCGGATGGCCGCGCGGACGTGGAGAAGCGGACGTCCGACCCGCACCGGGTGCTGCCGTTCCTGGTGCTCGCCGGGCTGGCGCTGCCGCTGTCGCAGACGCTGGCGGTGCCCGCGTTGCCGCTGCTGTCGGAGCGCTACGACGCGGGGCCGGCGGCGATCTCGTGGGTGCTGACCGCGGTGCTGCTGGTCGCCACCGTCGGCACGCCGGTGATCGCCCGGCTCGGCGACCTGCGCGGCCGGCGGCCGGTGCTGATCGGCGTGCTGATCGTCTTCTGCGTCGGGACGGTGATCGCCGCGACGGCGACGAGCCTCGCGCTGCTGATCGCGGGCCGCGCGCTGCAGGGCGTCGCCGCGGCGATCTTCCCGCTGGCCTTCGGCCTGATCCGCGAGACGTTCGACGCGGACCGGGTGATCGGCGGCGTGACGGCGGTCGGCGTGATGATGGGGATCGGCAGCGGGCTCGGGCTGCCGCTGGCGGGCGTCGTCGCCGAGTACCTGCCGCTGCCGTGGGCGTTCTGGCCGGCGCTGGTGGTGCTTCCGGCGATCCCCGCGGTCTGGTGGCTGGCGCCGCGACGGGCGCCGACGGCGGGCGTGCCGCCGGTGGACTGGCGCGGCGGCGCGCTGCTCGGGCTCTGCCTCGGCGCCGCGCTGATCGCGATCAGCCAGCTGGGCGACTGGGGCCTGCGGTCGTGGCCGACGCTCGGCGTGGCCGCGCTGGCGGTCGCCGCCGGCGCGGCGTTCCTGCGCTGGGAGCGGCGGGCGCCGGCCCCGCTGATGGACCTGGCGGTGATGGGCCGTCCGCGGGTGGTCGTGCTCAACCTGATCGCCGGACTCGCCGGCCTGTCGGTGGTGGCGGGGTTCATGCTGATGCCCGCGCACGCGACGGCGAGCGGCGGGCTGGCGGTCTCGGTCGCGGTGGCCGGCGGGCTGCTCGTGCCGTTCGGGCTGCTCCAGCTGGCGAGCGGGATCGGGGCGGCGGCGATCGAACGGCGGATCGGGTTCTTCCCGATGCTGGTGCTCGGCTGCGTGGGCCTCGGCGGCGGGCAGGTGCTGCTGGCGCTGACCCGCGACGTCGGCGCGATGCTGATCGGCGGCGGCTTGGTCGGGCTCGGGATGGGGCTCGCGTACGCGGCGCTGACCGGACTGATCGTGACCGCGGTGCCCGAGCGCGACGTCGGGGTCGCGTCGGGCTTCAACGTCGTGATGCGGATGATGGGCGGCGCGTTCGGCAGCGCGATGGTCGGGGCGGTGCTCGCGGGCAGCGCCGACGTCGTGGCGGACGCGAGCCCCGGGTCGTTCACGCTGGCGTTCGCGCTGTCGGGGGTGGCGTCGGTGCTCGGCGTCGGGCTGGCGGTCGGGCTGCGCCGGATCCGGCGCGCCGCGGGTCCGCCCGTCGGCGAAATGTCCGGCTGAATCTTTGTCCGTCTGGACCCTTGCCTTCGGCGGCCCGGGGCGGTAGATTCACAAAATGACCGGACAAAGTTTGCAGCGGTGCGGTGGCGCGGCCGGGCAGGGCGCCGAGGGGTCGGCGTGAGCACCGTGGCCGCGGCCCCCAGCGAGACGACGGTCGGCATGGCCGTCGGTTCCCCGGGCCCCCAGACGAGCGTCCAGGACGGCGGGCGTCCGGGCTACCTCGGCCGGGGCATTCCGATCGCGGGGGCGCAGGACCACTACGCCCTCGCGATGGCCAACGTGATCGTAGGGAATCCGCACTCGCCCGCGGCACTGTCGCTCGGTGACCCGGGGGCCGCCGGCCTCGAGTTCGCGATTATGGGGCCCAAGCTGCGGTTCGACCGCGACGTCACGATCGCGATCACCGGGGGCGGCTGCTCGCCGACCGTCGACAAGCAGCCGATCCCGACCTGGCAGGCCGTGCGCGTGCCGGCCGGAGCGCTGCTCAACGTCGGGCGGATCGAGACCGGCGCCCGCGGCTACCTCGCGGTCGACGGCGGGCTCGACGTCCCGCCGTTCCTCGGCAGCCGCTCGACCTACATCCGCGGCGGGATCGGCGGCTTCGAGGGCCGGATCCTGCGCAAGGGCGACCACGTGCCGCTCGGCCCGCCGACGCCGGACGCCGAGCGGGTCGTCGGCCGGTCGGTGGTCCCCGACGCGATCCCCGACTACGCGACGATCCGCCCGCTGCGGGTCCTGCTCGGTCCCGAGGACGACCTCTTCGAGGACGCCGCGATCGAGGCGTTCCTCGGCGAGCCGTGGCGGATGTCGCCGGTCGCCGACCGGATGGGCTTCCGCACGGAGGGGCCCGCCCTGACCTTCAAGCCGCGCGCGCCCGAGGTCGAGCGCGACGCCGGCTCCAACCCGTCGAACATCGTCGACAACGTGACCCCGCTCGGCGGGATCCAGGTCCCGACCAGCGGCTCGGCGATCGTGATGGGCGTCGAGCTCGGATCGGCCGGCGGCTACGCCAAGATCGCGACGCTGATCATGGCCGACATGGGACGCGTCGGACAGCTGCGGCCCGGCGACGAGTTCCGCTTCCAGGCGGTGACGCTCGACGAGGCGGTGGCCGCCGACCGCGAGCAGCGGGCCGCGCTCTCCGCCGCATCCCTCACGGTCCCGGTGGCCTAGCCCGGGCCCGACGCACAGCACCACGAACAAGGCAGGAAGAAGTGAACGTCAAGAAGATGCTGGACATCAACTGCGACTGCGGTGAGAGCTTCGGCAACTGGACGATGGGCCAGGACGAGGCGATGTTCCCGCTGGTCTCGTCGGTCAACCTGGCGTGCGGGTTCCACGCCGGCGACGCGGCGACGATGGTCGACACGATCCAGACGCTCAAGCGCGAGCACCCGCAGATGCTGATCGGCCCGCACCCGGGGCTGCCGGACCTGCTCGGGTTCGGCCGCCGCGAGATGGCGATCGACGCCCGCGACGCCTACGCCTACGTCGCGTACCAGACCGCGGCGCTGAAGGGCCTGCTGGAGGGCGCCGGGCTGCGGATGAACCACGTCAAGCCGCACGGCCGGATGTACAAGCTGCTGCGCGAGAACGAGGACCTCGGGATCGCCGGCGCCCAGGCCGTCCACGACGTCGCGCCGGACGCGCCGGTCTACTTCCCGTACTCCGACGACAACCACTTCCTCCGGGAGATCGAGCGGCTCGGTCACCGGATCGTCGGCGAGATCTACCCGGACCTGCGCTACGACGCGACCGGCACCCCGGTCGTCGAGCGGGCCAAGCACGCGTCGTCGCCCGAGGAGGTCGCCGCGCAAGTTGCCCTGTTCATCCAAACCGGCAAGGTGCGGACGATCCAGGGCGAGCTGATCGAGCTGCGCGCCGACTCGGTCTGCCTCCACGGCGACGATCCCAACGGCCCGGCGTGCGCCGAGGCCGTCCGCCGCGTGATGGAGGAGAACGACTGCGAGCTCGGCCTGGTCGACGCCGGAGCGGTCGCGTGATCCTCGACGCGCCGACGTTCCGCCCGCTGGGCGACTCGTACCTCGGCGTGGAGTTCGGGGACGAGGCGGACCTGCGTCTGAGCTTCCGCGTGATCGCCCTGATGTGGAAGATCGAGGCGGCGGGGATCCCCGGCGTGATCGAGTGCCAGGCGACGATGCGCCAGCTCGGCGTGATCTTCGACCGGGTGCGGATGACCCACGCGGCCGTCCAGGCCGCGGTCGAGGAGCTGCTGCCCGAGGCGCTGGCCGAGACCGAGCTGCGCTCGCGGCGGGTGACGCTGCCGACCTGGTACGACGACCCGTTCTCGGCGGCGCTCGCCGAGCGGTTCGACGTCCCCCACAACCTGGCCTTCGTCGCCGAGCGCAACGGGCTGACCGTCGCCGAGGCGATCGATCGCCACCAGAGCTGCGACCACTGGACGTCGCTGGTCGGGTTCGCGCCCGGCCTGCCCAACTGCACGCCGCTGGACCGCGACGCGGTGATGTCGGCGCCGAAGTACGAGGTGCCGCGGACCTACACGCCCGCGCGCTCGGTCGTGCTGGCCGGCGCGGCGACGGCGATCCATCCGGTCCCCGGACCGGGCGGCTACCAGGTGATCGGCCGCACCGCGGTCGAGATCTACGACAAGCACGCGCGGCTGCCCGGCCTGGGCGAGGACGGCGTGCTGCTGCGGGCGGGCGACCGCCTGCGGTTCCGCGCCGTCGGACCGCTCGAGTACGAAGCGATCCGCGAGCAGATCCGGGCCGGCACGTACGAGCCCGAGATCGAGGACGCCGTGTTCGACGCCGCCGCGTACCTGGCCGCCCCGGCGGCCGCCACCGCAACCACCGCAACCGAGTAGGAGACCGCCGCGATGCCGGAGATCGAAGCCCACATCACGGGCAACGTATGGAAGATCCTCGTCGCCGTCGGCGACCAGGTCGAGGACGGCGACGAGGTCGCGATCCTCGAGTCGATGAAGATGGAGATCCCGGTCGAGGCCGAGGACGCCGGCACGGTCACTGAGATCCGCACGTCCGAGGGCGCCGCGGTCACCGAGGGCGACGTGCTCGTGGTGATCGAGTAGCCGATGGCGGGCGCACGGCGGGTCGCACTGGTCACCGGTGCGGCCCAGCGGACGGGGATCGGCGCGGCGATCGCCGCGCGGCTCGCGGCCGACGGTTGCGACGTGATGCTCGCCGACCGCGACGGCGCGGCCGTCGCGGAGCGGGCGGCCGAGCTGGCGGACGGGCACGGGGTGCGCGTGCGGGCGCGTCCGGTCGACGTCACGGACACGGCCTCGGTCGACGAGCTGCTGGCGGCGTGCGAGGCCGAGCTGGGGACGGCCGAGATCGTCGTGCCCAACGCCGGCGTCGGCACGGTGCGGCCGCTGCTCGACAGCGACGACGCGCTCTGGACCACGACGTTCGACGTCAACGTGCAGGGCGCGGCGCGGACGATCACCGCCGCCGCGCGGCGGCTGATCGCGCAGGAGCGGCCGGGGCGCTTCGTGCTGGTCGCGTCCGGCCTGGGCAAGACGGCGCGTCCCGGCCTGGCCGTCTACTCGGCGTCCAAGGCGGCGGTGCTGTCGCTGACCCAGGCGGCGGCGGCCGAGTGGGCGCCGCACGGGATCCGGGTCAACGCGGTCTGTCCGGGACAGGTCGATACGGCGCTGCTCGACGGCCTCAATCGGGCGTCGGCGGCGCTGGCGGGAATCGATCCCGAGACGTTCCGGCGCGAGCACGCGGTGGCGCGGATCCCGGTCGGCCGCTTCGGCCGGCCGGGGGAGATCGCCGACGCCGTCGCGTACCTCGCCGGCGACCGCGCGAGCTACGTCACCGGAACCACGCTGAACGTCGCCGGGGGCAGCGAAGTGCATTGAGCATCCCGTCTACCGCGCCCGCTTGCGTCCGCGAAATCCCCTTTCCAGCGGGGAAAATCGCGCCGCGCAAAATATGTCCGGTCTTTTCTGTTGACAGCGCCGGACCCGGCGCGGTAGCTTGGGTCGAAGAATGACCGTACAAATCTTCGACGCCGTGCGGCCCGGGGATCGCAGCGGAGCATTCGTCCGCGAACGAGAGGGGAAAGTTGTGGGGATTCAACGTGGTTCGAGGGGCCGTGACCTGCTCCGTACCGGGATGGTCCTGGCGGGTGTAGCGCTCGGCGGCGTCACGCTGGCGGCGTGCGGCGGAGACGACGACGAGAAGGCGACGACCAGCGCGTCATCCGGCGCGACCACCGCCGCGAGCTCGACCGGCGGCAAGCCCGGCGAGGGCAAGACGATCGGGCTCAACCTGATCGGGGTCAACGAGTACGTGACCGGCGTCGCCAGCGGCGTGCTGAAGTCGCTCGTCCCCGAGGGGTACGAGGTCAAGATCCTCTCGTCGAACTTCAACGCCGACGACGAGGTCAAGAACTTCCAGTCGTTCATCTCGCAGCAGGTGGACGGCATCATCACCCTGCCCGTGACGTCGGCGTCGTCCGGCCGCGGCACGCTGATGGCCGACAAGGCGGGCATCCCGACGGTCAGCCTCGGCTGGAACGCGGGCGACCCGGCGGACGAGCTCTACGCCGGCCGCGTGAAGTACAACTACACGCGCGACGTGCAGATGATCGCCGACTGGCTCGACGAGAACGTCGAGCCGAGCGAGGTCGTGATCGTCCAGGGCGCTCCGGGCAACCCGACCAGCGACCAGTTCGACACGGTCAAGGACAAGATCAACAAGCTCGGCAACGGCTGGAAGGTCGTCGGCATGACGCCCGGCCAGTACCTCCGCGACAAGTCGATCACCGCGGCCGAGAACCTCTTCACCGCGCACCCGAAGGCCAAGGTCATCATCACCGGCGCCGCCGAGATGGCCGTCGGCGTGGCGAGCTTCCTCGAGCGCAAGGGCATGGACGACGTGACCCACGTCATGACCGACGGCAACGAGGAGATGCTCGACTGGTTCGAGAAGGGCTTCATCAGCGCGAACCTCTTCCTCTCCAGCGGCACCCAGGGCCAGATGGGCGGCGAGCTGATGCGCAAGCGCCTCGAGCAGGACGCGCCGAACGCGCCGGTCGAGGACATCCCGATGTCGATGGAGACCGCCGAGACCATCGAGGCCGCCCTCGAGAAGCAGCCGATGAGCTTCGAGGAGTTCCTCCCGCAGGTCAAGTCGGCCCTGTAGTAGACCCGGAACGCGCAAGGACACGACAGCATGGCGAGCACTTCGGAATCGACGAGCGTCGAGTCCTTGCAGCCCCCGAGGCCCGGCCGCCGGATGCGGTCGGACGTCGGGTGGCAGGCGGAGCTGCGACGACTGGCCCCGGTGATCGTGGCGATCATCGCGGTCGCTGCGTTCGCGACGATCCGGTCGGACACCTTCCTGACCGTCACGAACATCCAGAACCTGTTCCAGCAGATCGCCGTGCTGGGCGTGGTCACGATCGGCACGTCGCTGCTGATGATCGGCGGCAAGATCGACCTCTCGATCGGCAGCGCGGTCTCGCTGGTCAGCGTGCTCGGCGCGAAGGTCATGATGGAGGCGGGCGCCCCCGAGCTGGTGACGATCGTCGCGATGATCGCGATCTCGACCGCGATCGGCCTGGTGATCGGCGGCGCCGTCGTCTCGACCGGCGTCCAGCCGTTCATCATCACCCTCGGCGGCCTGAGCGCGTTCTCGGCGCTGGCCTACATCGTCAGCAACTCGCGGCCGGTATCGACCGGCCTGGCGTTCTCGCCGCTCGCGCTCGACGACTTCCTCGGGATCCCGCTCAGCGCGCTGGTCTACGTCCTGCTCGCGGTGCTGGTGGCCGTGATGCTGCGGTTCACCGGCTTCGGCCGGCGCGTCTACGCGCTCGGCTCCAACGAGGAGGCGTCGTTCCTGGCCGGCGTGCCGATCAAGCGCACCACGGTGATGCTGTTCGCGATCAACGGCGCGCTGATCGGCGTCGCGTCGGTGCTGCTGATCGCCCGCGTCGGATCCGGCGACCCGCAGGGCGGCGTCGGCCTGGAGATCCAGGCGATCACCGCCGCGGTGCTCGGCGGCGCCACGCTGGCGGGCGGCCGGGGGAGCATGTTCGGGGCGTTCCTCGGCGTCCTGCTGCTCGGCGTGATCTCGAACTCGCTGCAGATCTCGGGCGTCTCCAGCAACTGGTCGGTCTTCGTCTACGGCGCGGTGCTGATCATCGCCGTCACCTGGGCGGCGCTGCGCGAGAAGGCCCTGCTCAAGCCGACCCCGATCGAGGACTGAGGCGGCCGTGGTCGCCGCAGCCCCCCGCCCCGCCGACGCCGTGCCGGCCCTCGCGCTGCACGGCATCGGCAAGCGCTACCCCGGCGTGGTCGCGCTCGACGACGTCTCGATGACCGTCGCCGCCGGCAGCGTCCACGGCCTGGTCGGCGAGAACGGCGCCGGCAAGTCGACGATCGTCAAGGTCGTGTCGGGGCTGGTCCAGCCCGACGACGGCGAGATCGAGATCTTCGGCACCCGCGTCCCGTCGCTCTCGCCGCTCGACGCGCGCCAGCACGGGATCGCGGTGATCCCGCAGGAGCGGCAGGTCGCGGGCGAGCTCTCGCTGACCGAGAACCTGTTCCTCGAGCGGATGCCGCGGCGACGGGGCATCGTCCAGTGGGCGGCGGCGCACCGCCAGGCGCGCCGCTGGCTCGACCGCGTCGGGCTCGACGTCGACGAGCGCTGCGAGGCCGGTCGGCTGCGGCCGGTCGAGGCCAAGCTGCTCGAGATCGCCCGCGGGCTCTCGCAGGACGCGCGGCTGATGCTGCTCGACGAGCCGACCGCGGTGATCGGCGGCCCCGACGTCGAGCGGCTGTTCGGCCTGGTCCGCGGGCTGCGCGCCGACGGCGTCGCCGTGCTCTACATCTCGCACCACCTCAACGAGGTGCTCGAGCTGACCGACGCGGTCAGCGTGATGCGCGACGGCCGCCACGTCGGCACCCACCGCAGCGCCGACCTCGACGTCGACGCGCTCGTCCGCCACATGCTCGGCCGCGCCCCGGACGACCACGGCGTGCGGACGCCGGTCGCGGCCGTGGACGACGATCGCGAGCCCGTGATCCGCGTCCGCTCCGCCCGCCGGGCGCCGTCGCTGCGCGACGTCAGCTTCGACGTCCGCCCCGGCGAGATCCTCGCCTTCACCGGATTGGCCTCGTCGGGTCGGCGGGAGCTGGCCCGGCTGCTGGCCGGAGCCGAGCGGCCCGACCGCGGCGACGTCCTGGTCGACGGACGCCCGGTCGCGTCGCCCGAGCAGGCGATCCACCGCGGCGTGGTCTTCCTGCCCGCCGACCGCAAGCGCGAGTCGCTGTTCCTCGAGTCGTCGCTGCTGCGCAACATCGAGATCGGCGCGGTCTCGGCCCGTCGCGGCTGGCGCTTCAGCCCGCGCCGCCAGCGGGCCGAGGGCGTGCGGATGATCGGCGAGCTCGGCGTCAAGGCGCCGTCGCCGGACGTCGCGATCAAGACCCTCAGCGGCGGCAACCAGCAGAAGGTGCTGCTGGCCCGCTGGCTCGGCGTCGACGCCCGGGTCTTCGTGCTCGACGAGCCGACCGAGGGGATCGACCTGGGGGTCCGCGCCGAGATCTACGGGCTGCTGCGCGCGATCGCCGACCGCGGATCGTCGGTCGTCGTCTTCTCGTCGGACTACGAGGAGGTGCGCGCGATCGCCGACCGCGTCATCGTGCTGCGCCGGGGCGTCGTCGCCGCCGAGCTGACGATCAGCGAAGCCGACGACGAGCGACTGCTGGCCCTCGAGACCGCCTGAGACCCCGCATCCACCACCGAACCGAGACACGACGCATGCACGTAGGCCTCTCCATCTTCCCGACGTCCTACAGCCTGGACCCGCGCGAGCTCGGTCCGCTGATCGAAGCGCGCGGCTACGAGTCGGTCTGGCACCCGGAGCACACGCACTTCCCGGTCACGCGCGACTCCGCCTACCCGGGCCAGGGGGACATGCCGCGCGAGTACGGCGAGACGCTCGACCCGTTCGTGTCGCTCGCGGTGATCGCTGCGCACACCACGCGGATCAAGCTCGGCACCGCGATCTGCCTGATCGCCCAGCGCGATCCGATCACCACCGCCAAGGTGATCTCGTCGCTCGACCAGGTCAGCGACGGCCGGGTGATCCTCGGCGTCGGCCTCGGCTGGAACCGCGAGGAGATGAAGAACCACGGCACCGACCCGAGGACGCGCACGAAGCTGCTCGGCGAGCGGGTCGAGGCGATGCGGGCGATCTGGACCAGCGACGAAGCCGAGTACCACGGCGAGTTCGTCGACTTCGCCCCGATCACCCAGTGGCCCAAGCCGGTGCAGGACCCGCATCCGCCGGTGCTCGTGGGCGGCAGCGGGCCGACGGTGCTGGAGCGCGTCGTGCGCTACGGCGACGCCTGGTTCCCGAGCCTCGTCGGCGGCAAGGAAGAGGGCTTGGATCTCCGGATCCAGGAGCTGCAGAAGCTGGCCGCCGACGCCGGCCGCGGGCCGATCCCGGTCAGCCTCAACGGCGCGCCGACCGATCCGGAGCGGCTGGCCCGCTACGCGGAGTGGGGGATCGAGCGGGTGACGTTCTTCATCCCGAGCGCGGGGCGCGCCGAGATCGAGACGCGGATGGACGAGATCGACGCGGCGATGCGGCAGGCGGGGCTGGCCGGATGAGCGCGACCGAGACCACCGGGCCCGGGAGCCACCTGGTCCACCACATGACGTCGCTGGCGGCGGTCGCCGACCAGGGCGCGTTCGTCGTCGTCGCGGGCGACGGCGCGCGGGTGACCACGGCCGACGGCACGGAGTACCTGGACGGCGTCGCCGGCCTGATCAACGTCAACGTCGGGCACGGCCGCGAGGAGCTGGTCGAGGCCGCGGCGGCCGCGATGCGCGACCTGGCCTACGGGACGCTGTTCTTCGGCATGGCGACCCCGCACGCGCTCGGCCTGGCCGACGACCTGGCGCGGATCACCCCGGCGGGGATCGAGCGGTTCTTCTTCGCGGTCGGCGGCTCGGACGCCAACGACTCGGCGATCAAGATCGCCCGCCGCTACCAGTCGCTGCGCGGCCACGAGGACCGCGCGATGATCCTCGCCCGCGAGCACAGCTACCACGGGATGACCGTGGCCGGCATGAGCGCCACCGGCGACGCGGTCTACCGGACCGACTTCGGCCCGGTGGTCCCGGGGTTCGTCCACGTCGGCCAGCCGTCCGGCGACACCGCCGCCGACGTCGCGGCGCTCGAGGCGACGATCGCCGAGGTCGGCGCCGAGCGGATCGCGGCGATGATCGCCGAGCCGGTCTCGCTGCCGTCCGGGCTGGTGATCCCGCCCGACGACTACTGGCCCGCCGTCCACGCGGTCCTGCAGCGGCACGGGATCCTGTTGATCGCCGACGAGGTCGTCACCGGGTTCAGTCGCACCGGTCGGATGTTCGGGATGGAGCACTGGGACGTCGTTCCCGACCTGATCAGCATGTCGAAGGGGATCACCAGCGGCTACCTGCCGCTGGCCGCTGTCGGCATCGGCGACGACGTCTACGCCACGCTCGAGGGCGCCGGCGGTCCGTTCCTCCACGGGTTCACCACCGGCGGCCATCCGACGAGCTGCGCGCTGGCCCGCGCCAACCTCGCGATCATCGAGCGCGAGGACCTGGCCGGGAACGCGGACCGGCGCGGCGCGTACTTCCAGCGCCGGCTCGACGAGCTCTGCGCGGCCTACCCCGCGGCGCTGCGCGGTCGGCACCTGGGGCTGCTGGTCGCGCTCGACCTGGAGCCCCCGGCGGACTTCGCGCTGCCCGACGGCGTGGCGTCGTTCGGGCTCCACGTCCGCAACGAGCTGCTGGCGACGCAGCACCAGATCATCCGCTACTACGGCGACACGCTGGTCTGGGGGCCGAGCCTGGCGATCACCGAGGCCGAGATCGACGAGCTGGTCGCGGGCGTCGCGGCGGTGCTCGACGCGGTGGCGTCCACGCCGTAGGGGCGGCGGCCCGCTCGCGGCCGGGGTGTGGGGCCCCGGCCGCGAGCGCGGACGTCAGGACGGCATCGAGCGGCGGCGCAGCTCGGTCCGGTAGGCGTAGCGCTCGGGGTTGAAGTGCGACAGCGTGTACTCGACGGGCTGCTGGACCGCGTCGTAGTAGACGCGCGCGACCCGCAGGATCGGATCGCCCGGCTGGCAGTGGATCGCCGCGGCGTCCTGCTCGTCGGCGCTGATCGCCGACAGGGTCTGCTCGGCCCGGAGGATCGGCGTGCCGATCAGGCCCTCCAGGCGGCCGATCACCGTGGTCTCGCCGTCGGACGGGATCCCCGCCTCGGCGGCCCGCGCGCCCAGCTCGGGCGCGACGAAGTGGCGGGTCACGACGAACGCCACGTCCTGGTGGTGGCGGCGGACGATCGCCATCGCCACGTCGCCCTCCAGGGCGAGTCGCTCGGCCGCGTCGGGGTGCTCGCCCGCCTGGAATCCCTGGAGCACTTCGAGTCGGGTGTTCGGCCACGAGGTCATGTCCTCGAGCGAGCCGACGGTCCGCATGTACGGGGCGTCCGAGGGGGCCGCCGACGACGCGAACGTGCCGCGGCCGCGGACCCGGTAGATCAACCCGTCGACCTCGAGCTCGCGGAACGCCCGGCGCACGGTGTCGCGGCTCAGCTCGTGCTTCGCCATCAGCGAGACCTCGGTCGGCAGGCGCTTGCCGTTGGCGTAGTCGCCGGCCTCGATCTCTCCCCGCAGCCGGTCGGCGAGGACCCGGTAGGTCGGGAGATCGCGCTCGCCGTCGGGCGTCGGAGGGGAGGGCTGGGGCTTGGCCGGGGTCACGTGCTCTCCTGGGCGCGTCGTCCGCGCGGTCGTGCGTTCACGGGCGGGGGGTGCGTGTACGGCGATGCTATCGCGCCGTCTCTCAGGTACGAACATTTCGTAGATCGGTCGGCGGACGCGCTTGACGCTCCCCGGCGGGGCCGGTAGCGTGAAACGTACGTACAAATCGACCACACGTCTGGGAGACCGATCCGATGTCACATTCGCTGCCGCACTGGGACGCGATGGAGCAGTTCGACGCCGACCTGCTGCGCAAGCTCGAGCCGTTCCGGGACAAGGCGCTCGGCCCCGGGGCCCTCTCGCTCCGGGACAAGGAGATCGTCATGCTCTCGATGATCATGATGATGCGGTTCGAGCCGGGGATCCGGCTCCACTTCAACCGCGCGATGGACGAGGGCGCGACCGCGCAGGAGCTGTTCGAGGTCTGCACCACGCTGATGCTCGTCGCGGGCGTCCCGACCTTCCGCGTCGCGCTGCTGATCCTGCAGGAGGTCGTCGCCGAGCGCGAGGCCGCCGGCAAGCCGGCGTAGCGCCGAGCCGCCGGCGGGCCCGTTGCGACCTGCGCGGCGGGCCGCGCCTACTCGGCGGCGACCGGCGCGGGCTTCGGCTCGCGCAGCGTCTTCAGCCAGGCGCGGTCGCCGACCAGGTCGCGGCAGGTCTCGGCGTTCCGCCACTGGTCGGTCCGCAGCAACGCCCGGTGGAACGGGATCAGCGTCTTGACGCCCTCGATCCGGTACTCGTCGAGCGCACGCAGCATCCGCTGCGTCGCCCGCTCGCGATCGGCGTCGACGACGATCAGCTTGGCGACCATCGGGTCGAACAGCGGCGACGCCTCGCTGCCGGCGGCGACGCCGGAGTCGACGCGGACGCCGGGCCCGGACGGCTCGCGGTAGGCGGTGATCGTGCCCGGCGCGGGGGAGAAGTTGCGCGACGCGTCCTCGACGTTGATCCGGCACTCGATCGCGTGGCCGCGCAGCGCGACGTCGTCCTGCGTGACCGTCAGCGGCAGCCCCGCGGCGGCGCGGATCCCCTCGACGACGATGTCGATCCCGGTGACCATCTCGGTCACGCAGTGCTCGACCTGGACCCGGGTGTTCATCTCGAGGAAGAAGTACTCGCCGTCCTGGAACAGGCCCTCGATCGTGCCCGCGCCGCGGTAGTCGACGGCCCGCGCGGCGTCGATCGCGATCCGCCCGATCCGCTCGCGCATCGCGTCGTCGATCGCGGGCGCGGGGGCCTCCTCGATCAGCTTCTGGTGGCGGCGCTGGACCGAGCAGTCGCGCTCGCCCAGGTGGATCGCCGTACCGTGGCCGTCGGCGAGGACCTGGACCTCGATGTGCCGCGGGTCGGGCAGGTAGCGCTCCAGGTAGACGGTCGGGTCGGCGAAGAACCGGGCGCCCTCGCCGGACGCCCCCGCGAAGGCGGCCTCCAGCTCGTCGGACCCGTGGGCCACGCGGAGCCCCTTGCCGCCCCCGCCGCCCGACGCCTTGACGGCGACCGGGTAGCCGATCGTCGCGTCGATGATCGCGCGGGCCTGCTCGACCGACTCGACCGGCTCGGTCGTGCCGGGGACGATCGGCACGCCCGCGGCGGCCATCAGCTCGCGGGCCCGGGTCTTCGAGCCCATCGCGTCGATCGCCTCCGCCGACGGGCCGATGAAGGTGATCCCGGCGGCGGCGCAGGCCCGCGCGAAGGCGGCGTTCTCGGCGAGGAACCCGTAGCCGGGGTGGATCGCGTCGGCGCCGCTGTCCTTCGCGGCGGCGAGCACCTTGTCGATGTCGAGGTAGGTCTCCAGCGCGTTGCCGGGGCCGATCGAGCGGGCGTCGTCGGCGTGGGTCACGTGGAGGGCGTCGGCGTCGGCGTCGGAGTGGATCGCGACCGACGCGACGCCGAGCTCCCGGAGGGCGCGGAAGACGCGGATCGCGATCTCGCCGCGGTTGGCCACGAGGACTCGCTCGAACATGCCGCCGAGCGTAGAGTATTTGACCGTACATTTCCACCGAAGGGCCGAAATGTCCGGCTGAATTCTTGCTCGGCGGTGCTGTGCGCTCCCTCACGCACACGGGGGCGGGGTCTCCGTACTCTCGTAGGTGCATCTCCTCTCTCTCCCTGATGCTTGAAGCGCCCCGGCCTCGGCCGGGGCGCTTTGCGTTTCGGGGTGCGGGCGCTGGGCGTCCGGCCCACGATGGCCGGGCCGACCGGTCCCGCGCTCCGGGATCGCGATCAGCCGGCCGGCTGCAGCCGCAGCGCGACCCGCGCGCCGCCGAGTCGTCCCCGGGCCACGCCGTCGCGAACGGTCAGCGTGCCGCGGGCCGCGGCGGAGCCGCCGACCCGGAGCGTGCCGCGCCAGCGCTCGCCGAGGGTCAGCCGGCCGGTGACCCGCAGGCCCGGGACGTAGCCGTAGTTCGTCAGCCGCAGGGTGACGGCGTTCCGCGTCGAGCGGACCGCGACGGTGCCGGCGCGCAGGCC
>JACYYJ010000356.1_pt2 | contig 27472 bp, 31 predicted proteins | sample 8236861 | NCBI WGS metagenome assembly JACYYJ01 (sample SAMN14103086, study PRJNA606662) | landfill metagenome | isolation source: landfill solid waste | place: India:New Delhi, Okhla landfill site | collected 2017-11-05
GCTCGGCGTAGTCGAACGGGGTGCTGAGGGTGGGAACGGTCATGAGGCCCTCCGATGGGCTTGTGACGGGTGGTGAGGCCGTCTAGGTGTTGCGGGCAAGGACGTTGTTGACGTTGGCGCGGCTGTTGCCGTGATGGGCGATTCCAGTGCCGCCCAGACCGCTCTGGAGGTAGGAGGGCCCCAGGCCAGGCCCTTGATCAGCTGTTGAACAGCCCTGGTGCGATAGGGTGGGGGCCATGGGTAGTCCATCAATTGCAGTGACCCGGTTCCGCCGCTTCTAGCGGCGGAACCTGTTCCAGGACGTTCTGCCGCTCCGCGAGTCCAGCCGGGCGGCGCTTTTGCGTGCCCGGACGCCTGCTTCGATGGAGCGTCCTTTTCTATGCCCACTTACCGTGGCGGCCGACATGAGCACGGCCAGAACTTCCTCACTGACCACACCACGATCGACCGGCTCTCACGGCTGGTAGGCGACTCGACCGGTCCGATCGTCGAGATAGGCCCGGGCCAGGGCAGGCTCACAAGAGAGCTGCAGAAGCTCGGCCGGTCCCTGACTGCTGTCGAGATCGATAGCCGGCTGGCGGACCGACTTGCATCGGCCAGTCAGTTCCGCGAGCAGAAACACGTAACCGTCGTCAACGCAGACTTCCTTCACTGGCCGCTACCGACCACTCCGTATGTGGTGGTCGGCAACGTTCCGTTCCACCTGACCACAGCCATCCTGCGCAGACTGCTGCACGATGGAGCATGGACCCAGGTGGTCCTGCTCGTGCAGTGGGAAGTGGCCCGCCGGCGTGCCGGCATCGGTGGTAGCAGCATGATGACCGCGCAGTGGTGGCCTTGGATCGACTTCAGCTTGCACGGGCGCGTGCCCCGGTCGGCGTTCAAGCCAGCCCCGAGCGTGGACGGTGGCCTCTTGGAGATGACTCGTCGTCCGGACCCATTGCTCAGCCCAGACGCGAGAGAGTCCTACCGACAGTTCGTCCATGACGTTTTCACCAGTAGGGGCAGGGGTATCGGCGAGATCCTGGCTAACGTATCCACCTCACTCGGAAAGCGGGGAGCGCTCCAGTTGTTGAAGAGCGAGGGGATTCGCTCCTCGTCCCTGCCCAAAGATCTCTCAGCGGAGCAGTGGGCTCGCCTCTTTACCAGCGCGTCGCCTACGAAGAGTGCCAAAACCGGAAGGAACGCACACCCCGCCCACTCCGCACGGCGGCAAGGTCGATGACCCACGCCAACGCACCCCTCAGCCTCGAAGGCCGTCGACGGCTGATCCGACGCTGCCGTACCCGACCGATCGCACACGTCGCAGCCGAGATGGGCATCTCTCGCGCGTGCGCGTCGAAGTGGGTGAATCGATGGCGACGACATGGCGATTCCGGGCTGCGCGATCGATCCTCGACGCCACATCGGAGTCCCAACGTGACGCCGGCATGGGTCGTTAAGCAGATCGAAACCTGGCGGCGTGAGCATAAGTGGTCGGCTCAGCGCATCAGCGACGAGCTTGCCGACAGTGGGTTCAGGATTGACCGCCGCACTGTCACTCGGCACCTGACCAGGCTCGGCCTGGGCAGACGCAGGTTCATCGATCCCGGTGGAGACAACAATCGCAATCCCGGGAAGATCGTCGCGCGCTGGCCCGGTCATATGGTGCACCTGGACGTGAAGAAGGTCGGCCGAATACCCGACGGCGGCGGCTGGCGCATCCATGGCCGCGACAGCGACCAGACCAAGACTGTCAGTCGAGCGAAAGCGGCTGGCGCGAAACGCGGTTACACCTACCTGCACTCGGCCGTCGACGGCTTCTCCCGACTCGCCTACACAGAGCCGTTGTCGGATGAGAAGGGAGCCACCGCGGCGGCGTTCCTGGCCAGAGCCAAAGTCTGGTTCGCAGCCCACGGCATCACCCACATCCACCGTGTCGTTACCGACAACGGGGCGTGCTACCGGTCCGGTGACTTCGCGTGGATCGTAGGCAAGAGCACCCGCCATCAGAAGACCAAGCCGTACACCCCGCAGCACAATGGAAAGGTCGAGCGCTACCAGAGAATCCTGGCCGAGGAACTGCTCTATGCCCGAAATTTCAACAGCGAGGAGGACCGCTCGTCCGCGATCTCTGTCTGGAACATCCACTACAACTACCACCGCCGGCACAGCGGCGCAGGGGGCTGGCCACCAGCATCTCGAGTCCGGGAGGGTGTCACTAACGTCCAGCCCTCATACATCTAGGGGTTGGTCCGTGTAGTCACGCTATGCCTGAGCGCCCACACGGGGCGACGGGATGTGGGACGAGGTTCAGCCGATGCAGGCGATTGAGCCGACGTCGAGGCCGCGCAGGCGCACGATGCCGTCGTTGTCGCACGTGAGCCGGCCGTCGAGGTGGGCCAGCGCGTCCCGCGCGTTCGCCGCCCAGAGGGCGAACGCACGACCATGCACACGGGCGCTGTACCGGCAGATGTGACGGCCGTCGCGCAGGTAGAACGTGTGGGACCGCCCGGTCGGGGCGCCCCGATGGTCCACCTCGTCACCGGTCAGTTCGATGAAGTCGAACGGGCGCGGCTGCGGGCCGTGGGTGTAGCCGATCACACGGTGCACCGCGGGCATGAACCGCAGGGCCGGGCGCAGGACCTCGGTGACGGGCTGGCCGACCTCGTGGCGGTCGTACTCGCCGCGGTGGCGGCGGACGGCGCTGGTGTCGGTCACCTGCACGATGCGCGCGCTGTCGATCATCTGGAAGTACACGATGGTCACCCCTCGGTGAGGCTCACGTGGCGGGTGGTCAAGCCGCCTGTCTGGTTGGTCGTCTTCGACCCTACTCACGTCGCCGGGTGCGGGCCGCCGGGACGGGCGGCATGGGGTGCCCGTCCCGGCGCGCCTGGTCCTGCGCGCCGGGACGAGGTGTGGTCAGACGAGCGCGGCGGGGGTGTCGGGGATCTCGTCGGCGAGCAGCGCGGCGGCAACCATCGGGGCCGCGATGTAGGCGACCAGGTGTCGGCCGAACTCCTGCACGCGCTCGGGGTAGCCGTGCGCGGCGAGAGTGCGCACCTCGGCGTCGGCGACCTCGCCCGCGGCGCGCAGGGCGTCACCGTGCGCGGCGTACTCCTCGTCCAGACGGGCGCTGACGCGCTCCTGGACACGCTGCGCGCCGCGCTCGATGGCGCGCCGCTGGGACGCGTCGAGGCTGTCGGGGACAGAGAGGTAGAGGTGGGTCATGGCCGGTCTCCTGTCGTGGTTGCCGGTTGCTCGGCGGGTGGTCGGGCCGCCTGGGTGGTTGGTCGCTTCGAACGGTACGCCCGCCCACCGACGTGGTCGGGTCAGTGGGCCGTGACGTCGTCGTCGACGCTGTGAGTCGACGAGCAGCAGCGGCAGCAGTCGATGCACACGTCACGACCGTTCGGACACGTGATCCATACGCCGTCCTCGCCGGGCGTCATCGGGCCGGTGCACCAGGTGCACCACGTCTGCCCTTCCGGCGACAGCGCGTCGAGCCACCCTGTCCCCTCGGGGCGTCCCTCGATGTACTGCCCACCTGGCGGGCACTCGAACGCCGCCAGCAGGGCGGGCCGCAGGGCCTCCGAGGCGGCCGCGAGCGCCTCGTCACGGAACGCGGCCCAGTCGCTCCACTCGTACCCGGCTCCGGCGTCCACGGAAGTCTCCGCGATGGTCTCGGGCGGCGGGGTCGTGCCCAGGACCGTCATCGTGACGTCGGTGGGGCCGTCGGGGTCGCGCACGGTGAGGACCTCGGCGACGGACGGGATCGCGTACTCGCTCACGATGCGGTCGAGGTCGAGGGTGTACCGGTGCGCGCCGCGGTCGTCCCGCCACAGCCCGGGCACCGCGCCGCCGTCGGGGTGGTCGGCGATGTGCGGCAGGTAGAGGTGGGAGGAAGCGTCGTCGTCTTCGAGCTCGGCCTCAGCGTGGAAGCCGTCGGTGGTGCTCCACGTCGTGGGAATGAGCCAGTCGCCCTGGTCGGAAGGCTCCAGGTGCAGGAAGGCTGCGCCCGGGTAGTTGTAGCGCGTCTGGACCGCGAGGACGTAGGCCGCGGCGCGCATCTCCAGGGTGGTCGCGCGGATGGTGAGGCCGGTCATCGCGTGCATGTAGGTCGTGGCCTGGTCGCTGGTGATCAGCATGAGGTCGCTCCTTTGCTTCGGCTCGCTTTGCTTCGAGCGGTGGCGGGTGGTCGGGCCGCCTGTGGGGTGGTTGGGCTCAGATCAGGCCGGGGTGGGCCGTGACGAGGTGCTGGCCGACGGCGTCGTTGTTGTCGGGCAGCAGGGCCCCGCATTCGGGGCAGAGGGCGGGCCAGTCGTGCTCCCAGCCCTCGTTGTGGGCCACGCTGGCCCAGAACGCGTGCGCCTCGCCGTCGGCGCCGGTGTTGCCCACCCACGGCAGGGTGGTGGCGTCGGTGATCGCTTCGGCTGGTGCGAGGACGTTCTCGATGGTGCCGGAGTCCCAGTCGCTGACCGCGCCAGCGGCCAGGAGCATGCGGGCGAGGATCTCGTACGGGTTGATCTGCCCTTCGATGGTGGCTTCACGTAGTTCCGTCTCCACGTGGGAGAGCGTCAGCGTGGGGTTCGGGTACGCCGTCACGACGGGTACCTCCTTCGCGAGGATCACGTGGCGGGTGGTCAAGCCGCCTGAGGTGGTTGGTCGTGATCGACGCTAGCCCTCGGGTCCGACGAAATCTGGGGGTACAGACGCGGGGACGGGCGGCATGGGGTGCCCGTCCCGGCGCGCCTGGTCCTGCGCGCCGGGACGAGGTGTGGTCAGACGAGCGCGGCGGGGGTGTCGGGGATCTCGTCGGCGNNCCGCCCCCCCCGGGCCGGTTAGCGTTCCCTCGTGAGTGACACCGAGCCGCCACGAATGCCGCGGTGGCATGGCCGATGCGAGATCCACGACTGGCCTACCTGTGTGGGGTGGTGTCCCGGCTGCGGACGGGACCACCGCGAGGGAAGGCACACCTGCCACGAGGAGCCCCGCCTCCGAGGACAAGGGGTCCATGAGCACAACGTCGCGGAGCATCCGCACACCTGCGCCTGGTGCTACCCGCTGCCGGCTCTGGATCGGCCACCGTCTAAGAACGCGAGCAACTACCGGCCGTGGCAGGGGCGCGGAGCGACCTGGGGCTAGACGAACTCGCGCAGTCGCGGCAGCACGGCCGCGAGCTCCTCGAAGAGCCCCGGCCAGCCACGCCGCAGCCACGTGACGCGACCGGACTCGAGGCTGTTGCCGTCGAGCATCGCGGAGACCCTCAGGGAGTGCTCGGGCGCTCCCAGGCGCCGGAGCTTGTCGTAGACAGGATTCAGCGGAAGGTCGTGCCGGGCGATGTGGCCCCAGATCTCGCTGGTCTTCCAGTCCCACACCGGGCTCAAGGCGACGGTCCCGTCGACGCGGACGATGCGACCGCCGTGCACGGTGCGACGGCGTCGCCCGGTGCATGCAGGAACGCACTCGCACTCGGCGGAGCGCAACGCGTTGGAGAACGCCGCGGCCCGCCCGCGCGACTCCTCGGCGCGGACCCCCCACACCTCTCCGGGACCGCACACCGCGTGTGCCGCGGCCGCGGGCTCGGTGATCAAGACCTGATGGAGGTCCAGGCTGCGGCCGCCGCGGGCCGCGTGGTCCCAGCTGCCGTTGTCCGCCATCACCTGCAGGGCACTCGGCCGGGCCGAGAAGACCTGAAGGTTCAGGTGCCAGTCGTTCGCGAGCGCCTCGAGGTAGGCGTAGGTCTCGGGGAACTCGAGGCCGCTGTCGAAGAACGCGACGGGCACGTCCGGGGCGATCTTGAGGGTGAGGTGCAGCGCAACGAGGGAGTCCTTGCCGGTGCTGAACGCGATGTAGCCCTCGTGGTCGTCGAGATGGTCGCGGATCAGTGCCTCGATCTGGTCCAGGTTGCGACCGGGGTCGCGCAGCGCCTGCAGGGCTCGCAGGTCGAGGCCTGGGTTGGTCGCCGTCATGCGCTCAGGAGGGCAGGTAGGAAGAGGTCTGCGTGCTGGCGCGCCGGGTGCATGTACGGGGGGCGGATCCCGGCGAGGCCGCGGCCGCCGTCGACGACGTCGCCGAGGAGGGCCCGGCAGGTGTCAGAGACCGGACGTCCGAGCGTGCCGTCGGGGTGCAGGTGGGCCGCGGTGAGTGCGTTGACCTCGGGTGCGGGCTCGACCTCCCATCCGAGGACGTGGCCTTCTCCGGAGCTGCGCTTCTTGCCGATGCTGGTGATCGGGGTGAGCAGCTCGGTGATGGCGGTGAGGTCGCCGATGGCGTGCCACGTGACGGAGGTGCACGGGGTGACCAGGAGAGGCATGCGGCGTGACCGATAGCGGCCCTGGCGCCCGGAGATGGTGCGCGGCAATGCGCCAGCGACATGCTCGAGCTCGCGGTGGTCGACGCGACCGGTCCAGGTGTGGACGTCAGGCCGGGCGCCGGTGACGTCGGGGTGCGCGCAGGTCGCGGCCCAGTGCCACGGGCCGCCGGCGGGCTGACACCTGGCCAGTGGGAGGTCGAGGTCCGGCACCTCGTCTCGCTCCAGGGCACGGGTGTACGGCGTGGCGGTCTGCCGGCAGCGGGCCTTGTACGCCTCCCACAGCTGGGACGCCAGGAGCCCATCGAGCGCGATCCCCCACGGGGCTGCCTGGGCGATGCCCGCGGCGAGGTGAGCACGGACGCGCAACGGCTGGAACGTGGTCGTCATGCGAGTGTCTCCAGAGCGGTGAGGATCTCGTCGCGGTGCTCGGCGGTGTGCTGGCGCCAGTCGGCCGTGATGTCCGGCTGACGATCCGGCTCGAGGTCGACCTGGACCTGGCCGTGGCCGATAGCGATCCGCCCGCCGAGGCGCCCGTCGTCGACGAACGAGTCGAGGACGTCGGTGAAGAAGGACAGCTCGAGATCGGTCGGCCGGCGAAGCTTGAGCCAGGTGCTGAACGTCGTGCCGATCGGGAAGGTCTCGACGTAGAAGAGCATCTGGTTCCCGTTCGTCGCCGGGGCCTCAGGAAGACCGTCGTCGTCGAAGGTGGGCAGTCGGGTCTGAGCCGGCTGCAGGACGTCGGCGAAGTCGTGCAGGTGCTCATCGTCCTGACGTGTGTAGGCCTCCAGCTGGGTGGCTTCGAACGCGGAGAGCGGGGTGGCGACGCCGGTGATGCGCGCGGTCTCGCTCACGTGGGGCACGACCTTGCCGACGTCGAGGGCCCCGCTGATGATCGTCCCGCCGCCGGCACCGCCGAAGACGCCCAGGTGAGGGACGAGGTGGCGTAGGCGGGCGAGCCGCGATCCGGACAAGGGTTCTCCACCGGACTTGGCCAGCGCTCCCCCACCGCGCAGGGTGTGCGCGGCCGCGGGCGAGATCTGCCCGGAGTACCCGACGACGTCGCGCAGGAGCTCCTCACCGATGCGGCGGAGTCGTCCGCGCAGGGTGTTGCCCGAGACGATCGGGATGTAGACCCGGTCGCCGCCGGGCGTGGTGACCATTTCCCGCCGCAGCAGCGTGCTCGTGCCGCGGGTCTCGCCGCCGTGGGCGATCGAGCTCGCCGCGGTGAAGGTTCCGGTCCAGGTGATGGTCGTCATCGGGCGCCGCCCGCGGCCGCCAGCTCACGGTGGGAGGAGCGCACGGCATCAGCAACGATGCGGGTGCGCAGCAGGAGCGCTTCGGTCTCGTACCGCAGCACCTCCAGCACGGGCATTGGCTCGACGCGCAGGAGCCGCTCAAGCTCGGCCGCCTCGGTCCGCTTGCGGGGCGCGGAGCCGAGGTCGTCGGCGACGTCGCGCCACCACCTGCGCAGATTCGCCGACCGGTAGGTGGCGCAGATGACCCGGTCGGGAAGGACGCTCGTCCAGTAGGTGGAGCGGTACTGCGCGACCCAGCCGGCCTTCCAATCGATGCCGTAGTGCACGAGCAGCAGCAGTCGCTCGGCCGTGCCGGCGGGCCCCTCGAGCGGCGGCATGCGGTCGGCGACGGTGGCCAACCACTCGCTCGTCGGGGTCGCCGCGGCGCTCACAGGGTCACCTTGAAGCTCGGCAGACCCATGAACGACTGGGTGCGGTGCAGGCACAGCGTGCACTGGACGTCGCTCGGGTCGGCTTCGGCCAGCGCGGTGACCGCCTGGCCGCACAGTGTCGCGTGCGGGAGCTCGTCGGGCATGGATCCGGGCAGGGCAGGGCTGGAGACCACGAGATGGGTGATCGCGCTGCCGGCGGCGGTCACGGTGGTGAAGGGCGTCGTCATCAGGACTCCTTGGTCGGGGTCGATACATGCAGGGCAAGGGCAAGCCACGGGCTGGGCGGCGCACGCCACTCCGCCAGCTGCGACCAGGCGTCCAGAACCCACGCCCACCGAGCAGACTCCACCGAGCGCAGCACCGAGAACGGGGGTGCCGGCTCGGCGATCATGCGACTGCCGAAGCCGAGGCCACGCAGCTGCACCACGAGGCTCAGCAGCTCGGCATCGCGACCGGACCACGGCAGGTGGGCGTCGTCGACGACGACTCGGCCCCACGCCGCGGTGGGCAGCAGGTGCTTGCGGCCAGGCCGCAAGGGCACCACCAGGCAGTGGTCGGCACGAAGGGCGCCCTGGACCAGCCGATCGCCGGCACCAGTTCGATCGAGCAGGGTGAGCGTGGCCGGAGACATCGTGACCATGTACGGGCCGGCCCTGAGCCGCTTGTCGGAGAAGCCCCACGCACAGACCGCGCACAGCCCCGCCCCTCGCGGATTCGCCCAGTCGTCGAAGCCCGTGAAGACCTTCGACACGACGGAGCGGACCGGCACGAGCGGCCCTATCCCGGTGCAGCGTGCACAGTGCTGCTCTTCCGCCGTCGAGGTGGAGACGACGACGGCGTGGCCCTCCCCCTCGTCGAGGGAGGACCACGCCGCGGTCAATACGTTCATCGAAGCCTCGCACCCAGTGACTGCACCTTGTCGCCAGAGGAAGGTGCGTCAGGGGGGTCCTCGGTGACCGGTGCGCGTCAGCTGCTTTCAGGCTCCCGGTATCCCGGGGCACCCGGGTAGTCGCGCGGGTCCAGGCCGACGGTGCGCATGGACTGCCAGAGACGCCCGTCGTCGCGAGTGCGATCGGTCGTCGCATCGTGGATAGCGCGGCGATGGTGGTCGATGGCCGCGATGAGCTTGGCGATCACGATCGCTGCTCGCGGGTCGTCGAACTGGCCGGCCTTACCAGCCCACTCCAGCGGGGTGCTGTCGTCGCCCAGGTCCTGGGAAGGGAAATCGCGAGGGTCGAGGTGGACCTTGCGCATGGCGCGCCAGAGTCGGCGGTCATCGCGAGGCCGATCGACCGTCGTCGCGTCGTGGGCGGTGCGGCGATGGTGGTCGATGGCCGTGACGAGCTTGGCGATCACGATCCTCGCGCGCGGCTCGAACTGGCCCGCCTTGCCCGCCCACCCCAACGGCGAGGCGTCGTCCTCCCGGTCCAGGCGCTGCCAGCTCGTCTGGCACGCGCGGACGAACTTGGTCGCCCGCTTGCGTTGGGCGTCGTCCAGCTCGTCCCCGTCGAGCGCCTCCTCGGTTGAGTCGAGGAAGTCCTCGAGGACGTCATATGCCCGGTCGGTGAGCCCCGCATCAGCACGCAGGGTCTCCCAGAGTCGGTTCCACGCGAGTCGCGCGGACCGGGACTGGTCCAGCGGGTTGAGGTTGGACCTGAGGAGCTCCGCGAACTCTCGCAGGGGCAGGAGCTGCAGATCCGCCGGCGTGAACTCCTGCGGGATCTGGACGGGGGTACGCACGCGCGTCCACGGCTGGTCGATCAAGGGCATCGGGTGGTCGGTTCCTCTCGCGGCGGGGTTCGGGTAGATCATGCCGCTGCACGCTGCTTCGCGCGGGCCCGCTCGGCACGCTTCTGCGCGGCGTTGGCGGCCTTGCACTCGTCACACGGGCACCCCTTGCGATACCAGTTGGGCGACCCCTCCCCCTCGGCGTGCAGCTGATCGCGGGTCGCGCGCCGGCGAAGCCAGTCGGCGGCCTCCACGCTGGACTGGCCCAAGGCGCGCATCTGCTGGCGGTCGGCGCTGGTCGTGCCGCCCCAGTACCCGGGCTCGTCGCCGGCGAGGGCCCACAGGAGGCAGTTCTGCCGCCCTGGGCAGCGCCGGCACAGGTTCGCCTGCGCGGCAGGAACGACGGGCCGCTCGTTGTCGGGGACCCATTCCAGATCGACGGGGTGGGTTACGCACCGCGCCTGCTCGATGGGAAAGCGCCGAGAAAGCGACACGGAGGCCACATCACCATGGGGTGACGAGCCTCCGGGCCGGTCTGCATGATCGCAGTGCTGGCCATCGTACTCGCGGGCTTCGGCGACGGCAGTAGAGGTAGACATCGGGGTGATCCCTTCGCTCCGGGTGGTTAGGCCGGGTGCCACCAGCTGGTGACGAGATCCACCATGCCACGCTTGCTGTGTATCGTCCAGCGGAACGCGGGTGCGGTGTGTCGCGATCCGTAGACTCGACACCGTGGAGACGAGGCCGGACTACAGCTACGAGGACCTGGCCGACCGCATCGAGGCGGTCCTGGGCGAGCGCCCGTCGCTCTCGTCGCTGCGCGCCGCGCCCGCCGAGGACCAGCGCAGAGGCGCGAAGAAGGGCCGCCCTCGGATCACCGCCGGCATGCCGCGACCTCGCCCCTCGGCCACAAGGACCTCACCGGCGCGGTTCGCGCCCGAGGACATCGAGGCCTGGCTCGCGGACCACCCGCGCCGGCGCTGGGACGCAGCCCGCCAGCTCGCGGGTGAACGGCTCGCACAGGGACACGACGAAGAAGAAGCGGTACGCCTCGCCCTCGAGGACGGGCTGTCGTGGGCCGCGATCGCCGAGGTACTCAGCACGCACGAGGGCCGCACCGTCGCGAAGTCCAGTGCCTACTTCCGCTTCGGGCACCTCGACCAGGCGCCGGCCGACCAGGACTAGACCTCGTTCTAGGGCTCGGGGCTGTCGCAGCTGGACAGCGCCGAGCTGAGCGCACGATCGTCGGCGCGAGAGATCGTCAGCTCGTAGGTACTCGCGACCGCGAGGTAGGCGGTGGCGTACTCGCAGCGCCCGTTCTCAGGCATCCACTCGCCAGGTGTCTTGTCGCCCTTGGACAGATTCTCCGAACCGAGCACCGCCACCAAATTCTTGGGGTCGTTGGCGAAATCCTGGCGGCGTTGAGCGTCCCAATCAGAGGCGCCGTGGTCCCACGCCGCGGACAGCGGGAACCGATGGTCGATCATGATCTCGGTGGGGTTCTCAGCGCGGGAGAAGTCGATCTGGGTGCCGGTGTACGGGTCGTCCAAGACCCCGGTCAGGACGACGCAGCCGCCGGTGTCCGGGTCGAACGTGGCATCGGTGAGGCTCCGAGCCAAGACGTCATTTCGCGTATCGCAACCGTTGTGCCCGCCGTCGACGTCGACGTCATCGCTCCAAGCAGGCCCGAAGACGCATGCGCCGTCGCTCCCGCAGTCGCGGTCGTACCCCGGTACGTCGGGCCGGTTGTCGATGACGCGGACCGAACTCTGGTCCGTGGTGGCCGACGTCGGGGCGCTGGTTGGGCTGCTCGAGGATGAGGGACCGTCGAGAACGGCGTAGGCGGCGACAGCCAGGCCGACGACGAACAACCCTCCGAGCGTCGATTTCGTCTTCATGACACAGGAAGGTGACCGATCAGGCCGTTGGGTGACCGTCAGCTGGTCAGCGTCGTGCTCGCGACGATCGCCACTGCCGCCCCGGCCACGATCCCGGGGCCGAAGGCGAGGTGAGCCTTGCGCCCCGCTCCGCGCACCAACAGAACGACACCGGCGAGCGCCCCCAGTGCGTACGCCACGACGACGGCGGTCAGCACCCCCGAGAACCCGAGAGGGCCGACCACCAGACCGGTGACGACGGCGAGCTTCACATCGCCCAACCCCATGGAGGCGACGAGGGCCATCAGGAGGAACAGGCCACCCATCCCGGCGGCACCTACGAGCGCCCACAGCAGACCGATGTAGTCACCGGAGGTCAGCGCGGCGACCACGAGCGCGATCACGACCAACGGCGCCCAGACACGGGTCACGGCATCCGGGATGCGGTGGACGTCGAGGTCGATCCACACGAGAGCCGCCCCGCCGAGGAGGTAGACGAAGGCGGCCGGCACGAGGCTGGCGGGCGCGAAGGCGGCGAGCGCACCCCCAACACCGCCGAGCAGCACCACCATCCAAGACGCGCGCAGATCCAGACGCGGGGAGTCGGAGTACCCGGTCGGCACGGCGGCACCACCGGTGCGGTACCTGCCGGTGCGCAGCCACCGCCACAGCAGCAGACCGCCGACCAGCCCGAGGGCCCCGGTCAGCGCCCAGGCCGGCATCGCGGCCGTCACACGTCCTCGTCGTGGCGTTCGCCGCCCTCAGCGGCCGCCTCGGTGTAGGGGCTGCCGTCGCTCTTGCGCGGCAGCGGAGCTCCTGCCCCGAGGATGTCGGGGTGGACGTCGAAGGCGACGGTCCGCAGGGACTCCAGGAACTCCTTGCTGTAGGTGGTCTGGCCGGTCATGTGCTGCTCCTTCCTCATGGGTCTCACCTGTTGGGGGTGACGTCGCGCAGCTGCACGACGGTGCGGGTCCCGCGTCGACCGCTGGGGTAGACGAAGGGCGCTTCCGCGACGCCGACGACCTCGAAGTCGAGTCCCCGTGGCAGCAGGTGGCGGGTGTTGTCACGCTTATCGGACTGGCCGAGGTAGGCGCCGCGGCGGGTCTGCATCTCGAAGACGACCGTGTGCCCTTCGGTGTCGCCGGCGAGAGTCGCGGTCTCGTGCAGCTGGTGGGTGGTCATTGTGTAGCGGTCGAATGAGAGCGTCTGGCCGGGTTGGAAGTTGTTGTCGACGAAGCCGCGCACGTTGGACTGGTTGATGTACCAGGGCATGCGGACGTTCGAGTACACGACGTGCCCGCGGTCGTTGGCTCGCTCATAGGTCTGGATCGACCGGTCGATCCTGCGCACCTGCTGTTCGTCCGCTTCGGAGAGCTCCTGAACATCGCCGGTGTGCTCGGATAGCTGGTCGTTCAGGTCTCGCCAGCGGTCAGGGTTGGAGACGAGGTCGTACTGGGCGCCGAGCTGGGTCAGCGGCATGGTCTGCTGCACCTGCATCCGGGCCTTGCTCCGCACATTGCGCTGTCGGGCGGAGATCGGCCGGCGCACCTGACGGGGAGCCGGTAGCCGTCGCTGCATCCGAGGGTCGCGCAGGTCCGCGTTCGTCTCGCGCGGCATGACCCGCTCGCGGTCCTTCTGCAGACGGTTGAGGCCGGCCATGGACTCGACACGGCTGTCGAGGTCCCGCAGACCGTCGCGCTGGCTCACGCGGGTGTCGTGGTCGCCGGCGTCGATGATGCGGGCCTGCTTCAGCGCCGCGCTGCCCGAGCCGCGGTCGGCGTCGACGACGTAGTCGTCCGGTGAGCCCTTGCGGGGCATGAAGACCTCCCAGTGATCGCATGTCCTGGCACCACAGGAAGGTGTCAGCGGTGGCACCGCGGTGACATGGGCTGTCGCGCTCTAACGAAGCCCGCCGACCGGCGCAGGGCGGCCCGCGCAGGCGTGCGACGGCTCGGCAAGATCTCCGCGACGCAGCTCGGCGACGCGGTCCTCGAGGGAGACGCTGCAGAAGAGGGGGTCGGTGTGGTGGTACTGCAGCACGCCCTGGTCGACCTCGAACGCGCGGATGTCGCAGACACAGTCGTGACAGCCGGTCGCCTCGCACCCCCGGCCGCAGTGCTGGTGGCGGATGATCGAGTGCCCGCAGGCGCAGGTCTTGTCCCTCATGACGCACTCCCGTTGAAGTTCGCTCGCGCCTCGCGAGCCAGGTGGGTTGCCGGTGCGTCCGCGACCCACGCCTGGGTGAAGCCTTGCTTCACGTGGTCCGGGCAGGCCTGGAACCTCCACGGCCCGAGCTCGGTCAAGGTCTGGTGGGTCAGCACCGTGGCATGAAACCGGGTGGGCACCACGGCCTGGTCGATGATGCGCCCTCGCTTCTTCAGGTCGTCGGTCTTCGCGACCTCGGCGCGAGAGACGGCGAGCTGGCGGATGCGGTGCGCCCCGACTCGGATCTCAAGCACTACGACGAGGTGCGGCTCGAGCCAGCGCTGCTTCTCCCAGGAAGGTCGGATCCCTGCCTTCCTGCCCAGGTGGAGTCCGGCGATCGCCTTGGCGGCGTAGCGTGCCTGCTGCGCTTCGCGGGCCAGGGTGTCCGGGTCAGGGAGGAGCAGGGTGATCAGTCGCTGCAGCTGGCGGGGCGGGATGTGCGCCAGAGACCGTCCGCTGCTGGCGTGCAGCCAGCGCTGGACAGTGCGGCGCGAGACGCCCATCGCGGCTGCGGCCGCCGCCGTGTCAGGTCCGCCCGTGGTGCTGGTGCCGAACCGGAGGGACATCACGCGGGTCAGGCGGGCCCGGGTCCAGGTCGGACCCGTGGCGTTCATCGCCACCCACCGCCGAAGGGTGAGACGTCGATCGAGTTGATGTCGCCCTCGCTTGGGCCCTCGTCGGATCCGAACATCCAGTCCGCGACGTACTCCTCGTCCCAGTGGCTGCGGGCCCAGTCCATGAACCCCTTCTCCCCGCCTTCCTCAAACGCGTCCATCATCGCCGCCGCCTGGTCGGGGTCGAGGTCGAGGGTGACCGCACGGCTGCGCATGTAGTCCCGCGACACTGGACCCTGCCGCCCGTCGATCGTGATGATCCCGCCACGTGATGTCAGGGCACGGCGGACGCTCGACCGCTTGAGCGCTGCCCGACGGCCGGCTTTCGTCGTTGCCGACTGCCGGGCCTTGGTCGTGAGGGTCTTGGCATGGGCCGCCGAGGGCCGCTGGCCCTCACCGGTCTGGGCGGTCTTGACCCAGCGCTCCACGGTGCGCCGCGAGACCTTCAGCTGCGCGGCGGCCCGGGTCAGGTCGATGCCCGACTTCGTCTTGGACGAGGCCCCTCCGATCGCCATCAGCATGCCGCGCAGGTCACCGTCGGACTTGCCCGAGACGTCGGCTTTCTTGCCGGTGAGCGCGGAGAAGATGTGGCTGCGGACGTCCATGGTCACTCAGCCCCCGCTCGGTGTTCGACGATCGAGTCGCGGCCCTTGTACCCGGTGCCGGTGAGGTACTTCAGGTGCTCGGCCAGACGCGCGGTGCCCTCCGGCTTGTACCGGCCGAGCTGGCGGCCGAGCGTCTTGTCCCCGCCGGGCCAGGCCTTGACCGGGTCGGGCTCGTTCGAGGTGTACAGGACGGTGTCGGTCACGATCGCCACGGGCCAGCGGCCGGTTGCCTTCCCGATAGTGGCCACCCGGCGCAGGATGTTCGTGCGGGCCTTGGCCACGATGAGGTGGCGCCAGTCGGGCCGGAAGTCGTCCTTGCCCTGCCGGTGGGCCGTCGAGCCGAACATGCCGATCGTGTGCGCGTACACCTGCTTGAGCTGGTCGCGCGCCACCTGAGCGTCAGGGTCGTCGATGTCCAGCGCGGTCCGAGCGTCACGCACCCGCTCGTACCAGGGGTCGAGCACCCGCGCGTGCTCGGGCCAGGTCCACGCCTCGAGGATCTCGGGCGCGTACTCCTCCTCGAGGGCGAACTGCAGGGAGGGGGTGGTGACCCAGAGGGTACGGCCGGCGTTGCGTCCGCGAGGGTCGAGCGGGTTCGGCACGCGCCAGTCCCCGCTCTCAGGGATCTCGACGCGCCAGTACCCCGGCGTCTTGGCATCGAAGGCCACGCCCTGGTCGTGGTGCTCCGGCTCACCGACACCGAGCTCGAGGCCCGCGACGCCGGCGAGGTAGGAGCCGGAGCGGTCGTAGGCGTGTACCCACTCGTGCTGCAGCTCGTCCTCGGTCGGCTTGCGCGACCAGTTGATGTCCACCTCGAGCGTGGACCGAGAGGCGGGCTCGATCGGCTCGATGACCTGGAAGAAAGTCTCGCGGTCCTTGCGGCGGACCGCCTTGAGCAGATCGAGACCGGTCGACGCCGGCGAGAGGTGGAACGGGTAGCCGAGCTTGTCGGCAAGCTGGCCGATGCGGCGCGCGAGCGTGGCGTGGTCGGGGTCGTCGCGCACCAGCGCCATGCGGTCATCGTCACGAGTCAGGGCGGGCATCAGGACCAGCCAGACCGACTTCTGCTGTCCCTTCCAGATGCGCGTCCAGCGGCCCAGGCTCTCCCCCTTGCCGCCCAACTGGTACCCGCGCTCGAGAGCGGTCGTCACCGCGGGCGAGTCCTTAGTGACCTCGTGGGCCACCGTGTCACGCTTCTCCTCCTCGGCGGCAGCGATCGTCTCGACGTCGATCCCCATCCGCGCCGCGAGCGCGGACCCGATCCAGATCTGACCGCCGTCGGTCACGTACTTGGTGGCCTGCGTGCCGAGGTTCAGGTGCTGCGCGAGCAGGAGCAGCTGACCGACGTGGTCGGGGCCGCCCGGCGGCAGCTCCTGGAACTCGCCGTTGCTCAGCCAGATCCCGTCGACGTCGACGACCGCGGCCGCCGCGGTGAACTCCGCGGTCTCCTTGGTGTTGGGCTTGCGATGCGGTCGCGGGGCTGCCGGGGAGGCCACCGGAGGCGCAGGCTGCGGTTCGGTCACCACCGCCTGCGCCTGAGGGTGCGTCGGGGCCTGGTCGTCGGCCGGGGGGGTTGACGTCTCTACGACGTCGAGGTGCGAGGACTCGATCACACCGGACTCGATGGCGAGCTGGGACCAGCAGGACCGGTGCATGGGTGCGTCACCGATCATCGTCATCGTCGGGTAGTCGCACTCCACGCACACCGCGGGGACCCCGTTGGGCACCGGGCGCAGATCGGGCTGCGTGGCGGACATCTGGCTCTCCCCGTGGGTGCGGTCGTCGTTGGGCTCGTCCTGCGGCGCCTGGAGCGCCGCAACTTCCGTCGTGCTCGTGTGAGCCTCCACCGGCGCCGGTGCAGCGTCCAGCGAATGTGGGGCGAGATCGAGCCCGGGCAGCTCGAGCTGGTGGCCACCGTTGGGAGACGGCAGGGAGCCGTCGGCGGGGTCCTGGTCGCCGTCAGGTGCGTCATCGTCGAAGTCGTCGCCGAAATCGCCCGGGTCCTCACCGATGATCTGCTCGAGGCGGAGCACGGCCATCCGGGCGTCGGTGCCCTCGGCGAAGATGCGGCACTTGAGCGTCAGGCGAACTCGGCCGGCCTCCGAGGAGGAGTCGCCCAGCAAGGTGCCCTCGTCGTAGAGCGCTCGCGCCGCGGTCTTCCAGTCGATCTCGAGCTTCTCGACCTGGGTGGACCCGGCGGCCTTGAGCACGGCCTCGATCTGGGCAGGGACGCACATCAACACCTTGCCGCGACGCTCCTTCGGACCCGGGTCGTGCAGGACGTACCCGAGGCGGATGCCCCCACGGTCCAGGCGGTACTTCGCGGGCAGGTCGTCGGTGGGCTCCGTCAGGCACGTGCGGCGCCACCCGAGACGGCTCGCCAGAGGCCATGGCGGCATGTCGCCGGTGCGCACGTCATCGACGTACGCGATGCCCTGTCGCAGCGCGTACCCGAGCAGGTCGCGCACCCGAGCTCCGGTGGTGCGCGGGATGTCAGGGTCCACCGCGGCGCGGCCTGCTTCACGCAGGTGCTCATCGACCCGACGCAGCGTTGCCGTGCGCTCCTCCTCGGTGACACCGCCGGCGTCCAGCAGGAAGTCCAGCACCGACACCCACCCGATCCAGGTGTGTGAGATCGCGGCTGCCTGCCGGACGGTCTCCCCCTCCTCCCGAGCGAGCAGGTCGGCGTAGTTGCTGGCGATCTCGAGGTAGCGTCCGCGCTTGGCCTCGAGGTCGCGGGCGAGCCAGGAGATGAACGAGCTCATCACCAGAGCGCGCCCGTGGCGCGACTCCGCGCGGTCCAGCTCCATCAGGTCCGCCAGCGCGATCTCGTCTCGCTGCATGGGGATCACGAGCATGCGCTCCCCGCCGGAGCTTCCGGGGCGTGGCATGACCTCGGAGGTGAACAGGCCGCTGGTCCGCGGTGCGGTGCCGGGCATGACCTCCTGGCCGTCACGGCTGCTGCGGGGCCGCTCCTCGCGGTTGTGGATGAGTCGAGACGTTTCCTCCAGCAGCTTCTGGGCGTCCAGCCAGGACTTTGTCGGGGCGAAGTCGTCGAGCCACGCGAGCGCGTCCTTCGCCTTGTTGAGGGTCAGCCGCAGGGCGTTGAACGTCGCGCCGTTGCCGGACATCGACGAGATCGGCGTGGTGTGGTCCCACCGCTCCCCGAAGTGGTGCATGGCCTTGGCGGCCAGCGACGTCTTGTACGAGCCCGGCGAGCCGATCAGGGCCACGTTCCAAGGGCTGGAGCCCAGCGGCGCCCGGAACACGTGCCCGAGCAGCGGCGCGGCGACCCGGCCCGGGAAGCGGTCGAGCATCGTTGCCGAGCAGTCGAGCCACGCCTTGCGCAGCGTGTCCGGGTCGCGGACAGGATCGGGCAGGTCGAAACGGCCGATTGGACCGGACAGCGACACCTCGACGTCGGCGTGGCCCTCAGCGGTGATGGCGCCGCGAGCGTGGACGTACCGGTGCGAGCCGTCCGGTCCGCGCCGCCACCCGGTCGACCGGTAGAGCTCCTCATCCACGACCCCGTCGCTGATCGCGAGAATCGCACGCTGCAGCGTGTCCAGGCCTGCGCGCTTGTGGTCGTAATCCGGCGGGCCCGGCAGCGACTCGAGCCAGGAGTGATCGCGCCACTGGTCGGCCCCGACGCGGATCTCCATCAGCTCGTCCGAGATGGGGTCGACGTACTGCAGTCGCACGGCCGTGAGCCGGCGAGGGGCCGAGGCCTTCTTCCGTCCTGGCGTCGAACGGCCAAGCAGCTCGGCGCCCTCCGCATCCGAGCGGTCCTCTGACTCGAGGTACTCACGAGCCACGACACGCACGACCATCGACAGGAGCTGCTTGAGCTTCCCTGGCTGGTCGACGTCCTCGTCGTCCTGGGCACGTCGCGAGCGCTCTGGCTCCCACTGGTAGATCTTCCCGTCCACGACGCGGAAGACCGGCGCGTCTGCCCGAGCACCCAGGCCACCCTTGATGCTGCTCGTGCTCGAGGTGGCGACCGCGGTGGGGGACGCAGGAGACGACGAGCTCTCCGCCGTCTGCGCGGCCGCAACATCGGTATCGCCCTCGTGTTCACGCGCCTGCAGGAGGGACACGGGAACGGCCACCCCCACCGTGTGGTGGCAGCGCCGAGCGGCGTCGCCGGCCTCGCTCAGCAGCCGGGCGGCCTCTTCGACGGCCGCCGCCGCCCAGTCCGTGCCAGCGCGGATCGCCGCTGCCTGGACCTTGCCGACGATCTCGGCGAGAGCCTCGTGCCGCACCTGCGACTCGAGCGCCCAGCGCTGCGCAAACCGTGTGCTCTCCTCGACGTCGGTGCCCGCCTCCGCGAGCTCCCACCGCGCGCGAGCTTCACGAACGGCCTGGTGGACGGTCTTGGCCTTCGCGCGGGCCTTCGCGAGCTCCGACTCCAGCGTGTGCCAGATCCGCACCAGGTCGACGTTCACCTCGATGAAGTCCTCGACGCCATGTCCGGCCCGGACATGGTCGGTGAAGTCGGCCTTGGGCTCGTTCACGTCGGGCAGCAGGAGCCGCACAGTCGCGTCGACCGCGGCCAGCTTGGAGTGGAGGTCGACCCCACGCGCCCAACCGGTAGCGTCGCGGTCGAGGACGACCGAGACCCTTGCGCCGGCGAGTTCGTCGACCAGCTCATCGGGGAAGCTCTTGCCTCCCTGGGTGTTCGTGGTGGCGACCAGGCCCAGGCCCTCGGCCGTCGCAACGTCCTTCTCGCCCTCGAGGACCCAGATCTCGACCCCGTCGCGGACGGCGCGAGCGACCTCCGGTGCCCGGTAGAGCACGGGCTTGAACCCGCGGGGCTTGGTCTTGACGCAGCGGCCGTCGGTGGTGAACCAGTGCTGCGGGAAGTTCTTGTGCCTGGTGCCCTCCGCCGTGCACTCCTGGCGGATCACCTCTTGCACGAGGCGGCCGTAGTGGTCGACGTACGGGTATCGGTCGACCTCCACCCACTGGTGGTCGACGTTCTCGTCCTGGTGAGGTGCCGGCTCCGTGGTGATCAGAGCAGGCAGCCGGCCGAGCTTGCCTCGTCGCTTGCCGGCCCTGCGCTGAGCCAAGGACTTGCCGACGCGGTCAAGGGCACGGTCGCGCTCTGGGAGCGGGTCGTCGAAGAGGTCGGCCCACGCAAGGCCGAGAGCGTCGACGATGACGGCCGTATCGCAGCCTGCATGGCAATGGAGCAGTACCGCACCACTGGAGTGACCGCGGGTCCAGGACACGTGGAGCGACGGCGTCTTGTCCCCGTGCACAGGGCAGCACGCCATGAAGCTGTCGGCTCGTGCGTCACGAACGGCGAGGCCCAGGGAGTCGATCGCCTGGCGAACGCGCTCGAGCGAGGACCGAGGCCCGTTCTGGCTGGCAGGGAAGCCTGCGTGGAGGGTCGAGTCAGCCACGGGCGCCCCTCCCCCAGTTGGCGGGGAGGGTGGCGCTCGTACCAGGAGATGCCTGGGAGCGCCACGCCGAGCGGCGGAGCGTTGGAACGGCAGCGATGGCGCGCGCTACCATGGATGCAGTCCTCGAGGTTTCCCTTGAGTTAGACCAGGTAGGAGCGGACCACCCGCGGCGAAGGCCGGGGCCAAAGTTCCTCCTTGCTACATATCGAGTCGAGAGGCGCCCCACTGCCGGCAAGCTGACGGGGCGCTTTTCGCTGTTCAGGGCTCGGTTAAGCCCCGATCGGGAGTGTCTGCTGGTGCTGCTGCTGGAGGTGGCTCGGGGCGTCCATCTCGTGGAGCTGAGCCATGCGCAGCGCGAGGTAGTCACTGACTGAGAGACCGGCGCGTGCTGCTTCGGCCTCGTAGCGCGACTTGTGCGTCGTCGGGACACGCACAGTGATCGCGGCGCGTTCGCCCTTGCCCGGGTTGCCCGGCTTGCCGCCGGGGTTCCTCCGTCTAGCCATGCGGGCATCTTGGCATGCACCTGATGCAGCATCGAGCACCTGGGACGGTGCGGCGTGTCGCCCACCTCGTGGATCACCTGCGTTCCCTGAGCCATGCTCGCTGAGTCCCTCACGCCAGAGGAAGGTGTGCAGGTGGGGTGTCCGGTGACCGATCGCCATGAAGAAACTTCGACGCGATGCGGTCTCCCCCGCCGAGGCCTGGCCACGCTCGGCAAACTGTTCCGGGTTCGCGCGCACGCGGGTACATACGCACACACCACGCCTCGGTTTTTGGGGAAACGAGGGAAAGCAAGGTATAGCCGCAGGTCAGGGCCTATTTCTCGCTTCCCCATAGCGGGGGAAACGTGGGGGGAAATGAGGGGGGAAACGAAGTAGGAAGACAGGCAGGCAGTGTCTTGCTAGAGCGCGGGGTAGGCCTGCTCTGGGGTGCGGCGGGCGTCGCCGGGCTCCCCCCGTGCGTCTCGCTGCCACTCAACGCGCGTCTGGAGGCCGGCCACGGAGTGGTTGTGGAGCGTCACCTGGGCCAGGTTCTGCCATCCATGGCTCGGCACGAGCTCGAGCACGAGATCGCAGAAGGCGTCTTCGAGAAGGTCTACAGCTGCGCTGTACATGGCGCGGACCTGCTGTAGCTCCCAGACCTGACTGAACGGGTTCGGCCAGGGCCAGCCGGTCATGGCGCGCTCGACATCTGGGTGTCGTGATAGCCGTCGTCCGGGGCTCCGGAACCGCATCGTCGCGACCGCCTGGGGGGTGAGCCCGGCGAGCTGGATTCCGGCCCGATAGTCCTCTGGGGTGCAGCGTTGCTGGGCCTCGGCCAGGAGCGGGGGTATCGCGCTCTCGAGTCCGGCTGCGTGATCTCTCAAGCCGACGAGCTGTCCATCCAGGTCGTGGAGATGACGTGGCGTTTCGTGCAGGATTCGACCCCGGGTCCAGGACAGTGCCAGCGCCATGGGGTCCTCTGGTACCCACCGAAAGTACGACTGGCCGAACATGCGCCGGTGCCAGCCCATGTCCTCGACCCATGCTTCGGGGTCGCGCCGCTGTGCGGAGCCGCTCATGCCACTCATGATGCCTCCCCACAAGGACTCACACCAGGTCACACACCATCGACCACACAGGGCGGCCACAACCGATCACACAACGCGCCCCACCGTGATGCCAGCGCCCGGCACCGGTTCCAGGACAGGTGGTGGCTACAAGGCGCGATACATGGCAAGACAGGCTGCGCCCACTGTGGGGCGCACGTGGCGGGCACGTGGGGCGTCGGTGGTAACCACTAGTTGAGCACCTAGCGCACACGGGGGATCACACGTGGGCCACACAATGGATCACACGTGGACAACACAAGGCGTCACACGAAGGCGACAGGTGGTCAACACGTGGGCAGCATGTGTGTGCGGAGTGGGCAGACACGTGGAGGCGTAGTAGGGAGAACAATGGATACGACGTGGCGGGCCACATGGCGAGCACCTGGGGGGCACAGCGTGCGACACGTGCCCCACAGGTGCGCGACACAGGGCACCACGGTGGGGGAGAGTAGGCCCACTGCTAGCACCCCACTGTTGGTGGCGCGTGTGAGCCCACCTCGCGACCCACGTGGCGAAGAACTTTGAAGCCAGGTGGTCACCGGACGGGCCTGCCCGACACCTTCCATGGGTGAGATATCGCGATGGAAGAAGGTTGAGGAATGACTCCGAGCCTGGTTGAGCCAGTCACAGCAGACCGGCTGCTGCCTCTGAACGCGCGGCAACAGCTGCCGCCGCTCGTGCTGATGTTTGGGAACAACAAGGGCGGCACCGGCAAGTCTCTGACCGTCGTCCAGATCGCGGCTGCACTCGCTCGGGCGGGGTTCTACGTCCTCGTGGTCGACATGGACCCGCAGGGCAACGCGACCCGTCGCCTCGGAATCGAACAGGACCCGGAGGAGCCCATCGCGGGTACGCCCGAGGTCATCGCGGCGAACACCAAGGGTGCGGGGGAGGGTGCGACGTACCAGTGCGGCTGGACCGTCAGCGACGACGACCTCACGCCCTCCGCCGAAGCCAAGCTGATCGACGTCATCCCCTCCCGCCCGGACCTCATCAACCGCGAGACCGAGACCGGCTTGCCAGGCGCTGCGCTGCGACTGAAGAAGGCACTGAGCGGGGAGTGGATCAACAAGTACGACGTCGTCCTCATCGACTCGCAGCCGGACCTCGGTCACCTGGTCCAGCTCTCGATCGTCGCGGCGGACCAGGTCGTGCTCGTCACCGACGCCATGCGCGACGGCGTCGAGGCCGCCTTCCGCGTTGACGACTACGTCACGAACTACGGCGAGGACCTCGGAAACCCGAACGTCCACGTCTCCGGTGTGGTGGTCAACCGCTGGCGCCGCACGTCCGAGGGCAAGTTCTACGTCGAGAACTGGCTCAAGCCCCGGTTCGGTGACCGCCTGTGGAACCTGCGCAAGACGGAGCTCCAGGAGGAGATCGTGGACGGCAAGAAGCAGACGAAGGAAGAGGAGCTCCAGGCAGCCTGGATCCCGGAGTGGGCCCGCCTCTCCGAGGCTGACGGCGCTGGTGTCTCCCTCACGCGCTGGACCGACGCCCGAGGTCGGGAAACGCTCGGGATCTTCGACACCATCGTCGAGCGCTACCTCGCGCCGATGCTGCAGGAGAGGGCGCGAGCATGAGCGCCGCACCGCGTCGGCCGATGCCGACATCCAAGAGCGGGCTGGTCCTGACGCCGAAGGTCGAGCCGATCCACACGGCACCGCCAGCCACCGCGGGCGAGGACGAGCACACCGTGCCCGAGCCAGCAACGTCGGTCGAGGCTCCCGTCGAGGAGCCGAACGTCGAGCCGGCCACGTCCGATGAGAGCGCGGCAAACGGGGCGGCCAAGCAGGCTTCCCGACCCGCGCGGAGCAGCACGAAGGGGACCGGCAAGAAGGCCCGCAAGCAGGCGTCGGCGCGCCCGGCCGGCGAGGCCGTCGCTCCCACCCCCGACGAGGGGACCAAGGGGCCTGAGGACCGCACCCGGGCCTCCAACGTGCAGCTGCCCACGAGCCTGTACGAACAGGTCGAGGCCAAGTGCCTGCAGCGGAAGCTCACGCACGGCGAGCTGATCCTGGTCGCTGTCGAGTCGACGTACGACCGTCTCAAGGAGCTGATCCACCCGAACGAGACGATCGGCGGCAAGCTCTTCGCCGCTCGTGCCAGCAACAGCAACCCCACGAGCGAGGCGGGTTTCAAGACACCCATGAACTACCGCCTGCGAGAGGGCGACTTCGCCGTCCTGGACCACGTCGCCACCGAGTTCTCGGCCCGTTCGCGCAACCACCTGATCGTGGCGGCCCTGACGGGCTACCTCGGCCAGAAGTAGACCTGCCCAACCCGACCCACCCGGCAACATCGAGAGGCCACGACCCATGACGACGACCACTCCGGACAGCGAGGCCACGCGGACCAACCGCTCTGCACGCTCCAGGAGCAACACCGCGAGCGCCGTGGATGCGCCAGAGCAGATCGCGCCCCCGCCGAAGGCACGTCGGCGTCCTGCCCTGATCGCCCTGTCGGTCGTGTTGGTCGTGGTCGGTGGGCTCGCGAGCGTCTTCGCGTTCCAGTCGATGTCGAACGCTCAGCAGGTGCTGACGGTGCGCGAGACCGTGCACCGTGGGGAGGTCATCGAGGCGGATGACCTGATGACGCTGCAGATCGGGGTCGACCCTGCGCTGCGGGCCGTTCCCGCGGGCCAGCGTGACACCGTCGTTGGGAAGCGAGCGGCGCTCGATATCTCTGCTGGCGGCGTCATCACCTCGGAGCAGCTGACCGACGAGCCGGTGCCGGGGGAGGGGCAGTCGCTGGTGGGGGTGAGCGTCACCGCCGCCCAGTTGCCCTCGGGTCAGGTGCGCGTTGGAGACCGGGTGCGCGTGGTTGCGGCGGCCGGTGAGGCCGGTGCGACCACGAGCACTTCATCGGCGGAGGTGGCCGCTGTGGTCATGGGCGTGTCGACGGACCAGGTCACCGGCAACACCGTGGTCAACGTGCAGGTGGCGCACGACGACGCCGGGGCGGTGGCTGCGCAGGCGGCGGCTGGCACGGCCGCGATCGTCGTGGACTCCGTCCTGGACTCCGAGGAGGGCTGAGGGCATGGCGCTGATCGTGTTGACGTCGGCTAACGGTTCGCCGGGAGTCTCTACGGCGTCCCTGGGGCTCGCCCTGACGTGGCCGCGGCCGGTCGTTCTGGTGGATGCGGATCCCACGGGCGCGCGGGCTGTCCCTGCGGGCTACTTCGGCGGCGCGCAGCTGCCGTCGGACCACACCATCGTCGACCTGGCGGTCTCGCACCGACAGGGCACGTTGGCGGAGGATCTGCCGCGGATGGTCACCCAGGTGCCGCAGAGCCGGGTGTCGTTCCTTCCTGGCCCGCTGAACCACTTCCAGGCCGGCGCTCTGGAGAACCTGTGGGAGCCGCTGTCGGGGGTGTTCAAGTCGTTGGAGCGCAACGGGCAGGACGTGATCGTTGACGCGGGACGTCTCGGGCTGCAGGGCTCGGCGATGAAGCTCATCGCTCAGGCCGACCTGGCGCTGCTGACGCTCCGCTCGACGCTGCCGGCGCTGGTCGGGGCCAGTTCTTGGGCAGGGACTCTGCGCGAGGAGTTCGCGCGGGTCGGCGCACCGGAGAGCCTGGGAGGGCTCGTCATCGGTGCCGGGCACCCCTACGGCGACCGTGAGGTCTCCAAGGTCATTCAGATGCCGATCGTGGCAAGCCTGGCGTGGGACTCGCCGTCGGCGGAGGTCTACTCGCTCGGCGCCACGCAGCCCCGGAAGTTCGAGACCTCGGGCCTGAACAAGTCTCTGCGCGCTGCCGTGCAGAGCATCCAGACCGCCGTCGGCAAGACCCGAGCGAAGCTCGAGTCCGGCGCGGGGGAGAGGAGCACGCTGTGAACGACCGCCCTACCGACCCGACTGCTCTGCCGATCTTCGGAGAGCCCACGTCTGCTCCGTCCAGCCGCCACGGCGTCGCCAGCATCGAGAAGCCCGCGCACGCCCTGGCCGGCCGGATCACGACGGCGAACCCTCAGGTCTCGACGGCGCCCCACGAGGTGTCGGCCAGTGCATGGGGGGACGCGGGCGGTTCGAGCTTCCTGGACGCCCCGGTCTCCCCTGAGCCGAGCGCTGTGGCGGTGGATGCGCCCACCGGTGCGCGGCTGCCCGCCGGCATCGACTGGAAGATGGTGGCCGAGTTCCGGGGCAAGGCCTCGACGCGCCTGGCGGAGCGCGGGGGAAGCGAACGCACGAGCGACCCCGAGGCCGAGCGTGAACTCGGGAAGGCGATCATCCAGGAGATCCTCGATGACGCTGCGGCGGACCTGCTGCACGACGGCAAGGTGGCCTGGAGCGAGCACGAGCAGCAGATGCTGGCCAAGGCCGTGTACGACGCGCTGTTCGGCTACGGGCGCTTCCAGCCGCTGATGGAGGACGACGAGGTCGAGAACATCATCGTCACGCCCCACTACAACGCCTGGGTGGAGAAGATCACCGGTGAGCTCGTGAAGGTCGACCCGGTGGCCGACTCGGACCAGGAGCTGCGCGACAACCTGGCCTTCATCGCGACCTCGCGCACCGAAGGCAGCGGGCGCAGCTTCTCCCCGGTCAACCCCCACCTGCACATGCGCCTCGACGACGGCTCTCGTCTCGCGGCCGCTTCCTGGGTCACCGCCAACACCTCCGTGGTGATCCGGCGCCACCGACTGCGGCGAGTCAGCCTCGACGACCTCGTTGGCCTCAACATGATCTCGCCCGTCCAGGCGTCGTTCCTGCGGGCGGCGGTCCGGGCACGCAAGTCGATCGTCGTCGCGGGTCCCCAGGGCGCCGGCAAGACGACGCTCGTGCGAGCTCTGTGCGCTGAGATCCCCAGGTACGAGCAGATCGGCACCTTCGAGACGGAGTTCGAGCTTCTCCTGCACGAGCTGCGCGACGTCCACGACATCGTGCACGCGTGGGAGGCGCGCCCCGGCTCCGGCGAGATCGCAGCAGACGGGCGCCAGGCCGGCGAGTTCACGCTCGACGAGGCCATCTACAACAGCTTCCGTTTCAACCTCTCCCGCCAGATCGTGGGCGAGGTCCGCGGCCCCGAGGTCTGGGCGATGATCAAGGCCATGGAGTCCGGCGCGGGCTCGATCAGCACCACCCATGCGGCCGACGGCGTCGCAGCGATCCGCAAGCTGGTCACCTGCGCCATGGAAGCCGGCCCGCACGTGACGCGCGACCTGGCCACCTCGAAGCTCGCTGAGACCGTCGACCTCGTGGTCCAGGTTGGGCTGCGCACCCGCCCCCTGGACGACGAGGGCAACCGCTGGCAGCGCAGCCGATGGGTCTCGGAGATCGTGCACATCGCCCCCGGCGAAGAGGTCCTGGGCTACGCCCACACCCACGTCTTCCGGCCGAACCCGGACGGCGGCCCCGCCATCCCCGGCGTCATGCCTGACGACCTGCGCGAGCTCGAGGACTACGGGTTCGACCTGACCCAGTACCTGAGCCAGAACGGACGCGAGCAGGAGGTGCCCCGATGA
>JACYYJ010094794.1_pt2 | contig 27234 bp, 26 predicted proteins | sample 8236861 | NCBI WGS metagenome assembly JACYYJ01 (sample SAMN14103086, study PRJNA606662) | landfill metagenome | isolation source: landfill solid waste | place: India:New Delhi, Okhla landfill site | collected 2017-11-05
GCGACTCGATCATCTCCGTCGGTGGCGGATCGAGCCACGACGCCGCCAAGGGCGCACGCGTCGTGATCGCCCACGACGGCCGCAACATCAACGAGTTCGAAGGCTTCGCGAAGTCCACCAACAAGGAGAACCCGCCGCACATCGCCGTCTCCACGACCGCCGGCACCGGCTCCGAGACGTCCTGGGCATACGTCATCACCGACACCTCCGACATGGACCACCCGCACAAGTGGGTCGGATTCGACGAGGCCACGATCGTCACCCTCGCGATCGACGACCCGCTGCTCTACTACAGCTGCCCCCAGCACTTCACCGCCTACTGCGGCTTCGACGTCCTCGCCCACGGCTCGGAGCCGTACGTCTCCCGGCTGGACTTCGCCCCGTCGCTCGGCAACGCCCTGTACTCGATCGAACTCGTCTCGAAGCACCTGCGCGAGGCGGTCTTCGAACCGCGCAACCTCAAGGCCCGCGAAGGCATGATGAACGCCCAGTACATCGCCGCGCAGGCCTTCAACTCCGGCGGCCTCGGCATCGTGCACTCCATCTCGCACGCCGTCTCCGCCTTCTTCGACAGCCACCACGGTCTCAACAACGCCATCGCTCTGCCGCGCGTGTGGGAGTACAACCTGCCCTCCCGCTACGAGCACTACGCCCGCATCGCCACCGCGATGGGCGTGGACACCCGCAACATGACGACCGTCCAGGCCGCCGACGCAGCGGTCGAAGCGGCGATCCGTCTCGCGAAGGACGTCGGCATCCCCGACAACTTCGGGCAGGTGCGCACCGACTCGTACGAGAAGAACCAGATGAACACCAAGAAGTACGCGGGTCGCGGCGACACGATCCGCGGCGACGAGAAGACCGTGCGCGCCATCTCCGAGCACATCCAGGACGACTGGTGCACCCCGGGCAACCCCCGTGAGGTCACGGTCGACTCGATGATCCCGGTCGTCGACCACTGCATCAACCGGTCCTACTGAGAACCCGCGCTCCCGGGGCGTCCCCTGCGCCCCGGGAGCGCCCTGCTCCGCTGCGACCACGCCAGACAAGGAGACCCCGGATGACCCCGTTCGCCTCGGGCGCCGAGTTGAAGGATGCGCTGCGCCGGCACGACTACATCGCCGACGACGAGTTCGCGACCGTCGTGCACCTCGCCACCGCACTCGAGCGGCCTCTGCTGCTCGAAGGCCCCGCCGGGGTCGGCAAGACCGAACTGGCCAAGGCGCTCGCCGCCGTCGGCGGCCGGAAACTGGTGCGACTGCAGTGCTACGAAGGGCTCGACGACAGTCGCGCCCTGTACGAGTGGGACTACGCCAAACAGCTGCTGCACGTGCAGATGCTGCGCGACCGCATCGGCGAACTGCTCGCCGGTCACGCCGAACTCGCGGACGCGTCGAAGTTCCTCGCGCAGCAGGACTTCGGTCTGTACTCGGAGGCATTCCTCTCGGTCCGGCCGCTACTCGAGGCCGTGCTCTCGGAAGAGCCGGTGGTCCTGCTCGTCGACGAGGTGGACCGCACCGAGGAGTCCATGGAGGCTCTGCTGCTCGAGGTGCTCGCCGAGCGGCAGGTGACGATCCCCGAGGTCGGCACGTTCACGGCCCGGTCCATACCCTGGGTGATCCTGACCTCCAACGACACTCGCGAGTTGTCACCCGCGCTCAAGCGGCGCTGCCTGCACTACCACGTCGGGTACCCGACACCCGAACGTGAACGCGAGATCGTCACCGCGCGGGTCCCGGACGTGCGCCCGGGAACGGCCCACCAGATCGTCGACCTGTCCCGGACCCTGCGCGATCTGCCGCTGCGCAAGAGCCCTTCGATCTCGGAGGTCATCGACGCCGCGCGCGCGGCGACGGTGATGGGGCACGACGCCGACGACCCGGATTCGCTGGGCAGCATGCGCGACGTGCTGCTGGCGACGCTGCTCAAGTACACGGGTGACGTCGACCTCGCGAAGACCCGGCTCGGCGGTGCAGCACCGGCAACCGCGGTGTCCGAACCGAGCGCGTCCGAAGCGAGTGCACCCGAACCTGTTCCGTCGCGTGAACGCGTGACGGTCGCATCGCGCCCGGCGAACACCACGACCGCAGCCTTCCGGGGACGCGGTGGTGGCGGTCGCGACGCCGCGGGCAGCGGACTCCGGGGGTGACCCCGCGATGCACGCAGCCCGAGTGGGACGGGTGACCGCGCTCGACGAGCGTCGCCCCCGCTACGTGCTCGACGTGGTGGCGGCGGTGTTCGGCATGCTCCTGCGACGCCACGGTGTCGCGGCGTCACCCGCCGAGAGCATCGAGGTGCGCCGGGTGCTCGACATGGTCCCCGCCCGCGAGCGGGATTCGCTGCGCGCGTGCCTGCGGGCGGTGTGCGCCAAGTACCCGCACGAGAGGGCCGGCTTCGAGCGCGCCTTCGACGAGTTGTTCGGTGCGGTCGACGCCGCCGTCGCCACGAGCGGCGGCGGTCCCGCCCGCGCGCAGTTCGCCGAGTCCCTGCCGGCGGCACTCGAGATCGGCGACGACCCGAGCGTCGCGCGCTACGCCGAGTACAACGAACGCGCAGCCGAGGTCGGCGACCACTTCGACACTCCGGAGGCCCGCAAGGGTTTCAACCCGCACAAGGACGACGACGATGTGTCGATGACGTCGTCCGACGCCGATCTGTCGGTGGACACGGATGCGGACTCGGGCCGTCGCGGCGTCACCTACACCGTCGACGTCGAGAATGCGGCGACCACGACGGTGGGTGATCTGTCCGGTGAACCGGGGGCCGCGGTCGTCGGATCGTTGTCGTGGGACGACCCGGCGTCGATTCTCGCGTGGCTCGACGCCTACGACCCGCACCGCACCTACGGGGGAGAGGTCCTCGACGAACCTCTCTCCGCATCCCAGCTCGCGCGTCTCGTGGATGCGGTCGAGGCGTTCGTGGCTTCGCTCGCCGCCGTGGCGCCGGGGACCGAAGGTGTCGAGGCACCCGAATCGCACGACACCGCCGGCATCGATCGCGCCGAGATCGAACTCGCGTGCCACGAGGTGCTGCGTCGCATGCGCGGACCGGTCCGGCCCCATCCGCGTGAGCGGACCCGCGGGCGGCTCGACATGCGTAGGACCGCCCGAGCGGGGATGCGGACCGACGGGGTGCCGTTCCGGCTCGTCGTCCGCGCGCCCCGCCCCGACCGGGTGCGGCTGCTCGTCCTCGCCGACGTCTCGCTGTCGGTCCGTCCGATCACCGCGTTCACACTCCGGCTCGCCCAGGCGATGCACGGACGGGCGCACCGGTGCCGGGTGGTCGCGTTCGTCGATCGTCCGGTGGACGTGACGACACAGTTGCTCGCCGCCGACGGCGACGGTGCACTGGCGGCCGTACTCGCCCATCCCGCAGTCGATCTCGAAGCGAGCAGCGACTACGGCAGGATGTTCGACGAACTGCTCACCGAACATTCCGGATCGATCGACGGCCGGACGTCGGTGCTGGTCGTGGGGGACGGGCGCTGCAACGGTCTGCCCCCGCGTATCGATCGGCTCGAGGAACTCCGTCGTCGCGTGCACCGCCTCGCGTGGATCACGCCCGAGCCCGAGCGGTACTGGCCGCAGGCGACCTGCGCGATGCCCGATTACGCCGAACTGTGCGACGAGGTGGTCGTCGCCCGCGACGGCGCGCAACTGCTCGCGCGCGCCGCCGAACTCGGCCACGCCCTGCGGTGAACGGCGCTCACCGCGTCGCGGACCCGGTCAGCAGTTCCTCGAGTCGTTCGAAGCCCTCGGTCAGGCCGGTCTCCATACCCGATTCCGCCATGCCGTCGCGGGCCTCCTGGCTCGGGTACACAGCATGGCCGACCAGCTTGCAGCGGCCGTTCCCGAGATCGACGAAGGTGAGCGTCTCGAGGCTCACCACGTCCGGGAACCCGAGGAATTCGAAGGTCTGGACGATGAGTTCGTTCTCNNCGGACGGTGTGGAAGACACCCGCGAAGCGGTAGCTGCCGCTGTCGTCGGAGTGTTCGTAGCGGTACGAACCGCCGGTGCGGAGGTCGTACTCCTCGATCTTCATCTCCAGGCCGCGCGGGCCGAGCCACTGCGCGACGAGATCGGGATCCTTGTGGGCGCGGAAGACGTCCTCGAGGGGGAAGTCGAACTCCCGCTCGTAGTCGATGAAGGGGACGCCCTCGGGGATCGAGAGGGTGACTGCATTGCTGCTCATGGTGGTCCTCCGGAGATCGGGGTGCGCTGCCATGCACGCTGTGAGGATCGGGGTGGGCTACGCACGCTGTGAGGATCGGGGTGGGCTACGCACCCCGTGGACGATCGGGGGCCGCTTCCCGGGTCAGCACGGCGTCGAGACCGCGGAACTGCTGCTCCTTCACCAACCGGTAGCGGTCGATCCAGGAGGTCAGCATCTCCAGCCGTGCGGGGTTCAGGTGGACGGGCCGGCGCTGGGCGTCGCGCGTGCGCGTGACGAGACCGGCGTGTTCGAGCACCCGAATGTGTTTCGAGATCGCCTGCGTGGTGATCTCGAAGGGTTCCGCGAGTTCGGTGACCGTGGCCGGGCCCCGGCTGAGCCGGGCGACGATGCAGCGGCGGACCGGATCGGCCAGTGCGGTGAACGCCAGGTCGAGTGCGGTGTCGTCCGTCTCGTCGTCGTACACGATCGCCTCCGCTTTGTGAACCTTCCGGTTTATCAACCATCCGGTTGAATAAAGGATGCGCCCCGGCCGAGGGCCGTGTCAAGGGGTCCGTCGCGCGGACGCGAGCGGAACGCTGTCGAATTCCCTACGGCCACTCACGCGCCCGGTTACGGTCGGTGAATGGTCCTGCCATCGAGAGTCCGGCCCGGTGTCCGCGCGGCCTTCGCCGCGNNGACGTGCAGGAGACCGCGGCAGCCGCGACCTGCACCGCAGAACCGAACGGCACCCCGATCACCGACACGCAGCCGGCGGAGACCGGGGATCGCGACATCTCCACGAACCCCGAGATCGCGACCGGTTACCGCACCGGCATGACCGCGGTGACCACCTCCTCCTTCGCCGTGTCGACGGCCAATCCCGTCTCCACCGAAGCGGCATGCGAGGTCCTGCGCGACGGCGGGACCGCGGCCGACGCACTCGTCGCCGCCCAGATGGTCCTCGGTCTCGTCGAACCCCAGTCGTCGGGTATCGGCGGCGGAGCGTTCCTGGTGTACTACGACGCCGAGTCCGGTGAGGTGAAGGCATACGACGGCCGCGAGACGGCACCGATGTCCGCGACCGAGAACTACCTGCGCTGGATCAGCGACACCGACCGCACCGAACCCCGCCCCGACGCGCGTGCGAGCGGCCGCTCGATCGGTGTGCCCGGCGTCGTGCGGATGCTCGAAACCGTCCACGCGGAGCACGGGAACGCCGCCTGGAACGAGTTGTTCCGCCCCGCCATCGATCTCGCCGATCAGGGCATCGTGATCAGCGACCGTCTGGCGCAGTCGATCGCCGATTCCGCCGAGCAGCTCGCCGTCGACGACGAGGCCCGCGCCTACTTCCTGCAGGCCGACGGCTCACCCAAGGCCGCGGGTGAGACCCTCACGAATCCGGCCATGGCCAAGACACTCTCGGCGATCGCCACCGACGGTGCCGACGTCTTCTACACCGGTGACATCGCGGCCGGCATCGTCGAGTCCACCGGCACCGATTCCGGCGGGCGTACACCCGGAACCATGACCCTCGAGGATCTCGCCGCCTACGAGGCGAAGGAACGGCAGCCGCTGTGCACTCCCTACCGCGAGTACGAGATCTGCGGCATGCCCAACCCGTCCTCGGGTGGCATGGCGGTCGCCGCGACGCTCGGCATCCTCGACAACTTCGACCTCGCGTCGCTGCCGCCGGGTGATGTCGACGCCGACGGCGGCGTCCCCGACGCGGACGCGGTGCACCTGATCTCCGAGGCCGAACGACTCGCCTACGCCGATCGCGACAAGTACGTCGCCGATGCCGATTTCGTCCCCCTGCCGGGCGGCTCGCTCGAGACCCTGGTGAACCCGGACTACCTGTCCGAGCGTGCAGGACTGATCGACCCCGGCAAGAGCATGGGCGAGGCGCAGCCCGGCGACTTCGGTCCGGTCCCGCTCGGCATGCCGCCGCAGAGCCCCGAGCACGGCACCAGCCACATCTCGGTCGCGGACAGCTACGGCAACGTCGCGTCGATGACGACCACGATCGAGTCGGCCTTCGGCTCGTTCCACATGACCGACGGCTTCCTGCTCAACAACCAGCTCACGGATTTCTCGGCCGAACCGGTCGACGACGAGGGACTGCCCGTCGCCAACCGCGTCGAACCCGGCAAGCGGCCGCGCAGCTCGATGGCCCCGACGCTCGTCTTCGAACGCACACCCGACGGCGGTCGCGGCGACATCCGGATGGTGGTCGGGTCGCCGGGCGGTTCGGTGATCATCCAGTTCGTCGTCAAGACACTCGTGAACACCCTCGACTGGGGACTCGACCCGCAGCAGGCCGTCTCGGCCGTGTCGTTCGGTGCCGCGAACACCCCCGTCACCGGGGTCGGCGGCGAACACCCGGCGATCGACGGCGCCGACGACGGAGCGAACGATCCGCTCGTGCAGCAGCTCCGCGACATGGGCCACGAGGTGTCCGTCGCCCCGCAGTCCAGTGGGCTGAGCGCGCTGCTGCGCCAGGGGGAGGGATGGGTCGGTGGCGCCGACCCCCGCCGCGAGGGTGCCGTGATGGGCGATACCGGCGGGCAGTGACCGACCGGGGCAGGCTTGTCGACGGATCGGCACGGGGCCGGCGACGTATCGGCGCAGGCCGTAGCGGAGATCCGTCGAGCGCCGACCCACACCCGTGACCTACCCTGTCGGATAGGTGCCGACCCTCGCCATCGGTCCGGTGCGCCCCGTGCCCGCCCCGCCCGACAACCCGTGCACCGTAAGCTGGATCACACAGGTGCGCGGATCGTCAGGAGTGAACAGTGGCCGTCGTCATGCCGGGACACCAGAACACGACCCATCCCCGCGCTTCCGCGACCCCTCGGGACGACCACCCCGCTTCGGGGCCGGCCCTCGTCAAGTTCCATGCACCCGAGATCGTCTTCGGGGAGGGCTCACTCGTCGAAGCGGCCCATGCCGCCGTCCGGCTCGGCGGTGTCCGCCCGATGCTCGTCACCGATCCGGGACTGATCGAGGCCGGTTGGGTCGACGAACTCCTCGGGCATCTGCGCGACCAGGGCGTCGAAGCCACGGTGTGGGCCGGGCTCACCCCCAATCCGAAGGACCACGAGGTCGCCGCCGGTCACGAGCTGTACCGGTTGCGGGGCTGCGACGTCCTCGTCGCGCTGGGCGGTGGCTCGGTGATCGACGCCGCGAAGGGCGTCGCGATCCTGGCCGCCAACGGCGGCAACATCCTCGACTACGAAGGTGTCGACCGCGCGCCGCTGCCCATCCCGCCGATGGTCATGGTGCCGTCGACGTCCGGGACGGGAGCCGACGTCTCCCAGTTCTGCGTGGTCACCGACACCGCGCGCGGCAGCAAGATCACCATCATCGGCCGGTCGCTCGTCCCCGACCTCACGGTGATCGATCCGCGGTTGCTCACCACCATGCCCGCCGACCTCAACGCCGCCACCGGACTCGACGCCCTCACGCACGGCATCGAGGCCTTCGTCTCCCGCGCCCACAACCCCCTCACCGACCATCACGCGCTGCGCGCGGTCGGCATGGTCACCGGCACGCTCGTGCGCACGATCGACGACCCGACCTACATGCCCGCTCGCGCCACCATGGCGCAGGCGAGTCTCGAGGCCGGACTCGCGTTCACCAACGCCATCCTCGGCGCCGCCCACGCGATGAGCCATCAGGTCGGCGGTCTGCTCGATCTGCCGCACGGGGTCATCAACGGGGTGCTGCTGCCGCACGTCATCCGGTTCAACGGCGCCGACGATCCCGAGCCGTTCGTCCAGGTCGCCGCGACCCTCGGTCTGGAGGAGGCGCGCGGTCCCGCGCCCGAGGCCGTCGAGGCCGTTGCGGCGCGCATCGACGCTCTCGCTCGTCAGGTGGGTGTGCCGCGCGGGCTGCGCCAACTCGGTGTGCGCGAGGAGGACCTGCCGCGACTCGCCGAGGGAGCCCTGCGCGACGCGTGCATGTCGACGAATCCGCGCACCGCGACCCGCGACCAGATGATCGAGTTGTTCCGGACGGCGCTGTGAGTGCTCCCGACCTGTCGGCACTGACCGGACTCCGCTCCGGGAAGTCGACCTTCTATCCGCAGTACCGCGGTGCCGCCGAACGACTCGAACGCGTCGTCCACGCACTCGAGTTGATCTCCCGGGCGCTGGTGCGCACGGTCGAGGGGCCGGAGACGCTCATCTGCGCCGTCGCCGAAGCCGCCCGCGCGCACCTGAGCGCGACGTGGGTGGCCTTCGCGCTCGCCGACGGTGTCCTGCCCGATGCCGGGCCGCGCAGGCTCGTGCTCGGTCCCGACGCCACCCCCTTCCTCGTCGACAACGTCGAGGGGCCGCCCCTTCCCGACGAGGTCGTGGCCCTGCTCGACGCCGTGCGCACCGGTGCCGTCGAACGACGCGAGCTGGTCGAGAAGCACCATGCGTTCGTGCCCATCGTCCTCGACGGGGGAGTCGCCGGCGCCATCGCCGCGTGGACGCCGGACCACCGCGTCCTCGACACCACCGACCGCGCCGTCCTGTCGATCCTGGCCAGCCAGACCGCGGTCGCGCTGCAGAACTCCGCGCTCTACCAGCGCGGGCAACTCCTGCTCGAACGCGCCGAACAGGCCTACCGCGAAGCGAACCGCGCCGCTGCCGACCTGCAGGCACGCAACGAGGAACTCGAAGCGACCCTGAAGAAACTCGCCGTCACGCAGCGACAACTGGGCGTCGCCCACCGGAACCAGGCGCTCGACGAGGAACGCCACCGCATCGCACGCGAACTCCACGACAGCGTCACCCAGGCCGTGCTCTCGGCGGGCATGCAGATCGAGGTGTGCCGCAGCGACATCCCCGACGCCGAACGCGGCGAACGACTCGACCTCGCCAAGGAACTCACCCGCGGTGCCGTCGAGCAGTTGCGATCGGCGATCTATGCGCTGAACCGGCCGTCCGATTCCGAACGGATGTCGTTGCCGGAGATGCTCGAACAGCTCAGCGTGGCCCACATGCCGGGCGAACTCGAGGTCAGGACGAGGACGGGCGGCACACCGGTCGAGCTGAGCGGCGAGGCCGAGCACGCCCTGCTCAGAATCGCCGGCGAGGCGCTGTTCAACGCGGCCGTGCACGCCAACGCGAGTCGTGTGGTGTTGCGGCTCAGTTACGGACGCGACGCGGTCCTGCTGTCGGTTGCCGACGACGGTGACGGCGACCCCGCCCGTCTGCGGGTGATGCTGCGACTCGCCGCCAACGATCTCGACGGGAGCCATCGCGGTCTCGCGAACATGCAGGCTCGTGCCCGCGAACTCGGCGGCACGCTCGAGGTGCGTCGTTCCCGGCTCGGCGGTGTGCGGATCGCTGCCCGGATCCCGTTGCAGGACAATGCTGTAGCTCAACAGGTGGGAGAACCGTCATGACCGTCACACCGCCGCAGGCGACCCCACGGGCGCGGCCCGGCACGGTGCGCATCGCGCTCGTCGACGACCACGCGATCCTCCGCCAGGGACTCCGCTCGATCCTCGACCGCGAACCGGATCTCGAAGTTGTGGGGGAGGCCTCGACGGACGCGGAAGCTCTCGCGCTCGTCGACCGCATGCGCCCCGACATCGTGCTGCTCGATCTCAAGCTCTCGGCCGGATCGGACTTCGAGGGACTGGGATTGTGCGGACGGTTGTCCTCGGCGCATCCGGGCATCGGTCTGCTCGTGCTCACCACCTTCCTCGACGAACAGCTCGTCGTGCGGGCGGTCCACGCCGGCGCACGCGGTTACGTCGTCAAGGACGTCGACACCACCGAACTGGTGCGCGCCATCCGGGCCGTCTCCCGCGGTGAGAGCGCCTTCGACTCGCGCAGCGCGGCGGCGGTCGTGCGTTCGCTCAACGGTCAGGGTGCGCCCGCCGAACAGCTGACCGGCCGCGAACTCGAGGTGCTGAAGCTCCTCGCCGCCGGCATGTCGAACGTGAAGATCGGTGAGCAGCTGTTCATCTCGGCCACCACCGTGAAGTTCCACGTCAGCAACATCATGCGCAAGCTCGGAGTGAGCCGCCGTGCCGAGGCGGTCTACGCCGCGAGCAAACAGGGGCTCATCTGACCGCCCGGCCCCTTCCGGCACTCAGCTGTGCGCGGTGAGCCTGCTGCTGTAGGCCGCACCCCAGTCGTCGAGCCACGCGACGGCCGGCTCGAGGGTCCGGCCGAGCTCGGTCAGTTCGTACTCCACCCGCGGCGGCACCTCGGCGAAGACCGTGCGCGACACGATCCCGTCGGCCTCCAGTTCGCGGAGCTGCCGGGTGAGCACCCGCGCGCTGACGGGACCGACCCGCCGGCCCAGTTCGCCGAACCGGCAGGGCCCGTCGATCAGGTTCTTGACGATCGTGAGCTTCCACGCGCCCCCGAGAACCGCCACGGCGATCTCCACCGGGCACACCTGCATCGCCGTCTCCACGGCCTTCCGTGTCATCGGAATCCCCTGGTCATCACCGATGGTTACCTTTCGGTCCGTATGTGATCGCAAAGTGCGTACTTCCCATGCCGTTCCCGTCCCCAGACTATGGATACATGGCCGAGAAGAACAGTGCAGCAAAGGACAGTGTCGAGAAGGGCAGTGTCGAGAAGGGCAGCGTTCTGTGGGTGCACGCGAATCCGGACGACACCTCACTGGGGCACGCCCTCGTCCGCTCGGGGGCGGCACGACTACGCGAGTCGGGCACGCACGTCGCGATCTCGGATCTCTACGCGATGAACTGGAATCCGGTGCTCTCCGACACCGACTTCGGTGTGGCGCCGGGGAGGACGTTGTCGGAGCGGCAGAAGAACGCCACGGCCACCGGACTCCTCGCCGACGACATCCGCCGCGAACAGGACGCATTGCGCGCCGCCGACCACCTCGTGGTGTCGTTCCCTCTGTGGTGGTACGGCATGCCGGCGATCCTGAAGGGATGGTTCGATCGCGTGTTCACCAACGGTTTCGCATTCGGTGTCCGCGACGAGCACGGCCGCGTCCGCAAATACGGCGACGGGGGACTGGCGGGCAGAACGATGCTCGCCGTCGTCACGGCGGGCGATCGGGCCGCAGCGCTCGGACCGCGCGGAATCAGCGGATCGATCGATCACGTGCTGTGGCCGCTCCTGCACGGCACGGGCTTCTACACCGGGATGCGGGTACTGCGGCCCCATCTCGTCGCGAGTGCCGACCGGCTCGACGGGGAGACCTTCCTGCGCGAGGAGCGTCGTCTCCACGATCGTCTTGCGGGCTTGTCGTCGGAACCCGGAATCCCGTACAGGCCGCTGCGCGGGGGTGAGTACGACCGCGAGCACGTGCTGGTCGACCACGTCTGCCCGGGCGAGTACGGCCCCGACGTCCACACCGCGTCAGCATCCGGTCGGGGCAGGCGAGTGCAACGGTACGAGTACCGACACTGCGCCGGTGCACACGATCAGGTGCAGTAGCGGTCCGCCTCGACGAAGCGGGGTGGGAAGCGGAGGGCCGGGCAGGAAGGTGGGCCGGACGGATCAGTCGATGACGAGCCACCCGCCGTGGTGTTCGAACACCTCGAAGGGACGCCCCGTGCTGCGCCCGAGTTCCTCGAGCGCAGGCAGGTCGAAGGTGCGCACGTGCCCGTGGCAGGCCGTCGCCTCGTCCTCGAACGGCACCGCGACCACCACCCGCTCCCGGGCGATCCGCGACGCCTCCGCGAGGATCGTGGCACCGATGATGTCGTCGACGTGCTCGAGGAGGTGGATCGCGGTGACGGTGTCGGCGCTGCCGTCGGGAACCGGGACGTTCGCCGCATCGCACACGAGTGTGTTCACGTGCAGTCCGAGTCGAGGTGCGACCGCATCGAGCAGACGCATCGTGCCGGGCAGGATGTCGGTGGCGGTGACGGCGGTGCCGGACGCGGCGAGCCGCAGCGGCAAAAAGCCGAAGCACGATCCCAGGTCGAGCACGCTCCCGCGCACGAGTTCGGCCGCGCGGTCGTGGATGGGCGCGAAATCGGCTGTACCGTCGAGCAGTTCGCTGAGCGAGTTGCGGTAGTAGGTGACCCACGAGGCGAGGGCGCCGGGCACCGTGGAGCGGACGAGCCCCACCATCGTCAGTTCGAATTCGTCCTGACCGAACTCGGCGTCCCGGATCGAGGCGGTCACCTCGGCGACGAGGCGCTCGCTGATCTGCTCGGCCGTGAGGGAATGCGTGACGTGGAGCCGGTCGTCGTCGCGCCGGACGTTCAACGGTCCGGCGGGTACGCGCTCGACCGTCACATGGTCGTGTGTCCACCGGCCCGGGCTGCAGGGGGCGAGCGAATCGAGCAGGGTCATTGTTTCGCAACCTTTTTCGGGGGTGTGGAAGGGGGCGGCGTGGAAGCGGAGTGCGGGTCACTGTAGTCGAGACCGGCCGTCAGTGTCCCCATCCCGGTGGACAGGAATTCGTGCAGATCCGATCCGGGTTCGTCGAGCCACGCCTCGTAGGCGGAGATCGCGACACCGAGCAACAGATAACCGACGGTACGGGGGATGTGATCGTCGGGATCGGCCCCGGTGCGACGGGCGACGAACTCGGCGACGACACGTCTCCAGCCCTGGTACATCACCGACGAATAGCCCTGCAGCGCGGGCGTGTGCAGGATGAGCCCCATCCGCGCGCGGTGTCGTTCGGCCTCGCTGTCGGGGAAGGTGTTGAAGTCGTGCAGCGCGGTGGTCAGCGCTTCCGAGAGCGGAACGTCCTCGGGGATCGATTCGAGGCTCGTGCGCATGCCGGCGAGGTGTTCGTCGAAGTTCCCCCAGGCCACCTCGTTCTTCGACGGGAAGTAGCGGAAGAAGGTGCGTCGCGCGATGTCGGCCGCCTCGGCGATGTCGTCGATGCTCGTCTCGTCGAAGCCCGCCTCCATGAACAGCTCGATGCCGATCGCGGCGAGTTCCTCCTTCGAGGTGGACGGGCGTCGACCTATCCGAGCGGACGGTTTCCCGCGACTGCGCGTCATTCTTCCTCCCGGAGGGGTGACATTCTGCACTCGATGTCATTACAGTGGTGAACCGGCTCACAGCGCAAGTCCACTGTGACGACCGACTCCGATCCAGGAGAAGAAACCGAGGAGGAAACATGTCCGATCGTGACAACGCCGTGATCGAATCCGATCTGATCGAGGAGTCCCTCGTCGAAGAGGTCTCCATCGACGGCATGTGCGGCGTGTACTGACATGACCGCGCCCGGAGCCACCGANNGGACACCGAGATGTTCGATCCGGGTGCCGGCTGGCGGCTCCACCCGCAGGTAGCGCTTCGCCCCGAGCCGTTCGGGGCGTTGCTCTACCACTTCGGCACCCGCAAGTTGTCGTTCCTGAAGAACACCGTCATCGTCGACGTCGTCCGATCCCTCGGCGACCACGGGTCGGTGCGAGAAGCGTTGCGAGCGCACGGGATCGATGAGAGTGCCGAGCGCCCCTACGTGCGCGCCCTGGGCACCCTGGCCGACTCGCACATGATCGTTCCTGCCTGACGTCTGTAAGGACCAGCCCATGACCTCGCTGCTCGAACCGCCCACCACCTCCGCCCCGCCGAAGGTCGGCCGCCTCGTCGACCAGTTCGAGAAGGGCCTCGACGCCCCGATCTGCCTGACCTGGGAACTCACCTACGCCTGCAACCTCTCGTGTGTGCACTGCCTGTCCTCGTCGGGCAAGCGCGACCCACGCGAACTGTCGACCGAACAGTGCAAGGCGATCATCGACGAGCTGCAACGCATGCAGGTCTTCTACGTCAACATCGGTGGCGGCGAACCCACCGTGCGATCCGACTTCTGGGAACTCGTCGACTACGCCACCGAACACCAGGTGGGCGTGAAGTTCTCGACCAACGGTGTGCGCATCGACAAGAAGGTCGCCGCCCGGCTGGCCGCCTCCGACTACGTCGACGTGCAGATCTCCCTCGACGGCGCCACCGCCGAGGTCAACGACGCCGTGCGCGGGCCGGGTTCGTTCGCGATGGCCGTGCGCGCGCTGGAGAACCTGTCCGAGGCCGGTTTCCGCGACGCGAAGATCTCCGTCGTCGTCACCCGCCAGAACGTCGACCAGCTCGACGAATTCAAGGCTCTCGCCGACCGTTACGGCGCGACCCTGCGCATCACGCGACTGCGCCCGTCCGGCCGCGCCGTGGACGTGTGGGACGACCTGCATCCCACCCACGAGCAGCAACGGCAGCTCTACGACTGGCTCGTCGCCCACGGCGAGGGCGTGCTCACCGGCGACTCGTTCTTCCACCTGTCCGCCTTCGGCGGCGAGGGCGGCGGCTCGCTGCCCGGACTGAACCTGTGCGGCGCGGGACGCGTGGTGTGCCTGATCGACCCGGTCGGCGACGTCTACGCGTGTCCCTTCGCGATCCACGAGAACTTCCACGCCGGGAACATCCTCACCGACGGTGGTTTCGCGTCGGTGTGGAAGAACTCCGAGCTGTTCCGCGAACTGCGCGAACCGCAGTCCGCCGGTGCGTGCGCCTCGTGCAACTTCTTCGACGCGTGCCGCGGCGGTTGCATGGCCGCGAAGTTCTTCACCGGCCTGCCGATGGACGGCCCCGATCCCGAATGCGTGCAGGGCTACGGGCAGTCCGCGCTCGAAGCCGAGCGCACCGTGCCGCAGTCGAGCGTCGACCACTCGCGCACCGGCAAGCGCGCCGAACGGCGCACCCCGGCCGCACCGGTACCGCTGACTCTGCTCACCAAGCCCCCCGCCAAGTTCTGCGACGAGAATCCGCTCGCAGGGCTCTAGATCTTCCGAGGAGACGACCGACGATGGCCAAGCCTTCCTGGTTGAAGAATCCGTGGGCCCAGGACCCGTGGTTCGAGACCGTCGCAATCGCACAGCAGCGCGCCCGTAAGCGCCTGCCCAAGTCCGTCTACGGCGCACTCGTCGCCGGGTCCGAGGCCGGCATCACGGTCGACGACAACACCACCGCCTTCCGCGAACTCGGGTTCGCCCCGCACGTCGCGGGACTGTCCGACAAGCGGGAGATGGCCACGACCATCATGGGACAGGATGTGTCCCTGCCCGTGATGATCTCGCCGACCGGTGTGCAGGCCGTGCACCCGGACGGTGAGGTCGCCGTGGCCCGCGCGGCCGCCGCCCGCGGCACCGCGATGGGTCTGTCGTCGTTCGCGAGCAAGTCCATCGAGGAGGTCGCGGCGGTCAACGACAAGACCTTCTTCCAGATGTACTGGGTCGGCAGCCGCGACACGCTGATCCAGCGCATGGAACGTGCCCGCGCCGCGGGTGCGAAGGGTCTGATCATGACGCTGGACTGGTCGTTCTCCAACGGTCGCGACTGGGGCAGCCCCGCCATCCCGGAGCGGATGAACCTCGAGGCGATGGTCAAGTTCGCCCCCGAGGGCATCACCCGCCCCAAGTGGCTGCTCGAATGGGCGAAGACCGGCGGGGTGCCGGATCTGACCACCCCCAACCTCACACCGCCGGACGGCCAGGCCCCGACCTTCTTCGGCGCCTACGGCGAGTGGATGACCACGCCCCTGCCCACCTGGGAGGACGTCGCGTGGCTGCGTGAGCAGTGGGGCGATGCACCGTTCATGCTCAAGGGCGTCATGCGCGTCGACGACGCCAAGCGCGCCGTCGACGCCGGGGTCACCGCCATCTCGGTGTCCAACCACGGTGGCAACAATCTCGACGGCACCCCGGCGCCGATCCGGGCGCTGCCGGCGATCGCCGAAGCGGTGGGCAAGGACGTCGAGGTGCTGCTCGACGGCGGTATCCGCCGCGGCAGCGACGTCGTCAAGGCGATCGCGCTCGGCGCCAGGGCCGTGCTCATCGGCCGTGCATACCTGTGGGGTCTGGCCGCGAACGGTCAGGCGGGCGTGGAGAACGTCCTCGACATCCTGTCCGGCGGAATCGGTTCCGCCCTCATGGGTCTGGGCAAGAACTCGATCCACGAGCTCACCCCCGACGACGTCTTCGTGCCGGACGGCTTCCGCCGCGACCTCGGCATCTGACCGAACCGACGACATGAGCCCCGCGCTCACCGAACCGATCACCCTCGCCGGACGCACCGCTCCGTCGAGGGTGATCTTCGGTCCGCACGTCACCGATCTCGGTGACGGCCGGGCATTCTCGGACCGTCACGTCGCGTACTACGCGCGACGTGCGCGGGGTGGGTGCGGGATCGTCGTCACGGAGACGGCGTCGGTGCACCCGTCCGACCACCCCTACGAACGCGCGCCGCTGGCCGAGCACTGCGGGGACGGCTACCGGCGGATCGTCGAGGCCTGCCGTCCGCACGGCACACTCGTGCTCGCCGGCCTCGGTCATCGCGGCCTGCAGGGTTCGAGCGCGTGGACCCGGGCACCGCTGTGGGCACCCTCGCGCGTGCCGGATCCGGTGACACGCGAACTGCCTGCCGAGGCGACCGAGCGTGAAATCGCCGAACTGGTCGAGTCCTTCGCCCGTGCTGCCGTCGTCGCCGCGGAAGCGGGTCTCGACGGAGTGGAACTCGACGCCGGACCGACCTCGCTGCTGCGGCAGTTCCTCTCCGGGCTGACCAACCGTCGCGACGACGCATACGGCACCGAACGCCTGCGGCTGCTGCGTGAGGCGATTGCCGCCGTTCGCGTGCGAATCGGCTCGGATCGCATTCTTGCACTGAGACTCTCGTGCGACGAGAACGCGCCGTGGGCGGGCATCACACCCGACATCGCCGCCGGATACGTCCGCGCGATCGCATCATCGGTCGACCTGCTCACCGTGGTGCGCGGTGGATTGTTCTCACCCGAGTCGTATCGGCCCGATGCACATGTCCCCGCCGGGTTCAACGACGACCTGTGCCGCCGCATCCGTGACGAGGTCTCCGGATCGGTCCCGATCGCTCTGCAGGGCAGCATCGTCGACGCCGGCCACGCGCAGCGGGTTCTCTCCGACAGCGCGTGTGACCTGGTCGAGATGACCCGCGCGCAGATCGCCGACCCCGACCTCGTCCTCGCTGCCCGTCGCGGTCGTCGGCCGCGTCCCTGCGTGCGCTGCAACCAGGCGTGCCTCGTCGACGACTTCCACAATCCGGTCGTGGGGTGCATCGCGAACCCGGAGGCCGGTGACGAGACACGGGACCCACCCGAACCGGTGACCTCCGCACGCGACGTACTCGTGGTGGGTGCCGGGCCCGCCGGACTGGAAGCTGCCCGCGTGGCAGCGATGCGCGGTCACCGTGTCGTCCTGGTCGAGGCGGACGAGCGGGTCGGTGGGACGATCGCCGCCGTCTCGTGCGGGGGCCGACCCGACTTCGCTGCGCTCGTCGACTGGCTCGAACAGCAGTGCCGGGAGTCGGGCGTCGACATCCGGTCCGGCACGGAAGCGAGTGCCGCCGACATCGCGGATGCGCTCGCCGCCGGCACTGCGGTTGTGCAGGCCACCGGCGGGCTTGCCCGTCCGCCCTCCTTTCCGGTGACCGCGCCCGAGCGGTACGCGACCGCCGCAGAGGTGCTCTCGGGGACCCGGCAGCCCACGTCCCCCACGGTCGTGTGGGATCCGACGGGCGGTCCGGTGGCGGGTGCCGTCGTCGACCGTCTCGTGGAGCTCGGCGGGGAGGTCCACTATGCGACGGGTGACCCGGTCGCCGGATCACGACTCGCGCCGACGGGGGACCTCGTCGCCTCCGACGTCCGCATGCAGCGGGCGGGCGTGGTGAGACATCTCGGGTGCCGGGTCGCTTCGGTCGATGACGACGGCGTCGTGCTCGTCGACCGGGTGTCCGGGGAATCCACGCGGGTCGCGGACGCTGTCCTGGTCGACTGTGCACCCCTGCTACCGGCAGAAGTGTCCGAGTGGCCTGGATCGTGGTCGATCGGCGACCGCGTGGCCCCGAGGACCGTGCGCGAGGCCGTCCGAGAGGGATACCGGGTGGCCACGGCGCTGTAACGTGGGGCACACTGAAACGCGTTCTAATCCGGGTCTACGGAAGGGCCGACATGGGAGATTTCGACGGCAAGGTCGTCTTCATCACCGGGATCGCACGCGGGCAGGGCCGCAACCACGCCATCCGGTTCGCGCGCGAGGGCGCGTCCGTCATCGGCGTCGACATTGCGGCCCCGGTCTCGGAGTACGTGACCTACGAGCAGGCCACCGAGGACGACTTCCACGAGACGGTCCGCCTCGTGGAGGAGGCCGGCGGGAAGATCCTCGCCCGTGTCGCGGACGTGCGCGACAGTGCCGCACTGAAGGCCGTCGTCGACGAGGGCGTCGCCCAGTTCGGGCGCCTCGACGTGGTGGTCGCCAATGCCGGCATCTGCAGCTGGAACCGCTTCTGGGAGATGCCCGACGACCAGTTCGAAGAGCTGATCGACATCAACCTCACCGGTGTCTTCAAGACCCTCAAGGCCGCCGCCCCCGCGATGATCGAGGCCGGCAACGGCGGATCGATCATCGTCGTCAGCTCGGTGGCGGGCCTCAAGGCGATGCCGGGCCAGATCAACTACGCAGCAGCGAAATTCGGCCTCGTCGGTATCACGCAGGCCGCGGCGAAGGAACTCGGCCCGTACCGCATCCGGGTCAACTCCATCCACCCCTACGGCGTGAACACCCCGATGGGCACCGACGTCAGCGTCCTGAAGCTGTTCGAGAAGAACCCGTCGTGGGGACCGAACTTCGTCCCCATCCTCACCGAGAAGCCCGCGGCCGACCCCGACGACATCTCCGAGACCGTGTTGTTCCTCGCGAGCGATCGGGCCTCCACGATCACCGGCAGCCAGATGGCCATCGACCAGGGCAACTCGAAGGTCTGACGGTGACGCGCACGGCGACCGGCACCGTTCCGCACGCGTCGTTGCGGATCGGTCCGGTCACCCTGCGCAACCGCATCGTCTTCCCGGCGCACCTGACCAACTTCTCGGTCGACGGCACCGTCACCGACCGGCACATCGCGTACTACGAAGCCCGAGCACGCGGCGGCGCGTCGATGATCGTCACCGAGGAGCACACCGTGCACCCCTCGGACCGGCCCTACGAGAAACTGATCCGGGGCTGGGACCCGGACGTGATCACCGGTTACCGTCGCCTCACCGACGCGATCCACCGGCACGGCACGCGGATCCTCGCGCAGCTCAACCACAACGGCGCCCAGGGCACCTCGATGTACACGGGGCAACCGTTGTGGGCGCCGAGTCCCGAACCCGACCCGCTCTTCCGTGAGGTCCCGCGCGTGATGACGGAATCCGACATCGCCGAACTCGTCGGGGGCTACGCGGACGTCGCCCGCCGCTGCGCCGAAGGCGGCTTCGACGGTGTCGAGATCCAGTGCTCCCAGGCATCCGTCCTCCGTGCCTTCCTCGCACCCGCGACGAACCGTCGCACCGATCGCTACGGCGGGGATCTCGCCGGGCGGGCCCGGCTGCTGCTCGAGGTGGTGTCCGCTGTGCGACGGGCCGTCGGACGCGACCGTGTCGTGGGCGTGCGGCTGACGGGTCACGACGGCACCGCCGGCGGTGTCGGCATCGACGACGCCGTGCAGGTCGCGCAGATGCTCGAGGCGAGCGGTGACGTCGACTACCTCAACACGTCCGTGGGTGTCGCGACCGAGACGTTGCATCTGGTCGAAGCCCCGATGTCCACCCCGCACGGTTATTCGCTGTTCGTCCCCGACGCGATCCGGGCAGCGGTGTCGCTGCCGGTCGTCGGGGTCGGGCGCTTCACCCGACCTGAACAGATCGGTGCCGCGCTCGCAGACGGAGTGTGCGATCTGGTCGGCGCCGTGCGTGCGCAGATCGCCGACCCGGAGTTCGCGAACAAGATCCTCTCCGGACGCGACGACGAGATACGGCCGTGCATCGGCTGCAACCAGGAATGCATCGGCAGGGTCGGACTCAACCGTCCCATCGCATGCGCGGTCAATCCTCACGCCGGATACGAATCCGACGGCCCTGCCGAGGCTGCCGTACCGCAGCGGGTCGTCGTGGTCGGCGGCGGACCCGCCGGTCTCAGGGCGGCGGCAACGGCTGCCGGACAGGGACATTCGGTCACTCTGTTCGAACGGAACCGGTGCACGGGCGGCCAGATCCGTGAGGCGGCCGCCGCGCCTCACCGTGCCGAACTGCTCGGCGCGGTGACGCACCTCGACGCCGAATGTCGCCGCAGGGGAGTGGACATCCGCACCGGTGTGACCGCCGATGCCGTGACGCTGCACGCGCTCGCGCCCGACGTCGTGGTCGTCGCGACGGGTGCGCGCCCACACCGTCCCGCCTGGGCGGGTTCGTCGACGCGGGTGAGCGACGTGCGCGACGTGCTCACCGGTAGCGCCGCACCCTCCGGCCGCGTCCTCGTCGTCGACGATCTCGGTTTCCATCAGGCGACCTCGGTCGCCGAACTGTTGGCGGACCGCGGATGCGCGGTGACGGTGTGCACACCGGGGATGCTCGTGGGCCAGGACCTCGGCCTGACGCTCGAGCTCGACGGCTGGTTGCGCCGCGCCCACGACAAGCGGATCCAGCGACTCGCCGGCGTCGCCGTCGGCGGTGTCGTGGACCTGCCGGACGGCGCCGAAGTCACCTTGGTCCACCACGCGACCGGCGAGCAGACGACGCTCACCGTGGACGCGGTCGTCGTCGCCACCCATCAGGAACCCGTCGACGAACTGTGGCGGGAACTCACCGGACCGGGCACGAGAGTGATCCGCGTGGGCGACGCGGTGACGCCACGCCGCCTGCACGCCGCGATCGTCGAGGGGGAGCGGGCCGCCAGGAACCTGGCTCCTACGTCTCCAGCCCGCGGCGCATGACGATCCGCGGCCAGCGGTCGAGGCCGTGTCTCCGTTCCTCCGCGCGGATCCGGGTGAGAGCGGGGGAGAGGGCACCGTCCGCGACCGTGCGGAAGCCGAGACGCGCGTAGTACGGGCCGTTCCACGGCACGTCGCGGTAGGTGGTCAGCGACAGCGATCCGAAACCGGCGTCCCGCGCCCACCCCACGACGTGGTCGATCAGCATGCGACCGATCCCGCGACGCGCGTGATCGGGATGCACCGACACCTGCTCGATGTGGACGCCGTCGTCGACGATGTCGGCCGCGAGATACGCGACCGCTCGTCCCTGCTCGTCGAACCACGCCCAGCAGCGACCTGCGTCCCGGTGGGCGCGCAGTTCCTCGATGGACGGAGGGTCGTCGTCGGCGACGAAGGCCATCCCGATCTCGGCGAAGGGCTTGCCCGCCGCGCGTTCGATCTCCTGCAGCACCGGCAGATCGTCGTCGGCCGCCGGACGGATCGGGGGCAGTTCCTTGCAGTAGTACATCGCCGTCGGTGAGTCCGCGTAGAGCCCGAAGCGCTCGGTCATCGGCACATACCCGGCCTTCGCGTACAGCGCGATCGCCTCGGGTTGCTCGCTGCCCGTCTCGAGAATCATGCGCCGGCGACCGGCATCGGTCGCCGTCCGCTCCAGGGCACCCAGCACCCGCGCGGCGACACCACGACGCCGCATGCTCGCCCGCACGTACATCCGCTTGATCTCGGCATCGTCGTCGCGCACCCCTCGATGCGAATGCTCCGGTGTGCGCCAGCCGCCGATCCCGGCCGGAATCCCGTCGGCCACCGCGAGGAGGAACACCCCGCGCGGCGGTTCGAATTCGTGCGGCGCCAGTTCCGTGTCGTCGGGTCCGCCGTACCTCCGCACGTACTCGAGCTGGACCTCGCCGATGAGGTCCTGCACGTCCGGATCGTCCAGCGGACGAGGTTCGATCAGCACCGGGAAAGCGTACCGACCGGACCTCGGCGTCCGGGTGTACCTACCGGGACCTCCGGGTTTCGTGCACGCCTGCGAAACCCTTAGCATCGGAGCGGTGATGCGGGAGCTCGCCGACGCCTGTTGGACGGACATCGAACCCGACCGGGTGACGGTGGCCGTCCCGATCGGTGCGCTCGAACAGCACGGCCCGCACCTTCCCCTCGACACCGACACCCGGATCGCGGCTGCTGTCGCCGCGGCGCTGCCCGAGGTGGTCCTCGCCCCGCCCGTGCCCTACGGAGCGAGCGGCGAACACGAAGGTTTCGCCGGAACCGTCTCGATCGGGGCCGAGGTGACGAAGGCTCTGATCGTCGAATACGGCAGGTCGGTGTGCCGATGGGCGAAGCGGGTCGTCTTCGTCAACGGACACGGCGGCAACGCCTATCCGCTGATCGAGGCGGTGAGCCTCCTGCGATACGAGGGCCGCGACGCTGCCTGGCTTCCGTGCGCGGTGCCCGGATCCGACGCTCATGCCGGTGTCACCGAGACGAGTCTGCTGCTGCACCTGGCCCCCGGTGCGGTCGACATGACACGGGCCGCGGTCGGAGCGACGGAACCGATCGGAGCACTGATGCCACGACTGCGCGAAGCCGGTATCGTCTCGGTGTCCGCGAACGGAGTGCTGGGAGACCCCACCGAGGCCACCGCAGAACTCGGCGCGCACCTGTTCGCGAGTCTGGTCGAGCGGGCGAGCGCACAGGTCGCCCGGTGGCATCCGGGAACGGAAGGAAGGCTTCGGTGAGTCGGGCGATCACTCCACAGGCGACCTCCCCGGAGGCGGCACAGCCCCGGGCGACCCGGCTCCCCGACGGTTTCGGTGTGCGCATCGACGCACGGGTACGCAGCTTCGCCGGAGGGCGCGTCCTCGTCGGAGGATCACCTACGCGCATGCTCAAGCTCGCACCCGCCGCCGCAGCGATGATCGACGAGGACTTCGTCGAGGTCGTCGACGCGCAGAGCGCCGCGGTCGCGCGCCGCCTGCTCGATTCGGGAATCGGGAACCCACGCCCGACGAAGCTGCCGCCGAGTTCCGCCGTCACCGTGGTCGTCCCCGTCAAGGACAATCCGTCCGGCCTCGCGCGTTTGCTCGCCGCCGTCGAAGGGCACGAGGTCGTGGTCGTCGACGACGGTTCCGAGAAGCCGGTCGAGGCGCCGGAACGCGGTCGCGTCCGGGTGATCCGCCACGAGACCTCACGCGGTCCCGCAGCGGCCCGGAACACCGGATTGCAGCAGGTGACAACGGAATTCGTTGCTTTCCTCGATTCCGACGTGGTCCCGCAACTCGGCTGGCTCGAACGATCGCTGGGGCACTTCACCGATCCCGCGGTCGCTCTCGTCGCGCCGCGCATCGTCGCTCTCGAACCCGACAGCAGCGCGCTCGCGAAGTACGAGCACGCACGTTCGTCGCTCGACCTCGGCAGTCGGGAATCCGCCGTGGTCGCGGGTGGTCCCGTCTCGTACGTGCCGAGCGCGGCGCTGCTCGTCCGTCGCGACGCGCTCGTCGCCTGCGGCGGTTTCGACGAGACGATGCACGTGGCCGAGGATGTCGATCTGTGCCGGCGACTGCAGACCTCGGGGTGGCGGTTGCGGTACGAGCCCATCTCGCGGGTCGCGCACGACCATCGCACCCGCTTCCGGACGTGGTTGACGCGCAAGGCATTCTACGGAACCGGTGCGGCCCCGCTCGCCGAGCGGCATCCGGGTTCCGTCCCACCGATGGTGATGTCTGTCTGGACGCTCCTCACGTGCGTCGCGATCGCGAGTTTCACCCGCATCGGGGTGATCGCAGCGGTACTGACCCAGGTGGCCACCTTCGTGCGGCTGCGACGGATGTTCTCCGAGCTCGACCGGCCGGACCGCATCGCCGGGATGCTCACGGCCCAGGGATTCGCCGGTGGACTGTGGCAGGTGGCGTCGGCGGTGTGCCGGCACTACTGGCCCGTGACGGTCGTCGCAGCGGTGTTCTCTCGCCGGGTGCGTCGAGCGGTTCTGGCTTGTGCTGTGGCCGAAGGTATCTGGGACTGGAAGACGCACCGCGAGAGCGGCGGTCTCGATCCCGTCCGGTACCTGCTCTACAAGCGACTCGACGACCTCGCCTACGGCGCGGGGCTGTGGAAGGGTGCGCTCGACGCCCGCACGGCGGCCGCGCTCGTACCCGACATCCGGAAGTGACATGATCCCGGCGCACGCCGATGTGGTGATCGTCGGCGGCGGAAGCTGCGGCTGCGTTCTCGCCGCCGGGCTCAGCGACGATCCGGACCGCACCGTGCTGCTGCTCGAGGAGGGCGCGGCGTTCGGATCGGCATCCGCTGTTCCGCGCGAGATCCGTGATGCCGCCGTCCTTCCGGTGGGTCCGGAGAGCCCGTGGACCGCGGACTTTCCCGCACGGCTGACTCCGGATGTCGACGCGACCGTGACGCGGGGCCGGGTGCTCGGCGGCTCCGGCGCGGTCAACGGCGCCTACTTCGTGCGTGCGCGGCCGGACGACTTCGCGTCGTGGCCCGCCTCGTGGTCGTACGAGGAGGTGCTGCCGTACTTCCGGGCCGTCGAGACCGATGCGGATGTCCCCGGCGACCTGCACGGAAGTTCCGGCCCGATACCGGTCGCCCGGGTGCCGCGTGAACGGATGCATCCGCTCTCGCGTGCCTTCGTCGACGCTGCCGAGGACGCAGGATTCACACCGGTCGCCGACCTCAACGCCCCCGGACCCGACGGGGTGGGTGCGGTCCCGTCGAACCTCCGCGACGGCACGAGGGTGGGTCCGTTCCTCGCGTACCTGGCGCCCGTCCTGGACCGGCCGAATCTGACGATCGCCGGCGGGACGACCGCGACGCGCATCGTGATGTCGGGCGGTCGCGCGGCGGGCGTCGAGATCGCCGGACCCGACGGACCACGCACGATCTCGGCCGGACACGTGATCGTCGCCGCGGGCGCGGTGAGGTCCCCGCAGCTGCTGATGCTCTCCGGGATCGGACCGGCCGACGAGCTGCGACGGCTCGGCATCGTGCCGCTGCACGACCTTCCCGGGGTGGGTCGAAACTTCTCCGACCATCCGGAGTTCACCGTCCCGTACCGCTTCCGCCCGGGTCTCCCGTCGCACACGGTGCTGCTCGAGGCGGTCCTGCACACCGGCAACCTCGAACTGCGCCCGTACACCGCGGCATTCGGAGCGGCGATCCCCGGCAGTGGCATCGCCGATCCGGTGCTCGGCGTCGTCCTGACGCGCCCACGCAGTCGCGGACGCATCGTGCTCGACGAACGCGACCCGCGACGTCCACCCCTGCTCGACTACCGATACCTGACCGACCCGGCCGACCGGCAAGCCCTGGAGGAGGGTGTCCGACTCGCCGCCGACCTCCTCGCCGCGACCACCGGCGTCGTCGAGGCCGGCAGCGTGGACGTGCGCGGCGGCAGGCTCGGGACGTCGCTGCACCTGTCCGGCACGTGCCGGATGGGCGACGACGAGCACGCCGTGGTCGACGAGTGGTGCCGCGTGCGGGGAATCGAGGGACTGAGCGTCGTCGACACCTCGGTGTTTCCGCAGGTCCCGAGCCGTGGACCGCACGCCACCGCGGTGATGCTCGCCCACCGCGTCGCCGCGACCGCGAGGGATGCCCTGCCGCACGCGGTGTGATCCCGACTACAGTGTCGGGGGAGGAGGCGCCGGTACATGACGGATCGTGGAATCGCGACGACCAATCCCTGGGTGGCACTCGGCCCGGGAGCGGACGTGGCCGCGCATGCACGTGCGGTGCTGCGTGCGCACGGAACCTTCGTCTCCGCACGCGGCAAGGATCGGCTCGACGGGGTGCGCTCGGTGGTCCGCGACTCGTGGAGCCGGAGCCTGCAACGCGGCATCGATCCCGACGTCGTCGAACAACCCGCGCTGCTCTCCGGGCACGACCTCGAGGAGTACCGCGCCGGCCACCCGATGTCGCTGATCCGCCCGGTGGTGCGCAAGCTCCTCGTCGAGGACACCGCCGACAGCGGACTGCTCGTCGCCATCACCGACGGGCAGGGACGGCTGCTGTGGGTCGAGGGCGATCACGCCGCGCGCGACCGCGCCCTGTCGATGAGCTTCGTCGAAGGGGCCGACTGGAGCGAGGATCGAGTCGGCACGAATGCGCCGGGAACCGCTCTCGCCGTGGATCATTCGGTGCAGATCTTCGGCGCCGAGCATTTCAACCGCACGGTGCACGAATGGAGTTGTTCGGCCGCTCCCGTGCACGACCCCACCAGCGGCCGGGTCCTCGGTGCCATCGACATCACCGGTGGGCACCGCGTCGCCGCGCCCGAGGTCCTGCAACTCGTCCGCGCGACGGTCGCGGCGGCGGAGGCCGAACTGCGCGTGCATGCCCTGAGCGGCCGCCCGCTGTTCCCCTCGACGACGCCGCGCATCGAGACGATCGGCGCTGGCCGGCCCGCACTGCACCGCGGAGGCGAACGCGTCGGCCTGTCCCGCCGGCACGCCGAGATCCTGCTGATCCTCGCCGATCACCCCGAGGGCCTGAGCTCCGACCGGCTCGCGGTGCTGCTCGACGAGAACGAACTCGACTCGGTGACGATCCGCGCCGAGATGTCGCGCCTGCGCAAGGTGCTCGGGGCCGAACACCTCGGATCGCGGCCCTATCGACTGCTCACCACGCTCGACACCGATGTCGCGGACGTGCGCCGCGCACTCGACCGCGGCGATGTGGCCTCGGCGGTCCGCCTCTGCACCGGGGAGATCCTGCCCGGATCGGTGGCGCCGGGCATCGAGGAGATCCGCGACGAACTCCGCTCGGGTGTGCGGGCGGCGCTGTTGCGCTGCGGCGACGAGCACCTGCTCGCGCAGTGGACCTCGTCCGTCCACGGCCGTGAGGACATCACCGCCTGGGCGGCCTACCGGGCGTCGGTCGACCCGCGGTCGCCCCGTTTCGCGCAGGTCGATGCCACATTGACCCGATTGGACAGGCAGCTCGCAACGTAGTTGCAACCCTCGCGTTCGTAGTGTTCCGGATCACATACCGACCGCTCGACGCTGCAGGAGATGCACATGACCGTGTACGCCCGTCCCGGTTCGCCCGACGCCCTCATGTCGTTCCAGTCCCGGTACGACAATTGGATCGGCGGCCAGTGGGTGCCGCCGGTGAAGGGGGAGTACTTCGAGAACGTCACCCCCGTCACCGGTCAGGCGTTCACCGAGGTCGCTCGCGGCACCGAGGAGGACATCGAGCGCGCGCTCGACGCAGCCCACGCCGCCGCACCGGCCTGGGGGAAGACGTCGCCCGCCGAACGCGCGGTGATCCTCAACAAGATCGCCGACCGCATCGAGGAGAACCTCGAGTCCATCGCGGTCGCCGAGTCCTGGGACAACG
>JACYYJ010073295.1_pt3 | contig 27187 bp, 26 predicted proteins | sample 8236861 | NCBI WGS metagenome assembly JACYYJ01 (sample SAMN14103086, study PRJNA606662) | landfill metagenome | isolation source: landfill solid waste | place: India:New Delhi, Okhla landfill site | collected 2017-11-05
TCGAAGGCCTTCGGCGCGCGCACGGTCAGGAATCCCGACCGGGCCCGCACCAGCTTCAGCTCCTGGTTGACCAGCGCCAGGTAGCGGACGAGCGCGGCGTTGCGCGCGCAGCCGACGATCAGCGCGTGGACGTCGAGCCGCTCCGGGTAGTGCGGCTCGACCTCGGCCTCGACGGCGCCGCGGGCGCGGTCGAGCAGGGCGCGCAGCGCGGAGATCTCGTCCGCCCCGGCCCGCTCGGCCGCCAGCGCGGCGGCCTGCCCCTCGAGCGACGCGCGGACCTCGAACAGCTCGCGGACCTCGGCGACGTCGAGCTCGCGGACGAACGCGCCGCGGTGCGATTCCATCCGCAGCAGGCCGTCGCGCGACAGTCGCTGCAGCGCCTCGCGCACCGGGCCCCGGCTGACCCCGAGCTGGAACGCGATCTCGACCTCGTTCAGGCGCTCGCCCGGCATCCGCGTGCCGCGGATGATCTCCTCGCGCAGCGCGGCCTCGACCTTGTCGGCCAGCGTGTGGCCGACCCGGTCGATCGCGGCCCGCCCGTTGCCGCGCCGCGCGCTCATGACGCGGGTTGGTGGGCGGCGCCGACGTTCAGGCAGACGGTCTTCGACTCGGTGTAGTCGTCGAGGACCGCGTGGCCCATCTCCTTGCCCCAGCCGGACTGCTTGATCCCGCCGAACGGCAGGGCCGCGTCGAAGACGTTGTAGCAGTTGACCCAGACCGTGCCGGCCTCGAGCGCGGCGGCCATCCGGTGCGCCTTCGCGACGTCCGTGGTCCAGACCCCGGCGGCCAGCCCGAACGGGCTGTCGTTGGCCGCGTCGACGACGTCGTCGACGTCGCGGAACGGGATGATCGAGATCACCGGGCCGAAGATCTCCTCGCGGACGATCGACATCTCGGGACGGGCCCCGGCGAAGACGGCCGGCGACAGGAAGTAGCCGGCGTCGCCGACGACCTCGCCACCGGTCACCAGCTCGGCGCCGGCCGCCACGCCGGCCTCGACGTAGCCGCGGACGACGTCGCGGTGGGCGGCGGTGACCAGCGGGCCCATGTCGGTCGCCGGGTCGAAGCCGTCGCCGATCCGCAGNNGCGGTGCAGACCTCGCCCTGGTTGAAGAAGACCGCCGACGCGGCGCCGGCGATCGCCGACTGCAGGTCGGCGTCGTCGAAGACCACGTTCGGGCTCTTGCCGCCGAGCTCGACCGAGACCTTCTTGATGTTGCCGGTCGCACCGCGCACGATCGCGCGGCCGGTCTCGGTCGATCCGGTGAAGGCGACCTTGGCCACGTCGTCGTGGGCGACCAGCGCGGCGCCGGCGTCGCGACCGAAGCCCGGGACGACGTTCAGCACGCCAGGCGGCACGCCCGCCTCGAGCGCCAGCTCGCCCAGCCGCAGCGCGCTCAGCGGGGTCTGCTCGGCCGGCTTCAGCACCGCGGTGTTGCCGCAGGCCAGCGCCGGCGCGACCTTCCACGTGGCCTGGCCGATCGGATAGTTCCACGGCGTGATCAGGCCGCAGACCCCGATCGGCTCGCGCCGGGTGTAGACGTGGAAGTCCCCGGGGAACGAGATCGGGATCGTCGTGCCCTCGAGCTTGGTCGCCCAGCCCGACATGTAACGGAACAGCTCGGCCGCCCCGGTCACGTCGTAGTCCCGCGCGCTGGCGAACGTCTTGCCGTTGTCGAGGCACTCCAGCCCCGCCAGCTCGTCGCGGTGCTCGAGGATCAGGTCCCCGAGCCGCCAGAGGATCCGCGCCCGCTCGGCCGGCTTCATCGTCGGCCACGGCCCCGATTCGAAGGCCCGCCGGGCGGCCTGGACCGCCCGGTCGATGTCCTCGCTGCGGCCCTCGGCGACCTGCGCGAGCCGTTCCCCCGTCGAGGGGTCGAGCGTCGCGAAGGTCGCCCCGCTGAGCGCGTCCACGCGCTCGCCGTCGATCAGCAGCCGCGTGTCGCCGATCGCCGGCGCCTGCTCACGCGGCCGCAGCATCTGCTGCGTCATGTCGGTCGCTCCGCTCGGCCCGCGGCTCAGTCGCCGATCTTGATGCAGACGGTCTTCGACTCGGTGTAGTCGTCGAGCACGATGCCGCCCATCTCACGGCCCCAGCCGGACTCCTTGTAGCCGCCGAACGGCATCGCCGCGTCGAACACGCCGTAGCAGTTGACCCAGACCTTGCCGACGCGCAGCGCGTTGGCCATCTTGTGCGCCGTCGCGATGCTCTCGGTCCAGACGCCGGCGGTCAGGCCGTAGCGGGTGTCGTTGGCGCGGCGGATCACCTCGTCGGTGTCGTCGAACGGCAGGATCGACACGACCGGCCCGAAGATCTCCTCGCGCACCACGCGCGACTGATCGGTGACGTTCGTGAAGACCGTCGGCTTGACGAAGTAGCCGCCCTCGGTGTCGTAGGTGCCGCCGGCGGCGACCGTGCCCTCCTCCTTGCCCAGGTCGACGTAGGAGCGGACCTTGTCGTGATGCTGCTTGGAGACCAGCGGACCGATGAACGACGACGGATCGAAGCCGTCGCCGACCGTGATCGCGTTGGCGGCGGCCGAGACGCCCGCGACGACCTCGTCGTAGACGCTGCGGTGCGCGTAGATCCGCGAGCCGGCGGCGCAGGCCTCGCCCTGGTTGTAGAAGATGCCGTCCGCGGCGCCCTGGATGGCCGCCTCGAGGTTGGCGTCGCCCATGATGATGTCCGGGCTCTTGCCGCCGAGCTCGAGCGTCAGCTTCTTGATGTTGCCGGTGGCGGCCTGCATGATCGCGCGGCCGGTGACCGTCGAGCCGGTGAACGAGACCTTGTCGACGTCGGGGTGCGCGGTCAGCGCAGCGCCCGCGTCGGCCCCGAAGCCCGGGACGACGTTGAGGACGCCGGGCGGGATGCCGGCCTCGAGCGCCAGATCGCCGAGCCGCAGCGCGGTCAGCGGGGTGACCTCGGACGGCTTCAGCACGATCGTGTTGCCGGCGGCCAGGGCCGGCGCGACCTTCCAGGCGGCGATCGTCAGCGGGAAGTTCCACGGCACGATCAGGCCGACCACGCCGACCGCCTCGCGGCGGGTGTAGACGTGGAAGTCGCCCGGGAACGAGATCGGGATCGTCGCGCCCTCGAGCTTGGTCGCCCAGCCCGACATGTAGTGGAACAGGCCGGCGGCCGTCGGGACGTCGCCGTCCCGGGCCTGCAGGAACGGCTTGCCGTTGTCGAGGGTCTCGAGCCCGCCGAGCTCCTCCTTGTTCTCGACCAGCAGCTCGCCGAGCCGCCAGATCGCGGCGGCGCGGTCGTTCGGCTTCATGTCGCGCCAGGGGCCGGACTCGAACGCGCGGCGCGCCGCCTTGACGGCGCGGTCGACGTCCTCGGCCTTGGCCTCGGCGACCTGGGCGATCTCCTCGCCGGTCGCCGGGTTGTAGATCGCGAAGGTCGCGCCCTCGGCGGCTGCGACCCGCTCACCGTCGATCAGCAGGCGGGTGTCACCGATGGTCGGGGCGAGCGGCGAAACGGGGGAATTCGTCATGCGAGTGCCTCTCAGGCCGCGGAGTGGTCGTGGATCAGGACGCCACGGATGTTCTTGCCGGACTTCATGTCCTCGAAGCCCTGGTTGATGTCGTCGAGCTTGTAACGGGTGGTCACCAGCTCGTCGAGCTTCAGCTTGCCGGCCTTGTACTGGGCCAGCAGGCTCGGGATGTCGGCGCGCGGGTTGCAGTCGCCGAACATCACGCCCTTGATGCTGCGCGACATCGTCTGCAGCTCCTGCGGGTGGACCGGGATGATCTCCGAGTCCGGACCGAGCGCGACGAGCACGCAGCTCCCCGACTTGGCGACGGTCCGGAACGCCTCGGCGATCAGGTCGCCCATCGCGCGGTCGACGGTGATGATCGTCGAGTCCGTGCCCTGCCACTCGGTGCGCTCGTGGACGTACGGGACGGCCTCCTCGATCGTCGCGAAGGTCGCCGTCGCGCCGAACTGCATCGCGCGCTCGCGCTTGGACGCGACCGGGTCGACGACGACCACGTGGGTCGCGCCCGCCGCGGCCGCGCCCTGCACGGCGTTGACGCCGACGCCGCCCATGCCGACGATCATCACCACGTCGCCGGGCCGGACCTCGGCGACGTTGACCGCCGCGCCGAACCCGGTCGCGACGCCGCAGGACACGAGGCAGGCGACGTCGAGCGGAATGTCGTCGTCGATCTTGATCGCCTGCTGCTCGGAGCAGACGATGTGGTCGGAGAAGGTGCCCAGGCGGCAGAGGCCGCCGATGCCGTTGCCCTCGTGGAAGAACCGGTACGTGCCGTCCATCGACTTGCCCTGCTCCATCAGGTAGCCGTTCTGGCACAGGTTGGAGCGGCCCGAGGCGCAGTACTTGCAGACGCCGCAGGCGGGGATGAACGAGGTGCAGACGTGATCGCCGACCTGGACGCGGGTCACCTTCGACCCGATCTTCTTGACGATGCCGGCGCCCTCGTGGCCGCCGACGAACGGCAGCTCGACCTGGAGGTCGCCGTCGGTCAGGTGGGCGTCGGAGTGGCAGAGGCCCGAGGCGTGGACCTCGATCAGGACCTCGTGGTCGTTCGGCTCGCCGAGCTCGAGGTCGACGACCTCCCAGTCGCGGCCGACGGCCTGGATGATGGCTCCGCGGGTCTTCATGCGTTGTCCTTCGTGTTCGAGGGCGAACCGCTCCGCGCCTGGTTGGCGAGGGCGGCCTGACGGGCGACGTTCTGCAGCCGGCGGGCGTTCCGCTTGCGGAGCACCTCGGCGAGGATCACGGCGATGATCAGCGCCGCGCCGTAGAACAGCTGCTGCACGTAGTTCTGCGCGCCCAGCAGCTGGAGGCCGGTGGTGCCGGTGCCGATGAAGTAGAGGGCGATGACCGTGCCCCAGGGGTTGAAGCGGCCGATCTTCAGCACCGTCGTGCCGAGGAAGCAGGCCGCGAACGCCGGCATCAGGAACGACGCGGCGGAGTTCGGGTCGGCGCTGCCGGTCGAGCCGGCGAGGATCACGCCCGCGAGCCCGGCGATGCCGCCGGAGGCGACCAGCGCGATCACGCGGGTGCGCGACACCGCGATGCCGTTGAGCCGGGCCATGTCCTGGCTCTGACCGACGAACAGGAAGCGCTGGCCGAGCGGCGTGAACTCGAAGACGTACCAGATCACCGCGGCGACGATCAGCGCGTACCAGAAGTCGGCGGGGATCCCGAAGATCGTGTCCTGGAGGACGAAGTCCGAGAGCACCGGGTCGATGCCCGAGATCGTGTTCGACTTCGACACCCAGAAGATCACGCCCTGGATGAACGTCGACATACCGAGCGTGACGATGAACGGGTTGATGTTCCAGCGCACGACGACGACGCCGTTGACGAGGCCGATCAAGCAGCCGACGAGGATCGCGAACAGCGCGGCCAGCCAGACGTTCCAGCCGTGCTGGACGTTGAGCAGTGCGACGAGCATCGCCGACAGGCCCAGCGTCGAGGCGACCGACAGGTCGAAGTCGCCGACGCGCAGCGGCAGCAGCAGGCCGAGGGCGAGGATCAGCAGCACCGCCTGCGACCCGAGCAGGCTCGAGATGTTGCCCTCGGTCATGAACCGGTCGGTCGCGAACGAGAAGAAGATGATGACAGCGATCCAGACGCCGATCAGGGCGAACCGCTCCGGCTCGCGCTGCTTCTTCAGGTGGACCCCGTCGGCGGACGAGGTGCGCGTATCGCCGGTCGGAGCCGGAGGCGCGGTGGTGGTGTTCGTCATGCTGCGACTCCTGCGTAGATCGCGGTCGTGAGGGCGTCTTTGGTGATCTGGTCCCCGACGATCTCCCCGCGGATCCGACCGTCGGCGAAGATCAGGACCCGGTCGGCGAGCTGCACGAGCTGCTCGTAGTCGGAGGTGGCGCAGAGCACGGACGCGCCCTCGCCCACGGCCTCGCGGACGAGGCGGAAGATCTCTCGGCGGGCGCCGACGTCGACGCCCTGGGTCGGCTCGGCCAGCAGCATCACCGCGGGCTTGGTGTCGAGCCACTTGCCCAGCAGCGCCTTCTGCTGGTTGCCGCCGGAGAGGCTGCTGAACAGCGCGCCGGTGTCCTGCGGCTTGACGCGGAGGCGCTTGGTCGCCTCCTCCGCGCGCTGCGTGAGCCGCTTCCAGTTCAGCCGGCCGCCGCGGAAGTCCTTGCTCAGGAACGGCAGCGACATGTTCTCCAGCACCGTCAGCCGCGGGGCGCTGCCCAGCGTCTTGCGGTCGGCCGGCAGCAGCACGACGCCGCGGTCCATCATCGCGGCCGGCGTCGGGCGCTTGACCTGCTCGCCGGCGACCGAGACCGTGCCGGACTTGGCGTGCTGCACGCCGTAGATCAGATCGGTGATCTCCTCGATCCCCGATCCGGCCAGGCCGGTCACGCCGACCACCTCGCCGGGATGGATCGTCAGATCGACGCCGGCGACCATCTCGCCGGTCAGGCCGGACGTGCTGAGGGCGACCTCGGGTCGCGCCCGGTGGTCGTCGGCCGGACGCTGGACGTCGCCGATCTGCTCGCCGAGGATCAGCTCGACGAGCTCCGGCCGCTGCAGGCCCGCGACGTCGCGGGTACCGGCGAGCTTGCCGTCGCGCAGCACGGTGACGCGGTCGCAGAACTCGAGCACCTCGTCGAGGTCGTGCGACACGAACAGCACCGAGTCGCCCTGCTGACGCAGGCGGTCGACCAGCCCGAAGAGGATGTCGACGTCCGCCTTCGGCAGGAACACCGTCGGCTCGTCGAGGATCAGCAGCTGCGGGGTGCGCTCGCCGCCGTGCTCCTCACGGAGCTGCTCCTGGCTCGCCACGGCGCGGACGATCGCCACCATCGCGCGGTTGACCGGCGTCAGCTGGTCGATCCGCGCGTCGGGATCGACCGCGACCTCGAACCGCTGGAGCAGCTCGGCGACCCGCCGACGCTGCTGCGCCCACGGGATCCGCGCGACCGCGCCCTTCGACGAGATGCCGTCGAGCGCGAAGTGCTCGACCACGGTCGCCGCGTCGGCGAGACCGAGGTCCTGGTGCACGAACGACAGGCCGCGCGCCCGGAGGCCGTCGGCGCCGAACGGCATCGGCACCTCCTCCCCGAGCACGAAGACCCGGCCCTCGTCGGCGTCGTGGACGCCGGCGAGGGTCTTGATCAGCGTGGACTTGCCACAGCCGTTGGCGCCAAGCAGCCCGTGAACCTCGCCAGGCGCAACGGCGAGGTCCACGCCACCGAGGGCGGGGACGCCGCTGAACCGCTTGACGAGTCCCGTGATTCGGAGGACGTCCGTGCCCCGGCCGCTACCGGCGGCCGGGGTCGTGACGTGGCTGGGGGTGCTCACTGCAGGCCCCAGAGCTTCTCGTAGCCGGGGACGAACTCCTCGCCGAAGCCCTTGCCGATCGTGGGCGGGTCGCCCTGGTCGGCGGCGTTGTCGGCGTTGAAGATCCGCAGCGGGGCGGCCGGGTTGTCGACCGGCTCCTTGTCGAGCATCACGCGGAACGCCTGGTCCATCGTCAGGTAGGCGATCCAGAGCGGGTCCTCACCGACGTTCGCCTCGAACGTGCTGCGGTCGTTGGTCAGGAACGAGTTCAGCGACGGGGTGCCGTTGAACGAGTAGCTCTTGATGTCGCGGTCGCCGCCGGCCTGGCGGACGCCCGGATCGACGTACTGGATCATCGAGTCGAAGATCGGCAGGATCGTGTTGATCTCGCCGTCGCGGTTGAGCGCGGACTGGACCTCGCCCTGGACCTTGGCGGCCCAGTCGGCGACCGGGACGTTGGTCAGCGTGGCCTTGCACGCGTCGCCGCAGCGCTTCTGCAGCTGGTCCTGGATCGCCTCGCCCATGCCCTTCGACGGACGGGTGTCGTTCGACGTGATCACCAGCGCGTTGACGGCCTCGCCGCCCCGGTCGGCGATCGCGTTGTCGACCATCAGCCGGGCGCCGTTGTAGAACTCGGCGGCGGCGACGGCGTCGACCCCGGCCGGAACCGGCATCGAGACGTCCTCCTCGTGGGCGGCGATCACCTTGATGCCGGCCTCGTGCGCCTGCTTGATCTGCGGCTGGAGCGTGTCCGGCAGCGGACCGTTGAGGATGATCACCGACGCCTTGGCGTTGATCGCGTCGGCGAAGCCCTGCTGGAAGTCCGAGACCTTGCCCTGCGACGGGTAGGTGACGTACTTGAGGCCGGCCTTCTCGGCGGCCTGCTTCATCGCGGCCTCGCCGTCCTTGTAGAACGGGATCGCCAGCGTGATCGGGATCGAGTAGATCGTCTTGCCCTTGAGCGACGAGACGTCGATCGGCTCGCCGCCCGGCTCGAACGCCGGGATCTCGAGGTGCTTCTCGACCTCGGCCTTCGCGGCCGCGAGGTTGTCGGCCGAGACGGGGCCGTCGGACTGCGCCGCGGTGGCGCCGCCGCCGTTGGTGGTGGTTTCGGTGTCGCTGTCGTCCGAACCACAACCCGTGAGGGCGGCGAGACCGACCACGGCGATGGCACCGAGTGTGGTGAGTTTGCGCATCTGTTCCTTCTCGTTGCGTTGTCCTAGCGGTCCCTCAGCGAGGGCTCGCGCTCCAGGTCGTCGAAGATCTGCTCGATCGATCGCCGCTGGAAGTACTCGATGAGGTCGCCGGGATATCCCGGCGTCTCCCCGATGCCGGCGTGGATCAGGTCCTCGAACCTGATCTGCGCCGCGCACTCGTCCCGTTCCAGACCGCGGTCGCGGGCGTCGGCCACGTGGCCCACGACATCGCGTCCCCAGTCGCGGTAGCGCGCGAGCAGCTCGCGCCCCCCGGGCTCTCCGTGCCCCGGGACAAGGTGGTCGAACTCCAGGGCCTCCGCCGCGTCGATCGCCGCGAAGAAGCGGCTGACCGAGGCGTCGAGGAAGGCCGGGAGCCCAAGGTTGCAGACGTTGTCCCCCGTGAAGAGGACGCCGTCGTCGGCCAGGTGCACCATCACGGTGTTGACGGTGTGGCCGGGCGTGTGATGCAGCGTCGCGTGGACGTCGCCGACGAACAGCTCCAGCCGGTCGCTGAACGTCACGTCGGCGAGCCGCACCTCGTAGTCGTCGACCAGCGGCACCGCGGCCGGGTCGATCACCGCGAACAGGTCGCGCAGGTAGTCGCGCGTGGGCGCGTCGTCGACCAGGCGGCGGCGGGTCAGCTCGTGCGCGACGACCGTCCCCGGCAGCCAGCGGTTGCCGATCGTGTGGTCCGGGTGGTGGTCGGTGTTGACCAGGAAGCGCGGCGTGCCGAAGCCGGCCACGGTCGTCGCCCAGCGCTGCGCGTCGGTCGGCCGGTGCGGCGCGTCGATCAGCAGCAGCTCACCGTGACCGCCGTCGACGATCGCGTTGTTCGAGCCGAGGTGCTGGGTCTCGACGTGGACCCGGTCGGTGATCCGCTGCAGCGCCACCGCTCAGTCCTCCTGCGGGGGCAGCGACGGGGCGCCGAGCGCGCCGATCAGGTTCTCGACCCGCAGCGGGCTGAAGATCTCGATGATCACGGCCTCGCCCTCGATGCTGCGGCCGGAGTGCGGCACGCCCTTCGGGACGATCGCGACGTCGCCGGCCTCGAGGATCATCGTCTCGCCGCCGATCGTCGACTCGATCCGGCCCTGGATCACGACGTTGGCCTGCTCGTGGTCGGGGTGGCTGTGCTCGGGCAGGACCGTCGGGTGGATCCAGCGGATCCGGTTGATGCCCATCTCCGCCCCGGCCACGGCCACGCGGAAGTTGTTCGGCAGGCCCTCGACTTCGGGCTGGTCGTCCCAGGACGTCGCGTACGCCATCAGGAGCCGTCCTTCAGCGCGCGGACCTGGGCGACGACGTCGTCGGTCGTCGTGACGTCGGCGTACTTCTGGCCGAGGTCGAAGAGGTTGGCCTGGTGCACCGTCGGCGTGCGGTCGTAGACCGCGTCGGACGGGACGACGCACTTGAAGTTGTAGGAGAAGCCGTCGACGACGGTGCCGCGGACGCAGCCGGACGTCGTCGCGCCGGTCGCGACGATCGTGTCGGCGCCGAGCCCGATCAGGTAGCTGGCCAGCGGCGTGCCGAAGAACGCGCTGGGGTGCTTCTTCGGCAGCAGCAGGTCGCCCGGCTGCGGCGCGACCGCGTCGGGGAAGCGGTAGCCGTGGTCCGGCACGTCCATGATCCCGGGGACCTTCGCCCCGAGCACGCCGGAGCGATCGCTGTCGGTCTTCGGCGCGACGTGCGGGTAGAGGATCGGGAAGCCGCCGTCGCGGAACGCCGCGACCAGCTTGGCGATCTGGTCGACCGCGGCCCAGCCGACGTCGCCGCAGGACGTCGTGTAGTCCTCGAGCGATTCGTAGAACGGCTTCGGGCTGTTGCCCATCGTCCGGTGCTGGACGTCGATGATCAGCAGCGCGGGACGCTGGCCGAAGCCCGACGGACGACCGAAGCCGGCCTTCTCGTACCGGAGCTCGTCGTCCTCGCTGATCACGTCGGTCCAGGGACGGTGGCTCTCGGCGGCGCTCATGCGGGGACTCCTCGGTTGGTGGTGGCGCCGCTCGTGGCACGCGGCAGGTACTGGCCGACGGCCTCGTCGATCACGGCCCCGTCGGAGTAGACGGTGCGGCCGCGGACGATCGTGCGCTCGACGCGGACGCCGACCTCGGTGCCCTCCCAGGGCGTGAAGCCGGCCCCGCTGAGCTCGGTCTCGGCGCTGATCACGTTCGGCGCGTCGAGGTCGACGACGACCAGGTCGGCGTCGGCGCCCGGGCGGATCGAGCCCTTGCGGTCGCCGAGGCCGAAGTTCGCCGCCGGGCGGGTCGAGACCAGGTCGACGATCCGCTCCAGCGAGATCCCGCGCTTGCGGTGGCCCTCGGTGAGGACCAGCGGCAGCAGGCCCTGCAGCCCCGGGAAGCCGGGCGACGCCTTGGCCAGGCCGCCCTCCTTGTACCGGACGTGGCGCGGGACGTGGTCGGAGCCGATCGTGTCGATCGTGCCGTCGGCGATCGCGTCCCACAGCGCCTCGACGTCGCTGCGCGGACGCAGCGGCGGGTTGACCTTGCCGCGCACCCCGACGTCGGCGTCGACGTCGAGCGTCAGGTAGTGCGGACAGGTCTCGATCGAGATCCTCGGCTGGTGCGCGCGGACGTCGCGCAGCACCTTCAGCGACATCTCGTTGGTCACGTGGACCGTGTGCAGGTCGGCCTGCGCGAGCATCGACAGGAAGCCGATCCGCTCGAGCGCCTCGGCCTCGACGTAGTCCGGACGGCTGCGGTCCCACAGCTGGAGCGGATTCCCGTCCACCTCGAGCACGCCACGGCGGGCGAGCAGCTTGATCAGGTCCGCGTTCTCGGCGTGCGGGTTGACCATCGCGCCGTGGGCCGCGGCGGCCTCGAGCAGCTCGAGCAGGAAGCCGTCGTCGTTGCCCGGGAGGCCCAGGCGCTGGCCCTCGTCGGTCCGGAAGTTCATGAAGAACTTGAACGAGCTGACCCCGAGGTCGTTGACGTAGGACGGGATCGATTCGAGCTGCTCGCGGGTGCCGATGCAGAAGTGAAAGCCGAAGTCGACCAGCGCGTCGGCCTCCATCGCCGCCTTCGACGACGCGAAGACGCCCTCGTAGGGCTCGGCCGACATCAGGTACGCGACCAGCGAGGTCACGCCGCCGGCCGCGGCGGCCGCGGTCTCGGGACGGACGTCGGCCGTCTCGCGCGGCATCGCGATGTCCGCGCCGAGGTGGACGTGCGCGTCGACGACGCCCGGCAGCACGTGGCGGCCGGAGACGTCGAGCGTCTCGCGCGCCTCGGCCAGCGACGACGGCTCGACGATCGCGGCGATCCGGCCGTCGGCGATCAGCAGGTCGGCGCGCTGCGCGCCGCTGCCCGGCAGCACCACGGTGCCGCCGGAGAGACGCAGGTCGGCGGGAGTCGGCAGGGGGATCACGATGCGTACCGGGCTTCCAGTTCGTCGTACTCGGGCTTGCCGACGGCGTTCTGGCGCTCTTCCCAGGTCGCCATCGTGTCGAGCAGGTTGGTGCTGATTCCCGATACCCGGAGCTCGGCGTACGCACGCGACACGGCGTACTGCGCCGACCGCAGCGCGGCGTTGGCGTAGAGCACGATCGCGTAGCCGAGCCGCCCGAGCTCGTCGAGCGGGACGATCGGCGTCGACCCGCCCTCGACCATGTTGGCCACCAGCGGCGCGTCGATCTGGCGGGCGATCTGGCCGAGCTCCTCGACGCTGGTCGGGGCCTCGACGAAGATGATGTCGGCGCCGGCCTCGAGGAACCGCCCGGCGCGCTCGACCGCGGCGTCGATCCCGTCGATCGCCCGCGCGTCGGTGCGGGCGATGATCGCGGTGGCCTCCGAACGGCGGCTGTCGCAGGCGGCGCGGATCTTGCCGACCATCTCGTCGGTCGGGACGATCGCCTTGCCGGCGAAGTGGCCGCACTTCTTGGGGAAGACCTGGTCCTCGAGCTGGATCGCCGAGGCGCCGGCGCGCTCGAGCTTGCGCACGACGTGGGTCACGTTGACCGCGTTGCCGAAGCCGGTGTCGCCGTCGACGACGAGCGGCACGTCGACGCGATCGCTGATCGCCGCGACGTGGTCGACGAGCTGCTCGAGGCTGACCAGGCCGATGTCCGGCACGCCGAGGCGAGCGTTGGCCAGGCCGGCACCGGTCAGGTAGAGCGCCTCGAACCCGGCGGCGGCGGCGAGCCGCGCACTGAGCGCGTCGTAGACGCCCGGCAGCAGCAGGGCCTGTCCGGTCGAGCGTGCGTTGCGCACCTGCTCGAGCAGTGGTGCCGTCTGTTCGTGTCCGTGATCCACGACACGGAAGACAACCATGTCGTCTGTCGATTGTCAACAGTTGATCGTCAACCCGGGTCAGCAGGCGAGCAGGAATCGCCCCCACGGCCGGCGAACGTCCTCGTTTGGCCGTAGGCTTTTCCCCATGACGACGAGCGATTCGCCCGGCCCCGGGAGCACGCACGAGCGGCCAATCGGGTCGGCCGCATGAGCACCGTCGGCAGCAACGCGATCTCGCGAACGGGCAACTCGTTCGCCGACCAGGCCGAGCGCGCGCTGCGCGACCAGATCCTGCGCGGAGCGTTCCCGCCCGGCGGTCGGCTCAACGAGGTCGAGATCGCCACCGACCTCGGCGTCAGCCGCGGGCCGGTGCGCGAGGCGATGCAGCGCCTGGCCCGCGACGGGCTGGTCGTCCTCCAGCCGCACCGCGGCGCGTTCGTCCGCCGGCTCACGCTGGCCGAGGTCAGCAACCTGTTCGAGGTGCGGATCACGCTCGAGAGCAAGGTCGCCGCGCTCGCCGCCGAGCGCCTCACGCCCGCCCGGCAGGCGCGACTCGAGGCACTGCGCGCCGGAATGGCCGCCGAGGACGAGAAGGTCGATCCCGACGACCAGTTCCAGGGCACGCACGACATCCACGCGCTGCTCGCCGAGGCCTCGGACAACACGGCGCTCGCCGCCCACGTCGCGATGGTCAACCGCGAGCTGCTGCTGCTCAGGACCCAGTCCGGCCAGACCCAGCAACGCGCCCACGCCGCGATCGACGAGCACGCACAGCTGATCGCGACCGTGCTCTCGCGCGATCCCCGGGCGGCGAGCCGGGCGATGGAGGAGCACCTGACCAAGGCGCTCAACCACGCCCTGCAGGCGATGACCGACGCCGACCGGCGACGGATCGAGGCGCTGTGACGATGCGGTGACCACCCGGCCATCCCGGCCATTCCTGTCTTCTGTTGACAGTTTGCAATCGACGGCGGTAGCCTCTCGGCGAGTCGTGCGTAGCCCGCTCCGGGGTCGCGCACGGGCTCCCGGAGGCCATGACCGACCCGTCCCACCCCACGCCCGACGCCGACGACGCCGCTGCGGCCCCGTCCGCCGGCGCGGCGCTCGCCACGCTCGTCCGCTGGGCGTCCGGCGTGCGCTACGCCGATCTGCCCGACGACGTCCGCCGCCGCGCGCTGCTGGTGCTCGCCGACGACCTCGGCGCGATGATCGCCGTCCGCGACGACCCGCAGGTCACCGCGGTCCGCGACAGCCTCGTGACGCCCGGCCAGGCCCCCGAGGCCACGGTCTTCGCCGGCGGTCGGATCCGCGGCGAGCGGGCCGCGGTCGCCGCCGCCAACGGCGCCGCCGCCGACTGGGCGGAGATGGACGAGGGCTACCGTCCGGCGACCTGCCACGCCGGGCTCTACGTGCTGCCCGCGCTGCTCGCCGAGGCCGAGGCCCGCGGCCTGACCGGCGAGCAGGTCGTGACCGCGCTGGTCGCCGGCTACGAGGTCGTGACCCGCGTCGCCCGGACCTGGCGCCACGAGCGGATGACGATCCACCCCCACGCGCTGCTCGGTCCGATCGGCGCCGCGGCCGGCGCCGCGCTCGCGTCCGGCCTGGAGCCCGACGAGTGCGTCGCCGCGGTCGCCGGCGGTGCGACGACCGCGATGATGGGACCGTTCGACCACGCGGTCAGCGGCGCGATGGTCCGCAACGTCTGGACCGGGATCGCCGCCTGGACCGGGATCCAGCTCGCCCGCTGGGCCCCGCACGGGATCGGCGGCGACCCGTCCGCCCCGCACTCCGCGTTCGCCACCGCGATGGGCGCGACCGCCGAGCTCGACCAGCTGACCGCCGGCCTGGGCAGCACCTGGGGCATCCGCGACGGGTACCACAAGCTCTTCGCCTGCTGCCAGTACGCGCACTCGACCGTCGAGCCGCTGCTCGAGATCCGCGCCGAGGATCCGACGATCGCCGAGCGCCTCGTCGCGCTCGACGTCCGGACCCATCCGCTGGCGATGAAGCTCACCAACGCGCGTCCGTCCACCAGCCTGGCCGCCAAGTTCTCGCTGCCGCACATGGCCGCCGCCGCGCTCGTGCTCGGCAAGGTCGACGCCGACGCCAGCGCGCCCGCCGCCCTCGCCGACCCGCGGATCGTCGCGCTGCGCGACCGGATCACGATGCAGCCGTTCGTCCCGGCCCCGGCGCCGCCGCACGACCGCCCCGCGACCGTCGTCCTGACGCTCGACGACGGCACCACGGTCGAGCGGACCTGCATGAGCGCGATCGGCAGCCCCGACCGTCCCCTCTCGACCGACGTCCTGCTCGACGACAAGATCGCCGGCGCCGTCGGTCCCGCCCACCCGCGGCTCGTCCCCACGATCCGCCGCCTGATCGAGCACCCGGACCTGCTCCAGCGCCCCTGGGGCGCGCTGCTCGACGACCTCCTCTCCGCGTAACCGAACAAGGACCCAGATGCCGCAGATCAACAGCTCAGGCGACTTCGACACCGAGGTCGATGTCCTCGTCGTCGGCGCCGGTGGCGCGGGCCTCGTGGCCGCGCTGGCCGCGCACGAAGCCGGCGCGACCGTCGCCGTCGTCGAGAAGTACGACCGCGCCGGCGGCAACACCGCCCTGAGCACCGGGTCGGTCCCCGGCGGCGGCACGAAGTACCAGGCCGCGGCGGGGATCGAGGACTCGCCCGAGAAGATGGCCGAGGACCTGCTGCGCCAGAGCGGCCCGCACGAGGCCGAGTGGCTGACCCGCCAGCTGGCCAAGCAGTCCGCCCCGATGGTCGAGTGGCTGCGCGAGGACGTCGGCATCGAGCTCGAGCTGATCACCGACTACAAGCACGTCGGCCACTCGGTCCCCCGCCTCCACGCGCCGAAGAGCCGCAAGGGCCAGGACCTGGTCAACGACCTCGTCCGGGCCCTCGACGAGCGCGACATCCCGCTCGTGCTGGGCCACCCCGTCCAGGACCTGCTGCTGGACGCCGACGGCCAGGTCTCCGGCGTGCTCGCCAAGGGCGACCGGGCGGCCGAGACGCGGCTCGGCGCGCCGAACATCGTGCTCGCCGCCAACGGCTTCGCCGGCAACCGCGAGATGGTCCGCGAGTACTGCCCCGACGTCGCCGAGGCCGAGTACTTCGGCGCCCACGGCTCGACCGGCGAGGCCGTCGCCTGGGTCCGCGACCTCGGCGCCAAGCTCGAGAACATCGGCGCCTACCAGGGCTACGCCGCCGTCGCCTACCCGCACGGCTCGATCACGTCGTGGACGACCGTCGAGAAGGGCGGCATCCTCGTCAATCCGTCCGGCGTGCGCTTCGGCGACGAGTCGAGCGGCTACTCCGGCTTCGCCGCCGACGTGATCGCCAACGGCGGCCACGCCTACGTCGTCTTCGACCAGCGGATCCGCGACTTCGTCGCCGGCAACGAGCTCGAGTTCCGCGAGCTGGTCGAGATGGGCGGCGTCAAGGTCTCGTCCGACCCCGCCGAGCTGGCGACGTTCTTCGACGTCCCCGCGGACGCGCTGGTCGCGACGATCCAGCAGGCGGCCAACGACGCCGAGGCCGGCGCGCAGGGCACGCCCGACGCCTTCGGTCGGACGGACTTCGGCTTCGGCCCGCTGACCGCGCCGTACGCGATGTGCCGCACCACCCCGGGTCTGTTCCACACCCAGGGCGGCGCCGCGATCGACCACGACGCGCGGCCGCTGACCGCCGACGGCGCGGTGATTCCGCACCTCTTCGCGACCGGCGGCGTGGCCGTCGGGATCAGCGGCCAGCAGGGCGGCGCCGGCTACAGCTCGGGCAACGGCCTGCTGACGGCGATGGGCCTCGGCCGCGTCGCCGGCGCCGCCGCCGCGAACGCCCCGCTGGCGCGATGAGCGCCCCCGCCGCACCGCTGATCCCCGCGCGCGCTCCGTCGGTCCGATGACCGCCCCCGCCGCACCGCTGGCCGCGGTCCTGGCCGACCGCGTGACCGCGGGCGAGGTCGGCCGGCTCCCCGCCGCCGTCGTCCGCGCCGCGCAGGACCACCTGCTCGACGCGCTCGGCGTCGGCTTCGCCGGCGGGGCGGCGGGCACCACCTCGATCGGGCCCGACCTCTCGCGCCTCGGTTCCGGGGACGCGACCGTCGTCGGCCGCGACGCGCGGCTGACCCCCGCCCACGCGGCGCTGGTCAACGGCACGTTCATGCACGCACTGGAGTTCGACGACACGCACGTGCCGTCGGTGATCCACGGCAGCGCGGTCGTCGTCCCGGCCGCACTGGCCGCCGCCGAGCGCGAGGGCGCGTCGGGCGCCGAGCTGCTGCTCGCCGTCGCCGCCGCCTGGGAGACGCTGATCGCGCTCGGCCTGGCTGCCCCGGGCACGTTCCAGGCGGCGGGCTTCCAGACCGTCGCGGTCGCCGGGCCGTTCGGGGCCGCGGTCGCCGCCGGCCTGCTGGCCGGTGCCCCGCGCGACACCCTCGTCAACGCGCTGGGGATCTGTGGTAGCCAGGCCGGCGGGACCTTCGAGTTCCTCCGCGGCGGCGCCACCGTCAAGGCGATGCACGCCGGCTGGGCCGCCCAGTCGGGGCTGATGGCGGTCGAGATGGCGCGGCTCGGCGTGACCGGTCCGGCCACCGTCCTGGAGGGGCCGGTCGGCTTCTACGCCTCCTACGCCCGCGACGACGACGTCGCCCCGCGGCTGGCCCCGCTGGTCGACGGCATCGGCGCCACGTGGGAACTGCCGAACGCCGCGTTCAAGCGCTACCCGGTCTGCCACTACATCCACCCGTTCCTCGAGGCCGTCGAGTCGCTGCAGGCCGAGGGCCTGGCTGCGGCCGACGTCGTGTCGGTGACCTGTCACGCCCCGGTCGAAGCGGGCTCGGTGATCTCGGACCCGTGGGACGCCAAGCAGCGCCCGTCGAGCGACCAGGAGGCGCGCTACAGCCTGCCGGTCTGCGTCGCCGCGGCCTTGCTGCGCGGCCACCTCGGCCCGCGCGACGTCCCGGGGATCGCGTCCGACGCCGCGGTGCTCGAGCTGGCGTCGCGGATCGACTACGTGCCGTGGGTCGACTCGGGCTTCCCGGCGCGATTCCCCGCACGGATCGAGGTCCTCCGCACGAGCGGCGAGCGCGACGAGGTGATCGTCCCCGACGTCCGCGGCAGCGCGTCGCGCCCGCTGAGCAGCGACGACGTCCGCGCCAAGTTCCGCGCCAATGCCGCGCCGGTCGTCGGCGACGAGCGGGCCGCCGCGCTGGTCGACGCGGTCGAGCGCCTGCCGGCGATCGAGGACGTGCGCGAGCTGACCGGGTTGCTCGGCGGACGGTCGTCGGCCGACCCCTTCGCGATAGCCTGGGCGCACCGTGACGGACCCCGAAGGATCAACCGTCGCCCCCGCCCGCCGATCCCGCGGCGGGCGCGGTCGTCCGCCGAGCACGTCGCGGGGAGCGATCGCCGACGCGGCGATGCACCTGTTCGTCGAGCACGGCTTCGACGAGACCACGGTCGACGACATCGGTCGGGTCGTCGGGATCAACCGGCGCACGCTGTTCCGCTACTACGCGTCGAAGAACGACATCGTCTGGGGCGAGTTCAGCGAGCAGCTCGACCGGCTCCACGACGAGCTGCGCTCCGGCCCGGCCGACGAGCCGCTGATCGACGCGATCCGCCGCTCGGTGATCGCGTTCAACGACTGGGGTCCCGAGAGCCTGCCCGTGCTGCGGGTGCGGATGGACCTGATCACCACCGTCCCCGCGCTCCAGGCCCACTCGACGCTGCGCTACGCCGAGTGGAGCCAGGTGATCGCCGACTTCGTCGCCGAGCGGCTCGGGATCGACGGCCACTCCCACGTCCCCCAGATCGTCGGTCAGACCGCGCTCGGCGTCGCGATCGCCACCTACCGCGTCTGGGTCCGCGACGGCGGCGACCTGCTCGACCAGCTCGACCGCGGCTTCCGCCTGCTGGCGGCGGGCTTCCCGGACGACGTGCTGGCCTAGGGCCACGCTCCTCGTCACCTGCGGTCTCCCGACGGTACGCGAGCGACCCGGACCAGCCGCCCTGCCGGCGCCGACCGGCCTACTCCCCCTCGATCAGCTCGGCGATCCGCTCGCCGATCGCCATCGCCGTCGCGTTGGTCGCCGCCGTCGGTGCGCGCGGGGCGATCGACAGGTCCGCCACGCGCAGGCCCGCGACGCCCCGCACCCGGCCGTGGAAGTCGACGACCGCGCCGGGGTCGCCGTCCGGGCCCATCCGGCAGGTGCCGCAGCCGTGCAGCGTCGTCGCCTGGCGCGGCCGGATCCAGGCGTCGAGCGCGGCGTCGTCGGCGAGGGTCGTCGCGTCCGGGGTCCCCGACGCGTCGGCGACGATCTCGGCGAACGCCGGGTGCGCGAAGACGGCGGCGTTGCGGCGCACCGCGTCACGCATCCGCTCGCGGTCGCGAGGCGTCTCCAGGTAGTGGAAGTGGACCCGCGGGCGGACCGCGGCGTCGGCCGCGACCGTCTCGATGCGTCCGACGCTGTCCGGCGCGTAGAGCATCGCCATCTGGACGACGTCGATGTGGTCCGGGTCCGGGGCGTCGGGCAGCCCGCCGCCGTTGCTGCCCGCGTAGGGCCCGGAGATCACGACCGTCGAGACGTCGCTGCGCTGGCCCGCCGCGGCGGCCGCGTCGGTGGTGGTCGTGCAGGCGACCAGGCACCGCAGGTCCCACTCGCGCACGTCGGGCGCGAGCCGCACGCTGGTCGTGATCGCCGGGTGGTCGTGGAGGTGCCGGCCGACGCCGGGCAGGTCGACGACCGGCTCGAGGCCCAGCCCGCGGACGGTGGCCGCGTCGGCGATCCCCGACAGCGTCAGCAGGTGCGGGCTCTCGATCGCGCCGGCCGAGAGGATCACCTCGCCCGCGTCGACGCGGACCGACCGGCCTTCGACGCGCAGCTCGACCCCCGTGGCCCGCGCGCCCTCGACGACGACGCGCTCGGCGTGCGCGTCGCCCCGCAGCTCGAGGTTCGGCCGGGACAGCACGGGCAGCAGGTAGGCCACCGCGGCGCTGACCCGCACGCCGTCGATGCCGTTGCGGGCGGTCGGCCCGACGCCCTGGTTCTCGGTCCGCACCACGTCCGGGTTCTCGGCGACGCCGAGGTCGCGGAGCGCGTCGTGGAACGCCCGGTGGGCGGGCGCCCAGCCCTCACGGCCGATCCGCCCGATCGGCAGCACGCCGTGGGTCGCGGTCTCCGGCCCGGCGTCGCGATCGTCCTCGATCCGGTCGAAGATCGGCGCCACCGCGTCGGCCGACCACAGCGGCGAGCCCCAGCCGTCGTAGTTCTCGGGCAGGCCGCGCTGGTAGATCATCCCGTTGGCCGACCCGGAGCCGCCCAGCGCGCGCCCGCGGATCACCGGGGCCGGCCCCACGCTGTCGGCGTAGTCGTAGCCCTCGTACGACCAGAGGTGGTCGATCGGGAACGTCCGCTCGTCGCGGAGGCTCGGCGGCATCTGCTCGACGCTCGCGAAGATCGGGCCGGCCTCGATCAGCAGCACCCGGCGGTCGGGGTTCTCGCTCAGCCGCGCCGCCAGCACGCAGCCGGTGGAGCCCGCCCCCACGATCACCACGTCATAACGGCCGTCTGTTTGAATACCCGCCATACCCGCAAACGTACGCGGTCCGGTCCGCGCCGTGGGGGAATTGTCGCAGGGCGCGGGCCGCAGCCCGGCACGATCCCTCGGTCCAAGAACCTGTTCAAGTGGGAGGTGGCACCTCTCACTTCCTTTCCGGCATGATGTCCGACGTGACCAGCGTCGATCCTCGCACCCCCGTCATCGTCGGCACCGGGCAGGTGACGCAGCTCCGCGGCAGCGGCACCGCGAGCCCGCTCGAGCTGATGGTCGCGGCGGCCCGCGCCGCAGCCGACGACGCCGGAGCGCACGGCCCAGCGCTGCTCGACCGCACGCAGAGCGTCGGCCTGGTCGACATCTTCAGCTGGCCCGTGCCCGACCCCGCCGCGCTGCTCGCCGACGAACTGCGGATCGCCCCGCGCGAGACCGTCCGCACCGTGATCGGCGGCAACAGCCCGGTCGCGCTGCTCGGCGACGCCGCAACCCGGATCGCCGCCGGCGAGCTCGACGTGGTGCTGCTCGGCGGCGGCGAGGCCGGGGTCGCCCACCGCGACCAGCTGCTGCGCGGCGTCGATCCCGGCTGGCCGTCGCAACCGGACGGCACCGCCCCGACCCGCGTGATCGGCACCGACCGTCCGCCGTCGCACGACGCCGAGCTGGCGGCCGGCCTGCTCGCCCCGGTGCTCGTCTATCCGCTGTTCGAGCACGCGCTGCGCCACGCGGCCGGCCGCACGAGCGCCGAGCAGCGCGAGTGGATCGCGTCGTGGTGGGCCCGCTACAGCGACGTCGCGGCCGCCCACCCCCAGGGCTGGACGCGCGACGCCCTGACGTCCGAGCAGGTCGCGACGCCGTCGGACCAGAACCGGTTGATCGCCGATCCCTACCCGCGGACGATGAACGCCAACATCGCGGTCGACCAGGCCGCGATGCTGCTGGTGACCAGCGCCGGAGCGGCCGAGGCGGCCGGGATCCCCCGCGACCGCTGGGTCTTCGTCCACGCCACCGCGGGCGCCAACGACCACTGGTTCGTCGGTGAGCGCGACCGACTCGACCGCTCCCCGGCGATCGCGGCCTGCGGCGACGCGGTCTTCGGTCACGCCGGCACGATCGCCGACGAGATCGCGCTGGTCGACCTCTACTCGTGCTTCCCGTGCGCGGTCCAGGTCGGTGCGGACGAGCTCGGCTTCCGGGTCGACGATCCGGCGCGGCCGCTGACGGTGACCGGCGGCCTGGGGTTCTTCGGCGGGCCGGCGAACAACTACGTCACGCACTCGATCGCCACGCTGGTCGACCGGGCCCGCGAGCGGCCCGACGAGCTCGCGCTGGCGAGCGCGGTCGGCTGGTACCTGACCAAGCACGGCCTGGCGCTGCTCTCGGCGACGCCCCCGGAGCGCCCGTTCGTCCACCACGACGTCCAGGCGACGGTCGACGCCCGGCTGCGCTGCACGATCGCGACGAGCCCGTCCGGGACCTGGACCGTCGAGTCCTTCACCGTCGCCTACGACCGCGACGGCACCGGCAACGTCGGGATCGTGGCGGCCCGCGACGGCGACCGCCGCGCCTTCGCCCGCACCGAGGACCGCGCAACGATCGACCGCCTGCTCGCCGCCGACCCGATCGGCGACCCGGTCGAGCTCGACGGCGCGGGCGGGTTCGCGCTGTGACCTGGATCCAGGCTAGACCGCCGCGTCCGCGCGCCGGGGCTCCCACGCCGCCGCTTCCCGCGCGACGTGGTGGCCGGCGTTGCCCCACTCGTCGATCGCCGCTTCGAGCTCGGCCTCGTCGGCGCCGTGCACGTCCAGCGTCAGTCGGGCGCCGTGGCCGGTGCCGGCCGTCAGCCCCAGCTCCAGCCGATCGCCCGGCACGTCGGGCTCCAGGCTGAGCTCGAGTCGGTGCGGCGGATCGACCGCGGCGACCGTCCCGAGCACCACGTCGGGAGCGGCGTACGGCCGCAGTTGCTCGCCGACGGACGGAGCGGAGCGCTGCTCGCCGGTCTCCGGGTCGGTGCCGAGGAAGGCGTTCCAGGCGACCTCGGCCGGCGCGGTCAGCTGCCGCTCGATCCGGGCGTGCCAACCGTCGGCGTCGCGGGTGACGACGGGCCGGGCGAGACCGAACCGCTCGACGAGCTGCTCGTGGCGCGCCACGCCCCGGTCGCCGGCCGGCGCCGGCTGCCCGTCGAGCGCGCGGACCAGCGCGCCCAGGCAGCGTTCCCAGCCGGTCGCATAGCTCGCCGCGCCGGCACGGTCGTCGAAGTCGTGGGTCAGCGTGAGCAACGCGCCCCCGGCGTCCGGCTCGAGCTCGAAGCTCAGGCGATCGTCGGCCCACGTGAACGCCAGCCGCCGCGGCGGATCGCACTCCAGCACGCGTCCGGTCCCGCCTTCGCCGAAGCGGACCTCGCCGCCCTCCCGCGGATCGATCGCCGCGCCGCCGGGGAACCACTCCCGCAGCCGGGGCTCGTCGGTGATCGCCGCCCAGACCTCGTCGACCGGGTGCTCGACCTGCCGCACCACGCGGACCGCCGGCCGGTGCGGGTCGTCGAGGAAGATCGGCTCTCTCATCGCTTCCCTCCTGAATATCCGCCTGCTCCTCACGGGACCTCTACCCGTTCGGCGACTCGCGACCCCAGAACGACGAACGCCCCGCGGTGCGGGGCGCCAGCCCTCCTTGGATGTCCCCGACGACGCGCGGGCGTCGCGCCGGGTGATCCGACTGCGGCGATACCGGCGATTCCCACCGTCGACGAGCGGGGGCCGATACCTCACCGACCTAGTTTGAGCTAGGCCGCAAGAGCTCCCGCGGGTCGACCCCGATGCGAGCAGCAATTCGCTCGAGGCTCTTGAGGGTCAGATTGCGCTCACCCCGCTCCAGGCCTCCCATGTACGTCCGGTGAACCCCAACGACGTCAGCGAAGGCCTCCTGGCTCAGCCCCTTCGCTTGGCGATACGCCCGCAGGTTACGGCCCGCGGCCTTCTGCAGATCGCCCTCCACCGACCGAACGGTGACGCGATGCTACTTGACGGTCTACAGACCTATGAGTAGCGTACGGCGTCGCTTTAGGCGTGCGGCGTCAACGACCAGAGCCAAGGCTCACGCGCGTCGAACGCCCCAACCCACGAAGGACAACACCAGATGACCAAACAGATCGCCCGCGAAGCCCTGATCGCCGGAGCGGTGATTGTCGAACGTGAAACCCGCGGGCACCTGCCCGTCGCCAGCTTCGCCAAGATCATCGACAAGGGGCTACTGCCCCAGGCACCGGCGCCTCTACCTGACGCCCCGGATAACGACTTGATCGGCTTCATTCCGATCAATGTCGCGCTGGACGGTCGCGGGGAGCCGACCGAGGCGAAGAGCTTGAGGGAGCCGTACGTCACCGGAGCGGTCGCGATCTACCCGGATCGTGCCGTCATTGGGTGGGTGAAGGGGATCGTCCGCGCCAAGGTCGGCACGTTCACCTTCCCCCTCGACGCCGTGAAGGGTGCGCAGTCGATCAGCTTCGGAGATCTGCCGGGCATCGACATCACGCTGCGCGACGGGCGAGTCATCTCCTTCGTCTTCGGCACCAGCATCGATCGGCGACTCGCGGCAAGCTGGGCTCAAGATCTGGGACAGCTCCTCTCGAGCACAACGACCGAAAGCGCCGCGTGAGCTACGAACGGCGTTTCCCATCGAAGTACGAACTGTTTCGCAGCAGCGGCATCGCCTTGAGCCTTCTGGCCTGTCTGGCGGCATCCGCATGCGGAGGATCGAATTCGACGACAACCTCGTCGACAGAGTCAGCAATAGCAGCGGCCTCCACGGCTACCGCGAGCATCCCGACGACAACCGCGGTCGAACCCGACGCCGAAGAATCATTCCCGGAGAGGACCTACTTCTCCGAGAGCACCAACGAGGACGGGTCGACGTTCTCGACCACGATCGAAGTTGGCAGATCCGTCAAGGTCACCGAGAGCGAGCAGTTGCCCGCCCGATTTCAAGCCTTGACCTCGGTATGCGAGATCGAGGCGGAACGCGACTTGCTCATGCCCGTCGCCGTCACCGTGAAGAACACGAACGCTGGGACCTTCTCCCAGTCTGTTGCATTCATGCTGACCACGAGCGGCTTCGATTTCGATGCCTACGGTGATCTGTTCGTCGAACTGGCGATGGGCTTCTCTGGCGGACCGGCCTGCAAGTCTCCGGGCGGCGGCGGGAATTACTCGATCGGATCCGTGATCTTCGAGGGCATCGAACCACAGGCCACCCGAACCATCGACGCCATGGCCATAGTCCGGAACTACTTCTCCCCTGCTTTTCCCGACGGCCAAGAACACGCGCTGAAAAACCTGACGCTCACGCTGAACCAACCCGGAGCCGAGATGACCTGCTTTGACGGCCCGGGCGGCCGGGACGGCAAGTTCAACTTCGAAGGCGTTCGCATGGGCGCCGGACCGTGGCGCATTTCGCGCTGCGATGACGCCGCCGAGCGGGCTGGAACAAACTGACGCGCGATCTTGGGCGTCCCGTTGAACATTGGAGATCAATCGTGATCATCGTGCAGGGTTGGGCGAGCTTCGCCGGCCTACTTATCGCCGTGCTAGTAGGAGCCGGCCTCCAGTCCGTCGTTGACAGCCGAGCCGTCGCATATGCGTTCGGTGGCGCAGCCATGGCCGCGTTCGGCTGGTGGATCAACCAGCAAGACCAGCAACGCCACCAGATCTTCTGGCTTCCGATCCAGTACTGGGGCGTGATCATCGGGATCGGGGCGTTGGCAGGGCTATGAGCGCTGCTACGTGGCACCGCCCACGAGCGTGGGCAGCGATGCTGGCCTGTGCCGGTGCGATATCGGCATGCGGCGGCGACTCCAGCGGAATCGGCAGTTCGGCGGGCCAATCCACAGAACCATCGACGGTCGCCAAGGCACCGTCGGTGCCGATCGACGTGGACTGCAAGCACGCGCCGCGTTGCCCGGCGGGCGACGAGCTTGGCGAACTGCTGGCCCTCGCGAACGACGTACGCGATGCCGGACGAAAACGAGACCTCAAAACGCTCTGCGAGCACATCAGCCCCACGATCGAACGGGCGTACTACGAGCCGGACGGCCTCTCCTGCCGAGAGGGCGTGAAGCTCAACCTCGGATACGACTCAATGCCTCAAGGCAAGTTCTTCCTCGTGCGATTTCAAGGCAACGACGAAGTCGTGGAGGCGTTCTTCTTCAATCGCGGCGGCTACGTGCGATTCGAGAACACGCGTCTCACCGCGGGCCAATGGAAGATCTTCGGGTGGAATCGCGGCTCGAGGCCGTAGCCGCCTCGCGCGATGCCACGCATACCATGAGGCTGCCGGTACGATGACCTAACCGTCGAAACCGTCAAAGTCGCCAAAATCGACGACCCCGATGGTACCCTGACCCTATGAGCGATCTGATCACGACGACGCAGCTGGCGCGGACGCTCGATCTCGCTCCGAGTACTGTTCGCCATTACCGCAGCACTGGGAAGCTGACTCCGGCGGCGCAGACACCGGGTGGTCACGCCCGCTGGGATCTGGATGGCGTGCGAGCCCAGTTGTGGCCCCAGGGGCGCGTGTCCGGATCGGTGACCGGACTGAAGACCGAGTCGTTCGCGCCACCCGGTGAGACGAGGATCACCCCCGGTCTGCCGTCTGCGGTGCTGCCGCCCGAGATGGTCGCGCTCAGGGTTCGCGAGATCGAAGAGCCCTCGGGCGATGCGGCGCATCACCGCTGGGGCGGAGCGCTGCTGCGCCCTCGCGGTGATCGCGCCTCATGACGCTGCGCGGTGAAGTGCGGAAGGCCCACGTCGAGGCGACCGTTCAGCGGTTGTGGCAAGGCGACCTCGTCCGCGCACCACTCGTGCCGGTGCTGGAGTCGCCACACAGCTCATTCGTTGACGGCGTCGACGGTCTCGAACCGGTGGACGAGCAGGGACTGTGGACCGTCGCTCCGCGAGTGATCGACAGCGGTTGGGCAGTCATCGTGACGCAGACCTGTGACGTGGTCCGTCATCCCGACCGCGTGCCGTACCTCCAGTTGATGCCGCTCGTCGCCCTGTCGTCTCAGGAATGGGAGGCTGCTCGCAACGGTCGCCGCGGAAGCCTGTTCGCGCTCCCAGCATCGGACGATGTCGGCATCGAGTTCCCCGCCATCGACTGTTCGATCAACTTCCCGGTCTCCAAGGCCGCCTTGCTTCACGTCGATATTCAGGCGACCGCAAGTGGCTTGGATCCCGCGGGTCGTCTCCTGTTGTCCTCGTGGTTGATGCGGCGGGTTGGACGGTTCGCGTTCCCCGATCCGCTGGAGCATCACGTGCTAGCACCGCTGCGCCGGAAGGTCGCCTCAGCGATCGGGAAGAATTCCCAGTCCGGAGCATTCTGTCGCTCCTTGCTCGGGGTCTGGTCGTCCACGGAATGGAGCCAGCACGTCTCCGTCATCTTCATCGTCGATCCCAACCTCATCGCGGCTAGTCGAACGATGATCGACGCACAGAAGGCCATCGACGAGCTGACGAACCCCATGCGCAAGAGCCTCGCGGACGCCGGGAGCAGCGTTCAGATCGTCGCCGAGGGACGTAGCCTGGCCGACATCTCCGCGTACCGGCTGTTCATCGAGCACCGGCAGGTCGACATGGACGCGCTGCCCACCGGCGCATTCGTTGAGCGTGCGCCCGTCCCAGCTCGCGCGGAACCGCGCGGCTGAACTTCAGGTCGCGTCGCTGGCACGGTGACGGGGGCGCGGTTCTGCCGAGGGAAGCCGGTTTCGACGCCTAGCTTTCGCTATCGGAACGGTTCCTCCGGAACGCGAAAAGTGCCCGCGTTGCGGGCACTTTTCACTTTTCGGAACTTCGTAGAACAGTTCGTAGAACTGTCCAGGTGGAGACGGCGGGAGTTGA
>JACYYJ010002659.1_pt2 | contig 26901 bp, 23 predicted proteins | sample 8236861 | NCBI WGS metagenome assembly JACYYJ01 (sample SAMN14103086, study PRJNA606662) | landfill metagenome | isolation source: landfill solid waste | place: India:New Delhi, Okhla landfill site | collected 2017-11-05
GTCCGCTGTCTTTTGGTCGCTCGACACGAAGAGAGCGCAGGTGACGAGAGTTACACTCAGCCGCATGGGGTCCGCACTGTGTGAACCGAACGACGCTGTGGTGTTGGCTCGATTGCGGAGGGGCGTCGTCGGGGAGTCACAACGGGTCTGCCATGTGGTTCCGGTTCCCGACTTCGACGGCGTACCCGACTTCCTCCGCGCGCTGTGCGGTGCGGTGCTCCGGCGCGGGGAGTCCGAGTGGCTGCCGTCGGTGCGCGGCATGCCCTGTGTTCACTGTCTGTCGGTGGTCGCCGACGGACTGCGCGGTCGGGACGTCGACGTTCTCCGAGCCGCGAGCTGACGACTTCCAGGGCCGGATTGTCGGTACGGGTGTCTACCCTGGATGACGTGGCTTTCGCGACCGAACACCCCGTACTCGCACACTCGGAGTTCCGGCCGGTTTCCGAGATTCCCCGGTCGGACGGCCGGTTCAAGGTGGTCAGCGACTACGCTCCCGCCGGCGACCAGCCCGCGGCGATCGACGAGCTGGAACGCAGGCTCAAGGCGGGGGAGAAGGACGTCGTGCTGCTGGGCGCCACCGGCACCGGCAAGTCCGCCACCACGGCCTGGCTGATCGAGCGGGTGCAGCGGCCCACGCTCGTGATGGCGCCCAACAAGACGCTCGCGGCGCAGCTGGCCAACGAGCTGCGCGAGCTCTTCCCGCACAACGCGGTGGAGTACTTCGTCAGCTACTACGACTACTACCAGCCCGAGGCGTACGTCCCGCAGACCGACACCTACATCGAGAAGGACTCGTCGATCAACGACGACGTCGAGCGGCTGCGCCACTCCGCCACGATGAACCTGCTGTCCCGCCGCGACGTCATCGTGGTGTCCAGCGTGTCGTGCATCTACGGCCTCGGCACGCCCCAGTCCTACCTCGACCGGTCCAGCAGGCTCGCCGTCGGCGAGGAGGTCGACCGCGACACCTTCCTGCGCGCGCTCGTCGACGTGCAGTACACGCGCAACGACCTCGCGTTCGCCCGCGGAACCTTCCGGGTGCGCGGCGACACGGTGGAGATCATCCCCGCGTACGAGGAGCTCGCGATCCGCGTCGAATTCTTCGGCGACGAGATCGACAAGCTGTACTACCTGCATCCGTTGACCGGCGACATCGTCAGGGAGGTCGACGAGGTGCGGATCTTCCCCGCGACCCACTACGTCGCGGGCCCGGAACGGATGGAGAAGGCCATCCGCGGCATCGAGGCCGAGCTCGAGGAACAGCTCGAAAAGCTCGAGAACCAGGGCAGGTTGCTGGAGGCACAGCGCCTGAGGATGCGCACCACCTACGACATCGAGATGATGCGGCAGGTCGGTTTCTGCTCGGGTATCGAAAACTACTCGCGACACGTCGACGGCCGCCCGGCGGGATCCGCCCCGGCGACGCTGCTCGACTACTTCCCCGAGGACTTCCTGCTGGTCATCGACGAGTCGCACGTGACGGTGCCGCAGATCGGTGGCATGTACGAGGGCGACGCCTCCCGGAAGCGAACGCTGGTCGAACACGGCTTCCGCCTGCCGAGCGCCCTGGACAACCGGCCGCTGACCTGGGAGGAGTTCTCCGACCGGATCGGTCAGACCGTGTACCTGTCCGCCACCCCGGGCCCCTACGAGATGGGGCAGACGGGCGGCGAGTTCGTCGAGCAGGTCATTCGGCCCACCGGCCTCGTCGACCCCGAGGTGATCGTNNAGGACGAGCGGGTGCTGGTCACCACGCTGACCAAGAAGATGGCCGAGGACCTCACCGACTACCTGCTCGAACTCGGCATCCGGGTGCGTTACCTGCACTCGGAGGTCGACACGCTGCGCCGGGTGGAGTTGTTGCGGCAGCTGCGGTCGGGCGACTTCGACGTGCTGGTCGGCATCAACCTGCTGCGTGAGGGGCTCGACCTGCCCGAGGTGTCGCTGGTCGCGATCCTCGACGCCGACAAGGAGGGTTTCCTCCGCAGCGGCACCTCGTTGATCCAGACGATCGGCCGGGCCGCGCGGAACGTGTCGGGCCAGGTGCACATGTACGCGGACACGGTCACCGACTCGATGCGCTACGCCATCGACGAGACCAACCGGCGGCGCGCCAAGCAGATCGCGTACAACGAGGAACACGGCATCGATCCCCAGCCGCTGCGCAAGAAGATCGCCGACATCCTCGACCGCGTCTACACGGAGGCCGAGGACTCCGAGGAGGCGATCGAGGTGGGCGGCTCCGGCCGCAACGTCTCCCGCGGCAAGAAGCCGGAGCAGGGCGACCGGGTGCGCAGCTCGGGCGTACTCGTCGACCGGGACGTCGCCGGCATGCCGAGGGCGGAACTCGCCGATCTCATCCAGCAGCTGACGGACCAGATGATGCAGGCCGCGCGCGACCTGCAGTTCGAGTTGGCGGCACGGCTGCGCGACGAGATCGCGGAGCTGAAGAAGGAACTGCGCGGCATGGACGCGGCCGGAGTGAAGTAAGCGCCGGGACCGTCCTCACTCGGCGCTGGGATCGGGCTGCAGCATGCCGAAGAGGTTCCCCTCGGGATCACGGCAGTACGTGATCCACCCGACCTCCGGGATGGGCCGCTTCGCGATGACGACGTTCCCGCCGGCCTGCTCCACCTCGCGGGTCAGCAGGTCGAGGTCGGAGACCTCCATGGTCAGCGGAAAGGCGTTCACACTGGCGTCGGGATCAGGCATCGGCCCCTCGCGTTGGGCGAGACCGCCGTCGATGCCGGATCCTTCGCCGGTCGTGATCAGCCAGTAGGGGTCCGTTCCGGAGCGTTCGAACGACCACTCGAACACCGTGGTGTAGAAGGTGATCGCGCGTTCCGGATCGGTGGCGTGGATCTCGAAGTGAACCGGTCGAGCCATACGGACCCCTCGGTGCGTGCGGGACAGGACGACGAGAAGCTGGCGTCCTGCCATTGTCACGCGTCGCCGACGTCCCTGCCATCCGTGCTGCGGCGCTCGCCGGTGGTCGGCGCCGCCGGGTGCCCGCCTGCCGAGTACGGCTCGGTGCGGGCACCCGGCGGGGGTCAGCTGGTGATGTCCTTGGTCGCGAAGCGGCGGGCCGCGAGCAGGCCGAACACCGCCGCGTACAGCACCGCCGAGAGCACACCGCCGGCCATGTTCGTCCAGTCGACGTCCGTGGCGATCAGCTCCATCCACGCGAAGGAGAAGTGCGTGGGGAGGTAGTCGCGCAGGTCGCCGAGGGCGGTGATCTGGTCGAGGATCTGCGAGAGGATCGACACGAGGACCGTGCCGCCCACCGCGCCGAGCGGCGTGTCGGTGGACACGCTCAGCAGCAGGCCGAGCGCGGCCACCCAGGACAGTTGGATGATGATGTAGACCGTGCCGAGCGCGATCGCGACCACGCTCGCGCCGAACGACACGGAGTCGCCCGTGGGACTGATCGCGTTGCCGGCGCCGTACCACACGACGCCCACCACGAGCGCCACCAACGGCAGCAGCGCGAGCGTCAGCGCCGACAGCAACGCCGAGGCGACGGCCTTCTGCCGCAGCAACCGATGTCGCGGTACCGGGATGGCCAGCAGGTACTTCATGCTCGACCAGGACGCCTCGCTGGCGATGGTGTCGCCGAAGTACAGGGCGACGATCATCGGCAGGAGGAACGAGCCCGAGACCAGCATCGCCACGACGACGAAGTTGGGCGCGCTGGCCGTGGCGAGATCGATGAACGCGCCCGACCTGCGGTTCGGGTTGGCGTCACCGATCTCGAAGGCGATCACCAGGATGATCGGCAGCAGGGCCACGAGCGCGAGCACCAGCTGCGTGCGGCGCCTGCGCAGCTGCCGCCGCAGCTCCACTCCCAGCCGCAACGTCCGGCCGGGCCGGTAACCCACCACGCCACCGTCGCGCCCCACCTCGGTGCTCGGGGAGCCGGCCGCGCTGAGCTCGTCCAGCGCGGCCGGGTCGGTGTGCACACCCGCGGACGCCAGGGTGTCGGGCTTCTCGGCCTTGCTCATCGGTCCTGCTCCCCTTCTCCGACCAGCTGGAGGAAGGCGTCCTCCAGCCGGCGCCGCGGGCCTGCCTGCTCGACCGCCACACCGGCCCGCACCAGGGCGGCCACGGCGGCCGATCGGGGCAGACCGTCGAGGTCGGCGTGGACGACGCCGTCGTCGACCTGCGCGTTCACCACGCCGTCGGTGTCGCGCAGCACCTTCACCGCGGTGTCCGGGTCGTCCACCCGGAAGCTGGCCTCCCCGCCCGCGGAGGCGATGTCGCCGACCTCGCCCGAGGCGACCAGCGAGCCGCGGTGCATGACGACCACATGCGTGCAGGTCTGTTCGACCTCGGCGAGAAGGTGACTCGACACGAGGACGGTGCGCCCGGTGGCGGCGTAGCGGCGCAGGACCTCACGCATCTGGTGGATCTGCGGCGGGTCGAGACCGTTGGTGGGTTCGTCCAACACCAGCAGGTCGGGCAGGCCGAGCATCGCCTGGGCGATCGCGAGTCGCTGCCGCATGCCCTGGCTGTAGGTGCGCACCCGACGGTGTACGGCGGAGCCGAGTCCCGCGATCTCCAGTGCCTCGTCGAACCGGGCCTGCTCCTCCGGACGACCGGTGGCGGCCCAGTAGAGCTTCAGGTTCTCGGCACCGGAGAGGTGCGGCAGGAAGCCCGAGCCCTCGACGAACGAGCCGATCCGGGACAGGACGGGCGCTCCGGGCGAGATGGTCCGGCCGAAGACGGTGATGTCGCCCTCGGTCGGCTGGATCAGGCCCATGAGCATGCGCAGCGTGGTGGTCTTGCCGGCGCCGTTGGGGCCGAGCAGACCGAGCACCTGCCCGCGTTCCACCCGGAACGAGAGGTCCTTCACGGCGGTCAACCCACCCGGATACGACTTGGTGAGGTTGCGGATCACCAGCGGCGTGTCGGCGAGCTCGGGGTCGACCTGGTGCGAGCGCTTGCGCCGGACCGCGGCGACGACCGCGACGAGAGCCACCGCGACGAGCACCCCACCGATGCCCAACAGCTGGTTGACGGGCCAGCCGGAGGTCATCGTGGTGCCGGGAACGAGCGGAACGGACACGGCCGAGTCGCCCGCGAGGGAGATCCGGTAGGAGGCCGGGTCGGTGGGCGTGGCGTAGGCCTGGTCGGTCGTGCCCACCACGAGTTGGAGGCTGTGGCCCGCTTCGACGGGGCGCACGACTCCGGGCAGCGTGACCGTCACCTCGACCGGCGACCCGTCGTCGGGCAGGGCCGGGATACGCACCGGGGCGATCGCGTTGCCGGGCAGGGTGCGGGATCCGTCGGGGTTGACGTCGTACAGCTTCACGAACAGGACGGCGTCCTGGCCCCGGACCGCATCGGTCGCCGCGGCGACGTTCAGGGTGACGGTCGGCGCTCCGGTGATCAGCACCTGGGACTCGACCGGCTCCGACGTGAACGTGGCGGCCTGGCCGGGCGGGTCGATCGTGAACAGGCCCGACAGCCGCGACGAGTTCGCCACGATGCCGTTGAGCCCGGGAATGCCGCTGACGGCCGAGGGGGTGGCGCCGGGTGGGCGTTGTGCGACCTGCTCGCTGCCCGCGAGCTCGATCCGCCGCCGCTCCGTCGGCTCGCCGTGCAGGCCGGGGTAGCCCTCGGCCTCGACCGTGCGCACGGAGGGCGTGCCGTTGGTGCGCAGCGCGCCTTGCACGTCGTAGGCGAACCGCGTGCCGTCGGCGTCGCCGTTGCCGGTCAGGTGGTGGTCGAGGAAGTCCGCGATCGTGGTGCGCAGCTGGGAGCCGGGCACACCTCCGTCGTGACCGCCGGTGTACCAGATGACCGAGACGTCGCCGCCGGCGTCGGTGATCTGACGGGCGTTCGCGTCGGCCTGGTCCAGTCCGAACAGGGTGTCGGACGTTCCCTGCACCAGCAGCGTCGGCACCGTGACGCGGTCGGTGACCGACACGGGCGACACCCGGCGCAGCAGGGCCTGCGTGTCCTTGTCAGCGACCCCGTCGGTCGCGACGTCGGTGTAGGCGGCGCACACCTGCTCGGTGAACCGTCCGCACGGCTTCGCCGCGGCGTCGGCGGAGGGAAGGCCAGGGCGGGGAACGGGAACACTCGCACCGGAGGTGCCGCCGGGAACCCCTCCGGCGTCCTCGTTCTCCTCCGGATCGTCGCCCGGCTCGGGGGCTTCGGCGCTGGGGCCGGACGGCCGCGCCGGGCCGAGCCCGGCCGCGAACAGCGTTCCCGCCCACGCCTGCTTGAAGACGCCGGCCTCGGAGAACGCGCCCGGCGCCGGAGTGGAGTCGTCGACGGAGCCCGGGGTCGCACCGTTGGGCAGCAGCGCCTGCGCGAGATCGTTGTACGTCATCACCGGAGCGATGACGTCGATCCGCTCGTCGGTACCGGCGAGCAGGAGGGCGAGCGCACCGCCGTACGAGGCGCCCGTGACGCCGACGCGCGGATCGCCGTCCTGGTCGAGCTGCACCTCGGGGCGGTCGGCCAGGTAGTCCACGAGCTGTGAGGCGTCGGCGACCTCGTAGTCGGGATCGTTGAGGCCGATCTCACCGGTGCTGCGGCCGAAACCGCGCGCCGAGTAGGTCAGCACGACGAACCCGCGCCCCACCAGCTCCTCGGCCTCGCGGGCGACGCTGTTCTTGTCGCCACCGAACCCGTGCGGCAGCAACACCGCGGGCGCGGGCGTCCGGTGCGGCACGTACATCGTGGTGTCCAGCTGCACGCGCTCGGCGGACCCGGGTGCGGCGGCCACGTCGATGACGGCCTCGTGAGCGGTGTGCGCGGGAGGCGCGTCGTCGTCGACCCACACCAGCGCGGCCGTGGCGAGGACGGCGGCCACGGCCACGAGTGCGAGCAGTCGCGCACGCTTGCCGCGGAGCTTCAGGGTTCGGGGCACGTTTGCAACACTATTGGGCGTTTCCCGCAGGTTCTCGTCGGGTCACGGTCGGAGGTGTCGCGAAGGCGCACCGTGTTCGCCGCATGTGATCGATCTTACGTGCTCCGCGCCGGTGACTCTGCCGACCACCACTGGTCATCCACGGTCACAGCCGAGAAGATGGTGGGCGTTCGTGGAGGGGAGTATTCCTTCGCGGCGGTGTCGTCAACACGGCTGTCTTCGCTTGACACCCGGCGCCGTCGGCCGGCACACGAGCCGGTGGAAGAGACCTCCGGTATTGGCCACTACGCGCTGACCGGAGGTTGGCATACATGAACGTGCCCGTATGGGTGTGGTTCGCGACGGTCGGAGGCCTTCTCCTCCTCATCGCCCTCGACCTGGTGATCGTCGACCGTAAGCCGCACAAGGTCACCACCGGTGAAGCCGCTCGCTGGGTGATCTTCTACGTGTCCTGCGCCGTGCTCTTCGGCATCGGAGTGTGGGTCCTGGCGGGGCACGACCCGGGCGTCGAGTTCTTCACGGGCTACATCACCGAGTACTCGCTGTCGGTCGACAACCTGTTCATCTTCATGGTGATCATGGCGTCGTTCCGGGTGCCGTCGATCCACCAGCACCGCGTGTTGCTGATCGGCATCCTGCTGGCGCTGGTGATGCGCGCGGCGTTCATCGCGGTCGGCGCCGCGCTGATCGCGAAGTTCGTGTGGGTCTTCTTCGTCTTCGGTGCCTTCCTGATCTTCACCGCGATCAACATGGTGCGGGAGAAGGACGAGGACGACGAGTACAACGAGAACGCGATGACCCGGTTGGTGCGCAAGCTCTTCCCGGTCACGCCGGACTACGTCGGCCACAAGATGTCGGTCAAGCAGGACGGCAAGCGGTACCTCACGCCGATGTTCGTGGTGATCGTCGCGATCGGCAGCGCGGACCTGCTGTTCGCCGTCGACTCGATCCCGGCGATCTTCGGCATCACACAGGATGCGTACCTCGTGTTCACGGCCAACGCGTTCGCGCTCATGGGTCTGCGCCAGCTCTACTTCCTGCTCGGCGGACTGGTCGCCAAGCTCGTCTACCTGTCCTACGGCCTGTCGGTGATCCTCGGCTTCATCGGGGTGAAGCTGGTGCTGCACGCGCTGCACGAGTACGACGTCACGCCGGCCTGGCTGGAGATCAACAACTGGACGTCGCTCGGCGTGATCGTGGCGGTCCTGACCATCACGACCGTCGCGAGCCTCCGGAAGGCCAAGCGGGACCCGAGTGTGACGAGCAAACTGAAGCTCGACGTCGACGCGCCCGAGGAGGAGACGCGGGAACCGTCGCGCGACGGGTGAACCGTTACCTTCGCTAACGAGTTGGATTAGAGTGTCGGTCCATGCGTCCCACAGATCTCGACCGCATGGCCGTTCCTGGTCGTCCGACGTTGCGGGGCGAGCTGCTGCTGACCGCGGTGGCTCGCCCCGATCCCGACACCGACACCTACCGCAGCTCCCTCGTCCGCGTCGGGCCGGGCGGGGCCGCGCCGTGGACCCACGGTGAGCGGGACAGCGCCCCCTCGATCTCCCCGGACGGTCGGTGGGTGGCGTTCCTGCGTGCGACCGGCTCGGACTCCCCGCAACTGCACGTGATGCCCGCGGACGGCGGTGAATCCCGCCGGCTCACCGATCTGCCGCTGGGCGCCGGAGCGCCGGTGTGGGCCCCGGACTCCCGCCGCATCGCCTTCACCGCGCGCGTTCCGGAACAGGGCCGCTACGGCACGGCCGCCGACGGCGAGAACGCGCCTCGCCCCGAGGCCGAACGCCCGCGCCGGATCACCCGCTTCGACTACCGCCTCGACGGCGAGGGCTTCACGCGCGACCGGCCGCGACGGCTCTTCGTCGTCGACGTGGAGGCCGACGGGCCCCTGGGCACGGACGACCTCGCGCCCCTGACCGACGCCACGGCGAGTGTCAGCGACCCGGCGTGGACTCCGGACTCCACCGGCGTGCTCGTCGTCGCGCCCCGGGACTGGGACGCGCAGGAGACGCTGCACGACGACCTCTACCTGATCCCCATCGAGGACGGCGACGGGCCGGAACTCCTCGTGCGCTGCCCGGGCGGCGCGACCGCGCCCGTGATCGCCTCCGACGGCACGGTCTACTTCTACGGCACCGAGTTCGACGGTCTGCACGCCGTCGCCCGCAACACCGGCCTCTGGGCGACCTCGCTGCAGGAGCCGACGACCCCGCGCCGCCTCACCGACGCCGAGACGGTCGGCTGCGACGCCTCCGCCGGGCCGCCGGTTCCCCGTGACGACGACGTGCTGGTGGCCGTCCGCCATCGCGGAGCCGTCGAGTTGCGCGGCGTTGCCCGCGACGCGGCCGACGCCACGTTGGACACCCTGCCGCTCGTGGCGGGGGAACGGGCCGCCGTGCGGTCCTTCGCCGTCGACGGTGACCGGATCGCGGTCGTGCAGGCCGGGCCGGCCGACCTGGGTGAGGTCGTACTCCTCGAACCCGGCTCCAGCCGCACGCTCACGGACTTCTCCGCCCCGCTCCGGGAGGCCGGGATCAGGCCGGTCGAGGAAGTCACCGCCACGGCGCCCGACGGCTACCCCGTGCACGGTTGGGTCGTGAAGCCGGAGGGCGACGGTCCGCATCCCGTGCTGCTCGTGGTGCACGGCGGCCCGTTCGCCCAGTACGACTGGGGACTGTTCGACGAAGCCCAGGTCTACGCCTCGGCCGGGTACCTGGTCGTGCTCCCCAACCCCCGCGGCTCCGCCGGATACGGCGAGTCGCACGCCCGCGCGATCGTGGGCGCGCTCGGCACGGTGGACGCCGACGACGTGCTGGCCCTGCTCGACGCCGCCCTGGACAGGCCGGACGCGGACGCCGACCGCGTGGGCGTGATGGGCGGGTCCTACGGCGGTTTCATGACCGGATGGCTCGCCGCCCACCACGGGCACCGGTTCCGCGCCGCGTGGAGCGAGCGCGCCGTCAACGCGTGGGACTCGTTCACCGGCAGCTCGGACATCGGCTGGCACTTCTCCGGCGCCTACGTGGGCGACGACCCGGAGGAGCAGCGCCGACGCAGTCCGCTCACCTACGCCGATCGCATTCGGATCCCGTTCGCGGTCGTGCATTCCGAGCAGGACTGGCGCTGCCCTCTCGAACAGGCGCAGCGGATGTTCGTCGCGGTCAAGAAGGCCGGGTGCGAGACGGAGCTGCTCCTGTTCCCCGGTGAGGGGCACGAACTGACGCGCTCCGGTCGGCCTCGCCACCGAATCCAGCGGTTCGACGCGGTGCTGGACTGGTGGCAGCGGCACCTCCCGGTCAGTTGACCAGCACGTAGTTCAGCTCCTCGCACACCCGGGACAACGGCACGTCCAGTCCCGGGTGGTCGAGGGGGAGCAGGACGTCGGGCACGGAGGGCAGCGCGCCTCCGGCGGGCGGGTCCCACAGGCAGACCGCGGGCTCGCCCGCGTCCATCGACGAGCGGTACCAGACGCCGTCGAGGTCTCGGTAGGCCGAGCGGATGGCCCGAGCCCAGGCCTGGGTGATCTTCTTCGGGCCGCTGGAGATCTCCTGCGAGGCTCCGACCCGGGTCGGCCACAGGCCACACAGGTCCAGAAGCCGCAACGTGCGTGCGGGGCGGACGACCACGAGGTGCGGCCCCCGCGTCTTGCGATCGACGGTCGACGTCGTCTGGTAGACCTCGGCCACACTCGTCCGCACCGACAGGCCGAAGTACAGCACCCCGTTGTGCGGGTCGGTGACCATCTCCCCGTGCCGCGGCTGCTGCGGGTCGAACCGGCCGTGGGGCAGCGGGCCCGTGTAGCGGAACGTGTCCCACTGCTGCGGGTGCCGCCCGTGGGCGGTGTAGACCCGCACGAGCCGGGTGTTGGGGTGGACGGCGACGATGTCTTCGGCAGGGCGGAGCGCGTTGACCAGTACGGCCCGCGACGGCGGCCGGGGCAGTCTTGCCATGAACTGTGACTAACCGATCCGGGTCCCGGGTCAGACGGGCGTGCCGAGGACGGAGGCCAGCTCGGCCACGTACTCGGGGTCGCCGCCCGCGAGCAGCCACTGTCTCGGAGTGGCCGGTCTGCCGTTGATCACCAGTTCGGTCTGCGGTGTGCTCATGAACGCGGCGACGACCAGAGCGGGCTGGTCCTCGGGGACCGAGCGCAGCACGACGTCCAGGCCGGGCAGCACGCCGCTGGGCGTGAACTGCCACGCGGGCAGACGCCAGCCGCCCTGCGCCTTCCAGCCGGTGAGCCGGCCTTCCTTGAGCCTGTGGCGGATGCGGCTGTCGTCGACTCCCAGCAGCGACGCCGCTTCCCCGACGGTGAGGGCGGAGTCGGCGAGCACGGCGTGGGCGGCCACGGTCCGTGCGCGCGCGTCCTGGTCGTCGTCGGTGGCGGGCGAGAGGTCGAGCCCGACGTCCTGCAGCGCCGCCCGTTGTTCGGCGGAGAAGTAGTGCGCGGGGTTGGGGCTCGGCGGGGACAGGCGCTTGGCCGCGTCCTCGACCAGCGCCAAGAACTCGGAGGGGTCCACCTTGAGCCCCGCCTTGGCCAGAACGTTCTTGAGAGCGATGGTCGTCATGCGCCTAGCGTAACCCGGATGTGCGGGTTCGTGCGCTTCCGCGCGGTGACTAAACCCAAGTTCACCGTTTTCGACACACACCGCACAACACTAAACACAGATTGTAGCGACGCGCTCAGCTTGCCCGGGTCGGGTTGCTCTGTCCAGCGGCGCTGTCCCCGGGGAAGTTCACCCGCTCGGCCTCCGGCTAGCGTCGACGCTGTGAGCGATGTGATCGACAGCGTGTCCTGGGTCCTCGTTCGGGATCGCCGGTTGCTGACGGTGCGGACGAGCGGCAAGGAGAAGTTCTACCTGCCCGGTGGCAAACGAGAGCAGGGCGAGAGCGACGTCGAGTGCCTGTGCCGGGAGATCCGCGAGGAGCTCGGAGTGGATCTCGACCCGCGCAGTGCCCATCGGTTCGCGGTGCTGGACGAACTCGCGGACGGCTACACCGACGGGCGCCGGGTGCACATGACCGCCTACACCGCGCGGTACGAGGGCGAGTTGCGGCCGGGCCGCGAGATCGCCGAACTGGCGTGGCTCGCGGCGTCCGAGGCGCACCGTTGTCCGCCCGCCGGACGCCGGGTCCTCGCGATGCTCGCCGAGCGCGGCGAGATCGACTGAGCACCGGGGCGCCCGCGGTGAGCGCCCCGGTCCTCGAAGGGCCGGTCGAGGGCGTCGTCGCCTCCAGCGCCCGAGAGCCATGCGGCGAGTGCCTCGTGATGGGCGGCGATCACGTCCGTGACGTCGATGGCGTCCGTCACCAGCCCCGCTCGCGCCATTCCGCGAGCTTGCCGCGCTCGGCACCCAGCGTCGAGTCGTCGCCGTGGCCGGGGTAGAACCACGTCTCGTCGGGAAGCTGAGCGAAGATCCGCTGCTCCACGTCGTCGATGAGCGAGGCGAAATTCTCCGGTGAGGTGGTCTTGCCGACACCGCCCGGGAACAGGGAGTCGCCGGTGAAGAGGTGCGGATGCCCCTTCGGGTCGCGGTAGAGCAGAGCGATCGAACCCGGCGTGTGCCCGCGGAGGTGGATGACCTCCAGCGTGATCTCCCCGACGCTGAGCGTGTCGCCGTGCTCCACCAGGATGTCCGGCGGAACGGGCAGCGGGTCGGCGTCCAGCGGGTGCACCACGGTGTCCGTTCCGTAGGCGCCGGCCAGTGCGCCCAGCGCCTGCCAGTGATCGGCGTGCTGGTGGGTGGTGACGATCGTCCGCAACGACGGGCGGTCCGGCCCGTGACCGATCAGGTCGGACAGCCGCTCGTACTCGTTGGCGGCGTCGATGAGCAGGGCCTCACTGGTGGCGCGACACACCAGCAGGTAGGCGTTGTTGTCCATGGGGCCGACCGACATCTTCGTGATGGTCAGCGCGTCGAGCACCCGCCGCGCGGCGGCACCGGGTTCGACGTGTCCGGTGTAGTCCTCGGTGACGTTCACGGTCTTACGGTAGTCAATGCGCTGTGAACCCCCCGACAGCCACCGGTCGCGGGACGTCGTTACGGTCGGTGGGCCGCGCCGTCCACGCTGGGGGGTTCATGTGACCGTCGCCGGAGGGTCGGGCACCGCGTCACGTTCGTCGCGTCGCCTGAACTGGGATCTGATCCGCGTCGTCGCCATCGTCTTCGTCATGCTGGGCCACCTCACCGGTGTGGCCGCCGTCGTTCCGGGCATCGAGGCCTACCCGCTGGAGCTGAACATCAAGTTCGGCACGGTGACCCTGCTGGTGCTGTCGGGGTACTTCATCGGCCCGACCATCCGGCGCGGCAGCGCGGGCAGATGGTTCCGGCACCGCCTGGCCCGACTGCTTCCCGCGTACCTGGTCGCCGTGGTGGTCGTGTACACGGTGGCGCGGCTGGTGGTGGTGCGGTTCAACGGCGGCACCCACCAGGACGGCCTGCTGGGTGTGCTGTTCGCCGACCCGATCATGCCGGCCGACCGCGGCCCCGACGCGCTCCCGGCGTGGCACGTTCCGGATCTCACGGACCTGCTGCTGCACCTGACGCTGCTCCACGAGTGGAATCCCGACCCGTGGCACCGCATCGACGGCTCGTACTGGACCCTGCCGGTGCAGGTGATCGCCTTCGCCGCCGCCGCTCTGCTGTGGCGGTACAAACTGCATCGCCGGGTCGGCGCGCCCGTGCTGCTGTGGGGCGCCATGGCCGTGTCCGTGGTGTCGCCGGTGCTCAGCGTGATCGTGGAGACGGCACCCACCGCGACCGGCGCGTACCGTGCCTACCTCTTCGCCGCCGGGGTCGCGATCTGGCTGTGGCAGCAGCGTCGGTTGTCGACGACGCACCTCGTCCTGCTCCTGGTGACCACGCTCGTCATCCAGGCGTTCCGCAGCGGCGCCCCCGTGGCGCTCGTCCTCCTCGGATTCGCCGTCATGCTCGTCGCCATGTGCGCCGCCGCGCGGGGGCCGGACTGGGACGTGCCGGTACTGCGCCTGGTGCGCCGACCGGTGTCGTGGCTGGCGGGCATCAGCTACAGCCTGTACCTCGTGCACCAGCAGCTCGGCTACATCCTGGCGCGGGCGCTGAGCGAGGCAGGAATCTCGCCATGGTGGTTACGCTTGTCGATAGTGGTTGGGGCCGTGGTCGTCGCGGCCTGGCTGCTCACCGTCCTCGTCGAACGGCCGGTGCACCGGCTGCTCACCCGGCGGCGTCCCCGCAGTGCCGCGGAGGTCACACCGACCGTGGGCTCGTCCACCGCCGGCTCCCGGGACGCGCCGACCGTTTCTGTCGGGGGTGCGACCTAGCATGGGGCGGCCGACGTGTGTTCGGTCTTCCACACACCATTCTCGAAGGGATCTCGGGTGGCTGATCGCCTCGTAGTACGTGGCGCCCGTGAACACAACCTGCGTGGCGTCGACCTCGACCTGCCCAGAGACAGCCTGATCGTGTTCACGGGGCTGTCGGGGTCGGGCAAGTCGAGTCTCGCGTTCGACACCGTCTTCGCAGAGGGCCAGCGACGCTACGTGGAGTCGCTGTCGGCCTACGCGCGGCAGTTCCTGGGACAGATGGACAAGCCCGACGTGGACTTCATCGAGGGCCTGTCGCCCGCGGTGTCGATCGACCAGAAGTCCACCTCGCGCAACCCGCGTTCCACGGTCGGCACCATCACGGAGGTCTACGACTACCTGCGGCTGCTGTACGCCCGCGCGGGCAAGCCGCACTGCCCCCAGTGTGGCGAGCCGATCAGCAAGCAGACCCCGCAGCAGATCGTCGACCAGGTNNGACATGGAGGCGGGAACACGGTTTCAGGTCATCGCGCCGGTCGTGCGGGGTCGCAAGGGCGAATACGTCGACCTCTTCTCCAACCTGCAGCAGCAGGGCTTCGCGCGGGTCCGGGTGGATGGCACGGTGTACCCGCTGTCCGATCCGCCCAAGCTGAAGAAGCAGGAGAAGCACGACATCGGCGTGGTCGTCGACCGGCTCAGCGTCAAGCCCAGCGCCAAGCAGCGGCTCACCGACTCGGTCGAGACCGCGCTGCGCCTGGCCGACGGCCTCATCGAGCTGGAGTTCGTCGACCTCCCGGAGGGCGACCCGCACCGCACGCGGGGCTTCTCGGAGAACCTGGCCTGCCCCAACGGGCACCCGCTCGCGATCGAGGACCTCGAACCGCGGTCGTTCTCGTTCAACGCGCCCTACGGCGCGTGCCCCGACTGCACCGGCATCGGCGTCCGCAAGGAGGTCGACCCGGAGATGGTGGTGCCCGACGACGAGCTCTCGCTCGCGGACGGCGCCATCGCGCCGTGGTCGGGCGGCCAGAGCGCGGAGTACTTCCAGCGACTGCTGGAGTCGTTGTCGACCGCACTCGGGTTCCGCATGGACACGCCGTGGCGGAAGCTGCCCGCCAAGGTGCAGAAGGCGGTGTTGCACGGCGTCGACGAGCAGGTGCACGTGCGCTACCGCAACCGTTACGGCCGGCAGCGTTCGTACTACGCGAGCTTCGAGGGTGTCATCCCGTTCCTGGAGCGGCGGCACGAGCAGACCGAGTCCGAGTGGGCGCGGGAGCGCTACGAGGGCTACATGCGCGAGGTGCCGTGCCCCACGTGCCAGGGCACCCGACTGAAGCCCGAGATCCTCGCCGTCACGCTCGAACACCAGGAGTACGGCGAGCGCTCCATCGCCGAGGTGTGCGCGTTGTCCGTGGCGGAGGCGTCGGAGTTCCTGGACGGGCTCCGGCTCGGCCCGCGCGAGGCGATGATCGCCGGTGCGGTGCTGAAGGAGATCCAGGCCCGGCTGCACTTCCTGCTCGACGTCGGCCTCGACTACCTCTCCCTCGACCGCGCGGCCGGCACGTTGTCCGGTGGCGAGGCGCAGCGCATCCGGCTGGCGACGCAGATCGGCTCGGGACTCGTGGGCGTGCTGTACGTCCTCGACGAGCCGTCGATCGGGCTGCACCAGCGCGACAACCACCGGCTCATCGACACGCTCTCGCGGCTGCGGGACCTCGGCAACACGCTGATCGTCGTCGAGCACGACGAGGACACGATCCGGGCCAGTGACTGGGTCGTCGACATCGGCCCCGGTGCGGGCGAGCACGGCGGACTCATCGTGCACAGCGGCACCTACGAGAAGCTGTTGCGGAACAAGAAGTCGCTCACCGGCGACTACCTCGCGGGCCGTCGTTCCATCGAGGTGCCCGCCGAACGCCGGGTCGCCGACCCGAAGCGGCAGCTGACGGTGGTGGGCGCGCGGGAGAACAACCTGCGCAACATCGACGTGTCGTTCCCGCTCGGCTGCCTCGTCGCGGTCACCGGTGTGTCGGGGTCCGGCAAGTCGACGCTCGTCAACGACATCCTGGCGACGGTGCTCGCGAACAAGCTGAACAACGCCAGGCAGGTCCCGGGACGGCACAAGCGGGTCAAGGGGCTCGACCACGTCGACAAGCTCGTGCGCGTCGACCAGTCGCCGATCGGCCGCACCCCGCGGTCGAACCCGGCGACCTACACCGGTGTGTGGGACCACATCCGCAAGCTCTTCGCCGCCACCACCGAGGCGAAGGTCCGCGGTTACCAGCCCGGCCGGTTCTCGTTCAACGTCAAGGGCGGGCGGTGCGAGGCCTGTGCAGGCGACGGCACCATCAAGATCGAGATGAACTTCCTGCCGGACGTCTACGTGCCCTGCGAGGTCTGCAAGGGCGCGCGGTACAACCGCGAGACGCTCGAGGTGCACTACAAGGGCAAGACCGTGGCCGAGGTCCTCGACATGCCGATCGAGGAGGCCGCCGAGTTCTTCGAGCCGATCAAGGCGATCCACCGGCACCTGCAGACGCTGGTCGACGTGGGGCTCGGTTACGTCCGGCTCGGGCAGCCCGCGCCGACGCTGTCCGGCGGTGAGGCGCAGCGCGTGAAGCTGGCGAGCGAACTGCAGAAGCGCTCGACGGGCAAGACGGTCTACATCCTCGACGAGCCGACCACCGGGCTGCACTTCGAGGACATCCGCAAGCTGCTCGGCGTGATCAACGGGCTGGTCGACAAGGGCAACACGGTCATCGTGATCGAGCACAACCTCGACGTCATCAAGACCTCCGACTGGGTCGTCGATCTCGGCCCCGAGGGCGGTTCGGGCGGCGGCACCGTCATCGCCGAGGGCACGCCCGAGGACATCGCGGCGACCGAGGGCAGCTACACGGGCGAGTTCCTCGCGCCGTTGCTGGAGGTCTGATCCGCCGGAGCGCGGGGAACCCGGGACCATGTCGACGACCCGGTACCGGTTCCGCGCGCGCTGGTGGTTGCCCGCCGATCAGCGGACCGTGTTCGCGGCGCTGACCGATCTCGCCGACTATCCACGGTGGTGGCCCGACGTGCGATCGGTGCGGCACCTCGACGAGGACGCGGCCGACGTCCGTGTGCGGTCCACGCTGCCGTTCACTCTGGCGCTCGTGCTGCGGAGACGGGAGCAGGACGAGCGAACCGGTCGTCTGGTGGTCCGCATCGGCGGGGACCTGTGCGGTGTCCTGCGGGCGGAAGTGGTTCCGGACGGGCTCGGAACCCGCGTCGACTTCGACCAGGAGGTCGAGGTGGCGAGCCGCCTGCTGCGCGTGCTGTCGCCCTGGCTCCGCCCGGCCTTGCGGCTCAACCACGCGGCGATGACGCGGCGCGGTCGGAGGGGGCTCGCACGACGTCTCGCGGGCGACCGGAGCGGCCACCCGCGAGACGCGTGTCGATGAGCTCAGGCGTGGGACGGCTGCGGTTCGGCGGTCTCCTTGGCGGAGTCCTTCCCGGCATCCGCCGCGTGGTCGTCCACGAGCGTCGCCTCGTTGAAGGGCTCCTGACCCGAGAGCACGCGCGAGAGCCGTTCGCGGTCGAGTTCCTTGGTCCACGAACCGATGAGAACGGTCGCCACCGCGTTGCCCGCGAAGTTGGTCAGCGCGCGGGCCTCCGACATGAACCGGTCGATGCCGAGGATGAAGCCCACGCCGTCGACGAGTTCGGGCCGGTGGGACTGGAGTCCACCCGCGAGCGTCGCGATCCCCGCACCGCTGACTCCCGCGGCACCCTTCGACGCGATGATCATGAACACCAGCAGGGAGATCTGCTCGCCCACACCGAGCGGGCTGCCCTGTGCCGTCGCGATGAACAGGGTGGCCATCGTCAGGTAGATCGCGGTGCCGTCCAGGTTGAACGAGTAGCCCGTGGGGACCGTGATGCCCACGACCGGCTTGCTGACCCCGACGTGCTCCATCTTGGCGATCAGTCGCGGCAGCGCCGACTCCGACGACGACGTCGACACGATCAGCAGGAACTCGCGGCCGAGGTAGCCCAGCAGCCTGAAGATGTTGACCCGCGCGCCCAGCCACAGCACGGCACCGAGCACGAGGAAGACGAACAGCAGGCAGGTGACGTAGAAGCCGATCATGATGACGGCCAGGCTGCGCAGCGCGTCCCAGCCGGTCTCGCCGACGACGGCCGCGATCGCGCCGAACGCGCCCACGGGCGCCGCCCACATGATCATCGCCAGGATCCGGAACACCAGGCGCTGGATGTGCTCGATGCCCCGCAGGATCGGCTGGCCGGTACGGCCCATCTTCTGCAGCGCGAACCCGGCGAGCAGCGCCACGAGCAGGGTCTGGAGCACCGAGCCTTCGGTGAACGCCGAGACCATCGTCTCGGGGATGATGCCGAGGAGGAAGTCGACCGTTCCTTCGCCGCCCTCCGCGCTCTCCTGCGCCACCGCGGCGGCTTCGGGGTCGAGCTGCATGCCCTCACCGGGGTGCAGCACGTTGCCGACCACAAGCCCGATACCGAGGGCGAACGTGGACATGAGCATGAAGTAGCCGACGGCCAGCAGGCCGACCTTGCCGACACTGGCCGCCTTGGCGACGGAGCCGATGCCGAGCACGATCGTGCAGAAGATGATCGGGCTGATCATCATCTTGATCAGGGCGACGAACCCGGTGCCCAGGGGCTTGAGTTCCGTGGCCACGTCGGGCGCGGCGAAGCCCACGATGACGCCCAGCACCACCGCGGCGATCACAGCGATGTACAAGTAGTGCATCCGGTCGCGACGCCGCGGCGCGGGTGCGTCCGTGGGCGACGGTTCAGGCAACGTTGCCTCCTCGAAGTACTGACGGGTAATCGTGACGACTATGGGAACCGTGCGGCCGCGTGTCACGATTGTGTTCATTTCGGTCGCGAACTCGTTCTCGCGACGTGTGGTCTCATGAACCGGTGCGCCGTTCGTCCCGTTTCCGGCTCCCCGGTCCGCGCAACCGGCGGTGGAGTGTCGCTCGCCAGCTGCTCGTCCTGCAGCTCAGCGTCGTGGGCGTGCTGGTGATCGGGGGCACCTCGCTGGCGTACTTCGACGCCGCGGGCACCGTGGAGGACAAGGCCACCGAGGAGGTCGTGTCGGTGGCGATCACCCTCGCCGACTCTCCCGACGTGCGGACGGCGGTGTCGCGGCCGAACCCCAGCGCGACGTTGCAACCGTTCGCCGAGCAGGTCCGCACCGACACCGGCGTCGACTTCGTCACGATCATGAACCCTGACCGGACCCGGTACACGCACCCGAATCCCGACCGCATCGGCGAGCCGTTCATCGGCACCATCGAGTCGGCCCTGCGCGGACGCCTGGTCACCGAGACCTACACGGGAACGCTCGGTCCGTCGGTGCGTGCGGTCGCACCCGTGTTCGTCGACGGCGAGGTCGCGGCACTCGTGGCCGTGGGCATCACCGTGGAGGCGATCTCCACGGAACTCGCGCAGAGGCTGCCGCCCGTGTTCGGGGTCGCCGCGGGCGCCCTCTTCGTCGGGGCGATCGGCAGCGTGGCCGTGAGCAATCGTCTTCGAGCGCAGACCCGCGGCGTGGCCCCGGACGATCTGAGCCGCATGTTCGACTACTACGAGGCCATCCTGCACTCGGTGCGGGAAGGGCTCGTTCTCGTCGATCGCGACGGGCGGGTGGGCCTCTACAACGACGCCGCCGCCGAACTGCTCGACCTGCCGGGTGACGTCCGCGGCGTCGAGGTGTCCGAGCTCGGGCTCGCCGACGCGCTCACCCGCACCTTGACCGCGGAGGACGCGGTCGTGGACGAACTCCACGTCACCGAGACCCGGGTGCTGCTCGTGAACACGGTCCCGGTGCGCTCCCGCGGTCGGGCGATGGGCAACGTCGTGACGTTGCGCGACCACACCGAGTTGCAGTCCCTGACGGGGGAGTTGGACACCGTGCGGGGGTTCGCCGAGTCGCTGCGGGCCCAGGCACACGAGTCGGCGAACCGGCTCCACGCGGTGGTGTCGCTCGTCGAACTCGGTCGCACGGAGCAGGCGGTCTCGCTCGCGACCTCGGAGCTGCGCACCGCTCAGGAACTCACCGACCGCGTGCTCGGCGCGGTGTCGGAACCGGTGCTGGCGGCCCTGCTGCTGGGCAAGTCGAGCGAGGCCGCCGAACGCGGGGTCGAACTCGTCATCACCGACGACACCATCCTCGACGACGTGAGCGTGACGATCGACCCACGAGACGTCATCACGGTGCTCGGCAACCTCGTCGACAACGCCGTGGACGCCGCGGTGGAGACGGCGGCCGAGCGGGCTCCCACGGTGCGGGTGTCGGTGCGGGCCGACGACGGGACGCTCGCGGTCCGGGTCGCCGACAGCGGGCCGGGCATCGACCCGGACGTCGGCTCGCGCATCTTCCGCCGGGGATGGTCGACGAAGTCGGGTGGTGGCAAGACGGGGCGCGGGCTCGGCCTCGCGCTCGTCGGCCAGACCGTGCGCAGGCTCGGCGGTACCGTCTCCGTCTCGAACGCGGACGACGGAGGAGCCGTATTCACCGTCCGTGTTCCTCTCCGCGTCAGTACGGGCCACCCTCAGTAACTCTTTAGGCTGAAGGTGGAGGCGTCTGGATGATCAGTGTGCTGGTGGTCGAGGACGACCCCGTGGCAGCCGATGCGCATCGCGCGTTCGTCGAACGGGTCTCGGGTTTCACCGTCGCGGGAGTCGTGCACTCGGGAGGAGCGGCCGTGCGGTTCTGCCGGGCGCACCGAGTCGACCTCGTCCTGCTCGACTTCTATCTGCCCGACACCCACGGTCTCGCCGTGTGCCGGGCGTTGCGCGCCACGGGTGCGCCCATCGACGTGATCGCGGTGACGTCCGCGCGGGAACTGTCCGTCGTGCGCGGGGCGGTGTCCGCGGGCGTGGTGCAGTATCTGCTGAAGCCGTTCACCTTCGCGGCGTTGCGGGACAAGCTCGACAGCTACGCCCGGTTCCGCGAGCGCGTGGCCAGCCCCGGCGAGGCCAGTGGGCAGGCGGACATCGATCGTGTGCTCGCGACCCTGCGCACCCCTGGCCACGGTTCGACGCCGAAGGGGATGAGCACGGCGACGCTCGACGCGGTGACCGCCGTGCTCGCCGAGTCGACGGGAGGTCTGTCGGCCACCGCCGTCGCGGAGGCCACCGGTGTCGCCCGCGTCACGGCCCGTCGCTATCTTGAGTACCTCGCCGATCATGGATTCGCCCGCCGGCACCCGCACTACGGGACGGTGGGCAGGCCCGAGGTCCGGTACGTGTCCGTCGGACCCAGGGCCTCCGACGACGGCGGGCTCGGGCGTTCCCCCGAGGCGTCCTAGGCGGCACAGATGTCGACGGGCCGGCAGGGCCGGGCGACGGGAAGGGTGCGACGAACACGATGAGCACTTCGCGTAAAGCGGCGGTCAGCACGCCGGAGGCGCCGGCCCCGGTGGCGTCGTACTCGCAGGCCGTGCGCAAGGGAAACATTCTGCAGGTGGCGGGTCAGGTCGGTGTCGACCCGGCGACCGGCGAGCCCGCCGACGGTGGTGTGGCCGGACAGACCCGCCAGGTGTTCGCCAACCTGCGCGCCGTGCTTCGTGCTGCGGGCGCCGATCTCGACGACGTCGTCATGCTGCGGGCCTATCTCACCGACACCGCGCACTTCGCCGAGTTCAACGCCACCTACAACGAGCTCGTCTCCGAGCCGTACCCGGCCCGCACGACGGTGTACGTGGGTCTGCCCGGCCGGCTGCTCGTGGAGATCGACGCGCTCGCGGTGCTGGACTGACCGGGAGGGCGGTCAGTACACCGGCCCGGTGTACTTCTCGCCCGGTCCCTGACCCGGTGCGTCGGGCACGGCCGAGGCCTCGCGGAACGCCTTCTGCAACGACTGCAGACCGTCGCGCAGCGGAGCGGCGTGCAGCCCGAGGTACTCGCCGGACGCGGTCACCAGACCGGCCAGCGCCGTGATGAGCCGTCGCGCCTCGTCCAGGTCGCGCAGCGGGCTGGAGTCGGGGTCCTCGTCGGCGAGCCCGAGACGTTCCGCGGCCGCGGACATCAGCATCACCGCCGCCCGGCTGATCACCTCCACGCTGGGAATGGCGCTCAGTTCGCGCACGTTCTCGGTGTCCGGCGTGTCGGCTGCTCCCGCGGAATCCCGAGCGGGCTCGGAAGCGTTGAAAGAGTCGTCTTGCACGTCTGGTACGATTCCATGTGCGACCAGCCTCCGAGGCATCGGGGGCCGCAAGTGGAGCCCCGCTCCCACCCGAGTCGCCGTCTCAGGCGTCCGGGTCCGGTCACGCGACTGCGAGTGGCATTGTCTTTGCCGCTTCGACGCGGTCGCGCGAAGTGTCCCGTTTGGGGACGCTGATCGGAACGAGGGCCCCGCACACGGTACGAGTGTCGGGGCCTGTGGCATGTGGGCACCAGGTCGAGACAGCAGAATGACCGGCACTTGGACCAAGGAGGCCCCATCAGCTCCGAGACGCGCATCAACGAGCGCATCCGCGTCCCCGAGGTTCGCCTCGTGGGACCGAACGGTGAGCAGGTCGGCATCGTCCGTATCGAGGACGCGCTGAGGCTCGCCCAGGAGGCAGACCTCGATCTCGTGGAGGTCGCCCCGCAGGCACGCCCGCCGGTGGCGAAGCTCATGGACTACGGCAAGTTCAAGTACGAGAGTGCTCAGAAGGCCCGTGAGTCCCGCCGTAACCAGCAGCTCACCGTGATCAAGGAACAGAAGCTGCGTCCCAAGATCGACCCGCACGACTACGCGACGAAGAAGGGACACGTGTCCCGCTTCCTCGAGGCGGGCAACAAGGTCAAGGTGACGATCATGTTCCGCGGGCGTGAGCAGTCGAGGCCGGAGCTCGGGTTCCGCCTGCTGCAGCGTCTCGCAGACGACGTGTCCGAGTTGGGTTTCGTGGAGTCGAAGCCGAAGCAGGACGGCCGCAACATGATCATGGTTCTGGCGCCGCACAAGAACGCCAAGGCGAAGTCGAAGGCGACGAAGGACGCGGACAGCGACGAGTCGTGACGCGCTGCCGCCCGGTTTTCCACGGGCGGCAGGCAGTCCGCTCGCCAGTCGCCGGCAGTACCGCCACCACGCAGCAGCACACCGGTGATCGGTGTGCTGTCGTATGAAAGAGGTAAGAATGCCGAAGAACAAGTCCCACAGCGGGATGTCGAAGCGCGTCCGAGTGACGGGCACCGGCAAGATCCGGCGCCAGCAGGCCGGCCGCAGGCACCTCATGGAGAGGAAGTCGAGCAGGCTCACCCGCCGGCTCGAGGGCACCACCGAGGTCGCCGCTTCGGATGTGCGCCGCGTGAAGCGGATGCTCGGTCGCTGAATCAGCCCCGCCGTAACAACCCGGGGCGCTCGGACCGCGCCCCCCGACACGACAGGATGGACCCGTGGCACGCGTCAAGCGGGCGGTCAACGCCCAGAAGAAGCGTCGCGCAACTCTCGAGCTGGCCAGTGGCTACCGCGGTCAGCGCTCGCGCCTGTACCGCAAGGCCAAGGAGCAGACGCTCCACTCGCTCAACTACGCCTACCGCGACCGCCGCGCCCGCAAGGGTGACTTCCGCCAGCTGTGGATCACCCGGATCAACGCGGCCGCTCGGCAGAACGGCGTCACGTACAACCGCTTCATCCAGGGCCTGAAGGCTGCTGGTGTCGAGGTCGACCGCAAGATCCTTGCGGACATCGCCGTGAACGACGCCGCCGCGTTCGCCTCGCTCGCCGAGGTGGCGAAGCAGAACCTGCCCTCCGACGAGAAGAAGTCGGCCTGAGCACCAAGCATCAACGGCCCGGGGATGTCCCCTTCACACACCGGACGCCCCGGGTCGTTGCTGCGCGCCGCCTGACGCGACGCTCGGCGCGCGTGGAGGCGGGTCGCTTCCTCGCCGAGGGTGCACAGGCGGTGCGGGAGGCCCTGAGCTACGGCCGCGTGCACGAGCTGTTCGTCACCGACGAGGCGGCGGAGCGGCATCCCGAACTCGTCGCCGAGGCGGCGAGGGTGTCGAGGATCAACGCCCGCGCGGCGGAGTTGCTGTCCGAGACGGTCACGCCGCAGGGCATCGTGGCGGTGTGCGACACGGTCACGGTCGACCTCGACGCCGCGCTGGGCCGGAGTCCGCGGCTGGTGGCGGTCCTGGTGGACATCGCCGACCCGGGCAACGCGGGAACCGTGCTGCGCGTGGCCGACGCCGCGGGCGCCGACGCCGTGGTCTTCGCGGGCCGGTGTGTGGACGTGCACAACGGCAAGTGCGTCCGTGCCTCCACCGGGAGCCTGTTCCACCTTCCCGTCGCCGCGGAGCCGGATGTCGACCGTGTCCTGGAGGCGTGTGGGCGAGCGGGGTTGACCACGGTCGCCGCACACGGATACGCGGAAGCGGATCTGACCACGGCCGCCGTGCTCGACCGGCCGACCGCGTGGCTCTTCGGCAACGAGGCACACGGCCTGAGCGACGAGGTGCTCGCGAGGAGCGACAGCGCGGTGCGGGTTCCGTTGTACGGCAAGGCGGAGAGTCTCAACCTCGCCACGGCCGCAGCGGTCTGCCTCTACGCCAGCGCCGTTCGGCACCGATCCTGACGGAGGGTGACGGACGGCCGCCCGTGGCGCTCACCTAGAATTCCGCGTGTACCGCTGACGTGCGCTCACGCTCGCGTACAGCCTTTTCAACGTGGAGCGGACGTTCGAGGAGCTATGTCCGAAGCCTTGGATAAGCAGGAACCGGAGTCGGCCGACAGGGTCGCGCCCGAGACGTTGAGGGCGGCCGTCGACGCGGCGAAGAAGGAGTTCGCGGACGCCGCGGACCTGGATGCGTTGGCGGCGGTGAAGCCTGCGCACTTCGGCGACCAGGCCCCGTTGTCTCTCGCGCGCCGGGCCATCGGATCGCTCCCGAAGGAGCGGAAGTCCGAGGCGGGCAAGCTCGTCAACCAGGCTCGCCAGGAGGTGCAGGCGGCGTTCGAGGAGCGTCGTGCGGTGCTTCAGGCCGAGCGGGACGAGCGGGTTCTGCGCGAGGAAGCGGTCGACGTGACGTTGCCGTGGGATCAGATCCCGCGAGGAGCACGTCACCCCATCAGCACGATCGCCGATCGCGTCGCCGACGTGTTCGTCGGCATGGGGTACGAGGTCGCCGAGGGACCGGAACTCGAAGCCGAGTGGTTCAACTTCGACGCGTTGAACTTCGGCAAGGACCACCCCGCGCGCCGCATGGCCGACACGTTCTACGCCGGGCCCGAGGGCTCCAACCTGGTGCTGCGCACGCACACCTCGCCGGTGCAGGCGAGGGCGCTGCTGCACCGCGATCTTCCGGTGTACATCGTCTGTCCTGGCCGGACGTTCCGCACCGACGAGCTCGACGCGACGCACACGCCCGTGTTCCATCAGGTCGAGGGCCTCGCCGTGGACAAGGGGCTCACGATGGCGCACCTGCGGGGCACGCTCGACGCGTTCGCCAAGGCGATGTTCGGCGAGGAGTCCGGCACCCGATTCCGCCCGCACTTCTTCCCGTTCACCGAGCCCTCCGCCGAAGTGGACGTGTGGTTCCCGGAGAAGAAGGGCGGGCCCGGCTGGGTCGAGTGGGGTGGCTGCGGCATGGTCAACCCGAACGTCCTCCGGGCCTGCGGTGTCGACCCGGACGTCTACTCGGGCTTCGCCTTCGGCATGGGGCTGGAGCGCACCCTCATGTTCCGCAACGGGATCCCGGACATGCGCGACATGGTGGAGGGGGATGTGAGGTTCACCCTCCCCTTCGGAACGGAGGCGTGAATGACGCAGGCTTGTGTGGCGCGTTGTTCGCGCCGACCGGGTNNCGCAGGAAACGGAGGCGTGATGAAGGTTCCTGCCAGTTGGCTCAGGGAGCACCTGGAGCTCGGCGAGGACGTCACGACCGACGACATCGCCAACGCCTTCGTGAAGCTGGGCATCGAGGTCGAGGGCGTCGAGGTCGTCGGTGAGATCGAGGGTCCGCTCGTCATCGGTCGGGTCGTCGAGATCGAGGAACTGACCGGGTTCAAGAAGCCGATCCGCTACTGCCGTGTCGACGTGGGTGAGAGCGCCGACCCGGAGAGCGGCGAGGAGGTCGACCCCACCAAGCCGCCCACCAACGGCATCATCTGCGGAGCCACGAACTTCGCCGAGGGCGACCTCGTGGTCGTCGCTCTGCCCGGAGCGGTGCTGCCGGGCGGTTTCGAGATCTCCGCGCGCAAGACCTACGGGCACGTGAGCGAGGGCATGATCTGCTCCGTCCGCGAGCTCGGGATCGGCGACGACCACGCCGGAATCCTGGTGCTGCCGTCGGGGACGGCCAGTCCGGGAGACGACGCGCGCGAGGTCCTCGACCTCGTCGACGTGGTGTTCGAGCTGACGCCCACACCCGACCTCGGCCACGCGCTCTCGGTGCGAGGCCTCGCACGGGAGTTGGCGTGCGCGTTCGACGTTCCCTACGGTGACCCGGCCCATGTCGAGGTCCCGGAGGGTGAGGGCGACGCGTGGCCGGTGCGGATCGAGGACCCGGAGGGCTGCGCTCGGTTCGTGCTGCGCCGGGTGACCAACCTCGACGCGGGAGCGCCGACGCCGTGGTGGATCCAGCGGCGCCTGCTCCTGGCGGGAATGCGGCCGATCTCGCTCGCCGTGGACGTCACGAACTACGTGATGCTGGAGCTCGGGCACCCGCTGCACGCCTTCGACACGGCGGCGGTGAAGGGCGACCTCGTGGTGCGGCGCGCGCA
>JACYYJ010074569.1_pt1 | contig 26832 bp, 26 predicted proteins | sample 8236861 | NCBI WGS metagenome assembly JACYYJ01 (sample SAMN14103086, study PRJNA606662) | landfill metagenome | isolation source: landfill solid waste | place: India:New Delhi, Okhla landfill site | collected 2017-11-05
GCTAACCCTGCTCACCAACGTGAAAATCTTGATGTCTTCGATTTCGCATTAGAAAACAACGAAATCGCAGCAATCAATGAACTAAATCAAGAAGACGGTCGTATCGATGGTCAAGATCCAAACGAATACGAAGAATTTGAGTAAAAGAGAGAGCTGATACGTTACCGTTTTGGAATCCAAAATAAGTGATAAATTTGGCGCACCGCCGGAGCGACTGCGTAGGTGTGTGACATATTTATCGCTTATTTTTGATGGACTGGTAACTTATCGCGTTTAACGAAAGCGTGAATCCAAGCGTTTAGCATTCCGGTATAAGGCCTGTTTTGTGCCCTGGCGCTGCAAGCGGCTGGGTCAAAACTAAATAAACCAAATAAAAAAACCACTTGCTATCGCAAAACTTTGCGTAACAAGTGGTTTTTTAGTGTTATTTATTAAAAATTATTCTTCTGAACCAAGACCGTACTTAGCAACCAATGCTGCCAAAGCACCACCAACTAAAGGTCCGATGAAGTAAGCAGCAACGTGCGTCAATGAAGTTGCTGAACCAAACATTGCAAAGAACACAGCAGGTCCAAGTGAACGTGCAGGGTTCAATGAAGCTCCGGTTACTGAAATACCAACAATAATCAATGCTGCCAATGTCAAACCAATGATCATTGGTGCAGCAACTGAAGAACCTTCAGCCTTCTTTGAAGTAACCATCAAAATAACTAGTACAAAGAAGAAAGTCAAAATCAACTCGATAACAGTTGCACCGAAGAATGAAACTGGTGTTGTGTAATCAGTTTGACCAAAACCAACTTGCTTAATCATTGTCGCACTGGCACCAACACCCTTCATGATTGCCCAAACAACGGCTGAACCAGCTAGTCCACCAATCAATTGTGCAATAACATAACCAATAAAGTCTTTCCATGAAATACGACCATTCATGGCTGCTCCCAATGAAACGGCTGGGTTAAAGTGACCACCTGAGATTGGGCCAAAAGCGTAAGCACCAGCAGCCAAGGCAATACCAAAGGCCAAGGCAACAGGAAGTGGGCCAGTTTGTACACCAACCAAAACAACTGCACCAGTACCAACGGCAACTAATAACATCGTTCCAAAGAACTCTGCTAAGTATTTACGTGTATTACTTTCCATAAACAATAATTGCTCCTTAAATAAATTTGACTTGTTTTCTATAACAAAAATAAATAACTAACTCTAACTATATAACACTATTGTACTTAAATTCAGCTTTATTAATAAATTTTTAACTTTAACGGCCAATAATAGCCAATGCGTCTTTATCTAAAACAAACCATGTATTCGTTGCATTAGTTTTAAATTGCTTGATAAAATCAGGACCATCCGCTTTTGGTTTTGCTGAACCAACCAATTCATTATCAATCCCAAGGACTTGCAAGTCATGAAAAGCTTCATCCCAACGGACGGTATAATAATTACCATCCATTTTCTCATCCACAATTGATTGAAAGCCTTTTTTCAATGCTTCTTTAATAACATCTTCTTCCGATACTGTGAAGCCACGTCCTGCCATCAGGTCAACACGATCACGCACATCTTGCATATCTTCCGGAATCTTTTGCGTGTTCATTTTTATCCTCCTTACTAATTTCGTCTACTTAATGTAAAAAAACATTGTACTAGAAACATTTTAACAGTCAGTTGCGATATAATAAACACTGAACGTCATAATTGATTATTAAGATAGAAAAAGATTGAAGGAGGTTGCTTTTCATGATTGAATCAGTAACTGCACAAGAAATGCAACGGTTTAGTCACTACACCACTGATGAAATTGGTGTCCATCCCCTAGTTTTAATGGAGCGAGCAGCCATCTCCGTGATGGAAGTACTTGGTGCAGGTACTTTTGACTTGTCCAATGTTCTCGTTATTGCTGGCTTAGGTAACAATGGTGGTGATGGCATTGCCATTACTCGCATGTTAGCACAAAAAGGTGTTAATGTTGACTTATTACTATTAGGCGATGCCCATCGCGCCACTCCTAATACAGCAAAACAACTAGACATCGCCCGCAAGTATGGTGTTACCCCACATAATCGTGTACGCGACTTCCGCCATTACACAGTTATTGTGGATGCCCTATTTGGCGCCGGACTATCAAAACCAGTCCCTGTTAAACTAGGTGAAATCATTAAACGCGTTAATGCTGCTAATATTCCGGTTGTGTCAGTTGACATTCCATCCGGTCTAAATGCAACAACCGGTACTATTTTAGGCTCTGCCATCCGCGCATCTGCTACGGTTACTTTTGCATATCCTAAACAAGGATTACTACAAAATGAAGGCCTAAAACGTGCTGGTAATATCTACGTTAAAGATATTGGCGTTTATTCCCCAGAAGAACTATCAAATTTTAAGAAAGAGAGCAGCAACCAATGAAGATTGTATTAGTTGGTGCCGGACCACGCAACTTAACCCTATTAGAACGTCTGATGGCTTATGCCAAGGAAACAACAAAACCTGTCGATATTACTTTGTACGACAGTTTCCCAATCGGTGGCCGTGTTTGGAATCCGGATCAAAGTCCACTTTTCCTAATGAACACAGTTACTCGTCAATTGACCTTATTCCCCGACCCTTCCATACCTAACCATGCAGCAACTGCTACCTATGGTCCTAACTTTTATGAATGGGCAATTACATATGGTAAAGAATATGTACAACGTCGTCATTTTGTTAACGGTGAACACTTTCTTGATGAAATTGCACGGATCAATCCTAATCGCTTTACTTCTCGTGCCCTATTCGGCGTTTATAGTCAATGGTTTTACGAACGTCTAGGTACTCAAATTCCTGGTAATGTCATGCTGTCTTATGAACGTAAACAAGTCTTAGATGTTACCCCTCAAGACGATCAATATGAAATCGTCTTAGATGATGGGACCAACTTCATGGCTGATAAAGTCGTCATGTCAACAGGGATGGTCGATAACCAGTTATCAGAAGAGCAACAAGCATTTACTGATGCTGCTAATGCCCATGAAAACATGCTATATATTGGACCAACTCATCCCGCAGAAGCTAATTTAGATGATATTCCTGCACGTCAAAAGGTTGTCCTTCGTGGTCTAGGTCTAAGTTTTTTTGATTACCTAGCCAAATTGACAATTGGCCGTGGTGGTCGTTTTGCCCGTGATAACAATGGTGTGCTTTATTATCTACCATCAGGTAAAGAACCTCATATCATTGCTGGTTCTCGTCGTGGTTTGCCCTTGCATGCGCGTGGTATTAACCAAAAGACAACTGAAAGTTACCAACCATTGTTCTTCACAAACAAGAACCTTGATAAACTAGCTGCCGAAAACGATGGTCAACTATCATATGCTGACTTTTTCAAATTATTGAAAAAAGAATTAGAATACAAGCATTATCGTAATACAATCAATGACTTTGGGATTACTTGGCCATTCAACGCCGACCACTTTATGACTGCACTTGCTGAAAGTGACGATTTGAATAAGACCGCCCGTCAATATGGTGTCGCCGAAGAATATATCATGGACTGGCAACGTATCTTAAACCCTGTCGCTGATGTTCCTGAGGAAGTCGAATATAGTGACTTCATGATGAACTACTTCACTTGGGATATTATCGATGCATACAAAGGAAATAACGATGCGCCTTATGCTGGTGCTTTTGATATGTTACGTGACATTCGCTCAGTCATTCGCCACTACTTGGATGCTGGCTATCTAAATGCTGATGAATATGAAAAGTTTTTGCGCCACTTTAACCCACTGAACACTTTGATTTCTGTTGGTCCGCCTATTTTACGTATTGAGCAGATGCGTGCCCTGATTGAAACCGGCTTGTTAACAATTGCCAGCCCTGGTATCAGCGCAACCATCCAAGACAATCACTTTGTGGCTCGCGATAACCGTAACAACGAATGGACTGTTGATAATCTGGTTGAAGCACACCTATCAGCACCTTCGTTGTCACATACCATCAACCCATTGATGAGTAATTTACGTGAAAAAGGAATTCTAAGTGAAGCAACTTACACGAAATCTGATGGCACCACTTACTCTGCTGGTGGTACACGTATGAATAAACAGACGATGACGGCAATTGACCAACAAGATCAAGAAGTCCCTGGCTTATTCATTTGGGGTGTCCCAACAGAAGGTTGGTCATGGTTTACAACGTTCTCACCACGTCCAGGAATTACTGATAAAAACCTGAGCGATGCTGAAAATATTGCCCAAACAATTTTTGAATAAAGCAAAAAAATAGGTTGAGACATAAATTATGTCTCAACCTATTTTTACTTAGAATTTATTGTACAACACCTTGATCTTGGTGCTTTAAATTATATACAAATGCCAAAATCATGCAAATAACCGCAACAATAAAAATATTACGTAATCCCATATGATAAATATTATGCATCACTGGCACAATTTTATTTGGCAATTCATCAACCGTATGCGGATTGATCATTTTATTAAACATCCCCACTGTTAAGTTTTTATCTGGATGTTGCGCAATACCGTTTTGCAAAGACTGATTCATAACAATTCCAAAAATTGAAATGGAAATACTTTGTGCCAAACTACGAATCAATGTATTAAACGAAGTGGCCATCCCAATGTGTTCAAGTGATACCACACTTTGTGAAATAATCGTTGAGCCAGTCACAGTGATTCCAAAACCAGTTCCCAAAAATACACCGATAAGTAAGAATATAACAAATGGTGTATTGGTTGGTAAGAACGCTAGGACCGTTCCGCTAACCACCAAAAGTCCCATACTAATCATCAAAATCTTTTGTGGTCTTAATCGTGATAACATCTTACCCGCAATAAATGAACCAACAATCCAAAAAATAGAACTAGGCGTTGTTGCGAAGCCAGCAAAAGTTGCTGGTAATCCTAAAATTCCTTGCGTCCATGATGGCACGTATACTTCATAAGCAATTAAGAAGATTGCCATCATCCCTACTGCAAAATTCTGAATAACAAACGTCTTATTTTTAAATAAATCCAACAAAATAATCGGATCTGCTGCACGTTTTTCTCGTTTAATAAACAACAACAAACCAACAACTGCAACGATTGCAACAACTACAATCATCAGCCAGTTAATGTGTGCCTTATTAAGTAATTCAACGCCATACAATATTCCAGAAATCGTCATTGATAGCCAAACGATACCCCAAATGTCCAAATGACCTTCAGTAGCACGTTTATCTTCCTTCAAAAACATTAAAGTCAAAATCATTGATAATAATCCAAACGGCAAATTAATAAAAAATACCCAACGCCAAGTAAAATTATCAACAATCAAGCCACCCAGTAATGGGGCAACCACAGAAGCAATTCCCCACGCTGAATTATTGATACCCATAATCTGCGCACGTTTTTCAGGTGGATAAATATCAGCAATAATTGTATTAGAAATTGGCAAAATCGCTCCTGCACCAATTCCTTGAATGGCACGCCAAATAATTAATTGTGGCATACTAGCCGAAAATCCACTTAATACCGATCCTGTTAAAAATATAATTAACCCAGCAATAAATACTGGCTTACGACCAATATTATCAGCTAATTTCCCATAGATTGGTGTAGTCAACGTACTCGTCAATAAGAAAATTGAGAATACCCAATTCATTATTGAAATACCCTCTAGGTCACCGACAATGGTAGGCATTGCTGTTGACACAATTGTCCCTTCGACCGCACTTAAAAAAGTCGCGATGAATAAGGCCAATGTCACCATACCTTTATTCGTTTTTTCCTTTTCCAAAACTACTACTCCTATTTCCTATAAATTCCGTGAACAATCAATCATAGCACATGCTAGACAATAACTACAAGCAACATCCAATTAACTTAAAGCTTGCAGAATATTAAAATTAGGTTTATCCTAACATTAAGTTAAAGTTAACCAGGAGGACATCTTATGCTTGATGTTTACAAAGACGAACCCAGACGAGCTATTTTTGTGATTGATTCCAAAAGTTTCTATGCCAGTGTCGAATGCGTTGACCGCGGTAAAAATCCATTACAGACAATGCTCATCGTTATGAGTCAGCAAGAAAATACAAATGGCGGTCTGGTGCTTGCTGCCTCACCAATGGCTAAAAAAATACTGGGTATCAGTAACGTTATGCGGCAACGAGATGTGCCCTATCATCCTGATTTATTAATTGCTGAACCCCGAATGAATTATTATATCGAAAAAAATCAACAAATTAATGATATCTATCGTGAATTTGTGGCTGACGAAGATTTGCACATTTATTCAATTGACGAATCTATTCTGGATATTACCGATAGTTATCAATATATTATTTCAAAATTTGGTAATGGTCATGATTTAACACGCCAGCAAATCGCCCGTATCATTCAAAAAGAAATCAAAAAAAGAACTGGTATCTATACCTCAGTTGGTATTGGTGATAATCCAGCAATGGCTAAAATGGCGCTTGATCTAACTGCTAAACACGCTCCTAGTCTAATTGGTGAATGGCATTATGAAACAATCCCAAAATTTCTATGGCCAATTGAAACACTATCTGATGTTTGGCACATTGGCACACGTACAGCTAAGAAACTCAATCGTTTGGGCATCTTTTCAATGAAAGATTTAGCTTTGCATAATCCATACCACTTGATTGAAAAGTTTGGAGTTATCGGTGGTGAACTTTATGCACTCGCTTGGGGGATTGATCGCAGCGTCGTTAGACAAAAGTATCATGCAAAAAGTCGTGCACTAAGCAACAGCCAAGTCCTACCACGAGATTATGATAATCCCACTGAAATTGCCGTAATCATTAGGGAAATTGGCGAACAAATTGCCAGTCGACTACGGTCCAAACATTTAGTTACCAATCAAATCTCGCTTGGCTTAGGAGTAGGCTATCATAACCCGACTGATAGCCAAGGCTTTCATGCGCAAGTGACGCTTCCCTCAACAAACTCAAATGCCCAAATTACACAAGCGCTTCAACAACTATTTACTACTCATTATCACGGTGAAGTCATTCGACATATCGCCGTTAGTGCTGGTAATTTAGAGGCTGCGGGTGAAGAACAACTGGATCTTTTTGTACCACCGGCTACTATGCAACAACATCATCAGTTAGATGAAACAATCGATATGATCCGCCAAAAATTTGGTATTGATGCCATTTTTAAAAGCTCTAGTTTGGCTGGAGGTACAATGCTTGATCGCGTTGGTCTGGTCGGCGGACACAATGGTGGTAATGCTTATGGCTATAAATAATGAAGAAATCGATAACATCACCCTCAAACAAGCCAGTCAATTTTTTAAGCATGATTATCATGATCGCGGGATGATTAAGTGGCAAGGTTACTATTTATCTGACCATACTGAGCACGTGAATAAAATTGCCCATGAAGTGAAACATGCCAATCAACGCGTACGCAAACCTGAAATGGCTCCCGAATTAATTGCCAAAATTTTATTTGAAGCATATGCCCAACAAGACACGGTAACCATTCAATTAAACACGCAATCAGAACAAGGCATTATTCCACCTATGATAACTGGCGTAGTCAAAGGCTATACTGATGAAGCCATCGTTATCGGTACACAATTTATTCCGCAGACTAATTTATGGTGGGTCAGTAAAACATCACCCACCACTCCGTAATTTTTGAGCAAAAAGAGATTGAGACAAAAACATGTCTCAACCTCTTTTTACTTAAAATTATTTAATTATGATTCAGAAAGATTAATGCCATTACTGATTCATTCTCGAGTGACGTACACCATACGTTAAGTACAAAATAAGACCAAGAACAAACCAAACACCTGCGGCAATCAATGTTTCAGCATGTAATTGTGTAATCAAGAATCCTGTCAACAGTGCTGAAATAATTGGCATCACTGGATAACCTGGCATTTTGTAACCATCATGGTTAACGTCTTGACGACGACGTAATGGCAAGATACCTAATGACACAACCACGAACGCCAACAAAGTACCGACATTAACCAAATCAACTAAGGCGTCCAATGGTACTAACCCACTAAATAGGGCAATAACAACTGTTGCAACAGTTAATGCACGATTAGGATTTCCTTGTTTATTTAACTTACCAACACCACCTGGCAACAGGCCGTCTCGACCAACAGCATAAATTAACCGTGATGCCGCATATGTCATTGTATACATCATCGTTGCCATTCCAATCAATGCTCCAATTGTAATAATCAATGATGCCCAATTTTGACCAACTTGTTGCAAGGCAAAAGCTGCTGGATCCGCAACATTCAACTTAGAATAATGTACCATACCAGTTAGCACAAATCCCATTAAGCCATACAAGATAGCCGCAATAATTAGTGTACCGATAATTCCAATTGGCATGTTACGCTTGGGATTTTTTACTTCGGCTGCTGATGATGACAAGGCATCGAAACCAAGAAAGGCGAAGAAGACCATCGATGTTCCAGTAATGACTCCTCGCCATCCAAAGGCACCATTAACACGTTCAGGAATTAGAGGACTGTAGTTACTGCTCTTAATAAAGAAGAAGCCAATCACAATGAAAGCCAAAATAATAATTATCTTGAACAAGACCATTGCATTTTCAACACGTTTTGACTGACGTAAGCCACCGCGTAATAGCAGGCCAATTAATAGAACAATAACAACAGCAACAATATCAATATACGTCCCATTTGCTGGGTTATAAGCCCCTGATAAGGCCGTTGGGATTTTGACCAAAGGAGATATCAGATTGGCAAAATAAGCTGACCAACCCGTCGAAACGGCCGAAACACTTAACATGTATTCCAAAATTAGTGCCCAACCTAATACCCAACCGATAACTTCACCAAAAATAACATTTCCATATGAATAAGCAGATCCAGCCACCGGCATAGCAGTTGACATTTCAGAATAAGCCATCGCTACTAAGCTCGATACTAAGGCCGCCAAAATAAAACTAAAAATAATCGCTGGCCCGGTTGTCGTTGCTGCCACAGTTCCAGGTAAAACGAAAATTCCTGAACCAATCACCGCACCAATTCCTAAAGCAACTAAATCTTTTGCATTTAGTGACTTTTCAAAATGGCCATCACTACTCATATAGGTGTCTAATGACTCCTTTTTAAATATTCTCTGCCACATTCCCATATATATAACTTCCTTTCACGGAACATCATGCTACAACCCATTTGTCATTTGAAAAATACCAAGATAATAAAAAACACGTATTGGATAACATCATTGTATCCAATACGTGTTTGCAGATAATGCATTACAAGTTGCTCACTTGCTTTCACACATTTGGATACTTTACCGTCATCCAAATGTTCAGCGCAAACAACCTTACGCAGAATTCGGATGACTACCCGAAATACGTAAAGTAACTAAACGCTGATGTTACTGACAAATAAGTTTGCATATCTACATTTCCTTTTCTTTTAGCTTACCTGTAGATATTAAGCCCATTTACGTACAAAGTCAATTGTTTTATGAAAAAAATCTCATAAATGTATTAATCTACTAATAATTGGTAACCTAGTCGATCACCAAATTCAAATGGGACCATGCCTCTATATGTAAAATCAGTTTTCGTAATAACATTCTGCATAATGATATTTTCTGGGAATGTATCAATGCGAATATCACGATAACCACGCGCGCGGGCTAAATTAACCAAATCGCGTGTTAATGTCTTACCAACACCCTTACCACGAATGTGTGAATTAATCGTCACTCGGTGAATGGCAACGTATTCTGGTTCTTCACCAACCCATTCGCCTTGTAAAATTTCATATTCTTCTTCTGGTCCTGGCACTAGTGAGCCATAACCGGCTACTTGACCATCGTAGATCAGAACGATTCCCCAGCCATTAGCAATATCCTTTTCAAATAAAGCCCTGTCTGGTGCACCTTCGCCCTGCCATTGCGATGCGCCCTGCTCGCCCAAGTATGCAACGCCATCTTGAAACGCAGCCCAAATTGCTGGAAAGTCTTCTGGCTGGGCTGGTCTTGTGTACATCAACATAATCGTATCCTCCGCGTCTACATTATTAAATTGTCTAATCGTAGAACGTTTCTTATTTAATATCTACTAATTATTAAATAGCAGAACATTATATTAACAAATTAAAAACAAAAACCCAACCTTTTTTATTAAAATAATTGATTTAATTTTTGGGCTATTCAGCACTACCTTGGAACCCTCGTTGCATTCATCAAACCAACCAAGAATCTTAGATATTGGCTAAATACGTAGATAATCATCAGTGTTGCTGCAAACCATTCAACTTTTGCTACAACCATCACCCCACTAGCTAGATTTAAACGATTTGATAAAACCGTTATTGCTGTGGATGCAATGACCAACGGGAAAGTAAAGGCTGCAAAGCTTGGATAAAATCGTAACAATGAATGTTTAGCAGAAACATAAATTTTTATCATTAAAAATAACGTAGCAAAATAAAGCCCTTGCGCAAAAATAGCCATGCCAATAGCAAAGGCATGATTAAATTGGCCAAAGATATTTAAATAACCAGTTAAACACAATGACGCTGGCGCTGCCATAATCGTCAACAACGGCAACGCTCCTTCACCCATTGCTCGTAGACGTATCAATCGGAAAATAACAATTGGAAAAACAATGACGTACAACACCATTGCTAACCAAAAAAAGAGTTGACCAATAGTTGCACTAAACATGGGTGCACTCACTGGAATAACACCAATACCAACAAACATGACAAACCAACTTGGATAAACTGCTTGTAATCGTGGCTTGGTCTGAATTAAGTTAAACCAACAAAAGGCTACCATGATACCGAGATGAACAATAATTGCAGCCAGCCACAAAAAATTGGCAAAACGCGTCATCCCCCATCGATACCAATACATGGCCATCAGCATCACCGCCATCGTAAACGTTGGTAGCGTCCCCGCAGTTACAGGGTTCAGCATTTCACTGTGGACACTACCATATGCAAACAACAGTTTCGCAAATACAAACAACATTAAGATCATTCCCACTATGCCAATTATATTGCCCGTCATGAAAAAGCCATTCATAATAAATAAATTTCCTAATGATTCGATACCTAAAATCAAACCACATAACGCCATGGGAATTTTTTTCAACACTTGTACCACGAAATTCTCCTTCAACTCATTTCACTTATCTGGTAATTTCAATGAAACTAACGCCATGCCTTTTTCATGGCTACAAAAATAGCCAGCGTCTCTTTTGCATCAGGTAATGCCCGGTGCTTTTGTTTTCCCAAATCAATCCCATACATTTCTGCTAAATCCATTAATGAAATATCTTGCGGATTGCCGGCAATAGCACCATGAATTTGCTGCGTATCATATAATTTACCGCGAGTGTCCCATTTACCAAGATTATGATGTTGCAATCCTTCTTTAATTAGCTGGACATCACCATCAATAATGGCATGCCCAACAATTGCGTAATCACCAACAAACTGCATAAAACGGCTCAGTGCACGCTCTTCAGAAATACCATGACTTATCATCTCCAACGTAATCCAGCCATCTTTGCCACCCATTGATTTAGTAATATATTTAAATGATTTCATAGCGCTACCAACGGGCGGATTATTAACAATAACTGAAAATTTCTCAATATTTTGGGTACCTGTTACTTTAATCGCACCAATCTCAATAATTTGATTACTACCATTCATCTCCAAATCAAATACCACATAATTATTTAAATTCGTAAATAACATTTATTAACTCTCACCTCCCCCAAAATATGTATTCATCAAGTATTTTAATTTTAACAATAATTATAGATAAAGGCCTGAAATTTTCTCATCAACTGACAAAATTCCAGACCTTATTTTTTAGATTTCGTTTAATTAAGCACCCATCAACATATAAATCAGCGCTAGGGCAATAACTACTTGGAAAATAATCGTGACAAGTCCATATCCTAGGAACTTAGCTCCTGATGACTTGATTGTTGTCCACTTCAAATTCAATCCAATACCTGCTAAGTTAACAACACCAAAAAAACTAGTAATATTTTGTGCTGTATGAGTCACAAGATGAGGTAGTGAGATAAATGAATTGATCAACATAAGAATAATAAATGTTGTGACAAACCAAGGAATACCCATCTTTGATTTAACAGCTGTACCTGTATCAGTTGATATTTTTGCAGCATGACGTGCCATAAAAATAACAACTACTGATAGCATAATGACACGTAGCATTTTGAAAATCGGTGCATAAGTAACCACACTGCCACCAACAAGTGATGCAGTTCCAGATACTTGACCAACTGACTGCACAGTTCCACCAATCAAAGCACTGACCATCATATTATCCCGTAACACAGCTGGGCCTAAAATCGGTAAAACAAATAGTAACACCACCCCAGCCAGCGAGACTGTTGCAACGGATGTCCGTCGCTGATCATCAGTTGCACCGACAACTGGTGCCACTGATGCAATCGCACTCGAACCACAGACCGCATTACCTGCTCCCATCATCATCGCTGATGCTGGTGCAACCTTAAAAATACGCCCACCAAGCCACATCACAAAGAAGATGGTCAATGACATTTGTATCAAAATAAACAACACACCTTGCCATCCAAGTGAAGCCATATTTGTTAAAGTAACATTCAAACCTAGGCAGGCAATCCCAATCTCAATCGGGTATTTTTCAGCCCATTTAACACCTGCTGCCCAACGTTGGTTGATAAAAATTGTATTTCCTAAAACAATTCCCGCCAACATAGCCAATGCTTCGGCACCTAATGTTGGTAAGAAAGGTGATAGTAATTTTGCAACGAAAGCTAGCAAAAACGTTAAGATAATGCCCGCTACCATATTCTTTCTAATTACCATGTGAACTCCTAAAAATTTTATAGCAAATCGGCATTATTATACACCTTATTGTCCATCAGACTGTTAAAAACCTCATAATTTGCCCTAAACATGACTATTATTTACTTTTAAGAAGTTAATATCTTGAAAATTTTACAAAATATCGCTAATATGAATAGGGTTTTAAAAATTTTCGTATCAAAAATACATATTTCTTTGAGAAAGGAACTTTAAATGGTCCAAGTAAAATCGCCTTATTGGCAAAAAGTTGTGGACGATGCTCAAAAACATCCTGCCGTTCCAGGATTAGAAACAATCCCCTTCTTCACCATGGCTCCTATGGAAGCCGTAACAGATTCTGTTTTCCGTCGTGTCGTTGCCAAAGCTGGTGGCCCCGACGTTTACTTTACAGAATTCACAAATGCTCGTAGCATTACCCATCCAAAAGCAAAGTTTACCGTACAAGGTCGTTTGCACGTTGAAGAATCAGAACAAATGCCTGTCGCTCAATTATGGGGTGATCGTGGTATTGATTTTGAGACTGCTTGTTTTGACTTAAAAGAACGTGGCTATGAAGCCGTTGATATTAACATGGGATGCCCAGCTGCTACTGTCGTTAAAAACAATAGTGGTTCTGATTTGATTCGCCATTTTGATAAGGCTGAAGAAATTATTGCTAGCGCTAAAAAGGCCGGCTTAGCTGTTTCTGTTAAAACTCGCCTTGGTTTCAATCAAATCGACACTTTTGAAGAGTGGATTCCATTTCTTCTAAAGCAAGATATCCCACTACTTACTGTTCATATGCGTACACGTAAGGAAATGTCAAAAGTGCCTGCCCACTTTGAGTACATTGACCGTTTAGTGCAATTACGTGATGAAATCGCCCCAAACACCTTGCTTCAAATCAATGGTGATATTAAGGATCGTGCTGACGGTCTTGAATTAGTTCGTCAACATCCTGGTGTTAATGGTATTATGATTGGCCGCGGGATTTTTGAAAATCCTTTTGCTTTTGAAATCACACCACGAGAGCATACTCTAGATGAGACTCTTACTCTATTGCGTATGCAATTAGACTTATACGACCAATTCACCGCTGAATTTGGCCCCATGCATTTCCAAAAGTTAAAGCGTTTCTTTAAAATCTACGTTCGCCATTTTTCATATGCATCTGACTTACGTGTTGCCTTAATGGATACAAACAACACAACACAAGTCCGCGAATTGCTTGATCAATTCGATGAACAATGGGCCGCTCAAAAAGCAGCTGATACCATTGCGATTACAACAAAATAATAATAAAAAAGGAGCATGTTCATCTGAACATGCTCCTTTACTGTAATCAGTTTAATTTACTTAGTTGGTTCAAAAATCAAATGCTCGTTAACGAATGCATTCAATCCTAATTCACTTAGCTCACGACCGTATCCCGAGTTCTTAACACCACCAAATGGTAATTCAGGTAATGATGTCCATCCTGAGTTAATGAATGACATACCTGTTTCAATTTGTTCGGCGACACGTTGTGCATGGTCAATATCACTTGAGAATACAGTGTTACCAAGACCATAACTTGAATCATTAGCCAATGCAATGGCCTCTTCTTCTGAATTAACCTTGTAAACTTCAGCAACCGGACCAAACAATTCTTGATTGTAGATTGGATTGTCCTTAGTAATATCTGTCAAAATAGTTGGTTGGAAGAAGAATCCATCCCCTTCAACCGGCTCTTGACTATAAACTAACGTCGCTCCACCAGCAACAGCACTATCAACTTGCTTCTGTAATTTCTCTTGCGCACTCTTAGATGATAATGGCGCCACATCAGTTTCAGGATCCATTGGATCTCCTACCTTAGCCTTTGAGAAACCATCTTTTAGAATATCGATAAACTCATCAAACTTATCAGCCAAAACAATGAACCGCTTTGATGACGTGCAAACTTGTCCTGCATTGTACAAACGTGCACCTGGCGCAACCGCCTTAACTTCATCCCAATCCGCATCATCTAAAATAATGAATGCATCATTACCACCAAGTTCAAGGGTCGACTTCTTTAGTGCCTCACCAGCTTCTTTGGCAATGGCTGCACCACCACGTTCAGAACCCGTCAAGCAAACACCAGCGACACGTGGATCATGAATAGCCTTAGATACTAAGTCATAATCGATAAACAAATTAGTCAAAGCACCCTCTGGCGCACCTGCTTCACTGACTAAGTCAGCAAATAATTGGGCTGACTTGGCACAAATTGACGCATGCTTCAAAATCATTGGATTACCAACAATAAAGTTTGGCGCAAAGACACGCACAACTTGATATAATGGGAAATTCCATGGTTCAACTGCCACAATGACACCAGTTGATTGCTTAACATAGTGAGCATTTCCTGCTGGTGACTCTATTGGTGTGTCGGCCATGAATTCCTCACCCTTTTTTGCATAATAAGAAACAATACTTGCACACAAGTCGACTTCGCCTTCGGCTTCAGTTAATAACTTCCCCATGTCATAAGTCATTGCCTTAGCTAGTTCTTCTTTATGTGCCACGATTGCCTCAGCAATCTTCTGTAATGTTGCCGCACGATCACTGACAGATGTGCCACGCCATGTTTTATATAAAGCGTGACCGGTTGCCAGTGCTTTCTCTAAATCTGCTTCTGTTGCATTATCAAATTCCTGTAAGACTTCCCCAGTATATGGATAGGTTGTTTTATATGCCATAATATCCCCCTTTGTATAAACGACAATCAGTAGCAATCTATGCTACGCCATCATTATAACGCTAATTACCCAAAAAAGCGCTTAAAAAAATTTCACAAAGAAACTGTTTTTATGTTTAAAAAATCACAACCAAGCCTTTAACGGCGCTTTTTTCGACGACGCTTGCCGCTTGTGATTTTTCGCAAATTCCCATCTGGGCGCCGCTGGGCTGCAGGACGTTTAGCAGCCGTTGGCACAGGGTCTTCTGGATTCAAACTGGTAGCAAAAAGGCCTTCTAACCAGGCAATTAAAATCTGTCCAATCACCATAATTGTTCCAATTAAATTCAAATAGACAATTAGCACAAGCAATGATCCTAATGATTGATAAAAACCAACATTTTTTACAGTAAATTGCGCATACCACCCAAATGAATAGTTCAAAATGATCATCAGAACAACTTCAATACCCGATCCTATGATCAACGGCTTTAATGCAATTCTTTTAGCTGGTAACGCAGCATTGAATACACACATCATCACCCAAAGACCTGCTAGAGTAATCAGCCAACGTTGTTTTGTTATAAATTCTAGCCATCCGATTCCTGGAATAGCGGCAATGATCGCTGGCAAGAATGCACTAACAACGATTACAACAACCGCTGACACCAAAATAACCAACAACCATAAGAAACTAAACACACGAGTCAGTAAACCACTGACTCGTTCTGGTACATCATACACAGCATTAAATGATTTACGAATAATTGCTAGTACTGAACTTGCTGCCCAAATCGTTGTTACAATTGAGAATGACAAAATTCCAACGCCACCTTTTAGGACCGATTTAATAATCGGCTCTAAAATCGACATAATATTACTTGGCAGTTGTTCCGAAAGTAGTGTTATTAAGTCGTTCGCACTCAGCCCCGCTAAACTGGCAACCGCACCAACACTCATCAAAATAGGAACCATCGACAATAAGGCATAATATGTAATAGTTGGCCCCACCATTTTGAGATTTCCGCGTTTCAAAAACGTTTGGAATTGTTCAATCTGAAATTTCTTTGTTAGGCGGTGAACATCAACAAGAATTTGTCGCATGCTTACTCCCTCCTTCGCTAAATATACACCCAGTATCTCAATGTTTGATGTAGATAGCAAATACTAAGTTATGATATTTACATACCATTTCTAATAAAATAAAAACTGACGACAAATCTATATAACGATTTATCATCAGTTTAAAATTTAAATTAATTATCCATTAGTGGAATTGCATACCACCATCAACTTCAATAGTTTGTCCAGTAATGTAGTTTGAGTCTGGTCCAGCCAAGAAGGCTACTGCAGCAGCAACATCTTCTGGTTCTGATAAGCGCTTTAGAGCAATGTCCTTCGCGAAGGTTTGCATACCCCATTCGTCATCCTTACCTGCATTCTTACCAACTTCGTGAGCAATATCAAACATCATTGGTGTCTTAACAATACCAGGTGCATAAGCATTAACTGTAATGTTCTCCTCAGCCAAATCACGTGCGGCAACTTGCGTTAGACCACGTACCGCAAACTTAGTACTACTATACAAAGCAAGGTTTGGATTACCAACAACACCAGCTTGTGAAGTTGCATTTATAATCTTTCCACCGTTACCTTGCTTCTTAAATTGTTCAACTGCTGCTTGGATACCCCAAATATCTCCAGCAACATTAATATGATAAACCTTGTCAAACAATTCAGGAGTAATTGTATCAATTGGTGTCGTAGGACCAAGGCCAGCATTATTAACTAGCACATCAAAGCTACCTAATTTGTCTGCAACTTCTTGAACAGCTGCAAAGAAACCATCACGGTCAGAAACATCTACCTTGACTGCCATTGCAGATCCACCGTTCTTTTCGATATCATCTGCAACTTCTTTACTCTTTGCCTCGTTCAAATCAGCAACTGCGACTGCAAATCCATCTGCGCTAAGGCGACGAACAATTGCTTCACCAATACCTTGTGCACCACCAGTAACCATTGCGACTTTCTTTGTCATTACGAATTCCTCCAGTAGTATTATTTGAAACAACTATAGTTTAGCATATATTATTCAGTTTGTTAACTGCCGATTATAAAAAGTCTAATGCTAACACTTATTAAAAAATCAGTGCATATCATATATTCAAAATGTTAATTAATATCATTTTTTATTTGATAATATGTTTGAATTTCTAAATAAATAACAATCCCAAATGCCAAATACTTCTGAAATGTTTCACCTAAATTAAATTGATTACTCGTTACTAGCTCAACAACTTCATTCCCTGTAATCAATAATAATAGATGTACAGGAGTTGATCGACGGTATTTCTTCGAAGACCACATCAAAAACTTAATATATCAACATATCATCAATATATTAATACTCACCTCCTTCCTAAACCAGCATATCTATTTTTTGATAATCCGTAGTAATAAAGATTTATCGTTGTTTTTTTACTATTAACCGTTAATTTATCCCATGGATTCGTTGCCAGGCTTTCTTAAAATTTTGCTTTTTTCGAACAGATAATGGACACCATATTTGATTATCAACATCAAAATAAACACGATTAAGCCTAATATCAAAATAACTAACAGACATCAAATTAATAACGAATCCTTTATGAGAACGAAATAAATTTTGGTGTCGTTTCTCGATACTCGAAAGTGAATCATTAATTTCAATAATTTTATTTTTAGCATAAAGCACGACACGATTAACATGATTGGGCTTAGAAGCAACGTAAAGGACTTCTGACATTGGAATATCATAATAGCGTGTATGTAATTTATAAACGAATTTATCTGGATTGTTTTTCATATGACTAACCACTAAACCCAAGGCAATATTAATATCTTCACGAATCGATTCTTCTATATCATCAACATTTTTATTTTTAGAAATGCAATCCAAGGGCGTTAACCGGTGTTCTAATATCAGCGTTGATAATTTTTCATGTCCATTAATAAAAACAAGACTAGCCAGTGGTAACCAATGCCTAATATACTTGCCTAATTCAATAATATTAAGATCACTAGCTAGCGATTCTGCATTTAAAAAGAACAAAATATTTTGATGATTACTCATTTTCACAAATTTTTGAATACTTCGAACATCACTTGTTACAAGCTTAATGCTAGTATCTAATTCTTCAAATTCTGTATACCGCTTAATAAAATTAGCTATCCAAGTTAGGTGATGTCGACTATCTTCTAATATTATTATTTCTAACACTATTCATCCTCCACCACTAATTTTTAACCCTTTTATTTCTAATTAGTATCAAGACTATTTCCATTTATAAAAGACACAAATTAGGCAAAATTGTCCATTATTTTAATTTTTGATTTCTTAACCCTTATCTAATCAATATTATCTGTGCTATAAAGGTTAACCCCATTTCAAATTAAACAACCTCCTTCCCACATATATACATCCTAAAGCCCTTTTATTACCCATATTAAAAATAATTTTAACCGTTTAATTTTTATTATTTAACGTTAAAAAAGCAGNNAAAGAATCATCTGCTTTACTATAAAATGTTCCATGTGAAACATTATTTATTTTCTTCAGGTTTGTTATCTTTAACATAGTTCCAAAAACTACCAACTGCCGATATTAGATCAAATCCCGGTAAGATAATAATATAGACCCATACCGAAAATGAATCCGTAGGTTTAAAAATTAAATACCACAATATATCAATCATTAGCTGTATAAACAATTGCCGTGGTGTTGCTCGAAAAAATGTTTTTCCAAAAGCACCTATCATTATATAACCTCAATTTACAGCCATTTCTTTAAAAAATTAGCCTTTATTTCTGTGTTTTCGGGTGTCATATAAGCATCCGGTCCGTGACCTGTACCATCCACGATATGGATTTCTGCTCGGTCATCACTGACCACTTCACGGGCAGCTGCTATCATATTCACCGTCTGTTGGTATGGTACAACAAAGTCAGCGGTTCCTGCAAATGCCAGTATTGGTGGCATTACGGTGCTGAAATACGTTGCTGGGTTGTATTCCTTCACTTTATCTGGCACATCTTTGGGGGCTTGTTGTTTAAACATCTGTCCTTCAAAGGATTCTGAGGTTCCAGTCTCAGGATACTTGGGTGTAACACCACTTTCCTCAAATTGCTCTGAAAACTTATCAAATTCGTATGGACCATACAAAGAGATAATTGCATTTACCTTTTCAGATTCACTAGCAGCTTCCCCAAAATCATGATTGAACATGGTATTGGCTGNNACTCCCATTAAGGCAACATGATCCATATCTAGTTGATACTCGTCAGCGCGAGCACGCAAAAAACGAATAGCAGCTTTGATTTCATAAATCTGCGTTGGAAAATCTGCATCTTGAATCAAAGTATATGACACACTAGCAACGGCATATCCTCTGTCCAAAAGCCTTAGTGCTGGTTCAAGCTTGTGTGAACTCTTATCACCAAAAACTAGTCCACCACCAAAGACATCTACAATTACTGGAAAAGGTCCTTTACCTTCATTTGGTAAATAAATATCTAAATCATGACGGGCACCCGCCATGTAAGGTACATCTTGCCATTGTTTTTCAATATAATCTGTTTTTGCGACCGTCCGTTGATAATCACGATCAATAAATCTCTCTGCCATATTAACCCCCTAAAATCTCTCTTAAATAAAAAAGGATAATTGCCTACACAACTATCCTTTCATCATACACTATTTTTTACTCTTTATTCTCAAACTTATAATAATCATTATCACGAACCAGACAATTGCCAAGACGGTTGTTGGCATGGTATCCGGTGTAAACAACAAAATCAAGAAAATACCAATCAAAAATGCGATAGTTAGATAATTCGTAACTGGTGCACCAGGCATTTTAAACAGTTGTTTGCCATTTTTGAAGTCCGCTGATTTACGATACTTCACATGAGCATATACTAAGACAGCATACATAACAACAAAGGCTGCAGATGCAACTGACGTTACTAAATCAAAGGCATTAGCTGGGAAGAAGAAATTCAACACAACTGCTAATGCAATAAGCGCTGTCGAAATATTAATTGCATTAAATGGAATATAACGCCTGTTTAACTGACCTGCGTATCCCTTACCTTCTGATAACGAAAACAACATACGACCAGTTGTAAAGATAGCACTGTTTAATGACGATGCTGCTGCAGTCAAAACAACAAAATTAATAATTCCTGCTGCTCCTGTCACACCAATACCTGCAAACACTTGCACGAATGGTGACTCACCAGCACTATAATTAGTCCATGGTTGAATACACATAATCGCTATCAATGCACCGACATAGAAAATTAAAATTCGCATAATAATCGAATTAATAGCCTTCGGAATATTCTTATAAGGGTCTTGTGCTTCTGCGGCAGTCATACCAACAAATTCAATTCCTAAGAAAGCAAAAAATACCATTTGAAATGCCGATAGCAAGTTGCGGCCACCGTGGGCAACAAAACCATGTTGCCATAAATTACTAATAGACGTGACACCTGACGAAGTCTTTGTATGTAAGACCATCATAATCGCACCGGTAGCAATCATCGCCAATATGGCAATAATCTTGATCATCGAGAACCAAAACTCTGTTTCACCAAAAGCAGCAACAGCAATGATATTAATACCATATAAGATGGCTAGGAATCCTAATTCCCATATCCAAATTGGTACATTAGGAAACCAGAAGTTCATATAATTTCCGACAGCCGTTAATTCCGCCATGGCAATGGTAATCCAGCCAATCCAGTAAGTCCAGCCAATAACGAACCCTGCTTTGGGCCCAACATATTTTTCAATAAATCCGACATAGGTTGCTCGGTTAGGGTCAGTTAGTAATAACTCCCCCAACGCGCGCATCATCCAAAACATAAAAAGCCCAACAATAATGTAGACCAGTAAGATGGCAGGTCCTGCCGCACTGATGGATCGACCTGCTCCCAGGAACAGTCCAGTACCAATCGTTCCTCCCAAGGCAATCATCTCAACATGACGGCCAGTCAACCCTCTTTCCAGTTTCTGAGGGGAACCTTTTTGTTGTGACATCTTCACACTTCCTTTTTTATTAAATACTTCATACTACTTTGCTGAATCTCTCACAGACATATTAACTAGTATATAAGAATTTTCAAATTTTTCAAAACTAGAATTAAATTTATCTTTCATTTTTTCTAAAAAAATAAGCCATTTTAGACACTTTAAGCGCCTAAATCAACCAAAAATAATGGAAAATTTAGGCGCCTAAACGTCTTTAATAATTGGGACCTGGAAAGTCTTCTGGTATTTGCATTTGTAATCTATTTAACAAACGACGTAAAATACCTTTCTCTAGCATCGCTGCCCACATACCTTCTAAGCGAACTTCGCCATGAATGACCACTGATGTCACCGCACGCAATTCACGGAAATCTTGACTAGTTCGTGCAATCATCTCAACATTTTCTTCTAATAACTGATCATGTTCTTTTTGGTGTAATGTCCGATCAAAATTTTGATCATAAAAATCAGACCATTCAAAAGCCTGAGCTAAAGCTATCATCCTACTATCGTAACTTGGATGAGTTGTCATATGGTCACCTGCTACCCAAGTCACGGGTACTCCCTCAGCTTCAGCTAAATATTTATCCCATTTTTCAAAATCAAACGGATGTTGTCTTCTCACAATCAAAATCCTCCGAGTCGTTTAATCACTAACTGTCATTGTATCACTTATTTTATGTTAGTAAATATTCAACTCCGGAAACAGCTGGCTAATATTGGTTGGCTCTGTCACCACTTCTAGATGATCACCAAACTTTAGCGACACCCGCTGTGAATCAAAATCTAGCACACGTACGCCGGCGACAATGGCATCATGAACAACCTGAGCCAGATCGCCCTCACCGAAGTAGGCTCTAAATAACTCTTTTTTATGTGTCTTAAAATAATCAGTTCTTTCATTACCAAGCGTTGTTGCCCATGCTTGCATGTCAGTCTCACTAGGTGCTGCTGCAATCATTTTGGCAGCCGGTGTTTTTGTTGGTGTTAACACGCGATCAGTAATTAATGACAAACCATCATTAAACCTCATACCAAAATGATCAGCTAATTGCGAAATATCCTGCATAATCGCTAACGCATCTTTTTTATTAGCCAACGTTTCTGTCGGTTGCTGTAATGAAACATTATTTGCCAAATTCTCATTACTTTGTAGACTATCTTCAGTTAATTCGTCATCACTAATCAAGAAATAAATCAATAATAAATGGATTAAGTTTAAATCATTTTCAGAAATACCAGCGATATCAAATGGATTCGTATCCAAAATGCGAATTTCTAAGTAATCAATTTCGTCATCATCATCTGTTTTACGCTTAAATCGGACAGGCCCATATATTTCATGTTCCGAGAATAATTTACCTTGTGATATTAGCTGTTCGATTCGTCGCTGATGATCAACATAATTGCTATCATAAGCTACCTTTTCACCTTGATCATTAACAAAACCATACTCACTGGTTCGCAACGAACGGACTGGTTTGGTAAATTGTGGCGTTCTCGAATCAGAATCATTTAAATTAAATGGCGCTGCACCAAATAAATAATTAAAGAACCAACTATGGGCAACAATTTGACGAGCAATGTGAAAATAAACGTCGTTTTTAAATTCTTTAAAATCAGTTCGGTCACTGGCTTCAAATAAGTGCTGCAATAAGGTATCTGACAATGAATAATTAAGGTGTATACCTGTCATAATTTCATGAGTAGAACCGTATTTATGCAATAACCAATCACGATAATCCTGAACCCAAGTTCTCTCAAAGGTTTCATCCAACCATTGAAGATCATCTTTCTTTAATTGAGGTGGCATACTCAATGGCCAGACTGACTCATCATCTGCCATATAACTACGTAAAATCCACTGTAATTGTAGTAAACGATCACGTGCTTCTTCAAACGACCCCACAGCCTCCGTCACAAGCTCAGCCTGTGTCTCACTATAATCTGTTTGTAGGTAAGGATGAATCTGTCTTGAGCCTAATTTTGCTGAATGATTGATACGACTTAGCCGACCTTTTCGGGTTACCCGATGAGTCTCAAGTTCAATGCCGAATTTACCGCCAATAAGCTCTGCATATAAATTATGCTTATCGATCAGTTCTCCTAAATTTAAATTAGCTACCATAAGTAACGCCTCTCAATTATCTGTCCTCAAATAAGAAAAAGCCCTGTTCATGGTAACCTACCATACACCAGGGCCACACCTTATTGTTTTCTATAGAATACTATGAATTAAATTGTCTCTTCATCTATTATAGCTTTTTCAGTATCTACTTCAGGCATCTGCTGTATCTGCCAAAGCTGCCAAGCATAAACAATCACCGTCCGAATAACTGCATAAAATGGTACTGCCAAAATCATGCCTGCAATGCCGGCTATATTACCAGCAGCTAATAGCAAAACAATAATAGTCAATGGATGAACATGCAAAGATGCCCCCATGACACGTGGGTAAATTAAATTACTATCAACCTGTTGTACAATCAACACAACAATACTGACCCAAATTGCCTGCCAAAATGAATCTGTTAAAGCAACAAATAATGCCGGAACCAAACCAATATAGGGACCAACATATGGAATCATATTGGTTATACCCGCAAATACACCTAACAGCAAAGCGTACTTTTGACCAATCATAAAGTAACCAACAGCTGTAAACACACCAACGAAAATCATTTCTAACACTTGACCACTGATATATTGCGCAAGTGTTTGATTTAGTCTTCCTAAGATGTCAGAAATCCTTGCTTGTTGTTTACTTGGAAAAACTTTCTGAATAAAAGGTGCCAGTTTATTACCATCATATAGCATGTAAATCGTCATTACTGGTACAGTAATTGCTGTCACTGTGAAACTAGTTAACTTGGCAATCACCGCACTTAAACTAGTTGCCATACCTGATACAACAGTTTTCCCAATATTCTGCACTTCTTGTTGTAGCTTATCGAGATTAAAATCAATACCATACTCTTTAGAGAAATTAATTTGACTAAGTTGATTAGCCCAATGCTGAATTGTATCTACTAATACTGGAATGTTCTTTACTAAACTAGCGATTTGATCAACTAAGGCTGGTAATAATGTTAGTAACAAGGCTCCCAAAATACTTAATAATAGCAACATAACAACGGTAATAGCCCAGCCACGACTAACATGCCTGACTTTACCTAATGGCACCTTTTGCAATGCCCCAACCACCGGATTTAAGATATAATACAAAAATCCTGAAATAATTAATGGTACAAAAACAGCACCAATAAATTGACCAATTGGTTCTAGAATAAAGCGTAATTGTGCAACGATCAAAACTAATAGCGCAATGGCTAAAAGTTCAATTGTCCAAAATAATGTTTTCGATCGTTTGACGTGTTCTAACACTTCAGACCCTCACTTTCATTTTTTTCTAATTATAACAGATATTAGTCAATCATAAATTTTACACCATTATTTAAATGGACACGATTCATTTTGTGAATTTTGTAACTATATTATTTAGTTTAACTTAATAATGACTAAAAGTTTTACACACTTTATCCACAGGCACATTACTGCTCGCCAAGCGTAGTTTCCCTTGCACAATAAAAAATGCATTCTGACGAATTACTTTATCGTCAAAATGCATTACTAATTATTACTACTAATTAAAAATTAAAGCCAGAATCAAACCAATGGCTAATGTTACTGAAATGACTACAGCATTTTTAATAGCATATGGAAAATTAGGTTTGATTGGATTTGCTTGAAATGCTTTAACATTTTTCATCACAATTGGGAATGAAACTAAGGCAACCAATGATAGCCAAGGCAAAATCCCAGCAACTACTGCAATAATCAGCATCACGTAGCCGGCAATGTAAACCCAGCCAAACGCTTTAACTGCACGATCCTTACCTAAGTACCAAGCTAATGTGTGCCGTCCTTCTGCAACGTCTTCATCGTAATCACCAATATTGTTGGCAAACATAATATCACCAATTGCAAACCAGGCAATCGCTGAAGCAATAATAGCCTTAAAGACAAGTTCACCATTGAAAGTTGGCGCAATATTTACATAAGTTGCACTCAAAAAGATGAGATATCCCATCGTTAGTCCTGACGCTAATTCACCGAATGGCGTGCGTGACAAAGGCAACGGGGTACCAGCATACCAATAAACGACCCAAAATCCAATTAACCCCATGATTAACAAGGGCCAACCTGTTTGTGTCGCTAACCATAATCCACCAACAGCAACAATCAATGCCAATACCAATAAGGTTATCCAACCTTGACGTTGTGAAATGCCACCATTACCAATGATGTTATTGACACCGTTCTTCCACTCCTCACTGGTTGCTGATTTAAAATCTTGTATATTATTCCAAACATTAGCAACCATTTGCAAAGATAGGACAACAACTGCGAAAACTATTGCATATCCCGTATGAAATTCTTGATATGTGATTGCAGCATATAAATTACCCAAAACCAATGGTAATACACTAGCAACCAATGATTGAATTTCCACGAATTTCAACCATGTTTTAATACTCATCTACCATAACCTCCTAAAACTCTCGACATCTCAGCTTACACGAAAAAAATCAGTTGCGCAATGCAACAACGTCGACTGATTTTCTACTTATGCAATTATAATGCTCTGAAACGATGCAAATGCTCATTTATCGGGATATCTTTACTATCAACTGAATCTATTCGGGCATATGGCGATGGCGACATACTAATCTTTGAAATAAAATCCGACATCGCATCGCTTTCTGCTTGGGCATCAATATGCACTGAACCGTCTGATTCATTCCAAACATTACCTTGAATGCCTAATTTATCAGCAATATTTTTTGTGGAGTATCGAAAACCAACCCCTTGAACTCGGCCACGTACAATAATTTTCTTTGCAATCAACATTTATATTCCTCCAATATCAGAAAAATCAGAGTTTGAAAAAGACTGGAACATTGCTCATGTCCCAGTCTCATTATAGCGTGAATTTATGGTTTCTTTGTTAAATCTGAATCAAAGTATTTCTCTGAAAGGTCAGATAATGTACCATCTTTGGCCAATTGTTTTTGTGCCTTAGTAATTTTCTTTGCTAAAGCCTTGTCTTTCTTGTTTAACATTGGTGAAGATGACGTGTTATCCAAGACCTTCGTTGTTTTTGCCTTTAACTTCGTTTCAGGATGAGCCTTTTTATAAACCCCCCATG
>JACYYJ010044522.1_pt1 | contig 26647 bp, 30 predicted proteins | sample 8236861 | NCBI WGS metagenome assembly JACYYJ01 (sample SAMN14103086, study PRJNA606662) | landfill metagenome | isolation source: landfill solid waste | place: India:New Delhi, Okhla landfill site | collected 2017-11-05
TTCAGAAACTCCGAGTACAGACGCAAGAGTTCGTCTTCTTCGGGAGTCGGTTGTTCTTGTCGGTAGTCCTGGCGCGGATGGACACCTTTTACGGAGTCGTTCCATTCCACCAAGTTGCCGAACTCGGCACTGAACGCACCGATAATGGTGCCATCCAGCAGATATTGAACGAGGACGTCCTCGCCTTTCGGGCCGCAGAATTCGTCACTGACGACACGGTAAGCTGCCCGGAAGCGCTGGTGCACGCCCAAGCGGAAGCAGTACTCGTCCAGTGCTTTCTTGCCGACTTGTTGACCGAGGCAGGACTTCAGGTACTCGATCACCCCACCAGATGCCTGACTACCCACCAGCTCTAGCAGGGCGAAACTGTCGGCCCCGATATGGTCTTCATGCAGTCGGCGCTCGCCACGGGTTTGACGGCGAACCTGCTGGATTTCAGCTTCGACTTGAGAACCGGTGTCTTGGCTCAGGTCATAGGGCATGTGAACGAGGACGTGCAACTGCTCACCGCTTTTGAGCGTGGTACCCCAGGAACTACCATTGACGATCTTCGGGTCACGCTCGGTGCCAATCGGGTGCGCTTCGACGTGAATATGGGGGTGATGCACCCAGTCACGGTTGTAGAGGTGACGACCATGGGCGCCCATCTGAAAGTTGCGCAGTTCGTAGGAGTACTCACCATCTTTCAGGATGATGGGTCGTCCGGCCTTCAGGTAGAACTCGTTGAACAGGTAGCAGAACAACCATTGCGTGAAGGCGTCGACTACGATGCTTTGTTCGATGTGCAGGGCATCTTGAGTCTGGTACGAAAAATCTTGCAGGATGCGAGAACGGACCATGGATGATATTCCTGATGAAATGACGGATGAAAAGGCCAGGGATTATCCCTGGCCTCTATGTTGCTGGTTATACGCCGAGTTTCTCGAACAGACGTTCGATGAACGCATCTCGGCTTAACAGCAAGCTTTCGGCGTTGTGCGGTATGGAGAAAGCAGCAGCGTTCGCATGACCACCGCCACCGAAGCATTCGGCTAACTTGGACACGTCGTACTCCTTGGAGCGCAGGCTGTAGATCGTTTTGTCCCGCCGGCGGTTGTACACGATCACGAAATCAACAGCATTGTCTTGCTCAAGGATGGCCTCAGCGATCTCGTTGCGTAGGTGATGGGGGCCATTGACCAAAGCGAAGGTATGCTCGTCCAGTCGACCCTTCTCGACATAACTCTTGACGACCGACTGGATGATATTCTGGTCGTAGTCGAGGATAGCTTGTCCGGCTGCCACGATGGTCTCATGGACACCGGGACTGTGCGCCATCAGCTGATCGACATGGCTGAAGTCAGGCTGCATGTTCCTTAGCCAGGCATTGACAGCACGGGTGTGCATGTGCTCGAATTTCCAAAGATCGTAATCCTCGATTAACTGAATGGGGTACGGGATCTCTTTATCGACGATGTCCGACTGGTCGTTAAAGAATGCGTAGCTGAGCACGGCCCCACTGCGCTCCAGATCGAAGCAGATCATCAGCGGATTCTTACCGGAAGGTTCATTGTGATGAGCGAGCAGCTTCCAGAGATAATCGGCGTAGGTCTTGACCGGCTCCATAACCTCCAGCAACGGGGCGGCTGTCTGGTGGTGGTCGATGATCAGTACCGAACGCACATCCTTACACTCGCTCAAGTACTGTACCGCATCCACCGGCAAAGAAAGGTCGACCAGGATCAGGTGTTTGTTCTGAGTTTCCGGAGGCAGCAGATCACCGTACTGGTACGGAATGTACAAGGCTTCGTTGCCTAAGACCTGCTTAGCGGCCCATGCCGCGACCAGACCGTCGTTACAGCCCTTGTGATACAGGACGACGGTCTTGATTTCTGCTTCGTTCTTGATGTCGATGTTCATGATGAATTTCCTTGAAAATGATTCAGACATAGGGAGGGCGCAGGCCCTCCCTATGTCGATTATTGCTGGATCAAGGTTTACACAGGACCTTGAGTTCATCCTTGCTCAGAACGAAAATCAATGTGTTGTCACGATGTTCTGTGAGCAGTCTGTGACCGTCCCGGCAGTAAGATCGATGACCAGAAAAGCACAGACGTCTATACCCTGTCCTTTCTGGTTGGTCTTCATCAAGTAGAAAAAGACCCGTTCGTTCTCGTCCTGCTGAAGCGAACTTCCAGGCACAGTCCAGACGTACGCGCCATCATCGGACAATAGCGAACCCAGATAGGTGATGTTCCATCCAGCATCACGCTGTTCTTCGATCTTGCCGAAGATCATGTCCGTGAGAGGCTGTGCACACACGGGGTTCTTCAGGCGCACATGTCGGATGGTCAGTTCGATGTTGTCTTTGATCGGCGTCATGCTTATACCTTAGCCAGCTGCAAGCCGCGCTGTCCCTGATACTTACCAAGCTTATCCTTGTACGAACGGATCAGATCCGGATCACCTTGGATAAAGCAGAACTGAGCTATCCCTTCATCCAAGTAACAGCGTACAGGGCTACTCGTCACGTTGGCGATTTCGATTACAACTTCTCCTTCGAACTCAGGTTCGATTGGGGTGACGTTGCAGATCAGGGCGCTGCGCGCGTAAGTGCTCTTACCCAGCACGATCACCAGGCAATCGCGCGGAATGCGGAAGTATTCCACCGTCGGAGCTTGGATGTAGCTGTGGGCTGGGATGAGAACGTATTTGGCACCGTCCTCGTCAGTGCGGATACAGGGGCTGGCGAAATTCTCAGGTCTCATCCGTTTAGGATCGATCTCCGAGACATGGACGTTAGTGAACACCTTGATGTGCTCGGGGTTGGACGAGATGCGCACATCGTAACCGTAGGAGGAGGTCCCGAAGGAGATGACCTTGCGCAGGACGCCATCGGGCTCCACACCGGCAGCCAACTCGACAGGGTCGCCTGTATGGATATCGACGTAACGCACCGGGCGGTCGTAGAACGGTTCGATCATCGGCTGGAACTCAGCGATTTCCTCTGGGGTCAGGGGCACTGCATGCTCCTTGCGCATCATCTTTTCTTGCCGGAAGTCAGGGCACCAGTTGTCGATAGCCTGTTGCTGGTACTCGCTGTACGGCGGATAAATCAACCGGCTCTTGCCGGTGCCGTACTCGTAGAAACGATAAGTCGGTGGTGTACATTGACGGATGATCCAATTGTCAGAACGAATCACAGGGTGTCTCCTTGATGGCAGGTTAGGTTAGAGAGCAGGGAGGAGTGAGAAATCGATGTGGTCCACTGGGGCATTGTGCCAGAAGTTCTTGTGGTGTTCGATTTTCTTGGCGGTCAGATCAGACAACCCCGACAGGTCCTGGACCTGCTGGCGCACGACCTTGCCGTACAGGCACCATTCGATCCAGCTCATTTGGCGAAGGGTTTCCTGGTACAGGGTCTTGATACGGATGAACTCACGGCGTTGTGCGCACAGCAGGTTAAGTTCTACGGTCAGGGTGGCCTGGCCTCGGTCGGCAAGGATGACCCGGTTGGCCGAACGGATGGCTTTATGATGCAGCTCTTCGAGCTCTGCTTGCCGGTGTTTGATCGAGCGGAGAAATGACAGAGGCGATCGCATGGTTAAGGTCCTTGACAGTATTGGCTTCGATGAGCTTTCGAGGGGCGGTGGCGAGGTTGAAGCGGGTGGTGGCCACGCCGAGTTTGGTCTTGACGGCATGGTTCTTAGCCAGCTTGAGCACAGCTTTGTGAACCGCTTGGTATTCGGTCTGGCTGAGCGACTTCTGGAAATAAGTGCCAGCATAGTAGATCGTCACTTGCCCGGACTTTTCACCTTGGTCATTCCTGACCGTGCAGGTGCCTAACTTGTAGAAACCAGGTAGTTTGTACAAGCTCACCAACAGGTAATCATTGAGTTTATGAACGGTGAAGCCTTCCACAGCAGTCCCCTTGAATAGACTTGGTTCGACTGAATTATGTACTGTCAAAAATACTTCGAAACGCCCTGATACACACCCATGGGCACTAAGTATTTTTAGAAACTTTGGTCGCCCCAATTATGTGCTTTGGGGTGAAAAACCTCTCCCGATTAATTCCACAGATAGAGAGTTCTCATGACTGCCGCTGCCGCCAACCCATTCGGAAACCGGACTGTTGATGTCCCTATGCAGACCCCTTCGCTGGACATCTGGGCGTCGAAGTATCAGTTGCGCGATCGCAATAGCAACCCGGTGGATCAGGACATCGATGCCACTTACAAGCGTGTGGCAAGTGCCCTGGCATCCGTTGAAGTACAACCCGATCATTGGGAACCTAAGTTCCTCTGGGCTCTGCAGAACGGCGCGATTCCAGCAGGTCGTGTGACCTCCAACGCCGGGGCTGGCGAACACAAACCCGCCGTCTCTCTGATAAATTGCACTGTCTCTGAAACGGTCCGTGATTCGATGCGGCATATTTTGGGTTCGGTCATGGCTGCCGGCATTACCTTGAAAGCCGGGTGCGGTATCGGTTATGATTTCAGCACCATACGTCCACGGGGCGCTTTCGTTCACGGTGCAGGTGCCGGCACCAACGGTCCGCTGGCATTCATGGACATCTTTGACAAGATGTGCTTCACCGTAGCCTCCGCCGGTGGCCGCCGAGGCGCTCAAATGGGGACGTTTGACATTTCCCACCCTGATGTAGAAGAGTTCATCCGTGCCAAGCGTGAAGACGGTCGTCTGCGCCAGTTTAACCTGAGTCTGCTGATCACCAACGAATTCATCGAAGCGGTCAACGCCAATGCCGACTGGCCACTGGTATTCCCGGTTACCAATAAGGACGTGATGGGTGAACTGAAAGCCGAATCTGTCATCTGGCGCGATTGGCCTGTCATCGAAGACGAATACACCGTCGATGACCAAGGTCGTGTAGCTTGCGAAATCTATCGCACCGTCAAGGCCCAGTACCTGTGGGATCTGATCATGCAGTCCACCTATGACTTCGCCGAGCCAGGATTCATCCTGATCGACATGGTCAACCAGATGAACAACAACTGGTGGTGTGAAGACATCCGTGCTACGAATCCGTGCGGTGAGCAGCCACTGCCCCCGGAAGGTGCTTGTCTGTTGGGTTCGATCAACCTGACCAAGTTCGTGATCAACCCGTTCACCGCCGAAGCCGTCTTCGACTGGGATCGGTACAGGAAAGTCGTGGCGATCTTCACGCGCATGCTGGACAACGTGGTAGAGCTCAATGGCCTGCCGCTGGAGAATCAGCGCAAGGAAATCACCCGTAAGCGCCGTCATGGCATGGGATACCTGGGACTGGGGTCAACCATGACCATGCTTGGCATTACCTACGGCGATGATCAGTCCGTAGCGTTCACTGAGGAAGTCACCAAAGTCCTCGCGGTGGAAGGCTGGCGCCAGGCGCTGGAATTGGCCAGGGAAAAGGGACCTGCCCCGATCATGCTGGAAGAGTTCGAACTCACGGCTCGCCATCTGCGTCAGCGCCCTGAGCTGGAAGAAAATGGTTACCAGGTTGGGGACAAAGTCCCTGGTCGGATACTTCACGCCCATTTCAGCCGTTACATGGCCAAGATCGCTGAGATCGAGCCTGAGTTGGTTGAACAGCTGGCCCAGGAAGGCGCCCGTTTCACTCACCACAGCTCGATTGCTCCGACAGGTACCATTTCCCTGTCGCTGGGTAACAATGCCTCTAACGGCATCGAACCGTCGTTCTCGCACAGCTACATGCGCAACGTGATCGTGCCGGGCAAGAAGACCAAAGAGCAGGTCGAGGTCGTGTCCTTTGAACTGGCGGCCTACCGTCACTTCATCGATGCCAATGCGCAAGAGAAGGATCTGCCAGCCTATTTCGCCACGGCCGACACCATTACTCCCGAACAACACGTGAAGGTGCAAGCCGCGGCACAGAAATGGATCGACTCCTCGATCTCCAAGACAGTCAACGTGCCGACTGACTTTGCCTTCGATCGTTTCCAGAACCTTTACATGGATGCGTACGAGCAAGGGCTCAAGGGCTGCACCACCTTCCGCTTCAACCCTGAGGCTTTCCAGGGCGTGCTGGTGCGTAAAGAAGACCTGGCTAACACCATCTACGTCTTCGAACTGGAAAACGGCCAGACGCTGGAACTGCCCGGTAATGAAACCGTGATCTACGAAGGTGAGAGCCATAACGTAGCCAACCTTTATGATGCTCTCAAAGAGCGCACCTTTGGTAAGTACTGATCCACTCCCTCATCACTAACGGAACCGTAAAACATGACAACTGAAGTGACCTCCAAGATTGTGGGGGTAAGACTCAAGCAAGAGCCTGCCAACGATGCGCCTGTTGCCACCCCGGTGGTACAAGTCCCCGTCGATGAAAACCCGTTGACCATCCGCATCGAGAATCGTCCTGAAGGCGGTCTGGCAGCGGTGTCCGAGAAGATTATTTACTCGGGAATCGAAGGCAAGAAGAAAGTCTACGTGATCGTCTCCTTCATGCCGGTGACAGGGGTGATCGATGGGAAGGAAATCACCATCGAACGTCCGGTGGAATTCTTCATCCCGTCTGGTCAACTCTCTGCTGAGCATCAGTGGATCACGGCCAGCATGCGTAGCCTGTCGCTGGCAGCCCGTGGCGGTTATGTAACCCAGGCTTTGCAAGATCTGCGCAAAGTCACCTGGGACAAGGGGTTCGTGCGTTGCGGTGAGAATCAGTACGGTAAGCCGCAGCTCCATGATTCGGAAGTAGCGGCACTCGCCTGGTCCATTCAACAGATCCTGCACCGTCGCGGGTTCTTGGATGTCGATGGCAATCAGATCCCCGTAGAAAAGCTGGCTCAACTGATCGGTAACCGTCAGCCAGAGCCTCCGGTAGCCGGGGAGACAGAGCTGGAGGAAGCTACACCCCTTGTCAAGCACAAGGCCAACAGTGTAGGTGAATGCCCTCAGTGCAGCGGTTCTCTGGTGCTGATGGACGGTTGCCCGACCTGTGTAGAAGGATGTGGCTACTCTAAGTGCGGGTGATCGCCATGACAGAGCGGATGAAACTACTGAAGTCGGTGCAATTTCGCACCGCAACGCACGAGTGTCCGGATTGTCGTGGTCCTGCGTACTGCGCCATGGAGGACGGTAAATCCGCCAACCTCTGCTGGTGCATGGATGTCAAACCGGTCAGTCTTTCGGACAGCGACCGGTGCGTGTGTCAGTCGTGTCTGATCGAACAGGCGTCATCGTAAAGTCGCATACAGGCCAGGGGTAAATCCCCTGGCCTTATGTCCGAATTGCCCGACCCATCGTATGCACAGTTCTTTTTAACTGCGCTTGTTACTTTCCCTCATGAGGAATGATACATGACCAGCACGTTTGCCGATAAAACCGGCCGTGGTTTGCTTTTTGCTGCCCTGAATAAAGCAGCGGCTGCACAGGGCTACGAGTTCGCTGAGAGTGACCTCGTCTTCGGTCCTGTGGCCGAATCTACCAACCCGGCGCGCGAAAGCGAAGTCGCTTACAGCGCCCATCCTGACAGCCCTGATTTCGAAGGCAGTGCTGTGGCGTTCTACAACCGTCTCGACCTGACCGCGCTGTTCGCTGCAGCCGGTATCGAGGTGGTGCAAGTGGCTGCTGGTGCTGCCACTGTAGGCGAAGTCGTTCAGCGCGTGAACGCCCGTTACAGCCTGCAGTTCGGGGCTGACGACATTCAGAACCTGGATGCGGCAGTCGAGGGCTCCTCGGTGGTCCTGCAAGCCACTGCCACTTCCTACGGCTTCAAAGGCCAAGTCAGCGTCGAGCTGGTGGAGGGTAAAACCCCTTTGGCTGAAGTCATCGTGGACCCCCTCCTCGATGACCTGGCACTGCCCGTAGCTGTACCCGCCTACCTGACTGCACCGGTGATCATCGTCGGTGAAGTCGCACCGAAAGGCAAGAAAGAAAACGGCACCCTGCTCAACGGTTCGGGTAACCCGGCCGGTGCCCTGACCACCGCCAACAACGGTGAGATCGAACTGGCCCTGGGTGCCCGCATCTGGAAGTCCGGCAATCTGATCGAGCCGGTCGACGGTCACTACGATCTGGCCATCCGTGCCGATCAAGACTGGAACTGGCCAGTGTGCATCGCCCTGCTTCAGGAAGAGCGTGCCATCACCGACCTGTACGATGTCACCCTGACGGTCAAGGTGGCTGAGAACGGTGCGGAACTGCCGTTCACCCTGCACCGCGATGAAGCCGGTGTGTTCCATTTCATCAACGAAGAGCACAGCCTGGACATCGCTGACAACGCCTCCACTGCGGCCGGTGACGTCACCCAGAACATCCAGCGTCTGTCCTTCTACAGCGAAGAGCTGCAGAACCCGACTGCGAACGCGCTGGGTGCCCCGCTGGGCGACTTCACCCTCAGCCTCACTGCCGTGCGCCGTGAAGGCCTGGTTGAAGCCCTGGTGTGCAGCATCGATGTTACCGTGGCGGAGTCGCCGGCAGTCTAAGGCCCTGACACGAGGAAGAGCCCATGTCTGAGTCTGATCAAATCCCCCTGATCACCACGATCGGCCAGCTTCCTCCTCTTGATCCTGAACTGCTCTCTGGTGAAGACAGCATTGAGATCACCATCAGCACCCGTGCTGATGGTGGCGCAGGCCTGACCAAAAAGACCTACCGCACCACCCTCAATGCTGTGCTGTCAATCTATGCACGTCGGCGTGACAACCCTAACCAGGTTACCGCCGCACAGGTTGGCACCTACACGCTCGAAGAGATCCAGGAACTCCTTGAAGGAAAACTGGGGATTCGCGATATCGCTGTCAACTCGGCACGACTTGATGGCAAAACTCGGCAAGAAATTGTCGAGGAAGCAAGACAGGGCACGGCGCACAACGCCGATCATTTGGGTGAACGTCCTGCTGAGGACTACCTGCTGGTCGACCAGTTCGAACATGCCCTGGTGGAAGTAACCAAAAGCATTGACGCGCTTACTGAGGCCATTTCGGTCTAACTCTCAAAGGTGATATATGTCCCTCGATACTCAAAAGCTGGAACTCCTGCTGACCGCCCTGTCCAATTTCAGCGGCGTGATCAAGGAGCGTCTGGACGGCAAACTCAACATCGTCGACCAGGCTGCTGACTCGGCCAAACTCGACGGCAAAACCCTGGCTGAAATCCAGACGCTGATCGGCGGTGACATCAGCGCTGCGCTGAGCGATCTGGAAGCGCAATTCGCCGCGTTCATCGCCCGCACCGACAACCCGCATGCGGTCACCGCTGAGCAGGTCGGGCTGGGTCTGGTCGCCAACTACGCTGTGGCCAGCTCGGTCGAAGCCGTAGCCGGTGAGGCTACCGACAAGTACATGACCCCGGCGGGCTCCAAAGCCCTGCTCGATGCCTTCTGGGCTGAACAGGTAGGTACTGCTCCGGAAACTCTGGACACCATCCAGGAACTCGCCGCAGCCCTGCAGAACAACCCGGACGCCATCACTGCGCTGCAAGCCATCGCTGGCGATAACGCCGACGCCATCGCTGCACTGCAAGCACAAGTCGGTGACATCGACCTCAGCACCAAACTCGATGTCAACGGCAACCTGGACCAGACCACTGTCACCGAAGGTGAGGGTGAGGAAGCGGTTCAAGTTCCGCTGCCGCAGAAGTTCGGTCAGTACGATGCAGCCATCGCGACCCTGCGCGGTGACATGGAAGCGGCTGACGTAACTATCAACGGTCGCATCGACGCCGAAGAAAGTGCACGTCAGGGCGCTGACGCTGCACTGGACCTGAAGATCGACAACCTGGACGCGCGTCTGGAAGGCTCCAAGGTCGACAAGGGCGGCAACATCGATGACAACACCGTCACCCAAGGTGAAGGCGAAGAAGCCGAACAGGTAGCTCTGAGCGTTCTGATCGGTCAACTGCAAGCTGGTATCGCCCAAGCCGGTGACGCCACTGCACTGGAAGCCCTGCAGACGGCGTTCAACAACTTCGTAGCGGCCAAAGCCACTGGCATCGAAGTCATCGAAGGTCTGGATGACACCAAGTACACCACTGCACTGGCTGTCAAGACCGCCATCGACAAAGCGGTGTCCGACCTGGTCGGCGCGGCTCCTGAAGCCCTGGATACCATCAACGAGTTGGCTGCTGCTCTGCAGAACAACCCGGATGTGATCACTGCGCTGCAAGCGCTGGTACAGGACAATGCCGATGCACTGGCTGCACTGTCCACGACTGTTGACGGTAAACTGGACAAAGCGGCCAAGGCCAGCTCTGCCGAAGTCACTGCCGGTACCGAGGATGAGAAATACATCACCCCGGCTGCGCTGAAGCCCACGCTGGATGCTCAGGCTCTGGCCATCGATACGGTCAACACCGACCTCGGTGCGCTGATGACCGAACTGGCAGCAGCGTTCGACACTGCCGCTGCGGCATTCGATCCGGAAGAGCCGGCTCCGGGCGTGTAATCCCGGCGACTCAGCATAAGGGGAGGGCTTCGGCCCTCCCTCTATGTTGGCTCACTGGTAATCGCTACTGTCCACCCCACGGACCTGACCTTCATCGGTCACCCGTATCCGGCCCTCATCCGTGATCCGCCTGACGTAGTTGGACCAGAAAATGTGGATGGTCTTGCGACCGATGTAGATATAGGACGCATCCTTGGCGAATATCTCGATCTGCAGATGGTGAGCCAGAGAGTCGAAGGGGTCGTTAAGGTCCACATCGAACTCACCGTCGACCAAGTTGAACTTGCCATCGAGGTAGCGGATCAGCGCTTCCTTGTCATGAATGTCCTTGGCTTCTTCGAAATCGATCTTGAACGTCGGGTAATGGGTGTTAATGTCCGCCCGGGCGTAATAGAGGTCCTGTTGACCCTTGACCTTACCGGTGGGCTTGCCCTTGACCAAGATGATGGTGTTGTCACCGTGTTCATCTTCTTCAGGCAGTGCACGAGGTGTTTCAACATCGATGTCTTCCGCATTAAGGCGAATGCGGTTGGTTCGAAAGACTAGCGCAAAGAGGTTCTCTAGCGCCGTCTTGTCCGGGTCAAAGTAGAAGTCCTTCGTTTTACAGACCATGGCCAGGTATCCTTGAGGAAAAGAATGAGGTCATAGGATTTCACCGCGTAAGGTCAAGGTGTATCCATTGTCCTCAGCCAGCTCGTGGATGAAGTCTGCAAACAAGTGCCGATGACAGAACTTACCCGCTTTACAGTAACATGCCACTGCTACTGGACCTTCTTGTGCCAGGAAGGATTCAAAGGCTTCAGGAGAGGCTCTAAACTGCTCCCTGAGGCGTTTTAAGTATAAAGTGGTGTACTGCTCGTCCGTGACTTCGTTTCGTTTATAGGCCCACAGTACAGAGGGTTCTGGGGCGAATACTGCCAGACCTGACTTGACCGTGATATCGATCAGGGTGATCTGTCGCTCTTTAGCCTTACGCCACTGTGACAAGGCGATGGTATAAAGATCCATTTGTCCAGCCCTCCTGGATGGTGCCATACCCTAGGTCAAGTTCATAATTCTAGACATGCGGCATAAAAAGTACATCCCCCAGTGATCAATCCCTGAACGAGGACAGGGGTGATCACTGGAGGCTGCACTCTGCGAGCCCAATCGATGGAAGGAGCGGACCACCGACCCGGCTTCACGCCAAAGGGAAGAAACCGTAAACTTCCCTACAGCGAGTGTGGCAGCACGCGGAGCTTTCACTCAACGCGCTAGTCGTTTACTGCATCCCCATGGCCGGTAGCGGCAGCCAGACGGCAGAACGAACAAACACCTCCGGTTATCACGACCAAGTTCACCAGAGGGCAACGAGAAGGGTCAGAGCACGGGTACCATGACCCGTGCTCTGGGGTAGGGACTAAAGAGCCCCAGGTCAGGCTCTCACGGCCCGACCTAATTACGCACTTAAGCGCATTCGGTGTGACAACTCAATTGTTAAAGAGATTGTCTTCCATACTATACTGCAGTATGGCTACACACTATAGGGGACTTATACCCCCATCAGTACACCCAGCGAGAGCATGTTGGCTTCACCGTCGCGCAACGCGGCGTTGATCCAGGTCTCGTAGTGTTTGACCAGAACATCAGCCGCATGGTCGGTCATGAGATCGGTGGACAGGACGAAGTCGGTGGCATCGTCTTGTTCGGCCACCGCTACACCCCCTGCAGTCAGCAGGTCGTGGAAGGCCATCCAGCGCAGCAGCTGGGTGTGGAAACCACGGACTTCAGGCGCGCGCTCACCCCAGACATCCGGATCGAACACCACCGGCTCTGTCAGCGATTCGGTGGAAGCGGTACCGTCTTCTTCTTCCTCTTCGCTCTCTTCTTCAGCGTCGCCGGCTTCCTCTTCAGACTGATCATCATCGCCCTCCAGTTCCACCACGGTTCCTTCGGTCTCATCGGTCTCGTCAGACTCGGCGTCCAGGTCAGGGTCTACCTCAGACTCATCACCAGTCTCATCGCCGAGCTCAGGATCAGTCTCGTCCTCTTCCTGCTCTTCACCCTCGCTGAGATCCGTTTCAGTTTCGTCGCCAAGGTCTGTTTCAGATTCGTCCAGGTCGGACTCAGAATCGGTCTCTTCCTCACCGGACTGATCGTTGTCGGTTTCAGAATCGAGGTCCAGGTCGGTTTCATCGGATTCACCGGCGTCGCTATCCGACTCGAGATCATCCTCCATCTCCGACTCGTCATCGATCTCGTCAGACTCATCCGAGGAAGTATCGGCTTCTGATTCGTCTTCATCCGGTTCTGCCGGGACCAGTTCGGTCAGATCGTCAGTGTCACCCTCAGTATCAGTGTCGATATCAGACGAGTCATCTGCCTGATCCGAGTTCGGGGTGTCGTTGGCAATGGAGGAAACCTTGGTGTCCTGATCCATGACAACGCCGGAGGGGTTTTCCTCACGGTACTTGTCGATCAGCTCGGCCATACGGTCGGTATCCTGCGTGCCCAGTTGAGTGGCTACACTGCGGAACGCTTCGGCCTGCTCGACGACCTGCTCATGCGCCTTCTCGACCAGTTGCTCGATCCGATCCACCGCATCGCTCATATCGCCCAGTACTTGGGTCTGACCCACGGATTCCATGGAGATACCCAGACCACCGGTGTAATCCCCAAAGGTCTGCATCAGACCGGTCAGCAGAGGCCGCGCAAAATCAGTCGTCATACCTTCCATCGAAATGACCTGTTTCACAGCCTTGAGGTGATGGGTATGTAGCGCCAACATCTCAAGCGAGAAGGTCAGCGATTCTGCCGAGACCTGGGTGGCGTGATGACTGGTAATGAATGCTTCACCTTCAGCGTCGTCATCCTTGGCAGCCAGGGCTTGCTCGATCTGCTCGACTTCGGTCAGGCGGGGCTGCAGAACATCCTGCATGATCAGCTCGACCTTGGCTTGAGGCTCGTCGACTCCATCGACCACCACCAGATCACCTTGGTGATCGGCTTGCTCCAGGACATTCTCGGTCAGGACCTGGAAGGCTACGGCAGACGAGGATTCCATCGAAGGATGGTCGAGCAGGGCACGGCCCATCTCGTAGAGGCTCTCCAGGCTGGCCCGGTAGACCTGGGTCTCGTGAAGCATGGAGGCTACAGTCGGTTTGCTTACGGCTTGACTCATTTTGTTTCTCCGGGGAACACAACGTCCCGTGTTCGTCAGTGTCACTGACTGATCGTATGATTCGTTACATACTCCTCGCAGCTTACAAGGAATACTATCGTGTACGCCAACTTTTCAAGGCTCCTTGGCCTCATCTCGGTCAAGGAGTCCAACACCCACATTATTATAAACGGTATCCCGGGTCTGCGGTTTTCCAAGGACGTCTATAACCATTGGAAGACCAGTCGGATCAATAACAACATTTTCACCAGCATTTCCCGCTCCTCGGTCAAATTCCCCAAGTTCTTCGCTATCGAGGTGCTCTACATTCTGGAGCAGTTGATGGAGTCGAGGCGCACCTACACCGGTCGCCGGACCCTGAACCAGGTGAGCGAGCTGCTGATCAGTAACACCTGGCTCAAGAACATCCAAGCCCGTGAGGGTAGCTTCAGCTCACGGATGGATTATAAGCAGCTAGATAAGCTGCTGGTCAATCCTCTGGCCCATCAGACCAACTGGCTCAAGGAGTACGACCAGACCACCCACCGTTACGCCCTGAGCGGTATGTTGATGGACGCAGCGCCAGGGTCTGGAAAGACCTTTACCCAGTTCATGACCGCGTTGTGCTTGAAAGCCGACACCACAGTGATCGTCTCACCGAAGAACGCCATCAACGATGTCTGGGTCAAGACCCTGCGCACTGGTTTTAAAACCATCCCTGATTTCTGGCACAGCCTGAGTGGGGAAGAGCCTAAACCGGGCCTACCGTACTACGTGGTGCATTATGATTACCTGGAGAAGTTCCTCGCGTTCGCTAAGGCCAACAGCGGAACCTTTGGTCAGGTCTACCTGGGAATCGACGAGTCACATAACTTCAACGAGCAGTCCAACCGCACCAGCCACCTGGTGGAGCTGGCTCAAGTTTTGAATGCCCGCGATGTGATCCATGCCTCCGGCACGCCCTTCAAGGCCATGGGCTCGGAAGCCATCACGCTGCTGCGCACCATCTGTAAGGACTTCACTCCGGAAGTCGAGCAAGCGTTCCGTAAGGTGTTCGGTAAAGAAGCCAAACGTGCCCTAGAGATCCTGGCCAACCGTATCGGTCTGGTTTCGTTTAAGGTCACCAAGGAGGAAGTCGAGACACCCGGTGTCGATTTCCACGAAGTCAAGGTGCAAATGAAAAACGCCAATGACTACACCTTGACCAACGTCCGGGACAAGATGACCCGGTTCATCACCGAGCGCAAGGCCTACTACGCCAAGGGGATGAAGGAGTACGAACAGCTGTACGGCGAGTGCCTTAACTTACACGCTAAGGCAATTAGCAACAGCAGTCCGGCCATGGTGCAGTTTGCCGAATACAAAAAGGCCGTGGCCACCATCCGTAAAGGTTATGATCCGGTCACCATGAAAGACCTGGTGATGTTCTGCAACCGCTACGAGCTGAAGACCATCATCCCGAGCCTGCCTGAGCGTTACCGCAAGCCGTTCCTGAACGTCCGGGCGATCATCAAATACGTGGACCTGAAGGTGATGGGGGAGGCCTTGTCGCAGGTGTTGGGGCGACTGCGCATCGACTGTCATCTGGACATGCTTCCGCACATGGGGCTCGATACCATTGTCGATAACGCCACCACCAAAACGGTGATCTTCACCAGCTACATCGAGGTGGTCAAGGAACTTAACGATCAGCTCACCAAAGCCGGCTATAAGCCGCTGATGGTTTACGGCGAGACGAACAAGGACCTGCCTAACATCGTCAAGCAGTTCGAGAAGGATCAGGATATCAATCCCCTGATCGCCACTTTCAAGAGCCTGTCCACAGCCGTACCGTTGACCATGGCCAACAACGTGGTCTTCACTAATGCCCCATGGCGCGACTTCGAGCGCACGCAAGCCATTGCCCGGGTCGATCGGATCGGTCAGAAACACCGCTGCCATGTCTGGGAGACTTACCTGGACACAGGGACAGAACCGAACATTTCCACTCGATCCAAGGACATCATGGCCTGGAGTAAAAGCACTGTGGAACAGATCCTTGGTGTGAAGTCGCCGGATGATCTGGAGGCATCGTTGGAGTCTCTGGTGGATAACCCAGCAGCTACTATCACGGATGGCGAAGTGTTTATGGACAAACTGCGTCAACAGTTGCCGGTAGATATCGTAGAGGGCGATCCATCTATGGAAGCCTTCGGTGGACTGTTCAAAGGACCTTCGTTGCCTACACTGACTCAATCGGATCTGGACGGGTCTGATCAAAAGCTACGTGAGTTCTTGAAGGGGTTAGAGAAGACAGCTCTGAATAGCAGTTGGCTTAGGAATCAGACATTCATACAAGGTCGTGTTCCTGCCAAAGACATTGCACTTGAGTTTACTTTGGACGGTAAACCTGTGACCGATGTATTGGGTAACATTGAAAAGGCTCGAGCCAGGGTCCAGGCTTTGACCGATCAATGGGGACGGATCTTAAGTGATACTGATGCCAAGGTTCAGGCGATTGACCGCGCGACCCGCGAAGCATTGTCCCGCAAGAACGATGACAAAGTGTTCGTGTCGTTCGTCAAAGATCAAGTAAAGCAGTTGACTGATATTGCCTCACCGGTTGACAAGTTCCCTGGAATGAAAGGTACCAGTCTTAAGAACCGTTCAGCCAGGGTATTGGCAGGGTACATCACCGACCAGACACTTCCTAACGCTGTAGATAATACTGTACCGGCCTTATCTAAAGACGAGGTACTGAAAGCAGCGCGTTTGGTCAAAGAACTCCTGACCGACCCGGAGTGGAGCCCCAAGGTAAAAGATCTGAAGTGGATTGACGCTCTTGATGGTAACCCACTGGCCAAATGGTTGTTCGAGTACGACGAGGCACTTCACTGGCAGTATTACGATAGGTTCAGTCGACGTCACGGAGAACCATCCAAATGGACCGCTGTCTTCAAGAGACTAATTGAACCTAAAACACTGGCTGTGGCATTGGTTAAACTCATTAACCGCTCTATCGAGTAAGTAAGGATGTGAAATGACAACCCTCATTCTTCAGCATGCGCTGAAGGCTACAGCGCACCCAGCAGTCGTGAGCCTGGAAAGTCACAAGCTCGTGACGAGTATGGAGACGGCGCTACAAGAAGAACATCAAGCCGAAGCCATGGCGGACCTGCTGCAGGGCATCGGTGAAATGGATGACACAGCGGAGGCCACGGAATTGCTCGGACATGTCGCCACGATGCACGGTGTGGAACAAGATGCGGTGTCGTTGGAATCCCTGGGTGGTCTGATAGCCACCGTGCGCAGTCTGTTTGGCTCAGGCAAAAAGAAAAAGGAAGAGGAGCCTAACAAGGAACCTAAGCACTACAAGGCACTGATGGAGTTCTTGAACAAGTACTACCTTAACAGTGCCTGGCTGGCCAAGCAACAGTTTGTGGATGGGGTGGTGTCAGGGCAGGATCTGGCTGAAGCACTGACGCGGAACAACAAGTTCGCACCGGAGACCTTAGTCACGGATCTGACCAAGTACGCCAGTGAGTTCAAGGCCTTCTTCACCAAGTACATGGATGCGGTGGTGAAGCATTCGGATCAGATCGAAGCCATTGACGAAAAACTCATTGCTCAGATCAAGTCTTTGGACACCAATGCAGCTGACTATGAAGCAAAGGTGGTGGGGCTGGTACGAACTGCAGTCAAGCAGATGAAAGCGGTGCAAGACCCGGTCAAGCTGGCGGGCAGCAAGTTCAAGTTGCTGGGCAACCGGCAGACAGAAATCAAGCAGTGGCGATACAGCGGTGATCCAGGTGCTAACTGCGACGGTGCCATTACTACTGAGATCAAGCCCCCTGCATCGGTCGAGTCAGTGCCTGCGATTCAGCTAGCCATGGTCAAGCCGCTGGTCGATGCCATCGTCTCACTGTATGAGACGGTCAAGATGGTTGAGGAACGCACACCTCAATGGTGTGACCACTCTGACGGCGAACACCGGTTTATGCAAATCGTTGAGCGCAAGGATGAGCTGCTCTGGTCGCAGTATGGCACTGAGATGTATTGGCAAGGGCAGGCTCGACGCCTGGTCTGGGATTTGGGTCTGAACAAGATCACACCCCCGGCCGTTATTGCCGTGCTGAAATGGATCGACCGGTCGATCAAGACACAGTGAAACAAAAAAGAAACAGCCAAGAGAGGGAGTCCTAGGACTCCCTCTCTATGCCGTCACTCAAGGGATTCGAGCAACGCTTCCAGGCTGTCGAATTGGGTGTCACGTCCTGCAACGTCCACTTCGATCATCAGCCCGTCACCTTCATCGTGCACGATGTAACCGGCGTTTTCCAGGGCGGTGACCAGGCGCTTGCGCGTCACGGTCTTCAGGCGCTCCAGCCCCATCTGCTCTTTCAACTCCGCTTCGGAGATGGTCAGGTTGATAGGGGCGAAGTTGCCTTTTTGGATGTTGCGCTCGACACGGGCTTCGATGGCGTCAATGATGGCTTTCGATACGGCTTTATACGGCATGGTACTTCCTTACTTCAGGGTGGGTTATGGGTGTTACGTTATTAATGGATGGAAACGCCTTGGGTCTCAAGGTATTGACGAGTACGGTGGACCCAGTCTTCATTGGGGGGTCGGCGAGCATGCTTCTCAGCAATCTCGATCCGTTTACTGGTGTCGCTGTAGATCAGGGTCAAAGGGTAGTAACCACATCGACCTGTGCGGGGGTCGCCGTGACGGACCAGCAGGCCCTTGCCATCTTCGATGTCAGCCAGATCCACCGCTAGGTAGCTGATCCCAGATTCTCCTTCGACACGCTTGAAGATCACCCCATTGGGCTCGTGGTAGATATTGATACGGGTCATGACAGCTCCTCGCACAGGTCAACGAATTCTTCATGCATCCTTTCCCACTCGACGGCGCTGATCTCCGGGTAGAAGCTGTGGGCCACTTCCGGCAGGTGGAACAGCATGTTCAGCGGCACGTACTTGTATCCGTGGGTGCGGATGAGATACATCGAAGGGATGAACGGGCCTTGGCCCAGGGGCACGTACTTGTGGTACAGATCGCTGATGTGCTCGTCACTGAGCGCAGTGTAGCGGTTGTCTTCGGTGAGAACGAATACGCGGCCGTCGACGGCGTGTTCAATCACGGAGTTGTCAGGTTGCTGCACCGCATGCCAGACACCACAGGGCTGATTGATCCGGACATCCGTGTAGAGGACGGTTGAAACCCCCAATTTGAGTTTACGCACACCGTGCAATTTCAGCACCACCCCGTAGATGTGCGGGATCTGGTAGGCCTCAACTTCCTCAGGGGAGAGGTTGGCGATCATCAGGCGATCGTTGTCCAGCTGCTCGTACTTGACCGTCAGAACGTCGTCACGGACTTCATACCCGATCTCCACGTCTTCACTGGGCAGTTTACTGATAAACAGTCGATCGAAGGGCTCGGTGGTATTCAGACGTGCTTCGACCAACTCGTCTTGGGTGATGATGAACGTATAAGTTTCCACAGTGATGCTCCTTGAGAAAGGTTAGGGGTGAATCAACGGGTTTTAACGGTCAGACGGATGTCGGACAGTGTGACGGTAACACAGACTTCGTGGGTCGGGCGTGTGCCTTTGATGCAGGTGAAGATCCCGATCCCATGAATCGATTCGGCATAGAGCTTGATCGAACTGTAGCGCTTGTTGAGGGATTTCTTGAACAGGAGTTTGTCATCATCGCCGAGCACCTGCAAGATGGCGATGCCTTTGTCATCGATCAGTTGCAACGTCCGGACCTGCTCGTCAATCTCCGGACAGTCATGGAAGAAATGAGGCTCCTCGGTCCAGATCCGGATGGTCGGGCGAAACGCTGCCAGAGGACTCAGGGTCTCAGGGGCAGGAGAGAGGATGGCATTGTAGGTCTTGTTCATGGATCAGAGGTCCTCAAGGGTGTCCAGTTCGTGCAGGTGAGAGTCCAGCAGTTGATTGAGCTTCGAGCCAATATCCGGGTCGATGCACTGATCGATCTGAGTGCGAAGCAGCTCCACCCGGTCTTCTAAGGCAGACCGATAGTGACGGCGGCTGTCCATGGGTTGAATACCAGAGCAATAAAAGGCCATGGGTCGATCTCCACCATCAACGACTGGGTTTGACAATTTCAGGCACGCCATCGAGCATGCCTTGCAAGTCTTGCCGTTGTTTCTCGGAGAGGGTGTTTTCCGCTTGGTATTTCTTGTACTGACGGTGGGTGCAGTAACCGATGGCCGACACGGCCAAGAGGACGATGCCAACAGCTTTGTAGTTCATGATGATCTCCTTTAGATCAGGGTAGGTTCAGCCTGATCATGTACTGTTGAAAATAAGTCGAATCGGCATAAGAGGGAGGGCGCAAGCCCTCCCAATGTATCATTCCGATACGGCTTTGTTCGAAGCGTTGATCAGGCGAATGTCTGTGTTACACAGCGCAACCGCCTTGACTTGAGCGATGTAGGTGTCTCCCAACATGACCAGTCTCTCATCAGCCCCAGCCGCTATAAACCGTTCAGGTTCTGCCGGGGCGATCACCGGGCATTCAGGAACAGCTTGATAATGGATATCGGGCGTACACCCGGGCAGGAGGAGGCTTCCGATCAGGACGATCAGGGCCCACCACTTGCTGGGTTTCTCAGGCCGTCCCGCGGGAGGCGGGGTGCGCTGGCCTTTAAGACTGATGAAGTTCAAGGCAGGTGTTTTCAGAGCGCAGGTCGACATACGGGGTCCTCCTGGTTGACAGCCAGGCAGTAAGCCTTCCAGCTGTTGTCGAGCACCCCTGTCGCCACTTCTTCACTGACAGGTTGCAGGGCAGGCCCCATGGGATCGATGGGGGTATTGACTTGATCAACGACGACGGGGCATTTGCTCAACCGATCCCGGTAGACCGTCACCTCCTTGATCAACGGCAACGAAGGATTGGTTTCGATCAGCGGTTGCTGATAGCGGGCGGCGCAGAGCAGATCCACCTGCCCCTGCTCGATTCCTTTGAAATCATTCAGCAGGTTATCCTTGCGGGCGATGTAGGTGCTGATCTCACCCTTCAAATCATCGATAGTGGCGGTCAGGTCATCAATGACGTTCTTATTGGTGGCGAGGGTCTGGATGGCAGTGTGCGTCCAGTTGGCCCAAAACAGCAGAGCCAGACCCAACACGATAAAGGCAACGGCCTTGATACCGATCGCTTGCAACAGGCGGGTAAACATAGGCGAGTTCTCAAGGGAAGAATGACATACAATGAGAACCGGCATAACGGGAGGGCTTGACCCTCCCGTACGGTTAACACACCGCTATCATGTCCTTACCTGCGCTCATCATTTCACTGGACTTCAGCTTGAAGCTGTACACCACGAGGGCAGTCGGGTCTTCAACGCCTCGAGTGGTGACACTCACAGTGAAGTCCTCCACCCCGCGCCCGATCTTGGCGCTGAGAAGCGCTTGGGCCGGGTAAAGACTGAGCAGTGCCAGGCCGCGCGCCACTTGTTCGCGGGTCCGTCTTTTCGTAGTCATGCCGAGGATCTTCGCCCGGAGCATTTTCGGCTCACCGGTGCCAGCCGGCCAGAGCGCGAGGTCATACTCGCCCGGTTTCAGGGCAGTGGTAGTGCCCTTGACGAATTCTGCTTCCAGCCCCACACTGGTGGCACCGGCTACAAAGCGGGTCTTCTTCAGCGGGCGTTTGACGGCGGCAGCGCTTGCCTCTTTGGCAGCCGGTTTGCGCGGTGCTTTAGGTGCGGCAGGCTTCGGGGTTGCCTTGGCGGTAGGTTTCTTTGCAGTCGCTTTGAGCGGTGTGGACTTGCGTACGCTGGCAGGTTTGGCAGCCGGTTTCTTTGCGGTAGTGGTTTTGGCAGTGGCCATGGGCGATGCTCCTTGTTGTGTCAGTGAGTAGTGGCAGAGGTGTCACTATACGATGGCGTTTTGATGTTATTCTTTAATGCAAACACATTGACGATCCGGCACGCATCGGCGAAGATCCGTGTGGGAACCTCTGTACTGGCCTTGGCCCCGATGATGTTAAACAACAGGTCAGTCCAGATCATCTGTTCTGCAGGTCGGGTGTGCAACTGGTTCATAGCGGTGTCCCCCGAGAGGATCACCACATGCCGCCCCGGGTAGTAGGTCGGTTGTCCGAAGAGGTAGGCGTCTTTTATCCCATCGCCTTGACTAATGTCGATTAGCTCTAACTTAGAGAACCTCAGATCAATCAGGGTGGGCAACTCAAGTCTGCGAAATTCATCGGGAAGTCCTGCTTGCAGGTACATGTCAGCCGCCATGTCCAAGATGGCTCGCTTGAGCTGTCGTTTGGCGTAAGCAGCGCCGTGGTGCCCCCACATGTCGACATACAGGTAAGCTGTGCTATGACTGATCAATTCACGTTCGATGGTTTGTTTCAATGCCTGACTCAGTTGACGTTTGCGTACCGGGTAGCACAGCAGTACCCACATCGCTTTCAGGAATTGCATAAGTGTAGACTCCTTCGGTGAAACTTTCCAAGATAAAGGTCAAGTGCAACTGCATCAGATGCGACAAGGCTTTGGGGAGGCGGTAGATCAGGTAAACCGAGTTGTGCTTGTGCAAGACCGCTGACAGCAGGATATGGGTCCGGTATGGCTCCAGTAAACCGACTACAGCTTTATAGGGTAATTCGTCAGTGGCATAGAGTTGGCTGCACTCTCCGACCAGATGCCAGTAGTCATAGAGGTTATCGTCCTTGAACACAATCTCATAACTGAAAGCTGAGAGGGTCAGGTTGTCTCGGCTGCAGTGGAACTCATCTTCAGGGATCAAGTCGATGAAGTCGCCCTTGACCACTTCGGCGTCGTGCACATAGTCGTCTTGCTCTCTGGCATCAGGCGCCATCCCGTGTCGGGCAATAATCAACTTCTTCATCACATCATGTCTTTCCAGCAGAGTCTACATGATGAGTGGTATTGATCTTATTTTAACGAAAGAAAAAGGTGAGTGCAGGGAGGGCCGAAGCCCTCCCCTTATGTCGCCTCACCGGCCATTCAGGAAGTCCTTGGCTTGGGTGGCCGTCAGGGAGAAAGTCCCTGGCACACCCTCACCGCTGACTCCTTTCTGGAACCGGCTGCCCGAGGTGCTGAACCCCATGAAGCAGGTCCCACCCAGATAGACCACCGCACTGACATGACCTTTGGTCACATGGACGATAGCCGGGTCAGCAAAGCCTGTGATCTGGGCCCGATGATACCCTTTGGACAGTTCTGGGCGTTTCCCATTGGAGAAGTCAGCAGGATTCAGTTGGATCACCTCCTGGCGACGGATGTTGTTATAGAAGTGTTCCCAGAACGGCGGCATGCCTGCAGAATGTCGGTATTCATGGTTACCGACCCGCGGGCGGGAGATGCTGACCACCTTGTCATCGCCCAGGGCGATCTGTTTGACTTCATCTTCCATCGGCGGGGCTGTTTCCTTGAGGGCTTGCTTGAGCTCTTCCTCGACTGTCAGGACAGGGGTGTCCAGCACAGGCACCTCGACTTGAACGGGTTCAGCGACTTCCGGTTCAGGTGCCTGTATTGGTTTCTCCACCGGAGTGACAGAGGCAGTGGGTTTGAGGCTCAGGGTAGAACGCTCTGCCGCCTTAGGGGCAGCTACGACCTTTGCTTCGACTTTCTTGTCGTTGCCTTTGAAACACTTGTAACCGACGTAGCCGAGCACTGCAGTGCCCAGTACAGCGCTTACACCAATGACGATGTCTTTAGTATCCATGTTGATCTCCTTTAGATCGGGGTAGATTATTTCAGCACGATGTTGAAGAACTGACCGGGTGCGAGAACTGGATGTTTCGCCACGAAGTCCCAATTGATGCTCTCAATGAGCCGGACCAAGTCGGTTCTTGGGTAATCGGTGGCGCGGTCCACGGAGCCGGCACAGGCGTTACGGGTGACCGCAGGGCCGTCGGAACGCAGGGCGATGGCATTCAGCGTGTAGCAGGAGGTGAAGCTTCCGTTGAACAGCGCCACCACGTACTGGTGTTCGCCGTCCTGGTAGGCTGCAACACCTGCCAGCGGCAGGATGCGGCTGCCGTCGCCATGTTCGTCTTTGAGCATGAAGTCAGCCGCTTTCACGGCTTCGATGATGGCAGCGTTTTCAGCAGTCAGGACGGGAGTTGGCAGGGCGTCGTATTCTTGCTTAGTCATGGTGTATCTCCTAGGTAGATCAAGGGTAGGGTATATCACCAGCATCATGTAGGGTTGAAAATAAGTCGAATCGGCATAAAGGCTGAGGAACCCCTCAGCCTCAGGAATCAGGATTTGGAGCTGGCGATCTTGTAGAACTCGTTGTTGATCTGGATCAGCTGGTCCAGGGTTGAAGCCGTGTGCAGTTCATCTAAGAACAGGCCACAGGAAGCCTGGACATGCTGCATCAAGTGTTTAGCAGACTCAAACTCATCACCGGAGTAGACCGCAGGGTCAGACCGTTTGATCAACTGCAGGAAGGTGTTCAGGTGACTCGCAGTGACCCGGGCAGCCTTCCAGCGTTCAGGGTTATCTAAATGGCCCGGGCTGGTACGGGTGGCATACGAGGTCGTGACGTTGACAAGAGACATAAGACACCGTTCGAATAATGACTATACGATTGGGTCCGATTCAGACAAAGAAAAAAAGAAAGAGAAAGTCTTGGGAAGGGCAGACTTATACATCAGCTTGCGAGAGCGCTCAGGCTCTAGCGATCACTGGATCGCTCTGTGTATATTGGTCCCCTTCCCGTAACCTTTTACTGCATGCCTACGGTTTGGTAGGACTTAAGGGATTTGACAGTCCCTGTTCTTGGCCGAACTTAATCGGTAGTCTTGGCTAGATTGTACCCTACTTAATTAGGGGTACTCGATCTACGAAAGCTTACGGGGCCTGAAACCACCGTGCCGTTCGACAGATCGAGTCGTCTTCAATACCTGCCCGCTTACTAATTCACCTGGAGCTTCACCGCGATCAATTCCAACGTACAGCTCAATCTCATGACGACATGGTAATGCCGTCTTAAACAGCGCAATGGCCGGGGTCTCGAGATAGGCTGGGTTGTCTGGTGCACTAAAGTGTCGTTCACCGGAGAACCATCCGACGCTTGTCGAGAGCTGGTACCCCATCAGGTGTCCTAGTAAGAAGACCAATATCAAGACTGGTCCGCGTGTGACGATACTGCTCTCCAGGGTAATGGGTGGAAAGGGCAACGTGGCCCCGGAATTTAGTCGTAAGTCTCAAATATGCTGTATGGTCGCCACCTTACCACGCACCTTAAGCGTGAGGTGGAACCGCACACCGGAATGCCCGGTCACAGGTCTTGCAACGATGAAACGCGGACGAGATGGGATTGGCCAGATTGAAGCTGACGCTCTGCGCGTCAGTGCTTCGGCGTAACACCATCCCGACCGCAAGATCGTTGCAAAGCCCTTCCAGAGCCAGCTGCGGATCATGCGCAATCCTTAAACTGATGTCGTTGTGCTATCTCATACTAATCTACATTCTTGTAAATTAGTACGGGACCTTACGGATTGGCCGGAGGACTGTATTCGTTGACAATCGTGATCGGATAGATCATGCCCGACTCGATGTTGATGAGAATGCGTTCTCCTTCAAACACCTTGGGATCACGGTCTTCATAATACACCGTCATCTCGATGGACGTCCCCATAGAGAACACCATGCGGGCATTGTCGATCCGGGAGACCATCACCACGCATTCGGGCAACCTGCCTGCGAGGAGTTTTAGGATGGGACGGTGTTGTTCGATGTCCTTAATGCGCACAGAGTGCTCCTTTAATAGATATTGTTGAAGGGACGGGGATGTGACCGATTGGCTCCATGGACTAACCGTCCCAGTGATCCAGTACCGGTTACACCCGGATGGGCAGGGTCACTCGCGGTGTCTTTCGGCGGTTTCGGTGACAAGATCGCATCCGGACAGTGTTTGATGAACCCGTATGTGAGTGTGATCTCGAATGTCCGATGTCCCTGACAAAAGACTTTCCTTGTACCTTCTTCCGGGTCAAGATCGTCAAGCACGATGGATTGATTTTTGGAAAGGGTGTCGTCATTATCTCGACCGTACCCAAACGTAAGCGTCCCGCTACTTTCATTAACAACCACGGTGATCCCGGCAAGTGAAGGGTATGTATTGATGGAGTACCCTGTATGAGCGGCTTCAGGAGATGGTTCAGAGGCTTCCACTGCACTGACGTACCACTGCATCCGTGGAAAATCCGGCACGTTCAGGATGTCACACAGGTCAGCGACTTCATTTGCATCTTTACACCCCGCCGATTCACGGATCACGCACATCAAGGCATCGAAGTTAAGGTCTGCCACGGTCCTTCCAATACAGTACGCGTAGAAGGCTGGATGCAGCTCCGGGGTCACCTGCATCGTGGTCAGGATGTCATCGAGGGTCTCCTTGTCGAAAGAGTTTGAATAGCTGATGCAGTATCGGAACCGTTGAGGGCGGTTGACCAAGTAGGTGGAGAATTCCTCGGGTTCATTGCCCGTGATGACGAACATCACGCCTTCGTACGAGGTGTCGCTGAACAACGGTAGCAGCCGCTCACGTTCTACAGGGTCATGATAGACCTTGCCGAACTCGTCGAAGTAGACCATGCAAGGTCCGACCGCCTTGATGATGATCGCCAACTCTTCAGCGCCCAGCGGCGCCGTGATCATGATCACCGGTAAGTCTTGACTGATCATCCAATTGCCCAGTTCTTCAGCCATCAGGCTTTTACCCGAACCTTTCGCGCCTTGCAGCAAGACACCGTTGCTCTTACCATACCGGTCGTAGCTCGCCGAGATCCGGCGGAAGTAAGTGTTGTGTTTACCGAAGCGCAGTTGCGGCAGGGTGAACTTGGGACGGTCCTTGATCATCAGGATGCCTTCACGACTCAGGGCGACCTTGTAGACCATGGCGGGGACATGATCAATCAGGTTGGACTGGTCGTTGACGCTGATGACCAAATGGTTGTCGTAGTTATTGATGGCGATGGATGCTTTCTTCATGAGTGATATTCCTGGATGGATGGGTTATGGTGTTTGTGCGTGTGACAGGTTTTGCTCAAGTATCAAGCGCAAGAGATGATCGGTCGCCCCAAGTTCCGCTTCGGGCGACCGATCATCTCTTGCG
>JACYYJ010094366.1_pt3 | contig 26511 bp, 37 predicted proteins | sample 8236861 | NCBI WGS metagenome assembly JACYYJ01 (sample SAMN14103086, study PRJNA606662) | landfill metagenome | isolation source: landfill solid waste | place: India:New Delhi, Okhla landfill site | collected 2017-11-05
AGAAGAACGTCTACTGCGTGATCCGCTCGCCGTTCAAGGACAAGGACTCGCGCGAGCACTTCGAGATCCGGACGCACAAGCGCCTGATCGACATCCACCAGCCGACCCCGAAGACGGTCGACTCGCTGCAGCGGCTCGATCACCTCCCGGCGGGCGTCGACATCGAGATTCGACTGGCGGGCTGATCACGATGGCAGTCATTCTCGCCAAGAAGCTGGGCATGACCCAGCTGTTCCTCGAAGACGGCCGCGTCGAGCGCGTCACCGTCCTGGAAGCCGGCCCGTGCCCGGTCACCGCCAAGCGGACGGTCGAGCGCGACGGCTACAACGCCGTGCAGCTGGCCTACGGGGCGACGAAGGAGAAGCACCTCTCCAAGCCCGAGCTCGGTCACCTGAAGAAGGCCGGCGTCGGCCCGCACCGTCACCTCGTCGAGTTCCGCGACGCGGAGCTGGACGTCGAGGTCGGTCAGAGCGTCACCGTCGAGCAGTTCGAGGCCGGCCAGAAGGTCCGCGTCGCCGGCACCTCCAAGGGCAAGGGCTTCGCGGGCACGGTCAAGCGCCACGGCTTCGCTCGCGGTCCCGTGACGCACGGCTCGCACAACACCCGCGCACCGGGCTCGATCGGCGCCGCCGCGTGGCCCGCTCGCGTGTTCAAGGGCATCCGTGGCCCGGGGCACATGGGCGACGAGCGCGTGACGCAGCCCGGCCTGACGATCGTGCGCGTCGAGACCGAAGACAACCTGTTGATCGTCCGCGGCTCCGTCCCGGGCGCGAAGAACGGCCTCGTGGAGGTCCGTACCGATGGCTGATGCACCGATCCTGGGCGGGGGCACGCTCCAGCTCGACGACGCTGTGTTCGGCGTCGAGTTCAACGGCCCGCTCGTCCATCAGAACGTCCGCCACGAGCTGAACGCTCGTCGTCAGGGGACCTCCGCGTCGAAGACGCGCGGTGAGGTCCGCGGCGGCGGGGCGAAGCCCTGGCGCCAGAAGGGCACCGGTCGTGCCCGCGCCGGGTCGTCGCGCTCGCCGATCTGGACGGGCGGCGGCACGGTCTTCGGTCCGCAGCCGCGCCACTTCACGTTCAAGGTGAACCGCAAGGAGAAGCGCGCCGCGCTGCGCAGCGCGCTGTCGCTGCACGCGCTGCGCGGGTCGCTGGCCGGCGTCGATGCGACCGCGTTCGACACGCCCTCGACGAAGGCCGCCGTCTCCGCGTTGCGGGACTGGAGCGCCACCGGCTCGACGCTGCTGGTGCTGGCCGAGGACGAGGCCCGGACCGCGCTGTCGTTCCGCAACATCCCCAAGGTCAACGTCCTGCCCGCCGAGGCCGTCGGCGTCGCCGACCTGGTCGGTGCCGGGCGCCTGCTGGTCTCCGCCGCCGCGGTGGAGCAGCTCGTCGCGCGCGCCACCGGGGCCGCCGCTTCCGAGGAGGTGTCCTGATCATGGACGCGACCCAGGTCATCATCCGTCCGGTCGTGAGCGAGAAGAGCTACGTGCTCGCCTCGGTCGGCAAGTACACGTTTCGGGTGCACCCCGACGCGCACAAGACGCAGATTCGTCAGGCGATCGAATCGCTGTTCGACGTCAACGTCGTCGACGTCAAGACGTCGAGCGTGAAGAGCAAGCCCAAGCGCCGTGGCTCGACCTCCGGTCGCACGCGCTCCTGGAAGAAGGCGATCGTCCAGGTCCGGGAGGGCCAGGAGATCCCGATCTTCCAGTCGTTGGACCTCGACCCCAGCCGGCCGCAGGAGTAGCGCATGGCGATTCGGAACCCCAAGCCCACGACGCCCGGTCAGCGCTTCGCGACCTACCCGGACTTCGCGGAGATCACCAAGACGACGCCTGAGAAGTCGCTCGTCGAGGGTCTCACGAAGTCCGGCGGGCGCAACAACAACGGCCGCAAGACCGCTCGCCACCGCGGTGGCGGGGCCAAGCGCCTGTACCGCAGGATCGACTTCAAGCGCAACAAGGACGGCGTGCCCGCCCGCGTCGCGTCGATCGAGTACGACCCCAACCGCACCGCGTACATCGCGCTGCTCCACTACGCCGACGGCGAGAAGCGCTACATCCTGGCGCCCCGCCGCCTGCAGGTGGGCGCGACGGTCCTGTCGGGTCCCGACGCGGACATCCAGGTCGGTCACGCGCTGACGTTGAGCGACATGCCCGCGGGCACGGTCGTGCACAACGTCGAGCTGCAGCCCGGCAAGGGCGGTCAGCTCGGTCGCTCGGCCGGATCGGCGATCCAGCTGATGGCCAAGGACCAGGGCATGGCGACGCTGCGCCTGCCGTCCGGCGAGATGCGGCTGGTCAGCGACCAGTGTCGCGCGACGGTCGGCTCGGTCGGCAACGCCGAGCACCAGAACGTCAAGATCGGCAACGCGGGCCGCAAGCGCCACATGGGCGTGCGCCCGCAGACCCGTGGTACGGCGATGAACCCGGTCGATCACCCGCACGGCGGCGGCGAGGGTTCCACCACGCCCGGTCGTCACCCGGTCACCCCGTGGGGCAAGCCCACGCTGGGGTACCGTACCCGTAAGAAGAACAAGCCCTCGGACCGCTACATCCTGCGTGGTCGCCGTCGCGGTAAGGGCAAGAGGAAGTAGCTGTGAGTCGCTCGAGCAAGAAGGGGCCGTGGGTCGAGGAGCGTCTGATGACGCGGATCGAGACCATGAACGCCTCGAACGAGAAGAAGCTGATCAAGACCTGGTCGCGCGCGTCCACGATCTTCCCGGAGATGGTGGGGCACACGATCGCGGTCCACGACGGTCGGAAGCACGTTCCGGTCTTCGTGTCCGAGTCGATGGTCGGCCACAAGCTGGGGGAGTTCGCTCCCACGCGGACCTACCGCGGCCACGGCGACACCGCCAAGAGGCGCTAACGAGATGGCTGACGAGACGACGCCCAACCCCGAGAACGACGAGCCGCAGGCCGAGGTGACGGAGTCCGCCGAGGACACGACGCCGAAGACCGACGAGGCTGCCACCGAGGCCGAGGCGACGACCGCCGACGCTCCCGTGGAGGCTGCGGATGACGCCCATGATCACGACCACGATCATGATCACGACCACGACCACGACCACAGCCACGCTCCCGCCGTCGTGCAGGCGCGCGGTGGCGCGCGGGCCGAGGCCCGCCGGGCCCGTCGGGCCCAGCCCGAGGGCGAGGCGCCGGTCGTTCGGGCCGTGGCCAAGTACGTGCGCACGACCCCGCGCAAGGCCCGCCTGATCGCGGACCTGATCCGCGACAAGAGCGTCGAGGAGGCCCGCGCGATCCTGCAGCACAGCACCCGCTCGGCGGCGCAGGACTGGAGCAAGGTGCTCGAGTCCGCCGTGGCCAACGCGGAGAACAACCACGAGCTCGTCGGGGACGACCTCGAGATCAAGAGCATCACCGCCGACGACGGGCCGACGCTGAAGCGGTTCCAGCCGCGGGCCCAGGGCCGCGCGTACCGCATCAACAAGCGCACCAGTCATCTGACCGTGCAGCTCACGCCGAAGGAGCAAGACTGATGGGACAGAAGGTCCATCCTGAGTCGATGCGCGTGGGTTACATCCACGACTGGAAGTCGCATTGGTTCAGTGCCCGTAACACCGCCGATTTCCTCGACGAGGATCGGAAGATCCGCGACCACATCGAAGGCAAGCTGGCCCACGCCGGCCTGTCCGACATCGCGATCCGCAAGAACAAGAACGAGGTCGAGGTCTCGATCCGGACCGCGCGTCCGGGCGTCGTGATCGGCAAGTCGGGCGTCGAGGTCGACGCCCTGCGCAAGGACCTGCACCGGATCACGCAGAAGCAGGTCAAGGTCAACATCCTCGAGGTCCGCCGGCCGGAGCTCGACGCCAAGCTCGTCGCGCAGTCGGTCGCCGAGCAGCTGCAGAACCGCGTCGCCTTCCGGCGTGCGATGAAGCGCGCCCTGACGAGCGCCATGCGCTCGGGCGCCAAGGGCTGCAAGATCCAGGTCTCCGGCCGCCTCGGCGGACGCGAGATGTCGAACACCGAGTCCTACCAGGACGGTCGCGTGCCGCTGCACACGATGCGCGCCGACATCGATTACGGCTTCTACGAGGCCAAGACGACCTTCGGCCGCCTCGGCGTCAAGGTCTGGGTCAACAAGGGCGAGATCATGCCCGAGGGCTACGGCGGATCCGACCTGACCGACATCGACGGTCCCGGCGGCGGCGACTCGCGTGATCGCGGCGGGCGCGGCGGTGGCCGTGGCCGTCGTGACGGCGGCGACCGTGGCGGCTTCGGCGGCGGCGATCGCGGTGGTCGCGGCGGCCGGGGCGGTCGTCCCGGTGGTCAGGGTGGTCGCGGGCGTGGCCCGCAGGGCGGAGGGCGCTAGATGCTTGCTCCGAAGCGTGTGAAGCACCGCAAGGTGCACCGCGGTCGCAAGCGCGGCCTCTCGCGTGGCCAGAACCACGTGCAGTTCGGCGAGTACGGGCTGAAGACGCTCGAGGCCGGCTGGATCACCAACCGCCAGATCGAAGCCGCGCGTATCGCGATGACGCGCAAGATCAAGCGTGGCGGCAAGGTCTGGATCAACATCTTCCCGGACAAGTCGGTCACGAAGAAGCCGGCCGAGACCCGCATGGGCTCCGGCAAGGGCTCGCCCGAGGGCTGGGTCGCGGTGGTCAAGCCCGGTCGCGTGATGTTCGAGCTCTCCGGCGTCTCGGAGCCGCTCGCTCGCGAGGCCATCCGGCTGGCGGCGCACAAGCTGCCCGTCCGGACCAAGTTCGTGACGGCGGAGGACGACTGATGCGTACGCAGGAACTGCGTGACCTGGACGACGCGAAGCTCGCCGAGCAGATCGCGACCTTCCGCAAGGAGCTCTTCGGACTGCGCTTCCAGCAGGCCACCGGCGAGCTGGAGAACACTGCCAAGCTGCGCACCACGCGCCGCGAGCTGGCGCGGACGATCACCATCGCCCGCCAGCGGGGCATCGACGTCAACGAGGTTGGCTGAACGTCATGGCTGACGAGAACACCGAGAACACCCCCGAAGAGGTCGAGGCCGTGACCGAGGACGCCACCGACGCGACCGAAGTCGAGACGACCGAGCAGAAGGCCGCCGAGGGTCCCGATCCCTCGCTGTCGCCCGTCGCCCGCCGCGCCTGGTACCGCCAGCGTCAGGGCACGACGACGAATCCGTCGCGCTCGCCCGAGGACCGTGCGCGCGAGCGCGCCGACGCCCGCAAGGCGAAGGCCGTCGCGCGCCGGCGCCGCCGGATCCAGGAGCGCGAGAAGAAGGCCGCGAAGCTCGGCGACGCCGCCGGCACCGACCGCGGCACGCCGAAGCCCGAGCACCAGGCCGGTCGCAAGCAGGTCCGTCAGGGCGTCGTGCTGTCGGCCAAGGGCGAGAAGACCCTGGTCGTGCGCATCGACCACTCGAAGCGGCACCCGAAGTACCGCAAGATCGTGCGCCACACGTCCAAGCTCTACGCTCACGACGAGCAGAACAGCGCGGGCGAGGGCGACGTCGTCCGGATCGAGTCGTGCCGTCCGCTGTCGCGGACCAAGCGCTGGACCCTGGCGGAAATCGTGGAGCGTGCCAAGTGATCCAGAACGAATCCCGCCTGAAGGTCGCCGACAACACCGGCGCCCGCGAGATCCTGACCATTCGCGTGCACGGCGGCTCCCGCCGTCGCTACGCGCGGGTCGGGGACACGATCACGGCCACGGTCAAGGCCGCCACGCCGAACGGCTCCGTCAAGAAGGGCGAGGTCGTCAAGGCCGTCGTCGTCCGGACGCGCAAGGAGTTCGGTCGCGAGGACGGCACGTACATCGCGTTCGACGAGAACGCGGCCGTGATCATCGACGCCAACAACAACCCGCGCGGCACCCGCATCTTCGGGCCGGTGGCTCGCGAGCTCCGCGACCGCCAGTTCATGAAGATCGTCTCGCTCGCGCCGGAGGTGCTCTGACCATGGGTCTGCGTATCCGTAGCGACGACACGGTCGTCGTGATCAGCGGCAAGGACCGCGGCAAGAGCGGCAAGGTGCTCAGCGTCGATCCCGCCAAGCAGCGCGTGATCGTCGAGGGCGTCAACGTCATCAAGCGGCATCAGCGTCCGAGCCCGACGGCTGCCCCCGGCAGCCCGGCGAGCGTCGGCGGCGTGATCGAGCGCGAAGGCGCGATCCACGTCTCCAACGTGATGCTCCTGGACCCCAAGACCAATCAGCCCACCCGCGTGGGCGTGACCCGGGACGAGAACGGCCGCGCAGTTCGTGTTGCGCGCCGCTCCGGCCAGCAGATCGACTGAGGTAGTTGCGATGAGTGCGACCACGACCGCGCGACTGAAGACGCGCTACCTCGAAGAGATCCGCCCCGTGCTGTTCGAGAACGGCCCCTACACGTCGGTGATGCAGGTTCCCCGGCTGGAGAAGGTCACCCTCAACATGGGCCTGGGCGAGTTCAAGCAGGACAACAAGCAGTTCGCTGCCGCCGTCGAGCAGCTCGCGACGATCGCCGGCCAGCAGCCGAACGTCCGCCGTGCCCGCAAGTCGATCGCCGGCTTCAAGCTGCGCGACGGCATGCCGGTCGGCGCGGCGGTGACGCTGCGCGGCGAGCGGATGTACGAGTTCCTCGACCGCCTGATCACGATCGCGCTGCCGCGCGTCCGCGACTTCCGCGGTCTGCGGACGACCAGCTTCGACGGCCGGGGCAACTACTCCCTGGGCGTGCGCGAGCAGATCATCTTCCCCGAGATCGACTACGACGCCATCGACCAGGTGCGCGGTCTCGACATCACCGTAACCACGTCCGCGCAGAGCGACGGCGAGGCGTTCCAGCTGCTCCAGGCACTGGGCTTCCCGTTCTCGCGCGAGGGCAAGCGCCCCGAAGGCGCTCCCGCCCCGATTGCGCCGTCCAACAACCAGGGGAGCTGACCCATGGCGAAGACCTCTCAGCGCGTCCGCCAGGCGCGTCCCCAGAAGTTCAAGAGCCGCGAGTACACGCGCTGCCGCAGCTGCGGGCGCTCGCGCTCGGTCTACAAGAAGTTCGGCGTGTGCCGTATCTGCCTGCGCGAGCTGGCGCACAAGGGCTACATCCCCGGCATGACGAAGAGCAGCTGGTAACCGTATGTCGACGACCGATCCCATCGCGGACCTGCTGACCCGGATCCGCAACGCCATCACCGCGGCGCACCGCACCGTGGTGCTGCCGTCCTCGAACGCGAAGCGCGAGGTGGCCCGCATCCTCAAGGAGCAGGGCTACGTCACCGACGTCAGCGTCGAGCCGGCCACGGAGCATCCGGGCGAGCTGCTGAAGATCACGCTGAAGTACACGAAGGACCGTCGCTCGGCGATCACCGGACTCCGGCGCGTCTCGCGCCCGGGGCAGCGGTACTACGTCACGGCGACGGACGTGCCGAAGTCGCTCGGCGGCCTCGGTACGATGATCGTTTCCACCTCGAGCGGCATCATGACCGGCCACGACGCGCGCAAGCTGGGCGTCGGCGGCGAGGTCTGGGCCGAGGTGTGGTGAAGGACGTATGAGTCGTATTGGACGTAAGCCGATCCCGGTTCCCGCCGGCGTCGACATCACGATCGAGCCCGGGCTCGTCACGGTCAAGGGACCGAAGGGTCAGCTCTCCGAGCCGATCCACCGCGACATGACGGTGACCCAGGAGGGCTCCGACGTCGTGGTGACCCGACCGACCGACCGCGGGCCGCACCGTGCGCTGCACGGGCTCAGCCGCAGCCTGATCGCCAACATGGTCGAGGGCGTGACCGACGGGTTCACCCGCGCGCTCGAGATCCAGGGCGTCGGCTACCGCGCCGCGCTCAAGGGCAAGAACCTCGAGCTGGCGCTCGGCTACTCGCACCCCGTCTTCGTCGACGCCCCCGAGGGCATCGAGTTCGAGGTGCCGCAGCCCACGCGCATCATCGTCAAGGGCACGAGCAAGCAGGTCGTCGGCGAGACGGCGGCCAAGATTCGCAAGCAGCGTCCGCCGGAGCCCTACAAGGGCAAGGGCATTCGCTACGAGGGCGAGTACGTCATCCGGAAGGTCGGTAAGCGCGCATGAGCGTCGTCACCAAGGAAGCGCGCCGGCTCAAGCGCCGGCGCCGCGTGCGGGCGAAGATCGTCGGGACCGCTGCCCGTCCCCGCGTCGCCGTGTTCCGCAGCAACCGGGGGATCTTCGCGCAGGTCATCGACGACGACGCCGGTCACACGCTGGCGTCGGTGCAGTGGACCGAGGCGGAGCTCCGCGACCTGGCCAAGATGGAGCAGGCGACGGCGGCCGGCAAGCTGCTGGCCGAGCGGGCCAAGGCGGCGGGTGTCGACACGGTCGTCTTCGACCGTGGCGGCTACCAGTACCACGGACGCGTCAAGGCGTTCGCTGAAGCGGTCCGCGAGGGCGGGCTCACGGTTTAGGAGCCACTGAAGCTATGGCGATCGATAAGACAGTCAACCCCACGGGCCTCGACCTGCAGGAGCGGGTCGTGGAGATCAACCGCGTCGCGAAGGTCGTCAAGGGCGGCCGTCGGTTCTCGTTCACCGCGCTCGTGGTGGTCGGCGACGAGGAGTCCGTGGTCGGTATCGGCTACGGCAAGGCCAACGAGGTCCCGCTGGCGATCCAGAAGGCCGTCGAGCGCGCGAAGAAGGATCTCTTCCGCGTGCCCAAGCACAACGCGACGATCACGCACCCCGTGATCGGGCGGTTCGGCTCGGGGCAGGTCATGCTCAAGCCCGCGTCCCCCGGTACCGGCGTGATCGCCGGCGGCGGCGTGCGTGCCGTGCTCGAGCTGGCCGGCCTCAAGGACATCCTGAGCAAGAGCCTCGGCTCGCAGAACCCGATCAACCTGGTCAAGGCCACGGTCGAGGGCCTGCAGCAGCTGCGCACGCCGCGCGAGGTCGCGGAGCTGCGCGGTCTGAGCATCAAGGACGTGCTCGGGCTGGCCGATCAGCCGCAGGAGGCCGTCGAGGCGACCGAGCTCGCGACCGACGAGTCCGCGGAGGTGACGGCGTGAGCACGCTGAAGGCCACCCAGTTCAAGTCGAAGATCGGCAGCAACCAGGCGCAGCTCGACACGCTGCGCTCGCTGGGGCTGCGCCGGATCGGGCACACCGTTGATGTCCAGGACTCCCCGCAGACGCGGGGCATGCTGCACGCCGTGCGGCACCTGGTGCGTGTTGAGGAGGGCTCATGAGCTCCGAGGGCAACGAGACGATCGGGCTGCACTCGCTGAGCCCGGCGCCGGGCAGCCGCAAGCCGCGCAAGCGCGTTGGCCGCGGCCACGGCAGCGGCATGGGCAAGACGTCCGGGCGCGGTCACAAGGGCGCCGGCTCGCGCTCGGGCGCCAAGGACCGCGCGCGGTTCGAGGGCGGTCAGACCCCGCTGCAGGCGCGGATGCGCAAGCTGCGCGGTCCGAACAAGAAGACGTCGATGCCGTTCGAGCGGTTCCGCACGGCGACCCAGCCGGTGAACCTCGACGACCTCGCCGAGCGCTTCGCGTCCGGCGCCGAGGTCACGCTCGAGGCGATGAAGGCCAAGGGCCTCGGCGCGCGCACCGGCGTCCCCGTCAAGGTGCTCGGTCGCGGCGATCTGTCGGTGCCGCTGACGATCCACGCCCACCGGTTCAGCGCGTCCGCGAAGGCCGCGATCGAAGCGGCCGGGGGCACCGCGGTCGTCGTCGAAGACTGACCGTCGACCACCCCCATTGCGTGGGACGAGTTCCGCTCGATTCGCGTACCATGCTGTTTCTCGCGCGGGCCACGGTGGCCCGCGCTGTAGTTCTCCGTCATCACTGACGACGTCCTGACCTTCTTCCCACTGCGAGCACGAGAACGATGATCCGCATCCTTACCGGCGCGCTCACCGTCCCGGAGGTTCGCAAGAAGCTCGGGATCACGCTGTTCCTGCTGGCCCTCTACCGGATCGGTGCGCAGATCCCCGTTCCGGGGGTCTCGCGGGAGGGCCTCGCGTCGATCCAGGACTCGTTCCAGGGCGGCGCGCTACAGCTGCTGAACGTCTTCTCCGGCGGGGCGCTGAGTCAGATCGCCCTGTTCGCGCTCGGCATCATGCCGTACATCACGGCCTCGATCGTGATGCAGCTGTTGCAGGTCGTCGTGCCGTCGCTGGAGAAGCTCAAGCAGGAGGGGGAGATCGGCCAGCAGCGGATCACCCAGTACACCCGGTACCTGACCGTCGCGCTCGCGGGGGGCCAGTCGGTCGGCTACGTGCTGCTGTTCCGCACCTTCGAGACGGGCGGCACGCCGCTGGTCGAGAACTTCAACGCCGGCAACGTCTTCATGATCGCGGTCGCGTTGACCGCCGGCGCGGTGCTCGTCATGTGGATGGGCGAGCTGATCACGCAGCGCGGCGTCGGCAACGGCATGTCGCTGATGATCTTCGCGTCGATCGTGTCGGGCCTGCCCAACGGCATCAGCGCCTGGTGGAACAGCGGCGACCCGGTCTTCAAGATCCTGCTGCCGTTCATCATCCTCGCCGTCGTCGCGGCGGTGGTGTTCGTCCAGGAGGGTCAGCGCCGGATCCCGATCCAGTACGCCAAGCGCGTGATCGGCACGCGGATGAGCGGCGGCGGCCAGACCTACCTGCCGCTGAAGGTCAACATGGCGAACGTGATTCCGGTGATCTTCGCGGCGTCGATCATGTCGATCCCGCCGACGATCGCGCAGTTCATCACGCAGAATCAGGACAACGCGGTGCAGAACTTCCTGCTGCCCGGCACGTGGACCTACATCGGCCTCGAGACGGTCTTCATCATCCTGTTCACGTACTTCTACACCGCGGTCACCTTCAACCCGGTCGAGCAGGCGGACAACCTGAAGAAGTACGGCGGGTTCATCCCGGGCGTTCGTCCGGGGCGCCCGACGGCGGAGTTCCTGGACCGGGTGCTCGCCCGGTTGACGTTCCCGGGGGCGCTCTACCTGGCCGCGGTCGCCGCGCTGCCGTCGATCCTCTTCAACCAGACGACGCAGGGCTTCGCCTTCGGCGGCACCTCGATCCTGATCGTGGTCGGCGTCGCCCTCGACACCGTCAAGCAGATCGAGGCGCAGCTGATGATGCGCAACTACGAGGGCTTCCTGAAGTAGCGGATCCTGAAATGATCCAGCGCTGGGACGTGGAAGCACGTCCCGAACCGCCGTCCGTCTGGGGTACTGAGCATGGCTGAACTGAATCTGATCCTCCTGGGGCCGCCCGGCGCCGGGAAGGGCACCCAGGGGGAGCGTCTGACGTCCGATCAGTCGCTCGCCTACATCGTCACCGGCGACATCCTCCGGGCCGCGGTACGCGAGGGCTCGGAGCTCGGCCTCAAGGCCAAGGGCTTCATGGACGCGGGCGAGCTCGTGCCGGACGAGCTCGTGATCGACCTGATCCTCGAGCGCGTCCGTCGTGAGGACGCGGCCGACGGCTTCGTGCTGGACGGGTTCCCGCGGAACATCGCGCAGGGCGAGGCGCTGGACGCCGCCCTCGCCGAGCTCGGCCGCGACCTCAACGGCGTGCTGCTGATCGACGTGGCGGATGACGAGATCGTCCGCCGGCTCTCCGGGCGCCGCGTCTCGTCCAGCGGACGGATCTACCACCTGGAGTTCAACCCGCCGCTGGTCGAGGGCAAGGACGACGTCGACGGTTCCCCGTTGATCCAGCGCGACGACGACCAGCCCGACACGATCCGCAAGCGGCTCGGGGTCTACCACGAGCAGACCGAGCCGCTGGTCGAGTACTACGAGTCGCGTGGACTGCTGCGCCGCTTCGACGGCATCGCCCCGGTCGACGAGGTCGAGGGTCACATTCGCAAGACCGTCTCGACCCTCCGGCTGGAAGACTCGATCTAGCGTCACTCGGTACCCCCGCTCGTGGCGATCGTCCTCAAGCGGCCGGATCAGGTGGCGGGCATCGCCGCAGCGGGGCGGGTGGCGGCCGAGGTGCTCGACCAGCTCGTTGCGCGGTGCGTCGCGGGCGTCAGCGGCCTGGACCTCGACGAGCTCGCCCGCGAGCTGATCGCGGAGCGGGACGGTACGCCGACCTTCCTCGGCTACCGCGGGTTCCCGCAGGCGATCTGCGTCTCGGTCAACGACGTGATCGTCCACGGGATCCCCAACGAGATTCCCTACGCCGACGGCGACCTGGTGTCGGTCGACGTCGGCGTGACGCTCGACGGCTGGGTCGCGGACACTGCGCGGACCGTGGTCGTCGGCGGCGGAGCCACCGCGGACGCCGAGCTGATCGACGTGGCCGAGCGGTCGCTGGCCGCCGGCCTCGCCGCCTGCCGGGTCGGCGCGACGGTCGGCGACATCGGCGCGGCGATCGAGGCGACCGCCACCGCCGCGGGCGCGACGATCTACCCGACGCTGATCGGCCACGGCGTCGGCCACCGGCTCCACGAGGAGCCGCAGGTCCCGAACGTGGGGACACGGGGTACCGGCCCGCGGCTTGAGGCGGGCACGGTGCTGGCGGTCGAGCCGATGCTCAGCCGGGGCGCTCCGCACGTTCGCCTGTCGAGCGACGGCTGGTCGGTCTTCGCCCTCGACGGGGCGCGTGCGGCGCACGCCGAGGTCACCGTCGCGGTGACGGAGGACGGTCCGCAGGTGCTGACTCCGTGGGGCGACGGGTGGGGCCCGGCGCGGTCGCGGTGACCGCAGCGGACGGCCTCGACTGCTACTGTGATCAATCCGCCCGGGAGCCGTTCGCCGTCTGCCGGGGTACGTCTGGTATCGTGCCGACCCTGTGCGCGCTGCGTCGAACGACGCGTGCGTCTCAGTGGCTGGTAGCGAAGGTCTCGCGACCGTCAGAGCCAGTCCACTGATGAGCGAGCCGAGAAAGGGACCATGAAGGTACGACCGTCGGTCAAGCCGATGTGCGAGAAGTGCAAGGTCATCCGTCGCAACGGAAACGTCCTTGTGATTTGTCAGAACCCGCGCCACAAGCAGCGGCAGGGGTAACGATGGCGCGCATCTCAGGCATCAACATCCCGCTGAACAAGCGGATCGAGATTGGTCTCACCTACATCTACGGGATCGGCCGCTCCGGATCGAACGAGATCCTGGCCGCCACCGGGATCGATCGGGACACCAAGGTTCGCGACCTCACCGAGGAGCAGGTCTCGGCGCTCCGCGACCACATCGACCGCGACGTCGTCGTCGAGGGCGATCTGCGGCGTGAGCGCAACCAGAGCGTCAAGCGCCTGATGGAGATCGGCTGCTACCGCGGCCTCCGTCATCGCCGCAACCTTCCCGTCCGCGGGCAGAAGACGAAGACCAACGCGCGGACCCGCAAGGGCCCCAAGCGCATGCCGACCGTCGGCAAGAAGAAGCCCGGCAAGAAGTAGTAACGGAGTCGCGTAGAACCTCATGCCCGCACCGAAGCGCCCCGCGCGCGGCCGTCGCAAGCCGAAGAAGAACATCCCGGTTGGCCAGGCTCACATCAAGACGAGCTTCAACAATACGATCGTCTCCCTGACCGACAAGTCGGGGAACGTCATTGCGTGGGAGTCCGCCGGAGGCGCGGGCTTCAAGGGCTCGCGCAAGTCGACCCCGTTCGCCGCCCAGGTGACGGCCGACGCCGCCGCCCGCAAGGGCATCGAGCAGGGCCTGGAGAAGGTCGAGGTCTTCGTCAAGGGCCCCGGGTCCGGCCGTGACACCGCCATCCGTTCGCTCCAGGCCGCCGGCCTCGAGATCACGACCGTCCGCGACGTGACGCCCCAGGCGCACAACGGATGCCGGCCCAAGAAGCGGCGTCGCGTCTGATCGACCGCCCCGTCGTACGGACGTCGCCGGCCCGCTGAGGGCACCGACTCCGCAGGACCTGCCGGGACCGGGAAGCCACCGGGTCTCGGCAGCGCAGGACCCGCCGCACCGGTTGCGGCGACGGGAACCGAGGACGTGCACGCCCGGCTCCCGACCGCAGTACCGCGATCGACTCGCTCGCCGATCGCCCGTCGTCCGACGAAGCAAGGACCCTAATGCTCGATTACCAGACCCCTCGGATCACCCGCGAATCCGTCGAGGACAACCGCGGCACGTTCACGATCGAGCCCCTCGAGCGCGGCTTCGGCTACACCTTCGGCAACTCGCTGCGGCGCGTGCTGCTCAGCTTCCTGTCGGGCGCCGCGGTGACCAACGTCCGGATCGAGGGCGTGGCGCACGAGTTCACCACGCTCGAGGGCGTGAAGGAGGACGTGACCGACATCGTCCTCAACCTCAAGACGCTCGTCTGCCGGATGCACTCCGACGCGACCGAGGTCGAGGCGCCGCTGGTGGCCGAGGGTCCCGGCGAGATCACCGCCAAGGACATCGATCTGCCCGCCGGCGTCGAGATCCTCAACCCGGACGCCCACATCGCCACGCTCGAGGCCGGCACCAAGCTCGAGGTCTACCTGACCATCGGTCAGGGTCGCGGCTACCGCTCGGCGGACGAGAACAAGACCGCCGACCAGCCGATCGGCGTGATCCCGATCGACTCGATCTTCTCGCCGATCCGCCGCGTGGCCTACCGCGTCGAGCCGGCCCGCGTCGGTCAGCGCACCGACTTCGACCAGCTGACGCTCGACATCGAGACCGACGGCTCGCTCGAGCCGGGCGGCGCGCTGCGCGAGGCGTCCGAGATCCTGATCCAGCAGTTGGCGGTCTTCACCGACCCGGACCGGGTCGAGGAGCTGCGCGCGTCGATCGGCGGCGAGCTGGAGGACGGCCTCGGCGGCGATCACGGCTACGGCGATCCGACCGACGAGATGATGATCGAAGAGCTCGAGCTGGGCGTTCGGTCCTACAATTGCTTGAAGCGGGCTGGGATCCAGACCGTTGGCGATCTGACCTCGAAGACCGAGGCCGAGCTCGCCGCCATCCCGAACTTCGGGAAGAAGTCGATCGACGAGGTCGTGGAGACCCTCGCCGCGCGGGGCTACGGCCTCCGCGACGAGTAGCCCGTCCGCCCTCGGCGAGCCCGCCCAGAAAGACCCTTTTACGATGCGCCACCAGAAGACCCGACACAAGCTCAGCCGCGACAGCGCCCACCGCAAGGCCCTGCTCCGCAACCTCTGCAAGGAGGTCATCGAGCACGAGCGCATCCAGACGACCGAGGCCAAGGCCAAGGCGCTGAAGCCCGAGATCGAGCAGCTGATCACGCTCGCCAAGAAGGGCGACCTGCACGCGCGCCGTCAGGCGCTGAAGGCGCTCGGCCAGGACAAGTTCTCGGCCTACAAGCTGTTCGAGGACATCGCGCCGCGCTACTCGTCGCGCCCCGGCGGCTACACGCGGATCCTCAAGCTCGGGCCGCGCAAGAGCGACGCGACCGAGATGGTCCTGATCGAGCTCGTCTGAGCCGCCCGCGGAGCCCGCTCCGCCGCAGTCTTCGGAACGGCCGTCTAAGAGGACCTGTTTCAGAATGATCGGCCGCCCGTGGCGGCCGCTGACACGTCGCAGGATCACCACCCGAACCCTCAGTCAGACAACCAGTCTGACTCTCGGGCCCCGGGCGGCACCCTGCTCGGTCATCGGCCACCACGGTCAACCACTGATTCTGAAACAGGTCCTGGGGCGGCCGTTCTGCGTTTCCGGCACCATGTTGCGCTGTGACGGTGCGGCTGGAGATCGAGTACGACGGAACCGACCTGTGGGGCTGGGCCTCACAGCCCGGGATCCGGTCGGTGCACGGTGAGCTGCAGCGGGCGCTCGGGATCATCCTGCGGACGCCGACGTCGCTGGTCGTCGCCGGCCGGACCGACCGCGGCGTGCATGCAGTCGCGCAGGTCGCCTCGTACGACGGGCCCCTGCCCGACCTCTACAACCTCAACGCGGTGCTGCCCGCCGACGTCGCCGTCCGCTCCGCGGTCGAGGTCGAGGACGGGTTCGACGCGCGGCGGATGGCGACCAGCCGGACCTACGGCTTCCGGGTGCTGACCCGCCGCAATCCGTCGCCGCACCACCGGTCGAACGCGCTCTGGTGGCCGTACCCGCTCGACGATGAGCTGCTGGTCCGTTGCGCCGACGCCCTGGTCGGCACCCACGACTTCACCGCGTTCACGCCGACCGAGACCGCGCACGTGCTGTTCCGGCGCACGATCACGCGCGCCCAGTGGCGACGGACGGGCGACCTGCTCGAGTTCTGGATCGAGGGGCGGTCGTTCATGCGCCACATGAACCGGGTCCTGATGGGGACGATGCTCCAGGTCGCCAACGGGCGCCGCGACTTCGCGGACTTCGTGCGTCTGCTCGACGGCGCGCCGCGTGAGGAGGCGGGCCCGACGTCGCCGCCCCACGGCCTGTTCCTCGCCGGGATCGGCTACCCGGACGAGGTCGGCGGGCCGGCGCTCGCGCCCGCCGACTGGGGCGCCCCGCCGTGGGGCTGGTAGCCGAACCGACCATCTAGGCTCTGATGGAGCATGACCACGCGCGTCCTCCTGACCAACGACGACGGCATCCACGCCGACGGGCTCCAGGCGATGCGGCGGACCCTCACGCGCCTGCCCGGCATCGACCTGCGCGTCGTCGCGCCCGACGGCAACCGCTCGGCGACGGCCCGTTCGATCACCGTCCGGCACCCGCTGACGGTCCGCGAGGAGGCCTTCGGCGACGGGACGTCCGGCCTGGCCACCGACGGGACGCCGACCGACTGCGTGCGGCTGGCGGCGCAGGGGATCATCGAGGACTGGATGCCCGACCTGATCGTCAGCGGGATCAACCACGGCGCGAACCTGGGCGAGGACGTGACCTACTCGGGGACGGTCGCCGCCGCGCTGGAGGGCGTGGTCCACGACGTGCCGGCCGTGGCCGTGTCGATGGCGTCGCCGCACGGCGACTGGTCGCTGCGGCGCGAGTACTCGTGGGACTTCTCGGTCGCTGCCGAGATCGCCGGGCGGATCGTCGCCGAGGTCGAGCGCGTGACGCGGCAGACCGGGACGCTGCCGATGCCGCGGCGCACGATCCTCAACGTCAACGTGCCGTACAGCCCGAGCGGCGCGGCGCCGCTCGCGGTCGAGGTCACGCGGCTGGGGCGCCGGCTGTACCGCGACGAGCTGCGGCCGGTAGACGTCCACCCGGACGGCTCGAAGACCTACTGGCTCTACGGCGCGGCCCACGGCGCGGAGCTGACGCCCGGCACCGACCTGCACGCGATCGACCGCGGGCACGTGTCGGTCACCCCGCTGCACCTCGACCTGACCAGCGAGTCGGCGATCGCTCCGCTCGCCGGCCACGGCTTCGAGGGCCTGCTCGACCAGATCGGCGAGCTGCTCGACTGAGCGCGGCCCGCGCCGCACGCCGCGGAGCGTCCCGCGGTGGGCGGATCGGCCGCCGGAGCGCGGTCGGCCGGTCGGTCCTCGTATCCTCGGGCGGTGACCGCGGACGCTGCTGACGGCCCCAAGGACCTCCCGCCGGCCCCCGCCGGCGACGATCCGGCCGAGCGCGCCGCCTGGCTGCGCGCGGTCGTCACCCACCACCGACAGCGGTACTACGAGCTCGACGACCCGGAGATCGGCGACGACGAGTACGACGCGCTGTTCGACGAGCTGGAGCAGCTCGAACGGGCGCACCCGGAGCTCGCGCTGCCGGACTCGCCGACGCAGCGGGTCGGCGGCGCGCCGATGGAGCGGCTGCCGAAGGTGCCCCATGAGCAGCCGATGCTCTCGCTCGCCAACGCCAAGGAGCCCGACGAGCTGCTGGCCTGGGTCGACCGGATGCGGACCCACCTGGCCCGCGAGGGGATCGCCGATCCCGACTTCCGGTTCGTGATCGAGCCGAAGATCGACGGCCTGGCGATGAGCCTCCGCTACGAGGACGGTCTGCTGGTCCGCGCGACCACCCGCGGCGACGGCGAGGTCGGCGAGGACGTCACCGCCAACATCCGGACGATGCCGACGGTCCCGCTGCGGGTTGACGGCGCCCCGGCGGTGCTCGAGGTCCGGGGCGAGATCTACATGGCGCTGGCGGACTTCGCGCGGCTCAACGAGCGGCGGGTGAACGCCGGCGAGGAGCCGTTCATGAACCCCCGCAACTCGGCGGCGGGATCGATCCGCCAGCTCGACCCGAAGCTCGCGGCGCGCCGACCGCTGCGGCTCTGGGCCTACGGCGTCGGCGTGGTCGACGACGTGCCCCACGACGAGCGCGCCGGGCGGGCGGGAGCGTCGTCCGCCGGCGGCGCGGCCGGCACGTCGTCGAGCGTCGCCGACGTGCTCGGCGTCGACGGCCACGCGGCCACGCTCGACTGGCTCCGCGACCACGGGTTCCCGGTCAACGACGAGATCGAGGTCGTCGCGTCGCTCGACGAGATTCTCGTCGCCTGCCGCGGGTGGGAGGAACGGCGCGAGCGCCTGCCGTTCGAGATCGACGGCGTGGTGATCAAGGTCGACGACCACGAGCTGCAGCGGCGGCTCGGCAGCGTCGGCCGCGACCCGCGCTGGGCGCTCGCCTGGAAGTTCCCGCCGCGGACCGCGGTGACCCGGCTGAAGGACGTGATCTGGAGCGTCGGCAAGTTCGGCGACCTGCACCCCTACGCCGTGCTCGAGCCGGTCAACGTCTCGGGGGTGACGGTCAGCCAGGCCACGCTGCACAACGAGGAGGACCTCGCACGCAAGGACGTGCGGCCCGGCGATCGGGTGATCGTGCTGCGGGCGGGCGACGTGATCCCGCAGGTGATCTCACCGGCCCCGCACGAGATCGACCGCGAGGACCGTGGGCCGTCCCCGTCGCCGCCGGAGCGCTGCCCGGCCTGCGGGACCCCGACCGAGAAGCCGGAGGACTCGGTCTTCACCCGTTGCCCCAACCGCGGCGGGTGCCCGGGCCAGCAGTGGCAGCTGCTGCGGCACTACGTCAGCCGTGGCGCGATGGACATCGACGGGCTCGGCGAGAAGCAGGTCCAGACGCTGCTCGACCGCGGGTTGGTGCGCGACGCCGCCGACCTCTACCGGCTGCGGCCCGAGCAGCTCGTCGAGCTCGACGGCTTCGCGGAGGTCTCGGCGCGGCGGATCGTCGCCGCGATCGAGGACTCCAAGCAGCGGCCGTTCGGTCGCGTCCTGTTCGGCGTCGGGATCGAGGAGGTCGGGGCGGTCACCGGCCGCAACCTGGCGGCCCGCTTCCGTTCGGTCGACGCGTTGCTGGCGGCGACGGCCGAGCAGCTGGCGGAGACCCCGGGCGTCGGCGGGAAGATGGCGACGATCATCGCCGGGCGGCTGGCGGACCCGGCGTTCCGCGACGTGATCGAGCGGCTTCGCGAAGCCGGGGTGCAGCTGGAGCTCGAGGACGCCGGCGACGGCGCCTCGGCGACCCTGCTGGAGGGGGTCACCGCCGTGCTCACCGGGACGCTGCCGCACCTGACCCGCGAGCAGGCGGCGGAGCGGCTGCTGGCGGCCGGCGCCCGCGTCACGACATCGGTCTCGAAGAAGACCAGCGTGCTGGTCGCCGGCGAGCAGGCCGGATCGAAGCTGGAGAAGGCCGAGCGACTCGGCGTGCCCGTGCTCGACGAGCCCGGGCTCGAGCGGTTGCTCGCCGACGGACCGTCGGTGCTACTGTCGAACGGTCGCACCCCGCCTACGTAGTCAGGGCGCCTGGCGTCCACTCGGGTTCCGCGCCGTTCGCGGCGGACTGCCTCGGGGGCTACGAGTGTCATTGCCGCCCAGGCTCGACACGAGGTCCTGGGACATTAGTAGTTGAGGGGCGGGGCTGGCGACATCTCGGGCGGGTCGCTTCGGCGGCCCGCTCGGCCCTTTTCCGGGGCCCGCCGGCCGCCGGTCGAGCGGGCCCGGGCGGGGATCAGCCCCGGGCGGCGAGCCGGGCGACGAAGCGGTCCTGGAACGCTCGGGCGCTCCACGGGCTCGAGCCGTTCTGGAGGATCGCGAACGCGAGCTCGCGGCCGGACCGGGCGGTGCAGAAGCCGGCGAGCGTCGAGACGCCGTTGATCGTGCCGGTCTTGGCCCGGCAGCGCCCCTGCGCCGCGGTCCCGCGCATCCGCCGGGCGAGGGTGCCGGTCGCCCCGGCGCGGGGCAGCGCGGCACGGATCACCGGCGCCAGCGCCTCGTCGTTGTGCAGCCGGACCAGCAGCCGCGTGACCAGCGCCGGACTGACGCGGTTGCGGCGGGTCAGCCCCGATCCGTCGTGGATCCGCGGCGTCACCCCGAGCAGCGGCTTGAGCGTCGTGCGCAGCATCCGCGTCCCCGCGACCGTGGTCGCCGCCACGCTCGTCCGCTTCGCGGTGCAGGGCTCGTCCTCCGGGGTCAGCGGCAGCCGCCAGTCGCGGATCGCGGGGAGGCCGGCCCGGAGCCGGCACGCGCTCTCCGTGCCGTCGCCCGAGACCAGGTCCTTGACCAGCGTCTCGGCGACGAAGTTGTCCGACGGCGCCAGGATCCGCTCGGCGAGCGTGCGGACGTCCGGACCGACGAGCGTTGCGGTCGGGGTCGCCGTGACGGGCACGGAGCCGGCCGTCGGCTGGCCGGACACCCGCACCCCGGCGCGACGCAGCAGCGCCCGGAACGTCTTCGCCGCCGCCACCGCGGGGCTCCCGGTGCGCGTGCCGCGATCGACGGTCAGCGCCCCGAGCACGCCGCCCATGTCGGGGTCGACCGCGCGGTGGGTGCGGTCGGCGCCGCGCCAGCCGTCGAACGCGCTGGCGTCGACGATCAGCCGCCCGCGGACGCGCGTGACGTCGAGCTGCTCGGCCGTCCGTTCGGCCAGCTCGGTCAGCCCGGACCGGGTCAGCGTCGGATCGCCGCCGCCGATCAGGTAGAGGTTGCCGTTCCACGTCCGGCCGGACGCGGAGCCCGTGGCCGCGACCCGGGTCTGCGGCGCCCAGTCGGGGCCGAGCCGCCGGAGCGCGGCCGTGACCGTGAACAGCTTGGTCACCGACGCCGGGATCCGCGGATGGTTCGCGTTGCGGCTGAGCAGCACCTTGCCGGTGACGGCGTCGGCGACCACCACGCCGGCGCGGGGGCCGATCCCCGCCGTCGACGGCATCGCCGCCGTCGCCGACGGCACGGCCACGGCACAGATCACCATCAGCGCCCCCACGACGGAGGACAGCGTTCGCCGACGAGCACCGCGCATCGCCCGGGGACGCTACCGGCCCGACGGGTGACGGGCGACGGTTACCGGTCGTTCAGTCCGCGGCCGGCAGCGCCCGGCCACGGGAACGCGCCGACGGTCCGGCGGAGCGGACCCGGTGCAGCACGACCCGGCCGAGGCCCTTCAGCCGCACCGTGCCGATCGCGGTCCAGCGCAGGGCGTCGTCGTCGACCCGGCGCCGGGTCGCGTCGTCGACCAGCACGCTCGACGGTCGCGCGGTCGCGCAGATCCGGGCGGCACGGTTGACCGGCGGGCCGAACCAGTCGCCGGCCCGGGGGACCGCTTCGCCGCTGGCGATGCCCGATCGCAGCCGCGGGAAGTCGGGCTGGTCGGCGGCCCGCTGCTGCAGGGCCAGCAACGTCTCGATCATCTCGGTGGGGCGGGGGCCGGCGAGCATCACCGCGTCGCCGATCGTCTTGATCACCCGCACGCCGCCCGCCGTGACCTCGCCGGCGATCGCGCTGAGCTGCGCCGAGACGTCCTGCAGGCGCTCCGCGCCGAGCTGCTCGCCCATCTTCGTGAACCCGACGACGTCGGCGAAGCCGATCGTGATCGGCCGGGCTCCCGCCAGCTGGCCTTCCTCGATCTGCTCGCGGTGGATCTCGGTGGCGTGGAGCTGGTCGACGCCGTGCGCGCGGATCAGCGTGCCGACCGCCTCGCCGAGGTAGGCATCGACCGGCGCGACCGCGTCGGCGAGCCGCATCGCCAGCTCGTGCTCGGTGTCGCCCTCGCGCGTCAGGCCGGCGCCGATGCCGATGATCGCGGCCGCGCCGATCCGCGCTGCCGACTCGCCGAGGGTGCGGCTGAGCTCGACGAGCGCCTCCGGATCGATCCCGGCCCGGACGAAGGCGGACACCATCGTGGGCAGGGCGACGTCGCGCTCCTCCCAGGCGACGACGTGCTGCTCGGGGATCGCGACCCCGGCGACCTGGAGGATCCGCTCGAACAGCTCCGGGTCGATCCCGCTGCGGGCGATCAGCTCGGGGGTCGTCAGCGTCGGCGTGCCGCGCAGCGTGCGCTCGACCGGCAGCAGCGGCAGGCGGTTCCCGTCGTTCGCGGCCCGCACCTCGGCGAGGTCGCTGCCGGTGTCCAGCAGCTCGTGGACGAGCGCGCGCCGCGCGTCCAGGCGGTCGCCGGCGAGGCCACTGGTGAGATCGGCGGGGAGGTCGGGACGGATCTCGCTCATCGGACGGGCTCCGCGGCGAGCACGCGGGCGATCCGCTCGGTCGCGCCGCCGTCGCGGACCGTGATCCGGACGTGGCGCGGGTCCCCGAGCGGGCCCCCGCTCTGGACCAGCACGCCCCCCTGCTCCAACCGGGCCGCGAGCGCGCCGCCGTCGCCGTCGCTCGGCCGCACCCAGACGGCGCAGCTCTGCGACGGGGTCGTCATCAGGCCGAGCGCCGTCAGCTCGTCGCTCAGGCGGTCCCGCTCGCGCGGGGTGCTCGCGGCCCGCGCCGCGACCAGCGCGCCGGCGGTTCGCAGCGCCGCGGTCGTGCCGGCCAGCGAGAGGTCGGCCGCGCCGAGCCGCGGCGCCAGCGGCGCCAGCAGCTCCTCGCTCTCGGCGTGCGCGACGGCGTAGCCCGAGCGCAGCCCGGCGAGCCCCCAGATCTTGCTGAACGACCGGACGACCACCAGCCCCGGCAGCTCGTCGGTGAGGCGGAGCGTGGCGTCGACCGGCTCCGCCGTGACGAACTCGCGCAGCGCCTCGTCGATCACCAGCACGACGCGCTCGGGCAGCCGCGACCGCAGCTCGCGGATCGCCGGCGCCGGCAGCAGCTCGCCGGTCGGGTCGTTGGGGCCGCCGAGGATCATCATCCGCGTCTTCGGCGTGACGGCGGCGAGCAGCCGCTCGGGGTCGAGGCCCGGCGTCGGCACGGCGGTGGCGTGCGCGTCACGGGCGAGCAGCGGGTAGAGCGGATAGCAGGGCCACGGGATCACCAGCTCGTCGCCGGGCGAGAGCAGCTCGTGGGTCGCGCGCTGGAGGATCCCCGAGGCGCCCTCGCCGATCGCGATCCGCGACGGGGCGACGTCATGGCGCCGGGCGAGCAGCTCGCGCAGCTCCGCCTCGCGACCCTCGGCGTAGCGCTGGAGCCCGCGGCGGGCGTTGTAGGTGATCGCGTCGACGATCTCCGACGGCGGGTACTCGTGCCAGGTCGTGCGGCTGCAGTCGATCGGCTCGATCCGCGCCAGCTCGGCGGCCCGGCGCTTGCGGGCGCGCGTGCGGAGGTCGCGGTTGACCTCCTCCTCCGACAGCCCCTCGAACTGCTTGTAGTAGCCGAACAGCCCCATCAGATGATCGACGCCGTCGTCGCGGCCGGAGGACCCGTCATCCGTCGATCCCGAAGGTCGGGCGGAGGCCGCCGATGAAGAGCAGCCAGTAGGCGAAGACGGGGAGCACCACGATCGTGGTGGCGAGGAAGACGCGGCCGAGCACGCCGCTGCGCTGGTCGACGCCGGCCGCGCGACGGACCAGGATCCAGACCTGGTCGAGGATCCGCAGCCCGCGCAACGCGACGAAGATGCCGAGCACCGCCAGCGCGAACGCGAGGATCACCCACAGGCCGACGTTGCTCGACGCGACCTGGGACGCGACCCACATCGCCCCGGCGGGCAGCGGGCCCCAGACCGCGATGGTCAGCAGCACCATCCCGACGAGGATCGCGGCCGAGAGGACCCCGTCGATCGCCGCGCGTCGACGAGATCCGCGCTCCGGCAGCCGCCCGTACCGCACGGGCTGCGTCCCCGGCCGGCGGCCGATGAACAATCCCCCGTTGTCGGTCGGGTCGGTGCGCACACCGTCATCGTACTCGGCGTCGACGGCGGGGGGAACGCGTCGCGGCGCCCGGCACCGCTCGCGCCGACGCCTCGTGTCGGGACACTAGATCGGGTTGTGCGTCTCGACGACGTGGTGCTGGACGTCGAACCGCTCGGCCAGCCAGCGGCCGAGCGCTTGCACGCCGAGTCGCTCGGTGGCGTGGTGGCCCGCGCAGAACGCGTGCAGCCCGTGCTCCCGGGCCAGGCCGCGGGTCTGCTCGCGGGGCTCGCCGGTCAGCAGGCCGTCGAGGCCGTCGCCGGCGACCGCGGGCAGCATGCTCGCGGCGGCGCCGGATACGACGGCCAGCCGACCGATCCGCTCGGGCCCGAACGGGAACGCGATCGCCGGTTGACCCGTGATCCGCTCGATCCGCTCGCGCAGCGCGTCGGCGGCGACCGGCGGATCGAAGCGGGCGACCGAGCCGATCGGCGGGCTGCCGGACCCGGTCCACGGCTCGCTCGCCGCGCCGAGCGCGGCACAGAGCAACGCGTTGTTGCCGAGCTCGGGGTGCCCGTCGAGCGGCAGGTGGTAGGCGACGAGCGCCATCCCGCGGGCGAGCACGGTCCGTAGCCGGCCTGCGGCGACGCGGTCGAGCGCGCGCGGATCGCCGTCCCAGAACAGGCCGTGGTGGACCAGCAGCAGGTCGGCGTCGAGCGCCGCCGCGGCCTCGATCGCCTCGCCGTCGGCGCTGACGGCGGTCGCGACCGTGCGGACCTCGGCGTCATCGCCGTCCGGCGGCGGGATCTGCAGGCCGTTCGGTCCGTAGTCGCGGAAGCGATCGGGCGTCAGGAGCTGGTCGAGGGCGGTCGTGATCTCGCCGAGCCGGGCCATACCGGGATCGTGCCAGAGCGTCGCGCGCCGGGTTCGCGCCGGGGCGGCGGCGAGCCGTCGCCGGGCTCGCCGCGGAAGCCCCGTGACACCGGGGCGGTTCGCGTCTATGATCGGTCCTCCGGATCGTTCGCCGTCCTCCGCGCACGACCGGGCCGTCCCCTATGCCCCCCACCGCAGTCCACACCCCGTTCGCGTCCGCGACCACGGATCCCGCCGCGTCCGATCGCCAGCTGGTGGCGCTCGCCGCGCGCGGCGAGCAGCGGTCGTTCGAGTTGCTGTTCCAGCGGCACCGTGCCGACGTTCACGCCTACGCGCTGCGGATGCTGGCGGACCACGCCGCGGCGGAGGACGTCGTCCAGGACGTCTTCGTCAGCGCGATGCGGTCGCTTCGCGGCGGCACCGAGCCGGTGCACGTCCGCGCGTGGCTGCAGGAGATCGCGCGTCACGCCTGCGTCGACCAGTGGCGGGGTAGCGAGCGCCGTCGCGAGGTCAGCTACGACGCGCCCGACGCGCTCAGCGGCAAGGACGCGCGCCAGATGGCGGTCAGCGGCGACGTCGCGATGCGCGGCGCGGCCGACCGCGAGTCGCTCGCCTGCCTCCAGTCCGCGTTCCAGGACCTGCCGCCGTTGCAGCACCGCGTGCTCGTGCAGCGCGAGCTCGAGGGCCGTTCCCCGAACGAGATCGCCGAGCGGCTGGGGATCAGCCCGACGGCGGTCGAGGGACAGCTGGCGCGCGGTCGCCGCAGCCTCGCGGTCGCCTTCCGCGAGCTGCAGAGCGGCGAGCGCTGCATCGCCACCCGCGAGCTCTGCGAGACGTCGCTCGACCGGCCGCTCGGGGTTCGCGACCGGACGCGGGTCCGGGTGCACCTGCGCACGTGCTCGAGTTGCCGTCGCTACGCCCGCGCGGCGGGCGTCGAGCCGCGGCTGTTCGACCCGCGCGTGCTCAGCCACCTCGGCTTCCTGCTGCCGCTCCCGCTGCTGCGGCGCTTCCCGTTGTCGTCGCTGTTCACGTCGAGCGAGTCGCTCGGTGCGGCGATCACCGGCAAGGCCCTGGTCGGCGCGGCGGTGATCGCGGCCGGCAGCGGCAGCGCGCTGGTGATGTCCGACATCCGTCCCGACCGCACCGCCGACCCGGCGCCGGTGGTCCACAGCGCCGAGCCGCCGGCGGCCTTCGGGTCGGGCGCCTCGGCGATCGGGTCCGGCGCCGGATCGACCACGGTCCTCGCATCGGCGTCCTCGCCGCTCGGCTCGATCGGCGGTGCGCCGCCCGAGATCCGGTTGGCCATCGCCTCGCTCGGGGGCGAGGAATCGCCGCGGGAGACCGCCGCCGACCCGGCGAGCCCCAAGCGGGAGCCGGTGCGCAACGGCGTCGGGGCCGCCGCCGTGACCGCGGGCCCCGGACAACGTGAGGCGCTCGCCGACTCGTACCCGACGCCGCTGACGCTGCCGCGGTTCGTTCCGAGCGCTCCGCCGCGCGTCGAGCGCCTTGCGCCCGTGCCCGATGGGTCGGAGTACGACGGCGCCGCTGGCGGGGCCCCGGGCGCGGACGCCGGTACGACGGTCATCGCTCGCAGCGGCAAGCAGCTGACGACGGTACCGCCCGCCGGGACGAAGATCGGCAGCGAGCCGATCGTCGCCGAGCCCGTGCCGGAGGAGCCCCCCGTCGAGCAGCCCGTACCGGTCGAGGAGCCCCCGCCGGCCGAGGACCCCGTGCCGGTCGAGGACCCGCCGGCCGAGGACACGTCGCCCGTCGAGCCGGCACCGGTTCCGGACGACGGCGAGACGCCGATCACGGGCGGCGACGTCGCACCCACCGAGCCCGCCGCGCCCGAGCCGGACGGATCGGACGCCGGGGCG
>JACYYJ010060891.1_pt1 | contig 26333 bp, 14 predicted proteins | sample 8236861 | NCBI WGS metagenome assembly JACYYJ01 (sample SAMN14103086, study PRJNA606662) | landfill metagenome | isolation source: landfill solid waste | place: India:New Delhi, Okhla landfill site | collected 2017-11-05
GCCGGCCCACCTGACCGGGGGGAAGGCAGATCCCTGCCCCTTCCGGGCAAGCCGACCGCCGGTAGGATGCGGCTGCGGTGACGGTGCGCGCCACCCTGGCTGCGCGTCCCCATCCCCGTTCCCCGCCGAGTACACACGATGTCGATTCCCTCCCGCCCCCCGTCCATCTCCGAGACCGCCGAGACCGCGCGCAAGGCGGTGGTGAAGGCCACGAAGGCGACCACCAAGGCGACGTCGAAGGCGACGAAGGCGGCCCGCGGCCGCAAGCCGGCGCGGCCCCGTGCCGCGCACCTCGGGCCGGAGCGACGCCGGCCGATGATCCTCGACGCGGCCTTCAGCGTGTTCCTCGAGCGCGGCTACGAGGGCGCGTCGATGGAGGAGATCGCCCGCCGCGCCGGTGTCTCCAAGCCGGTCGTCTACAGCTCGTTCCCGGGCAAGGAGGCGCTGTTCGGCGAGCTGCTGCGCCGGGAGGAGCAGCGGATCCTCGACGCGATCGCGACCGCGGTGCCGGCCGAGCTGGACACCGACGACCTCGAGGGCCTGATCGCCGACGCCCTGACGGCGTTCCTGCAGGCCGTGAACGAGTCACCCGAGTCGTTCCAGGTCGTGTTCCTCGGCTCGGGCGGCGCCGACGCCGCGGTGACCCGTCGCCTGCAGCGCGGCCGCGATGCGCAGATCGACACGATCGCGTCGCTCGCCGAGAACTGGCTGAAGGCCCAGGGCGTCCCCGATCCGGAGAAGACCGGGCGGCTGCAGGGCTACCTCTTCGTCGGGATGGCCGAGAACGCCGCCCGCGCCCTGGTCGCCGAGCCCGACCGCTGGACCCCCCGCGAGATGGCCGAGCAGGTCGCCCGCCTGTTCATGCGCGGCCGCGGCGGCCTGGCGCTGCCGGTCGGCGGGGCGTAGGCCTGGTTGGCGGGGCGTAGGCGTCCGGCTGGCGGGCCGCGGCGTTCGCCGGGTCGCGCGGGGGCTGGGAGACTTTGGGCGGCTCCTACCTATCGAATATCGAATCTCTCCCAGCGGCGCGGCGGACGCGGCCTGGGAGACTTTGGGCGGCTCCTACCTGTCGAATCTCTCCCAGGTCCGGCGGTTGGGTGGCTGCGGGTCGGCTCGGCGCGGTCGGCCTGTCCGGGCCGGCTCCCCGACGGCGCGCGACCTGTTGACCTTCTGCTCGTACTGCTGGCAGAACGTCAACAGGTCGGATCGGGCACGGCGCCCGCGACGCGCCGACCCGTCGTCCCGGGACGACGATGAGCCCCGAACGCCCGTTCTGCCCGGGCCGCATCGTCTTCACCGGATTGCTACTCTTTTCGAAGCGACGCGGGGTGGAGCAGTCAGGTAGCTCGTCGGGCTCATAACCCGAAGGTCGCGGGTTCGAATCCCGCCCCCGCTACCTCCGAAGTGGTGACCAGAAGGCCCTCCAGATGGAGGGCTTTCTCGTGTTCGAGGGCGGTTGCGACTTGCTCGCTGATGGCCGCGGAGATCTCGATCCGACCGCTCGGCTTGTCGACCTCGATACGGAGGTCGAGGGCGTCGAGGGTCTGGCGTTGGATCTCGGGTGTTGCCTGGCGGTAGGAACGGGTCAGGTCGGGGATCCGGGCGAGGCGGGTGGCGAGGTCGTCCTCGCGGTGGCCGGGGTCGTCGGGGTGCAGTTCCGCGAGGGCGGCTTGGGTGGTGTCGCGGTCGGTGCGCAGCTCGGCGATCCGCTCGGCGACGAGGGCCGGTTCGATTCCGGCTTCGAGGGCCTGGACCTGCGCCTTGATCCGGCGATCGAGGTCGGCGAGGTGCTCGCGGAGGCGACGAGCGGCGCGCTGCTGGTCGGCGCCTCGTCCACGCTGCTCTGCCGCGAGCTGCGTCTGGAGGCGTTCGAGTCGGAGCGGCCCGAAGATCCGCTGGGCGAGGAATCGTTCGACGAGATCGAGCAGGTGGTCTTCGCGCATGTAGATCCACTTGGCGCCGTCGTGGGCTTCCGTGGCGGCGGTCTCGCCGTAGTCCGCGCCGTAGGAGCAGGCGTAGTACGTGATGCCCTTGCGGCGCTTGCCGTGCATCGAGAGCGGCTGGTGGCCGCTGACGCAGCGGACGAGCCCGGCCAGCAGGTACTTGCGCTTCGTGGCTTCGCGCGGGCCGCGCTTGCGGTTGGCCAGACGATCCTGGGCGGCGCTGAAGGTCTCCGGGTCGATCAGCGGCAGGTGGGTGTGCTCGGTGACGACCCATTCCTCCCGGGCACGCTTGCGTGGCGCGCCGCCGTTCTGGCGGGCCGTCGCGAAGTCGAGCCGGTTCCAGACGGTTGCGCCGGTGTAGACGGGATTGGCGAGCATCGAGCGGATCGTGGACGCAGCCCAGTGACCGCGGAGGCTCCGGCTGCTGTCGACGTGGCTCGGCGACGGCGGTCCGCCGGGTCGGTTGAGGTGCTCGGCGATGCCCTTGAGCGACAGCTGTTGGTGGACGTAGAGTCCGAAGACCTCGGTGACGACGGCGGCGCGCTCGGGGTCGGGGTCCAGCGTGACGCGTTGCTTGTCGCGGTCCCCACGGTGCCCTTCGGGTAGCGCTTCGAGCACGCGCCGGTAGCCGTAGGGTGCGCGTCCGCCCGCGCGGTAGCCCTGCTCGCTGGCCTCGCGCATGCCGCGCTTGGTCTCGCGGGCGAGCTTGGTTCGCTCGAACTCGTCCCAGAGCTGCTGCATGCCGATGAACAGCGAACCCTCGGGCGTGCTCGGGTCTCCGGCGCCGGTGGCGTAGTGGATCTCGATGCCGTGCTGACGTAGCTCGCGCTCGTACAGCGCAGCGAGCAGCCGGTCACGGGCCAGGCGCGACGTCGCGTAGATCACCACGGCGTCGAAGCGCCGCTCGGTTTGGTTGCGCGCCTCGTGCGCGAGCGCGCTCCACCCGGGACGGTCTTGCTTGGCCCCGGACTCCTGGTCGGTGAACTCGCAGGTGATCGCGCCGCCGAGTTCGGTGGCCTTCCGGTCGCACGCCTTCCGCTGGCTGGGGAACGAGAGCGCGGGGTCCTGCTTGTCAGTGGTCGACAGGCGACCGTAGAAGGCCAGGCGCATCATGATCACGCGATGACGGGTCGGCGACGGGGAGCGCCGGTGCGAGCAGATGTGCGCGGAAGCGCCGCCAACGCACGCGTGTACGCGCACGCGCGAGGAAGCGCTGCCGCGTGGGCGCAGCGCAGCGGGATTCGACGACCGGAGCAAACGGCAGAAGACAGGCAGCACATGGGTGAAATCCAGGAAATCAGGCTGGAAATCTCGGAACAATGGGCACCGCGCCACCGACTGGCAGCGCGGTGCAGTTCAGAGGGCAAGCCGCGCGTCCGGGGCCGTCCCGTCCCGTCCCTCGTCCCGGGTCAGGACGATCCGGCGGCTGCGGTTCCCGCCGCCGATGCGACGACGCTCGAACGAGATGCCGTGATCGCGAAGCGTCGCCGCGTGCTCGTCCAACTCTTGCGACGCGGTGCTTGCGTTCGACGGCCAGCTTACGGAATGAGTCAGAGCGCGGGCGAGTCGGGACATTTCGGCCAGGAGCTCCGTCGCGCTGCCCTCCCAGCGGTCGCGGTGGGTCATGAAGTCGATGACTGCGGCGACGAACGGCACCTCATCGCTCGCACCGTCGCGTGCCGACCGCTGACCCGTGGCGAGCGCCGCGCCGAACGGAACGTCGTCCCCGTCGCCTCCGATCTCGCTGGCAGCGACGAACTTCGCGATATCGGCCATGCGCGGTAGGTCGTGAGTCGGAACGTCGTCTGCGTGCCGGAGCGCGCGGGTCAACGCGTCGAGCAGACCCCCGAAGATTCCCGGTCGCGCAGATTCCAAGTCCCTCCGCACGTCGCGCTCCGGTCGAACCTGGGCACCGTTCATCGCGCGGAAGTGCACGAACGCCGCGCGGCTGATCAGGTCAGGTTGTCGTGCAACTTGCGTGAGCGACGTAATGAGCGTCGGCCCCTTGGCCTCGACGGCGAACGGCTGGTCGTCGGTGTAGAGCGCACGGCGCCGGTCACCCGCGCCGGTGGCGATCACGGCTAGCGTGTCGGACAAGGCCCGGCTCAGGCTCGAAACGTTGTCGAGGACCGTGAGATGGCCCTTCGACGCGGCGAGCAGCAGATCGCGAGAGTGCGGCGTGCCCGTGATCGCCTGCGGGAGCATCGGGTCGATCAAGCTCGCGACATATCGAGCGGCGACGGACTTCCCGCTCCCGGCAGGTCCGGTGAAGAACGTGACGAGGTACGGGCCAGTGGGATGGAAGGCGCCGAGCAACGCGCCCCGTAGTAGCGCCCAGTCGTGAGCGCTTTCCAGGCTCAGCAGATCACGAAGTACGCGAAGGTCCCCCGTATCGGACGGCACGGGAAGCGCACCAGCACCGGCCTCGCGGATGAAGAGGATCCCGGGATCGGTGACCAGACGCCAGCCCGACGACGTCACCTCGATTGCTCGCCTCGTCTCGTCGCCGAGGTCGATGACGAGACGATCGAGGTCACCGGCAACGCGGCGGTACACATCGCGCTGGGTCCCTTCGTAAAGAGCTTCGGCGCGCATCTGGTCCAGCGCCCCGGACACCACGTCGGCTCTCGCGGCTTGCCCGGATTCGGCGAGAGCGGTGCGCTGGATCCAATGTGCGGCGCGGGGGCTCCCCAGGTCGATGCACTCCCGCCGCCCGTCCTGGGAGGTAAGGACGTACGGACGATGGTCGGGACTATGGAACAGCTCGGCACCGGATCGCGCGACGTAGTCAAGCAGGACGTCGAGTTGCCGCGTGCCTTTGTCCTTCGCCCTGCGAGCGAACAGGTCGGACAATTCGAGACCGAGAGCGGAGACGATCTTCGCGGTCGAACAGCCAGCAAAGCACTTCAACAGGCAACGTCCGTCCTCACCCTCCGCGATCGATAGCGACGGGTCCTGATCGTCGTGAGCCGGGCAGACTGCCTTCCACCCGTCGCCGGTGGGGCGAGTGGTCCCGAGAAGAGCGAGCACGCGTTGGGTCGGGGACATCATGGATGCGGACTCGTTGCGGGTCGACGGTGTCTCTGCACCACCGAGTGCTTGGTCGAGCGCCGACAACGAAGTACGCTCGCCGCTTGCCTCCAGGATCCGGCACCGAGCTTCGGCCTTCGGGTTCCATGATCCGGGCAGGCGCATGATCCGCGCTGCGTCGCAGCAGTTCTTATCGCCGCGGAGACGCATCGCAAGTCGCTTGTTCATGCGGACGATATGGTCAGCGGTCGCCGGTTCGTCCAGCAGCCAGTAGGCGTGCAGGTGCCCCTCGCTTCCAGACTCGACGGTGAACGACGGGACCGCCGGGAAATCGGCAAGCAGCTCCGCGGCGTCGCTGCGGTCGATATCCACCCAGACCGCGTGGCCGGTGGGACAATCGGTGGCCTTCCCGCTCTTGCGGGAGCGAGGCAGGACGCCGAAGAACACGTTCGTGTCGTCCTGGTTGGCGATCAGTCGGCAGAGCGCCGTTGCGAGCTTGGTCCGGTCGGATGCGTCGAGGAACTCCTGCCGAGCGGGACCGGAGCCCGTACTGATCAGGCGCGCTTCCAGGTAGCCGTCCGGGACCAGCGCGGAGACGAGCGGGGCAAACTCCGAGACATCAGGCATCGTGCCGCTCCTCGGCCGGAACCTGGACCAGGTCGAGCAGTGCCCGCAGCTGGGCGGCGTGCATCTTCGGGTGTCGCGGGTCGTCAGCGGGAACGACGGCCAGACGGTGGACAGTGTGGGGTTCGGGCACGGTGGCTCCAGGTCTGTGATCGGCGAAATTCGATGAGCAAGGCGCTCGTCATAAGGACCACCATGAACAGGGGTCCTTGCGGGCCATCATTGATAGCGAATCGGAAGACGTCTGTGGCGAGCCCTATTAAGTACCTGCAAATCCCGATATTCCAGTAGGTCGTCGCGACCGTAGTACGCAGGGGAACGCCGCATCTGGGGGGCGAGAGGTCCAGGGGGTCCACCATAGGGGTAAGATCCTTCGTGATGGCCAGCGAACGTGACGAATCCATCGCGCGGCGCCTTGCGGGATCGAAGCGGGGCTCGGATCTCGTGCGGGCACGCTTCGATGCAGTGCTCACGCGGAAGCGGTTCTGTGACCTGGTCGGGATCAGCGTTACGACCCTGCGGCGCTGGGAAAACGCCGGGGTCGTGGAACCGCACATCGAGATCGTGCTCGGGAGCCCGACGAAGGTGTTCCAGGCTGACGACGTCGAGTTCGGTCACCGCCTGCGGGCGGAAATCGAGCGCCGTCCGGGAGAACTCAGCCTCAGGGAGGCGGCAGCGCTCGTCCGAGGTCGAAACCCGTCCGGGACGCGGGACGAATAGGGACGGCGCCTGCGCGCGGCGCGGGGTCGGTGGCTACGGTCGGGGTGCGGACTCGATCTCGGTCACCAAGTCGGCGAGCGAGACTTGAAGGGCCGCGGCGATCTCGGCGGCTCGAACGATCGTAGGGGCATGCCACCCTGCTTCGATCTCGCCCAAGTAGCGCGGGTCCATCGTGCTGGGGCCGGTTCGGCCGATGGTGTTGATTCGGCCCGCGACGTCTTCCAACGATTCGTTGCGTGCTTCCCGAGCGGATCGAAGGGCTTGCCCGAACGCGACGGCGACGGGGTCAGGGGCCGAAGGGCGACGGGGCACAGGACGCGAGCGAGAAGGGCAAGTCGCGTCACCATCGAAGACACGCCCCATGGAAGCCACGGAACATGTTCCACATCGGGTCGTTGGGATCGACCTAGCGGGCGTACGCTCGAAGACCACCGGATGGGCCGAGGCGACCATCGAAGGGGGCATCGCGGCTGTATCGGCCGTGGGTGTCCTGCCACAGGCGCGGACGCCGCTCGCGGGAGAGTCGCTGATCCGCCAGCGGCTCCAGCACCTGGCGCCCGGTGACGTGGTCGTGATCGACGCGCCTCTCACGCTGCCTCCGGCGCTCCGGGACGGGAGTCTCGGCGTCGACGGCAATGGAGGATCCGAGTTCGTGCAGGCGATGTGGGCGGAGGGCTGGCACCCGGTGACCGCTCGCGAGTGTGAGTTCCTGCTGGTCAAGGCGGGACATTCGCGTCCGCTCAACACCATGCAGATCGGCATGATCGCGGCCCGCGCGATCGTCCTCGCCCGTGATTTGCGCGCCCTCGGCCTGACCGTCCTTGAGGCCTACCCACGTGCGGTTCGCCCGTGGCTCCAGCAGCAGGCAGCCGAGTCGACGTGGGAGGGCGGCTACGAAGGTCTGGCCGACGCACTCCGCACGACCGGCTTGCTCACGTTCGCCCCGACGATCGACCTCAACGCGGTTGAACCCGATGCCCTCGATGCGTCCCTCTGCGTCCTCGTCGGTATCGCGTACCTCCGAGGCGAAACCGTCCCGCCGCCCGAAGGGCTGGACGAGGAGCGGGACGGGTGGATTCGGGTTCCGGTGGTGAGCCGCGAGTCGTCAGGCTAATCAAGCTGCTGCGCGGAGTGGAGCCGTGAAACCCTAGTAAGGGCGTCGACGAGTTCCTGCGGAATCTCGTTTGCTTCGAAGGATTCCGCTAGGCGCTCATTTCCGAAGTTCACTCCGTACTGATCCTGGATCTCTCTCCTCAAAGTCCGAAGTAGGCTTTTCCCGCGAACTACGCGAAGCCGGCCTTCGAGTGAGCCCCAGTTGTCTCCGATCAGGGAACGAGCAGCCGAGTTACCATCGCGCACGTTCTGTGGACGCTGCTTCTCCAGCTTCAATTTGTCATCCGAATAGCGTTGGCTCGCTCGGTCGATCGCATCGTCTTTCAGTCGGGCGCAGATATCCATGATGAGGTCGGTGACCTGTCCGGGCTCTACGGACAGATCCTTGGCTCGTTCGGCAGCAACTTCGTTAATCGCCCGAGCAATAACGATCGGATCGACTAGGTAGCTTTCGATCGAATCGCGTTCGAGGATATGTAGGTCGCGCGAGTGATGCTCCATGATCGCGATGCGATGGTCGTCAGTTCGGCCGTCTCGGTCTCGAATTTCGAGCGAGTCAACTCGTGTACCTAGAATGTGTTCGAAGACATCGAGTTGTTCGACGTGCTCGAACTTATCTGATCCTCCTACAGGGACTGTGACCACTCGATCGTCACCGGTAAGTGCGTTTATGTTAAGTGACGCGGCGAAGCGTCCCAGTACGATCTCGTCGTCGGGACCTTCGACAAATAGACACCTTCTGTTCTTGACGAGAGCGTAAGCGTCGACGTTGTCGATAGCTCCCAAGGAGCGCATGATTGTCATGGGCGTGACGTCGTCTGAAACTGGAGAAGCACTGGACTTTCCGTCTTCGACGAGGATGAGGCGGCTGGGGTCTACGAAGTTGATTATTTCTTTTGAGTGGGTTGCGACAAGTACTTGCATCTCGCGGTCGCGTGATATGCCGTCCAGCACTTCTACAACTACACGCTGAAGGCTGCTGTGTAGATGGGCATCGGGTTCATCGAGAAGCAAGATGCTTGCATCGCGACTCAAGATAAAGGCGAGAAGCTGGACAATCTGTACGAATCCTGCGCCAGCCGAGTAAAGGTCGTGGACGACTCCGTCATCCGTGGCGTACTCGGTGGATAGGAACTGATCGAGCGTTCGGTCGAATGTGACGGCCCCTAGCCCTGCATCGAAGCGTTCCGCCAGCACGGTTTGGAGCAGCTCGAAGCTATCGGGTCGATCTTCGTGCAGGGCAAGAAGTAGGTTCCGTAGGACCTCGTTGTGCCGTCCCGCGCTGATGAGTCCGTCGCGTCGCGCTTGGGTTCGGTACTCCTCGTCGCGAACGATTCCGACAGCGCTGGGGACCCAAACTGCTGGTCGGGCGATCAGCGCCTTGAGTCGCTCTCCTCCCATGCCGTGTTCTTCGCGGACACTACTATTGAGATTGCCGAAAAGTGCTTTAATGCCAAACTCTACCTGGCTTCCGTCGCTGAATTCAGCCCCGAGTGTTGCGTCGATATTCTTGCGTCCTCGGCGTGTCACCCTCCGATGGAATAGGTCCCTAAGGTGAGCGATGGGGAACATGCTAACGGGAGCGATGCGTCCCCCGGATGTATCTAGTTTTGATCCGTGGCTGTGAAGGCGAAGAAGTGAGAAGAGTAGGTCGATGCCTTGTAGGAGGGTTGATTTTCCGGCGTTGTTTGCTCCGGCGACTACGTTGAAATTTCCCAACGAAACTTCGAACGTCCCAAATCCCTTAAAATTCTCAAACCAGAAACGACGCAATCCCGGAGGCTGGGTGTCGGTATGCGGCGGAGGCTCAACTAGCGCCTGGGGTATATGGGTGCTGTCTGCAGAGTGGTCGCTGTTGTCGACCAAGAATTCGTTCTTGTCGACTAGTGTCATCTGGCCGGGGATCTGCGGGTTGACGGCGCTGTCTTCCATGGCGTTGACTCTACATAGGGGACGCGTCATCTCGGGACCGGTGCAGCGTTGCGATGCTTCGGGCCTCCCGCACCCGGTCACCGTCCCGAACGAAGCGGGCCCCCGCTACTCAGAGAAGCCCCGGATTTCCGGGGCTTTTCGCGTTTCTGGGCGAAGCGAGCACGGAGTTGCGCTGGACCTGGTCGGCCGCCCCCGCCCGCCGCGGCCTCACCCTCGGTACGCCTCCTCGAGCGCCGCGATGTCGAGCTTGACCATCTTCAGCAGCGCATCGGAGACGCGCTTGGACCGCTCCGGGTCTGCGTCGCTCAGCTCGTCGAGCATCGCGGGGACGATCTGCCAGCGGACCCCGAACCGGTCGGTCGGCCAGCCACACGCCGCGGCCTTGCCGCCGTCGGCGAGCAGCGCGTCCCAGTAGCGGTCGAGCTCGGCCTGGTCGTCGCAGACGACGACCAGCGAGATCGCGTCGTTGAACTCGTCGTGCGGACCGGCGGTGATCGCCTGGAACCGCTGGCCGAAGAGCGTGAAATCGACGATCTTCACCGACCCCGGAGGGCCGCTGGGCGACGCGCTCATCAGCGGCGTCACTCGGTCGACCCGTGAATCGGGGAAGATCGACGCGTAGAGCTCCGCGGCCTCCTCGGCGTGCTCCGCGTACCAGAGGTGGGGGAAGATCTTCGCCTTCGCGGTCATGGCCTGCTCCTTCGACGTGGGTTCGTGACCTCGGAACGAAGACGGGCCCGGCCCCCGAGAATCATCGGCGCGCCGCTCCGCAGGCGGTAGAGTCGGCCGCCGTGCCGTGGACGGGCTTCGTGCCGCTGTCGATCTCGCGGCCGCTCAGCGCCGGGACGTCGGCTGCTGGCGGAGTGCGGTCTTCGCCTTCGCCAGCACGTGGTTGACCTGCTTCGCCGTACGGCCGGTCGGATCGAGCAGCGTCTGCGCGTCAGCGGTGTCCGGAGCGCAGTCGCGCAGGTCGGCGAAGATCCGGATCTGGCCGTAGCGGTTGCCCTTCACGCGAACCGCCGCGGTGCCGTAGAGCCCGTTGACGTCCGGTTCGCCCTCGCCGCCCGAGAAGGTCGGCCCGAGCGTTCCCCAGGCTCCGCCGCGGCGCGTACCGTGCGCGAACGCCGTCGCGCCGTTCCAGCCGGGCACCTGCTGGCGCGCGCTGCGCTTCGTCGCCTTGCCGCGGACGCTGACGTGGATCTCGATCAGGCACGCGCCGTTGCGTACCTGGAACCGGACGTACGAGTGGCGACCGCCGCCCGCGGTCGCCTTCCACCCGGCCGGGGTGGTGAACCGCACGGTGCCGCGAAGCTCGCTCGACGGCGTCAAGCTGTCGCGGACCGTGAACGACGACTGCTTCGCGGAGGATGGCTTCGCCGGTGACGCGGCACCGGCGACGGCGGGCGCGGCCAGCGCTGCGACGCAGGCCAGGGGAAGAACGCGAACGGTACGCATGACGGGGGAGCCTAGCCGCGCTCGTGGCCGCTGTACGCCGGTTCGCCGTGGTCCGCGGCCGCACGGGATCTCGCCGCGGTCCCGTGGTCGTGCCGTTCCGTTCCCCGCTCACGCCTCGTGCCCCGCGTCGATCCTCCGCGCGCGGTGGAAGCTGAACTGGCCTTCGGGCGCGCCGGGATGGGTGTGGTCGGGCGCGAGCAGGAAGCCGACGTGGTCGCCCAGCGGTCGCTGCTCGAGGACGGCGCCGACGAACCAGTTCTCGCAGGCGTCGAGGATCGGCAGGCCGTGGGGGCCGTCGTGCCACGCGCACGCGGCGAACTTGTCGACGTCGTCGCCGGTGCGGCCGCCGAACAGCTCGGCCAGCGCGGCCGCGTCGGACGGAACGAGGTGGACCGCGAGCCGCGAGCTCCGACGCGCGATCCGGTAGGTCCGGTTCTTCTCGGACAGGCACGCGAGGAACCGCCCCGGGCGGATGCTCACCTGGCTGGCGAAGCCGACGAGGCAGCCCGCGCGCTCGTCCGCGTCGCGGGCGGTCACGATGAACATCGGGTAGTCGAGGGTCCCGAGCAGCCGGTCGAAGGTGGCGGGATCGTGGGGATCGGGGACGTCGTCCGGACTCCGCCGCGAGCCCGTCGGCTCGTCCTCGGATGGCCACGGATCGGTCGGCATCGCCCCAATCTCGCAGATCGGTCCGCCGGCCCCGGCCCGTCCGGCGCGGGGCCCCGAGCGCGCTCGCCGACGAGCCGGCGCGGGGCGGCCCGTGGGGCGGCCCGCCGTCCGATGGAGCACCCGTGCGTCGATCGGTACGGTCGGTGGATGCCTCGCGCGGTGCGGTTCGCTCGCTACGGAGGGCCCGAGGTCCTCGAGATCGTCGACGTGCCGGAGCTTCGCCCCGGTCCGGGCGAGGTCCGGATCAGGGTCCGGATGGCCGGCGTCAATCCGTTCGACGTCAAGGTCCGCCGCGGCGTCATGGCGGGCGGCGCCGCGGCGCCCGACGAGCCGCAGGGCCTCGGCAGCGACGTCGCCGGGGTGGTCGACCAGGTCGGCCCCGACGTGACCGCGTTCGCGGTCGGCGACGAGGTGCTCGGGGCGGCCGCCACCCCGGCGTACGCCGAGCAGGCGCTGGCGCGGGTGGACGATCTGGTGGCCCGGCCGGCGGACGTGCCGTGGCCGGTCGCCGGCGGCCTCGGCGTCGTCGGTCGCACCGCCTACCGGACGCTCCGGCTGCTCGAGGTCGCGTCCGGAGAGACCCTGCTCGTCCACGGGGCCGCGGGCGGCGTCGGATCGCTCGCCGTCCAGCTCGCCACGGGCTGGGGCGCCCGTGTGATCGGCACCGCGAGCGAGCGCAACCACGAGCGCCTGCGCGCGATCGGCGTGACGCCGGTGACCTACGGCGACGGGCTGGAGGACCGCGTTCGCGCCCTGGCCCCCGACGGGGTGGATGCGGTGCTCGACGCCACGGGGCACGGCGTGCTCGGGCTGTCGGTCCGGCTGGCCGGCGGACCGGAGCGCGTGGTGACGATCGCCGACGGCGACGCCGCCGAGCACGGCGTGCGGTTCTCCGGCAGCGACGTCGAGGTCGACATGACGGGGGCGCTGGCCGGGATCGTGGCGCGGGTGGCCGCGGGCGAGATCGTCGTGCCGATCGCCGGGACGTTCCCGCTGGAGCAGGTCGCCGATGCGCACCGCGAGAGCGAGGGCGGGCACGCCGACGGCAAGATCCTGCTGCGGCCCTGAGCGACCACGCGGCGCGTCTGAACGTCGCGGGAGCCCCGGCCGTCGCGAATCGAGCGCCGGGCGCGGGCGGTCGCCGCGACGCGCTCGTCGGACGGCCCGTGGTCAATCCCCGGCGGCTGCGACCGGCGCGACCCGCCGGAGCACGAGGACGTGGTCGCCGGGACGCAGCGTGCCCGGGTCGTCGGACGGCGACGTGGAGACGAGCGGGGCGGCGCCCTCGCAGGCCAGCACGGTGGCCAGCGCGGACAGCGGCAGCGGTTCGGGTCCGCGGAAGATCCGGCTCTCGAGGGACAGGCCGGGCGCGCCCAGCATCTGCTCGCGCGCGGCCTGCAGCGCCGGGTCGGCGAGCGCGAGCGCGACGGTCTCGGCGATCATCGCCGCCGTCGATACGACGGTCAGGCCCGCGGCGACGCGGGCGTTGCGGCGGGCGTCCTCGGCGAACGACTGCTCGACCAGGACCGGGACGTCGGTGCGCTGACGGGCGAGCATGCCGCTGACGATCGCCCCGGCCTCGTTGCCCGCGATCGCCGCGACCCAGACGATCTCGGGCTCGACCTCGGCGATCGCGCGGCCGATCTCGTCGGGCGCGGTCGGGTCGCCGGGCCGCAGGCGGATCGCCGCGCCGGCTGCCGCCGGGACATCGGGCGGCAGGTCGCGGTCGAGCAGATGGACACCGGACAGGTCGCGGCCGCTGGCCTGGAGGTCCTCGATCAACGCTCGCGATGCGTCGCTCCAGCCGATCATCAGCAGCGTCCCCGGCGGCGACGGAGCGAGCTCGGGCGGCGCCGTGGTGGTCGGTGGCTCGCCGGCGGTCGAGCCGGGCAGCGGGGCGACGATCAACCGGTCCTCCGCGTGGAGGCGGTAGCCGTCGTCGGGCAGGTACGTGGCGACGGCGCTCGGCCCGGTGCCGGCGACCACGCCCAGCACCGCGTCGTGCGGGCGCTCGGCGCGAACGTCGCCGTACCGCCGCCCGGTGCCGTCGCCGACCGCGACCAGCACCGGCGCGACGGCGTCGTCGCCCGCGTCCAGCAGCTCGGCGGCGAACGCGGGATGGCTGACGGCCAGCGTGAGCAGCGCGCCGACGTTGCGGTCGACGACCACCGCGTCGAAGTTCGGCCCGAAGCGGCTCGCCAGCCCCGACGCGGGGGACGCGCGCAGCATCCAGAACGCCTGGGCGTTGCGGCTGCGGCGCAGTTCGACGGCGACCGCCGGCGCATCGTCGCCGAGCGCCCCGACGTGGGCGGCGAGCAGCATCGCGCGGTCGGTGGCCTCCAGGTCGGCGGCGTCGGCCGGGCCCTCCGGGGACAGCAGCACGACGCCGCGGGCGTCGCGCGCGCAGACCCGGCCGTAGCCGTCGTCGTCGGGCTCGGCCACCACCACGCTGGTGCGGACCGGATAGCCGTCGAGGGCACGTCGGGCATCGTCGCGCCGGTGGGCCTGGTCGAACGGCAGCATCACGACGATCTCCGGCGGCACGGAGCCGAGGTTGGCGTGCAGCCGTCGCTGGATCTCGCCCAGCGACGGGCTGCAGCCGACGACCAGGACGTGACCCCGTCGGCGGACCGCCGGGTCGCCCTGCTGCAGCCGTCGGAGCGCGCGGTCCACGACCTCGGTCAGCACGGTCAGCACGACGCCGGCGAAGAAGACGATGCCGGCGATCACCTGCAGCAGCCCGACGGCCCGCTCGGCCGCCGTACGATCGTCGCCGATCGACCCCGGATCGACGAGGTGGGCGACCGCGCTCCACAGCGCCTCGCCGAAGCTCGGGAACGCGCCGAGGACGACGTGACCGAGCGCCGCGGTGCCGAGCCCGATCAGCGCGACCGCGGCGACCAGCAGGACGAGCCGTCCGCCCAGCGTGCGGGTCAGCAGCTCCCACCAGTGGCCGACCTGCCGGGCACGGGGCGCATGGACGCGGTCGGGACCGGCGGGACGCTCCGGCGGTGTCGATCGGACGGTGATCACGCGATTCTGCCAGCGCAACCGCGGCTCGGGGGCCGGGGTCGGGCCGTGATCGACCGACCGCGCCGCCGTCGGCCTGCGACCCTGTCCGGGATGGGACGGATGAAGCGGGGGAGCCGCGCGCGCACGAGCAGGGAACGCCGCAAGCAGGCGTTGGGCGATCGCGTGCGCGACACGTTCGGGCCGGCGGGCGAGCCGCTGCCGCCGCCCGACCGGACCGGCAAGTTGCTGGAGGCGATCGTCGCCCTCGTACTCGGCACCGCCTTCTGGCGGTTGCTGATCTCGGACAGCTGGGTCGCGTCCGTCGTCTTCGGCGTGCTGCTCGCCGTCGTGTTGTTCGGCTACGGGCTGCTCCGGAGCCGGATCGCGGAGAAGGCGACCGACGACGAGCCGCCGCGCGGCCGGCCCCGGGGCTGAGGCGGTCAGCGCTCGTCGTCGGGACCCTCGCCGGACGCCGGCAGGTACGCCTGGTACCCGGTCAAGGCGGCCCCCGCGATCGCGATCCCGGACGCCAGCCAGTCGCCGAGCAGCACCGCGGCGACCATCAACGCCAAGCAGGCGACGCTGACCGCGAACCAGCGAGGGTTGACCGGCCGAAGCGACATGGCGGCAGTCTACGCGGGGAGCGGGACCGAGCCGGCTACCGCTTACGGCTCTTCGTGGCCTTGCTGCTCTTCTTGGCCTTGCCGCTCTTGGAGGACGCGCTCTTCCCGGACCTGCGCTTCGACGCCTTGGCGCTCTTGATCGAGGCCGCGGTCGCTCCGCACGCGGTGTAGGTCCGGGTGACGTTCAGCGTCTTCTTGCGCGACACGCGGACCCGGGTGCGCACGGTGTAGCGGCCCGCAGCGAGCTTGCGCAGGTCGACGGTCACCCTCGTCCGGGTGTGCCGCAGCTTCTTCGTCCGGAACTTCTTCTTCTTCGAGCCGGTCAGCCGGGCGGAGAGGATCTTCGCGCGCTTGGTGGAGTGCTTGCCAATCATCAGCGACGTGCCCTCGGAGCCCTTGCGGAGCCGCACGCCGAACTTGCGGGGCGGGGTGCAGGTCGGCTTCTCGGACTCGACCTCGTCGGTCGGCGTCGGGGTCGGCGTCGGCGTCGGCGTCGGCTCCGGCCGGGGGACGACGGTGACTGCGGTCCCCGCCACGTGGTTGCGGCCGTTGGCGTCGCCGGTCCGTCCGGCGATCGTCGCGTTCTGGGCGATGGTGCCGACGGCGTCGGCCGAGAAGGTGGCGACGACCGCCTTCGACGCGCCGCCGGGCAGGGTCCCGAAGTTGCAGTGCATCACGTAGCCCGGCTTCGTCTCGGGGGCCGAGCAGGACGCGCTGCCGGTCAGTCCGATCAAGGTGGCCCCGGTCGGCAGTGGGTACTCGACCCAGACGTCGTTGGCACCGTGCGGTCCCGCGTTGCTGACGGCGATCGTGGTGGTGAACATCGACCCCTGGGTGACGGCCGCCGGCGTGCTCGCCAGTGCGACGCCGAGGTCGACGTCGGGAGCCTGCAGCGAGACGTCGTCGACGTTGACGACCGGGTACTGGAGCAGGCTCGCCGATCCGGCGTAGTCGAACGAGAGGGTCTGCGGCGCACCGGTGGCGACGCTCCCGCTGATCGGGACCACGACGCGCGTGTACCCCTGCTGGTAGCGCGGATCGTCGCCCCGGATCGCGAACAGCGGCGTGCCACCGAGCGAGACGTTGAGCGCCGACGCGCTGTTGCCGCGTCCGATCCACAACCAGAACGAGAGCGTCGCGGGCGTGCCCGCCGAGAGCTGCACGGTCTGACGCAGGCTCGCCGTGTGGTTGGCGGCGCCGAGCAGCGTGTAGCCGCCGAACCACGACCACCAGTTGCCGCTGTGGGGCGCGGCGCGGCCGCCGAACAGGTCCCAGCAGGCGCCGGTGCCCGCGACCGCGCAGAGCGGCGTACCCGCGAGGCTGTCGACCTGCGACCAGGCCGGGGAGCCGGGTCCGCCCTCGAATCCACCGTCGCGCACCAGCTCCACGGAGCGCGCGCCGGGCGCCAGCAGCAGCAGCCCAGCGATCGCCGCGACCAGGGCGATAGTGGGGGACCAGCGCATACGAGAAGCAGTCTATTTTCGGGGGATGGGTGACGCGCCGGTGACGGCCGGTCGTCGGTCGCTCACGATCCGGGACGCAGCCCGAGCACGGCACGGCGCGCCGTCTGTCACGCTTCGGGACGGACTCGGACGCAATCCGAGCCGTGAGCGGAGGGCCCAGGATAGCGCCCTCCGTCGACCATCAGGGCCGGATCACGTCGAACGTGTGCCGACGCCGACGGATCGTCGGGGCGGTGGTTCGCAGCGGTCGAGCGCCCTGTCCGACGAGGGACCAGGAACACATCTTGAGCGAGACCGCTCCTCCGGACGCCGCTGGCGCCGATGCCACCGAAACCACCACCTTCGCCGACCTCGAGCTGCGGCCGGAGATCCTCAGCGCGCTGAGCGGCCTCGGCTACGAGGAGCCGACGCCGATCCAGCGCGAGGCGATCGGCCCGCTGCTCGCCGGCCACGACCTGCTCGGCCAGGCGGCCACGGGCACCGGCAAGACGGCGGCGTTCGCGCTGCCGCTGCTGCACCGCGTCGGCGTGGACCGCAAGCAGCGCCACCCGCTCGGCCTGGTGCTCGTGCCGACCCGCGAGCTGGCGATGCAGGTCTCCGAGGCGATGCACAGCTACGGCCGCGAGCTCGGCGTGCGGGTGCTGCCGGTCTACGGCGGGACGCCGATCGTGCGCCAGCTGAAGGCGCTGCACCGGGGCGTCGATGCGGTCGTCGCCACCCCGGGCCGCGCGATGGACCTGATCTCGCGCGGCGCGCTCGAGCTGGGCGCACTCGAGGTGCTCGTCCTCGACGAGGCCGACGAGATGTTCGACATGGGCTTCCAGGAGGACATCGAGGCGATCCTCGAGTCCACCCCCGACACGCGGCAGACGGTGCTGTTCTCGGCGACGATGCCGCACCGGATCGACCGCTTGGCCCGGCGGCACCAGCGCGACGATGCCGTGCGGATCCAGCTGAAGACCGAGAAGCCGGCGGTCGGGGACGCGCCGAAGGTGCGGCAGAGCGTCTACGTCGTCGCGCGTGCCTACAAGTCGGCCGCGCTGACCCGCGTGCTCGACCAGGAGGACCCGAAGGCGGCGATCGTCTTCTGCCGGACCCGGGCCGAGGTCGACGAGGTCACCGCGACGCTCAACGGTCGCGGCTACCAGGCCGAGGCGCTGCACGGCGGGATGGACCAGAACCAGCGCAGCCGCGTGATCACGCGGCTCAAGGCCGGCACCACCGACCTGCTGGTCGCGACCGACGTCGCGGCCCGTGGCCTGGACGTCGACACGCTGACCCACGTCATCAACTACGACGTGCCGTCGGCGCCCGAGACCTACGTCCACCGGATCGGCCGGGTCGGCCGGGCGGGTCGCGAGGGCGTGGCGATCACCTTCGCCCAGCCGCGCGAGCACCGGATGCTCAAGAACATCGAGCGGCTGACCACCCAGCCGATCGCGATCGAGCGCGTGCCGACGGTCGCCGACCTGCGGGCGCGGCGCCTGGAGCTGACCCGGGCGACCCTGCGCGAGACGCTGCTGGAGAACGACTTCGCGAGCCTGCGGACGGTCGTCGAGCAGCTCGCCGAGGAGTTCGACGTGATGGACGTCGCCGCCGCGGCGGTCAAGCTCGCCCACGAGGCCGGCGGCGGCTACGCCGACGACGAGCAGGACATCCCGGAGGTCCGCGAGCCGCGCGACCGCGACCGCGGCAACCGGCGCGACCGCTACGAGCGCGGCGACCGTCGTGACCGCGGCGATCGTCGCGACCGTCCCGCCGTCGGCAAGCGCCCGGGCGGGTCGCGCGGTCCCAGCGGCCCGACGACCCGGCTGTTCGTCGGGGCGGGCCGCGCCGCACGGATCCGCCCGCAGGATCTGGTCGGGGCGATCACCGGCGAGTCGTCGCTGAGCGGCCGCGAGATCGGATCGATCCAGATCAACGAGAAGTTCTCACTGGTCGAGGTCCCCGAGGCGGCCGCCGACGAGGTCGTGAAGGCGCTGCTGCGGACGACGCTCAAGGGCAAGAAGCCGAAGATCCGCCGCGAGATCTAGCGGCGGCCCCGCGGGGCGGGCGGGCCGAGCCCGACCGCCCCGCCAGCAACCCGGCTCAGCCCGTGACCCCGCCCGCCCGGGCGATCGCCGGGTCGATCCGCACCGTTGCCGAGGCCTTGCGGCGCTTGACGTTGCGGCCGGTCAGCACCACGGTGTTGCGCACCGTCCGGGCCTGGTCGGAGCGATCGGTGCGGGCGACGATCCGCATCGTCTTCCGTTCGCCCGCCCCGAGGTACGGGATCGTCCAGCAGGCCTGGCCCTTGCGGAAGCGGGCCCCGGTCGCGCGCACGAACGACAGCCCGTGCGGCAGGCGGTCGCAGACGCGCAGGTCGCTGCTCGCGCGCTTGCCCATCTTGACGGTCAGCTTGTAGGTGACCGTCCGGCCGCCGCGGATCGCGCGCTTCGACGCGGTCTTGCGGATCGTCGCCGAGGCGCGGCGGGCGTTGACGCGGACGTCCGCGACCGCGGTGTTGTCGCGCACCTGCGGCTCGACCTGGCCGGCTGCCTGCACGCTCACGGTGTTCTTCAGGTCGCCGGGCGCCTGCGGCGTGACGCGTACGTCGACCGTGACGGTCTGCCCGGGCGCGATCGCCCCGAGCGCGCAGCTCACGTTGCTGCCATCCACCGTGCACCGGCCCTGCTGAGCGGTCACGCGGCCGACGTCCACCGCCTGGTCCATCGTGTCGGTCACCCGTACGTCGGTCGCAGTACCACGACCGACGTTGGCAACCTCGACCCGGTAGGTCAGCGGCTTCCCGAGCTCCGGCCGCTTCGTGCTTGGCGTCTTCGTCACCTGCAGGTTCGGGCTCGTCGGCGGGACGGGGGCCACCACCACGTCGGCGGTCGCCACGTTGTTGCCGTCGTCGGGATCCGGGGTCGGGCTCGCTACCGTCGCGACGTTGCGCAGGGTCTGGTGGCCTGCGTTGCCCGCGACGTCGGCGACGACCACGATCTGCGCGCTGGCGCCGACCGGCAGCGTCCCGAGCTGGCAGTAGAGCTGGCGGCCGCTGCCGTCGCAGCGACCGACGCTCGGCTGCGCGACGCTGAACGCCGTGCCGACCGGCAGGTCGTCCCGGACCACCGCCGCATCGGCGGGCGTCGGTCCGTGGTTGGCGACGGTCAGGACCCAGGTCGCCTTGCCCCCGGCGGTCGCCGCGCCGGCGATCTTGGTGATTGCGAGGTCGGCCACGTCGCCGACGACGGTCTCGACCTGGGAGCTGTCGTTGTCCGGGTTCAGGTCGACCTGGTCGACGGTCACCGACGCGATGTTGGTCAGCGTCTGGCCGCCGAGCGCGTTGGGCACGAAGACCGTGATCCGGTGCTCGACGGCATCGCCGACCGCGAGGGCGCCGACCGCGCACGTCACCGTGCGCCCGGCCACCGCGCAGCCGGTGCCGACCGAGCGGAGCTCGACCCCCGCCGGCAGCGGGTCGCTGACCGTGACCCCGGTCGCGTCCGACGGACCGTGGTTGGTCGTCGTCAGCGTGTAGGTCAGCTCGTCGTTGCCGTCGACCTGGCTCGGGGCGCTTTTGATCACGCCGACGTCGGAGGCGGCGAGGATCGTGACGTCCGCATCGTCCTCGTCGTCACTCGGGTCGACGTCGGGCGTCGTGCTGGACGCGGTCGCGACGTTGGTCGGCGTGCCCGGCCGGTCGCCGCGCGCGGTGATCGTGACCGTCGCGTCGTCGCCGTCGGCGAGGTCGCCGAAGGCGCAATCGACGACGTTGGCCGTGATCGAGCACGTGCCCACGTCGCTGGTCGCGTCCAGCGCCGTGACGCCGGCCGGCATCGGGTCGGAGAGCGTCGCGTCGACCGCGGGCGACGGACCCTGGTTCGCGACCGTCACCTCGTATGCGTAGGAGACCGACTCCGGAACGGGGAGGGCCGGGGCGGTCTTGGTGGTCTTCAGGTTCGCCGCCGGACCGACCGTGGTGGTGGCCTCCGACTCGTCGTCGGTCGGCGTCCGGTCGAGCTCGTCGGCGTCGATCGTCGCGGTGTTCGTCAGCGTCGCGTCCGCGAGCGCCCACGGCACGTGCACCGTGATCTCCACGGTCGGGTCGGGCGTCCCGGCTTGCGACACGGGCAGCGTCGCCCGCTCGCACGTCACCGTGCGCGTCGCCGACGCGTACGTGCAGCCCGGCGACGCCGAGACGAACGTGACGCCCGCCGGCAGCTCGTCCTCGACGACCACGTCGGTCGCCGGTGACGGTCCGTCGTTGAACAGCCGCAGGGCGTAGGTCAGGTCGGCGTTCGCCGCGACCGTGGCGGGGGCGGTCTTGTCGATCCCGACGTTGGCCACCGGCTCGATCTCGATGTCGTCGGAGTCCGCGTTGTTCGTCGTGTCCGACTCGGTCGTGGTCGTGGTCGCCGACGCGGTGTTGTCGAACGTCCCGACGTTGACCGCCTGCGCGTGGATCGTGATCGTCGCGGTCTGGTCCGGGGTCAGCCGGCCGATCGCGCACGACACCGAGTTGAGCAACGCGTTCGGCGTGCAGCTGCCGACGTCGGTGGTCGGCGGCTGGACCGCCAACACGACGTTCGGCGCGGGCAGCACGTCGGACAGCGACACGTTCTCGGCGTCCGACGGACCCGCGTTGCGGACCGTGAGCTCGTAGCTGAACGGGTCGCCCTGATGGACCGCGTCGGTCGAGGTCGTCTTGGTCACGACCAGGTCGGCGCTGGCCACCAGCGCACGCTCGGCCGTGCTGCTGTCGTTGCTCGGATCGTCGTCGGGCGACGTGCTGGTGACCGTCGCGGTGTTCGCGAGCGTCCCGGTGGCGCCCGACGCGATCGTGGCCGTCACCGTGAACGTCTCGGTGTCCCCGACGCCCAGCGTCCCGACCTCGCAGGTGATCACCTGGCGGTTGACCGAGCAGCCGGTCGGCGGCGCGTCGATCGTCAGCGTGTCGGGCAGCTCGTCGCGCACCTCCACGCCGGTCGCGACCGACGGACCGTGGTTCTCGACCTCGATCTCGTAGTTGACCGACTCGCCCGGAACGAGCGTGGCGCCGGTCGGCGCGGTGATCGTCTTGACGACGCCGACGTCGGCCGAGACGTTGGTCGTCAGCGTGCCCTCGTCGGTCACCGGGGTCGTCACCTCGCGCGAGACCACGCTGACGCCGTTGCGCAGGGTGGTTCCGCTGGCGAGGTCATCGTCGAGCGTCACCGGCACCGTGATCGTCACGGTGCCGTCCGGGGCGATCTCGTCGATCTCCCAGGTGATCGCGGTCGTGTCGTCGGCCGGGTCCGCCGGGTCGCCGGTGTTCACGACGGCGGACGTCTCGCTGAACCCGGCGCTCGGCGTGGCGGTCGCGGCGTCGGCGGTGTAGTGCTGGTGGGCGCGCAGCAGGTCGCTGACGACCACGTCGCGCGCGGTCGCCGTGGCGCTGGTGTTGCGCACGACCACCGAGTAGCTGACGGTGTCACCGGCGGTGGCGGCCCCGCCGTCGGGGGTCTTCGCGACGGTCAGGGTCGGCAGCTGCAAGTTCGCGCTCGCGGTGTCGTCGTCCTCGTACGGCCCGTCGGCGCTGCCGCTCTGGCCGTCGCTGTCCTTCGCCGTCACGTCCACCGCGTTGACCTGCGGGTTCGGGTTCGGTCGCGACGCCAGGTCGGGTACCGCGTCGAAGGTCAGCACGACCTGGCCGCCGGGGGCGATGTCGCCGATGTTCGCCCAGGTCAGCGTGTCGCCGTCGTCGTCGGCGGTGATCGCCGGCGCCGGCGTCGGACCGGCCGGGGCGAACGTCGCGCTGTCGGCGACGTAGCTCCAACCGGCGGGCAGCACGTCGCTGACCCGCACGTCCTCCGCCGTCGACGACGGCGACGGGTTGGTGATCACGATCCGCCACGGGAACGACTCGCCGACCTCGGCGTTCCCCGCGTCGGGGAACCCACTCAGACCGGTGGTCTTGCTGACCGTGACGTTCGGCAGGCGGACGTCGAGCGTGACCGTGTCGGTCGGCGGGTCGGCCGTGTACCGACGGAAATCGGTGCCCGGCTCGGCGGTGCGCTCGGCCGTGCTGGCGTTCCAGTAGGACGGCACGGTCGCGGTGTTGACGACCGTGTCGGTCGCCGACAGCTGCGACGACCCGACGAGGTCGGCCGTGTAGATCAGCGTGATGCTCTGGTTCGGCGCGAGCGGGCCCGGGATCGTCCAGCCGAGGGTGCCGTCGCTGCCGTCGCCGTCGTCCAGGGTCGCGCCCGCGGGCGCCGCGCCGGCGACGACGTTGGTCAGCTTGGCGTCGAGCACGTCGACGACCTGGATGTCGTAGGCCGGCGAGTCGCCGTCGTTGGAGACGGTCAGCGTGTAGGTGTAGTCGTCGCCGGGCTCGGTGTCGCGCTGGTCGTCGCCGTCGGTGTCGCCGCTGACGCCCTTGTCGAGCGTGATCCGCGGTTCCTTGACGGTGACGTCGGCGGTCTCCGGATCGGTCTCCGCGTCGTAGTCGGCGGGATCGGGGAAGTCGGACGGCGGCAGGCCGGCGTCCGCCGCGTTGTAGAGCGCCGACACACTGTTGGTCAGCACGTCACCCGCCGTGACGGGATCGGTGGCGGCGATCCGCGCGTAGGTCGGAAGGATCCGGCCCTGGTACGTCAGACGGACGGTGCGGGGGGTCGCGGACTCCTCCACGTCGTCGAGCAGCCAGGCGATCCGCTGGGTTCCGGTCGTCGGGTTGCGCGCCTCGCTCCGGACGGCGGGGCTCGTCGCGCTCGCGGGGAGCGTGCACGCCGGCGTGCCGACGCAGCTGACCTGCACGCTGCCCGGTACGTACCCGACGCCGTCGGGCAGCGCGTCGATGAACGTCAGGTCGCTGAAGACGACGTTCGGCGGCAGCGTGTAGTCCACGGTGTAGTCGATCCGGTCGCCGATCGAGGCACGCGACGACGAGGCGGCCTTGGTCAGTGCGCCGCCCTCGACGGAGACCGTCCGCTGGGACGTCGAGGTGTAGCCCGTGTTGTACGTCGAACCGGCGGTCCGTTCGTTCGGATCGGTGCCCGAGAGGCTGGTGCCGGTGGCCACGACGGTGTTCTGGTAGTTCCGGCCGGCGGGGGCGGGCGACTCGACGCGCACGCGGTAGTCCAGGATCGTGGACGCGCTCGGCACGAGCGTCCCGATCGTCGTCCAGGTGATCGTGCGGTCGCCCTCGTCCCAGACGCCGTTCTGGCCGCTCGCCGGATCGACGCCGATCGCGTCTCCGTCCGCGGCCGGATCGCCGTCGACGTTGAGCGGGATGAAGCCCGCGGGCAGGGTGTCGACGACGAGCGTCTCGTGGCTCGGCGAGACGGTGTTGGCGCTGCTGTTGCCGATCTGCAACCGGTAGAGGTAGGTCTCGCCCGCGGCTACGGTGCTGTTGACGACCCGGCAGTCGTCCGCGGGGCACGAGGTCTTGACGGTCTCGAGGCTCGGCTCGACGATCGTCACATCCGGCGCGTCGTCGGTTCGGGACGTCGTCGCCGGATCGCCGCTGCTCGGCTGCCACGCGAACTCGGCGCCGTTGGACAGCGGCTGGCCGCGGCGGTTGGCGTCCGGCGGCGTGGTGGCGTCGCGGACCCGCGCCTGGAACTCGACCGTGAAGACGGCGTCGGTCGTCGCGGTGTTGGCGTAGGCGCCGGGGAAGGTCAGGGACAGCTCGTTCCCCAGGCGGGCAAGCAACGGTGCGGCGGCCGTGCCGCCCGACTGGCTGAAGCTGAAGCCGGACAGCAGCTCCATCCCCGGGTCGATCGCGTCGGACATCCGCGGCGTGCCGAACAGCGTCGTCCCCGCCGGGACGGTGACCTGGATCCGGTAGCTGATCGTCTCGCCGATCGTCGCCTGCGACGTCGCGTCGTTGCCGGGGCCGTCGACGCTCGTGCCGGTGACGGTCTTCGCGATCGCGACGTCGCGCAGCGTGATCGTGGCGGGGTCGTCGGCGCGCGGGGCGGTGGCCTCGGTCCGGGTCGGGTCGATGTTGCTGGACGGGACGAAGGTCTCCGCGTCTCCGACGGCGACGTTGGTGTCGCGCTGGTACTCGACGACGCCGGCGGTGTTGCTCAGGCCGGCGACGGGCGGCAGGCCCTGGGGCACGGTGACCCCGTAGCTCAGATCACGCGTCCCACCGGCGGGAACGGTGATCGCGTCGGCCGCGTCCCAGGTGATCCGGAAGCGACCCGTCAGGCCGCTCGGCCCGCACGCGCCACCGTCGGCGACCAGGCTGCCGACGAGCACGTCGGCGCAGGTGATGCCCGACGGCAGCTCGTCCCAGACGACGGTCCGCCGGGCGGTCTCCTCGCCCGTGTTGCTGAGCCGCACGCGGTACGTGACGTCCGCGCCGACCGGCACGTCGGTGGCGTTGCCGCCGCTGATCGACGATGCGCCGGCCGGACTGACGTCCGTGACGTCCTTGACGAGCCCGACGACCGGCTTGACGATCTGGGCCTCGACCCGGTCGCGCAGCGAGAAGGTCTCGCCGCCCGTGTTGCGGTAGGCCAGCTTCATCAGGTTGCCGGTGATCGTCTGCTCGGCGTCGACCGGGATCGCGGTCGGCTCCACGATCGTCGAGAACGTCCACTCGAAGATCTGGTTGGCGGTGTCGACGTCGTCGAGCGACCAGGCCAGGACCCGGTCGGCGGCGGCGCTGTCGTCGACGGCCACGCCGCCGAGGGTGTTGCGGGACGTCGGCTGGGCGGACCCCGCCTCGTACGTCATCCCGGCCGGGATGAAGTCGCGGATCACCGGCTCGCCGGTGTCCACCGAGGACGAGAAGTCGACGCGCAGGCGCCAGCAGATCCGGTCGCCCGGACCGTAGGTCGGCACCGCCGGCGTGTCGACGAAGGCGTCGGGATCGCCGATCTGCGCGGCGACGCAGCTCACCGGTACGGGGTCGCCGATCGCGGTCGGGTCGAGCACCGTCTTGTCGATCGAGATGCCGCCCGACGTCTGGGACGCCGACGAGGTGTCGACGACGGTCCGGGAGTCGGGGCCGTCGCCGGCGATCCGCTGCGGGTCGGCGCCGGAGCAGTCCGCGTCGCCGTCGGCGCAGATCCGGTGGTCGTCGCCGGTCACGTCGACGGCGTTGGTCCAGGAGTCGCCCGCGCGCACCGGGTTGGCGGCGTCGTCGGCGAAGCTCTGCTGGTAGAAGCGACGCGTGCGGGTCGGGAAGGTCAGCTCGTACTCCGCCGAGGGGGCGAGGTCGGGCAGGTTCCAGCCGATCGTCCACGAGCCGTCGGCGTTCTCCTCCACCGACGCGTAGTCGAGCGACGGCGTCTCGCCCGCGACCGGGTCGCACTCGGCGTTGGCGGCGGGCGGGGTCTGCTCGTGGTTGGCGCTGCCGAGCGGGCAGAGACCGTTGGGCAGCGTGTCGGTGACGACCGCGCCGGTGACCCGCCGGTACTCCGACGTGCGGAACAGCAGCGACCACTCGCTGAGTCCGTCCTGCGTGATCTCGCCCGGGTCGACGTCCTTGACGACGGCGAGGTCCTCGGCGGTGCGGGTCAGCTCGGTCGCGTCCGTCACCGGCAGGTGGAGTGCCGGGTCCGGATCGTCGCCGCGGTAGACGCCCGCGGCGAACGCGTGGTTGACCAGCGACTGCTCGTCGGTGGTCTCCGGCCCGGAGTTGTTGTCGAGGTTGGCGGTCTGGTCCCCGTCGGTCGCCGGGGCGGTGCCGCCGTCGACGCTGGTGGCGTCCGACCAGTCGACGGTGTTCTCGCGCAGCGGGACCGCGGCGACGTACTGGATCTCGATCGTCT